>Ga0182006_1000094_pt1 | contig 106056 bp, 75 predicted proteins | sample Sormic07211104_1_FD_123022 | JGI IMG/M metagenome (GOLD analysis project Ga0182006, IMG submission 123022) | Rhizosphere microbial communities from Sorghum bicolor, Mead, Nebraska, USA - 072115-104_1 MetaG | ecosystem: Host-associated > Plants > Roots > Rhizosphere | place: USA: Nebraska...
CACTTTATTGATGGTTTTAATCGCTGAAGTAGAAACTTTCAACGTAATCCAACGGTTTTCTTCAGGAATATAAAATTTCTGAAGTTGTAGGTTTGGGTAAAATTTGCGTTTGGTTTTAACGTTCGAGTGAGAAACGTTGTTACCTACCATTGCTTTTTTTCCTGTTAAATCACAAACTCTTGACATGACTTGTAAATATAGTTGTTAATATCGTCCGCTTAATTTTTTTAAGAGTTTGCAAATATCTGAATAATAATTGTAAACAGCAATAGCCTAGCTAATTATTTTTTATAATTAATATTTGCAGCCGGTAAAGGTTCATGCCATGTTCGTTATTCCGGATATTTAAATTATCAGCTTTTAAAATAAACAGTCTGCTTAACATTTGATCTCCATTTTGATACGATAAGACTATTTTTCATTGGCATTATTTAGTTAAATTAGCTGCCACTAAATCCAAAAATATAAAAAACTAGCGATGCAAATTACCTCTTTTAAGCAATACGAAGAAGATTATAAGAAAAGCGTAGAAAACCCTGAGCAGTTTTGGGGCGAAGTGGCGCAAAACTTCCAATGGCGCAAACCATGGTTTAAGGTATTATCCTGGAACTTTAACGAACCCGATATCAAATGGTTTGAAGGGGCAAAGCTTAACATCACCGAAAATTGTTTGGACCGGCACCTTGCTGCCAATGGCGATAAACCAGCCATTGTTTGGGAACCGAACAACCCGGAAGAAGAAAGTGTTACCTATACCTATAAAATGTTGCATGAGCGTGTTTGCCGTTTTGCCAATGTGTTAAAACGCAATGGCGCCAAAAAAGGCGATCGTATCTGCATTTATATGCCCATGGTACCCGAGCTGGCTATTGCTGTTTTGGCCTGCGCGCGCATCGGTGCCGTACACTCGGTTATTTTTGGCGGCTTCTCTGCCAAATCCATTGCCGACAGGATTAACGACTCGCAATGCAAAGTGGTGATTACCGCTGATGGTTCTTACCGTGGCAACAAACAGATTCCTTTAAAAGATGTAATTGACGATGCATTGATCGGCTGCCCAACTGTAGAGAAATGTATTGTGTTAACCCATGTGCGTACGCCTGTTTCAATGTTGAAAGGACGTGATGTATGGTGGGAAGATGAAGTGAAGCACGTAAACGATATCTGCGAAGCAGAGGAAATGGATGCTGAAGACATGCTCTTCATTTTGTATACTTCGGGTTCTACAGGCAAACCCAAAGGTGTGGTACATACCTGTGGCGGTTACATGGTTTATGCCGGCTATACCTTTGCCAATGTATTTAATTATCAGCCCTGCGAAGTTTATTTCTGCACGGCTGATATCGGCTGGATTACCGGACACTCCTACATTGTTTACGGACCGCTTTCGCAGGGTGCAACTTCGGTGCTTTTCGAGGGTATCCCCACTTACCCTACACCATCACGTTTCTGGGATATTGTAGAAAAATACAAAGTAAATACTTTATACACGGCACCTACGGCTATCCGTTCTTTAATGAGTTATGGCGATGATCCGCTTAATGGGAAAGATTTAAGCTCTATCCGTGTTTTAGGCTCGGTAGGAGAGCCGATTAACGAAGAAGCCTGGCATTGGTTTGATGAGAAGATCGGACATGGCAAAGCGCCTATTGTGGATACCTGGTGGCAAACCGAAACCGGCGGAATCATGATTTCACCTATAGCTAGCGTAACCCCAACCAAACCTAGTTTTGCTACCTTGCCCTTACCTGGCATCCAGCCCATTTTAGTAGATGAAAACGGCAATGAAATTGAAGGAAACGGGGTAATGGGAAATCTTTGCATTAAATTCCCGTGGCCAGGTATGTTGCGTACCACTTATGGCGACCACGAACGTTGCAAGCAGACTTATTTCTCTACTTACGAGAATTTATATTTTACCGGCGACGGCTGTTTGCGCGATGAGGATGGTTATTACCAGATTACCGGCCGCGTTGATGATGTATTAAATGTTTCGGGGCATAGAATTGGTACCGCAGAGGTAGAAAATGCCATTAACATGCACGCTGGTGTGGTAGAAAGCGCCGTGGTGGGCTATCCGCATGATGTAAAGGGGCAGGGTATTTATGCTTTTGTTATTTATCCTGATATGCATGGCGAAGCTGAATTATCTAAAAAAGATATTTTGCAAACGGTTACCCGCGTAATCGGGGCCATAGCCAAGCCTGATAAAATTTTGTTTGTATCTGGTTTGCCCAAAACACGTTCGGGCAAAATTATGCGCCGTATTTTACGCAAGATTGCAGAAGGCGATACCGGTAATTTAGGCGATACCTCTACCTTGCTTGATCCGGGTGTGGTAGAAGAAATTATTGAAGCTGCGAAGAAACTTTAATAAAAAGCCATTTAACAACAAAGCCTCCGGAATTACATCCGGAGGCTTTGGTTTATAAGCAGTTCATCTAATAACCCGGGTTTTGTTTTAAAGCTTTATTTACATTTATTTCACGATCAGGAATCGGGAAAACCAATTTAGGATCATCATAAGCAAAAGTACCGATAGTGCGTTTGGTACGTTTATAATCATGCAGCCTGAAACCTTCATAATCCAGTTCCTTTTCTCGTTCGTTTAAAATAATATCCAGGGTTGGAACCACATTTCCCAATCCGGCCCTGGTCCTCAGTGTATTAATGTCATCAGCAGCGGTAGCGCCAATGCTCGTGCCTAACCTGAAATTACATTCTGCCCGGATCAGGTATTGCTCGGTAATTCTGCAAACGGGTATGTTATCATAAAAGCTATACCATTTTTTAGTGAAAAAGCCTGTTCTGGCGCCGGTGCCTTCGTAAATCATTTCGGTCTGCCTTTTATCTCCGGTTTCAAACGAATTGTAAAATGTGGTGTTTACCAATGCATCAGCCCGGCCTACATTTCCACCGGTAGCATTTTGGTAACTGGCATAAAAAGTTGCCAATCCATCGTTAGAGGTACCTGCATTACTTTGTTCGTTCTGTTTGATTTCAAAAATACCCTCACTTGAGTTTTTGGTCCTGAACGGTGCTTCAAGTGAATTGGTAATTAAGCGGTATGGACTGTTGGTAATAATATCATTAGCAACATCTCTTGCCAAAGCATATTTTCCTTCCTGCAGGTAAATCCTGGCCAAAAAAGCTTTTGCTGCATATTGGTCATCAACTGAAGCCAATTTTGTTATGGCCGATTTTAAGTCGTTTTCCACTGCAGCATAAACCTCGGCAACTGTGTTTCTAGCCACCGAATTGGTTACATTATCTATGGTTTTTACTGCTTTGGTCATGATAGGAACGCCAAGGTTGGTGTTGGATCCGCTGGCATCATAAGGTAAACCGAACAATCTTACCAATTCAAAGTGCATAATGCCCCTGATAAACAATGCTTTGCCCTCTATAACGTTTTTTGTATTGGCATCACTAATTACATTTAATGCAGAAAGCACAATGTTTGCGGTATTAACGGCACTGTAAGCGGTGATCCAGGTTCTCCGTACATCAGCATTATCTGCTACGATGGCCTTGCTTGCAATATTGCGGTAGGTAGTAAAAGTGCCACGCCAGGTCAGGTAATTGTCGCTGGCATACAGATCTGGTATAAATACAAGGTTGTTACCATAAAGATCTCCTGTGGCCATAAAAGTATATGCACCTATTAAGGCATTCTGAACATCTGCTGTGGTATTCAGTGCCACATTGGCGTCGATGTTCTGTTTGGGATCTATTTCTAATTGCTTTTTGCAGCTGGATATACTTAACAAAAGGAAAAATCCAGCCAATATATTTTTATAATTTTTCATATACTCAATGTTTTATAAGCCAATGTTTACGCCGAAAGTAATGGTTCTTGCCTGTGGTGGCGTATAAAAATCGTGGCCCAGCTGGATGTTGTCAGACTGGAGATTGCCACCGCTAGGGGTATTTACTTCAGGATCGTAACCTTTATATCCGGTTATGGTAAACAGATTAAGGGCTGATGCAAATAATTTAACATTCTGTAATTTATATTTATTGGCAAATGTTTTAGGGATATTATAACTAAAAACCACACTTTTTATCCTGAGGTAAGAGCCATCCTGAATCCATCTGGATGAGGGGCTTGTTCCATTTCCTTCACCAAACCTCGGTTGTGGGATAGGTGTATTCCTGTTGGTAGGTGTCCAGTAATTTAACTGATCAATGGTCTGGTTGTCAAAATAATCGCCATTGGCTGATTGGAAAACGCCTGCCATGTTATAAATATCATTGCCGGATACAAACTGTGCCTGAACGTCCAGATCAAAGTTTTTGAAAGAAAAGTGGTTTCCAAACCCCCCGAAGAATTTAGGGTTCGGGTCTCCCAGTTTTTGGTTTTGCGCAAGGGAATAGTCGTTGGTAGTAGCTGTTCTCGATGCATCAATGTAATAAAGGGCATCACCATTGGCCGGGTCTACACCTGCATAAGCTTTTCCGTAAAAGTAACCTAAAGGTTCTCCAACGGCCACTCTGCCCAAAAATCTTCCACCTGTATAAATCGGTTGGTCATTCACTAAGCGTAAAACCTTATTCCTGTTTAACGAAATGTTGAAAGAGGTAGACCATTTAAACTCTCCAACAAAATTCCTGGTATTTAAAGAGAATTCAAAACCCTTGTTCTGCATATCGCCAATGTTCTGTGTAATTGAAGAAAAACCGTTTGTTGCGGCAATCGGGGCATTTAACAATAAATCGGTTGTTTTCTTTTTATAATATTCAACAGTACCCGAAATCCGGTCGGAGAATAGGCCAAAATCTAAACCGATATTATAATTTGTAGTGTTCTCCCAGCTCAGGTTCGGGTCTCCCAGTTGGCTGGGGCGCGTACCGCCAACTCCTGCGTAATTAACGCCACGGTACAAGTTACGCGAAGCAAAATCACCGATCTCGGCGTTACCGGTTAAACCATAACTGCCCCTTAATTTTAACAGGCTTAGCCAGGTGCTGGTTTGTAAAAAATCTTCCTGGTTAATAATCCAGCCTGCCGAAATTGCGGGGAAAGTTCCATATCTGTTGTTTACACCAAATCTTGATGAACCATCCGTTCTTATCGATGCACTGAACAGGTATTTATCTTCGTATTTATAATTTACCCTGGCCAGGTAAGAAACAAAAGTATGCCTCGTTTCTGAAGATTCTCCTGCAGCAATTACCGCCGCACTTGCAATTTTGGTAAAACTGTCTGATGGTAAAGTGGTTCCTGTTACCGATGAATACCTGAATTTTGTATCCTGAAAGGCAAAACCAGCCAATACATTTAAGTTATGTTTTTCACTAAAAGTTTTGGTGTAGTTAAGGGTATTGTTGGTGTTAAAGTTGATAGATTTGGCCATGTAATCAGTTGAAGAACCACCTGTACTACCACCGTCCTGTGTTTTCGACCCTAAAAACTGTTCTTCTTCCAGGTTATTAAAATCAAAACCATATTCACTTCTCAAAACCAGGTCTGGCGTAATTTTTAAGCTTGCATAAGCATTTGCAAAGGTTCGGTAAGTGGTTGATAGGTTTTTGCCATTATCATAATCGATTAAGCTGTTGTAATAAACCGTAGAACCATTTAGCTGACCAGATGCATCACGTACCGGCTGGATAGGGGGTAAGGCGTTTAGTTGTAAGGGATTAGAAAAGGCGTTATCCGTAGGGATACGATAGTTATCTACCTTTGAAACATTGATGGATCCGCCAACGTCTAAAATTTTAGAAACGGTGTGGTCTACACTTAAGCGTCCACCGGTACGTACATAGCGGTTGCTCACAATAATTCCATCATTGTTATTGAAGTTTCCTGATAACATGAACCGGGTTTTTGCATCACCGCCATTAATGTTCAGGTTATATTGTTGTGTATGCCCTCTTCTAAAAGCTTCGTTAACCCAATTCGTATTGTTGTTGCTTGTCCAGTCATCAGTACCGGTATAATCTTTCCACATCTCTGCGGCATTGGCATAGTCACCATCATCATAATTGTTATATTTAAAAGATGCATCAAGCAATTGGCGGTACTGGTCGGCATTTAAAAACTGCCCCTTTTTTGTAGGGTCGCTAAATCCGGCATAATAGCCAAAATCAATGTTGGTTCTGCCCTGCTTTCCTTTTTTTGTGGTAATGAGTACTACCCCGTTCGATCCCCTTGCTCCATAAATAGCTGCAGAAGCCGCATCTTTTAATACCTCCATCGATTCGATATCATCCGGACTTATCGCCGCAAGCGGGTTATCGGCTTCGGTATAGGTACCCAATGCTTCGCTTACAATCGGAACGCCATCAATTACAAATAAGGGTTGGTTACTTGCCGAAATAGAAGAAATACCCCTTACCCTGATCTGAAGTGCCTGGCCCAGTTTGCCACTGCCCGAGTTGATGAAAACACCAGGTGCTTTACCCTGAAGTGCGCCTTCAATTGTAGGTACGGGCCTGTCTTTAAAATCAGCTGCGGTAACCTTTGCAATTGATCCCGTTACATCCCGTTTATTCTGTGTACCGTAACCCACCACAACCACATCAGATAAGGTATTATTTTCCTCTTCCAGGTTTACATTTAGTGTTGGCCCCGTAATGGGCACTTCTTTGATTTTGTAACCGATAAAACTAAAAACAAGCGTTTTAGCATCGTTTGCAACGGTTAATTTAAAGGCCCCGGTGGCATCACTCTGTGTGCCGTTGGCTGGCGAGCCTTTTACAAATACGCTAACACCCGGAATTGGTCCCGAGGCCGACGTTACCTTCCCGGTAATAACTTTGCCCTGAGCGAAAGCAAACGAAATTAATCCGACAGATAAAATCATACTAAAGAGTAGTTTTTTCATCAAATTGTTGGTTTTAGTTAGTAATGTTTAGTAATGGATACAAATAATACCCTTAATATAATTAAAAACATACATAAAACCTAGGGGAATAAGATGAATTAGGCTGATTGTTTGTGTATTATGCTAAAAACCAAACAAAGCAGCGGTGAAACTGTTAAGTTATATATTAATACATCATATTTACTATAAGAAAATACGGCTATGGATAAGTTAGAATTAAAAGGAAAGTGGAACGAAATAAAAGGGAAAGTTAAACAAGCCTATGCTGATTTAACTGACGACGATTTAAAGCACGATGAGGGGCAGGATGATGAGTTGTTGGGCAGGCTGCAACAAAAAACAGGCAAAGGAAGAGACGAACTGGTAAAGTGGATCAACTCCTTATAATATCCATTCATTAGCAAATACAGGCGATCAATTTTTTGGTCGCCTGTATTTTTTAAAAATCTTTTTTTATGGCCGATATCGCTCAACGGTTTACACAAAATCCCATACTTATCCCTCAAAATTTACCACCCAGCAGGGCAGGGCTGGAAATTGCCTGTTTACTCAATCCTGGTGTTTTCACTTTTGCGGGGAAAATATGGTTACTCATCCGGGTAGCCGAAAGGCCGGAACAAAGTCAGGGTATCATCTCTTTTCCTATTCTAACTCAAGCTGGTATTGAAATTCTGGCCGTTGAAGAAAACGACCCCCAACTAAATGCCGCCGACCCCAGGATAATTAATTATAAAGGCGCCGATTATTTAACTACCCTATCACATTTAAGGCTGGTGTGCAGTGATGATGGTATTCATTTTTATGAACCCGAAGGTTACCCGCTGTTACAGGGCGAAGGCAAAGATGAAACCTTTGGTATTGAAGATTGCCGTGTAACCTTAATTGGCCAAACCTATTATTTAACCTACACAGCCGTTTCGGCCCATGGCGTGGGCGTAGGGCTGCGAACCACAACAGACTGGAAAAAATTCGAATACCATGGTATGATCATCCCTCCGCACAATAAGGATTGTGCCCTGTTTGAAGAACGGATTAATGGTAAATTTTATGCGCTGCACCGCCCCAGCAGCGTAGCGTTGGGTGGCAATTATATCTGGCTGGCCGAATCGCCCGATGGCATCCATTGGGGCAAACACCAGTGTATTATTAAAACCAGGGCCAACCTTTGGGATAGTGCCCGCGTAGGTGCCGGGGCCGCACCCATTAAAACCGCAGCCGGCTGGCTCGAAATTTACCATGGTGCCAATGAGAAACACCAGTATGCTTTAGGCGCGTTTTTAATGGATTTGAATGACCCATCTAAAGTACTGGCCAGAACCGAAAGTCCGATTATGATCCCAAAGGAAGATTATGAATTGCATGGTTTTTTTGGTGAGGTGGTATTTACGAACGGGCATGTGGTTAATGGCGATGAACTGACCATTTATTATGGTGCGGCCGATGAGTTTGTGTGTGGGGCTAAGTTTTCGGTGGAGGAGATTTTGAGCAAGTTGACCTATCTTTAGTGCTGGTATACTGTTCCCGCTAAATCTTAAGTTAGCCTGCTCTTTGGAAGGCTTAACCACAGCTTACACGCTGTTGTTCGTGTTGTATAATTGTTCAATTTAATACTGTCTGATGGTGACGGCTCGGCTAAAACGATGTCATACGCTATTATGGGTTATACCATGGAGCAATATGTCAACAGTTCGTCAGGCTCAGGAATTGGCGTTATCCACTGGTTCATAAGTTGACGCCAGCCAAAACCCATTCGAAAGGTGTTTAAGTTATAAAAAGCTCGGGTAAAGACTTATTTGAGATTTACAGTTGATGGCAGGCATTTATCAATCCACAGAAAAATCCTCCAATCCCTATTGTTGGCACAGCGTAGATAAGTTATTGTTGAGGTTTGATGATATAAAGTTCATCCCAGTTACCGGAATAAAGCGCAAAACCATGTTCCGAACGGTAAAAAGTTGGCTCGTAAATCCGGGCTGCCCCGCCTGGTTCCGTCAAGGTATACAAACGCGTTTTAAACCTGTCATATTTTTCTTTCTCCACCACCAGCTGATCTACCTTGAAAGAAAAATTCCTGCCGGCAATATCAGTTGAAAAAAATCCTTTGCCACGCCAGTTCGTAGCTGAAGATGGTAGCGCTCCTCCTCCAATTACGTGTTTATATTCCATTTTTTCTTCAGGGTAGAAATGTATCAGCCTCACGTCTTCAGGTATCACCGGATCGGGTGTTCCCGTATGAAACACATCTGAACGATAACGATAGCCCGAATCCTCATCAGCAACCTGCGTATAACCCGGCATCTTTTCCCAAAGCATATACCATTGCTGCTGTTCGTAAAACGCCATCCATCTAAAGTCTTTTCCATGATCCCTGAAAGCACTGAAGAAGTAATAATTACCACTTTTTTTAACCGCCCTGATTTTTTGATCAATCTTATCTTTTGGCCAGCTAAAGTCGGCGTTTAAGCTAACAAAATGATGCCGGGTCGTATCTCCATCCAGCGGCCAGGTGGTGTAATAGGCTTTTTGGTTGTTACTGAAAACCATAAAACGGTCTATAAATTTTGGCCAGTAACCTTCATATCTGATATAAATAGAATCTACCAGCTTTCCTTGCTGATCCAGTTTATAATAGCGGTAATCATGTTTGGTTTCTTCGTCTACCTCAGGATCCGCATCAATAATCAGTTGCTGATTTACAGTCGGGAATACACGTATAGGCTCAGGTGATGAGGCACTGCGCATCGCTACGGTACAAAGTCTTTCGATTTTAAACAGGTTTGACCGGTAGTGTTCGTTAATCTCCTGAAAATCCAGGTACGCCTGATCCAATGGCACCTTATTGCGTTCCAGTACACCAGCATTTTTCCATCTGATCAGGTAAAATACGGCTACTACAATCACTAGTCCTATTACTATCCACATCCAGTTTTTCATGATTTTAATTAACAGTTTTTTCCAGAAAACCGCCGGAGCTGGCATCTGATGTTGCAAATTATCATTTTTTTGGTTTAGGGAACAACAAAGGAGCATTTTCCTGATTATTTTAGCACCAAAAGATGAACTGGGAAATATTTTTTATCATCTTCATCTTCGGTCAATAAATCGCTGCTAAGATCAGCATGTTAGTTAGCCTGGCAAACTTATCATGCTGTGGCCAAACCTGCCGGCTGGAATGTTAAAGGCAAAATCAGAACTATATTGGCGGTGTTGACTGCAAAAACCACGAATATTGAATCTACTTTCTTAACCGGATATCATGGAAATCATCATCTTATTGCTCATACTGTTGGTTTTACGCCTGATGTTCAATTCGCTTTTCGGTAACGAAAAACCTCAACGTGGTTTATCTAAAGCAGATTACTGGGAAGCATTTGAATTGCATGCGCTTTTTGATGACCTGAACAAGGTAAAGGCTATTCTTGAACATACAGACGATACACGGATTGATTTTATCGCTTTTAAGGATGAGTTTATGGAAGAACTGGATATACTTGAAGGGGAAAACCATCCTGATTTTTCGAGGGTCAGCGCATGGTTTGCGCCAGATGCTGACTGGGACAGGCTGATGGGGCGGCGGGGGCGGGTTTTGGGCACTTCTGTTTTTAAAAGGGCTGACTGGTGGAAACGCAACCAATAGTGTCATCAGGTTTAATTCATACGATTTTTAGCATTCAGTATTTCGCTGCAAAGTGTACAAGCGTGTTTTTGAACACAAGAAAAGCGGATTTGAATACGTTGGCTCAATTCAATTGACTGAGCTTTGCATTGGAAATAAATATTAAATTAATATGAAAATAGTCGTGACAGGTTCATTAGGAAATGTCAGTAAACCGCTGGTGTTGCTATTGATTGAACAAGGGCATCAGGTTACCGTAATCAGCAGCTCAGCCGCAAGGAAAGCAGCAATAGAGCAGTTGGGTGCAAAGGCTGCGATCGGAGCATTAGAGGACCCCATTTTTTTAACTAAAACCTTTGATGGTCATGATGCGGCCTACTGTATGCTTCCGCCCTTTAACTTTTTCGGGGATCAAACGCTTGATTATCAGAAGCAGGCATTAAACATCAGCACAAATTATGTTCAGGCGATTCAAAACGCAGGGATAAAAAGAGTAGTACACCTGAGCAGTGTGGGTGCTGAAAGGCCCACCGGGGCTGGGGTACTGGTTTTTCACCATATTGCAGAAAGTGTTTTTAAACAACTTCCTGATGATGTGGCTGTTACCCATCTGCGCCCGGGCTCTTTCGATTATAATTTGTACGCCTTTATGGATATGGTTAAGGGCAAAGGTTTTTTAGCAGGTATTATCGGTAAATTGCTTTACCTCAGGCATTATGGTTTAAAAGGTCTTTTAAAAGGATATTCAGGCATTATATTGTCTAATTATGGTGGAACCGACAAAATAGCCTGGGTATCGCCCTCCGATATTGCCTCCGCCATTGCCGAAGAAATGGTTGCCCAACAAAGAGGAAAGGTTGTAAGGTATGTGGCCAGTGAAGAACTTACCTGTCAGGAAATAGCCGCTGCTTTAGGAAAGGCCATCGGAAAGCCATACCTAAAATGGGTGCTGATCAGTAACAGGCAAATGACTGATGCGTTTATGCAAATCGGGGCATCAGCAAAAATAGCCAAAGCATTTACCGAAATGAATGCGGCGATGCATCATGGTAGTCTGTTTGAGGATTATTTCAAAAACAGACCAGCCATTTTGGGTAAAACAAAAATGAATGATTTTGCAAAAGCATTCGCCTTAAAATATAACGAGCAATGAGACACCTATTTATAACTATCCTCTTTCTAAATTTTTCTACCATGTTATTTTCACAGTCAAAAGCCGATGATATTGTTGGGGTATGGTACAGTCCGGTAAAAGAGGGCAATGTACAGATATATAAAAGCGGTAACCATTATTATGGCAGGTTAACCTATCTGAAACATGCTCTCGATCATGAAGGTAAACCTGTTTTAGATGTCAATAATCCCGACAAAGAAAAACGTAAACGGCCCTTAGTCGGAATTTTGTTATTAACAGACATTACTTTCAACGATAAAAAGAACAGCTGGAAGGGAAAGCTCTATGATTATGACGGACAAAAGGGAAATACCTATGATTCTTATCTCAACATTACCAAAAGTGGCCACCTCAATATCAAAGGTTTTTGGGGAATTTCCTTCTTCGGATTAAATCGCGGGCTGACTTTGGAAAAAGTTGATGTGGAATAATCTTATCTTTAAAACTTGTAAGCTATCCCGAATGAATTTGCAACAGCCCTACAGAATAAAAACCATCAAGGAATATCATAAAATACTCGGTATCGGCCATCCTGAACATCCGATGATCAGTGTGATCGATCTCGCTGAAATCACACCCTACAGGAGCGAGGAAAGTATCAGGGTAGTGTTCGATTTTTATATGATCTCGCTCAAAAAGGTGGAGGCCGGAGATGTACAGTATGGCTATGGGCAGCAAAAATACGATTTCGATGAGGGCATATTATTCTTTATATCTCCCAATCAGGTATTTTCATTCAAAGCAGATGATGACTTCAGGAGTGCAGGAAGCATGATGCTCATTCATCCTGATTTCCTGTGGGGAAATCCATTGGCCAAGGCCATCAAAAAATATGAGTTTTTCAACTATGCGGTAAATGAAGCACTGTTTGTTTCTGAAAAAGAAGAAATGGTATTGAAAAGTTTTATCAGGAATATTGAGCAGGAATATCATTCACACATCGATACCTTCAGTGAGTCGATCATCATTTCACAGATTGAATCGTTCCTCAATTATTCAAACCGCTTTTATATGCGTCAGTTTCTTACCCGCAAAATATCCGGAAGTCAAATCCTGGATAAACTGGAAAAAATTTTAGACGACTATTTTAATGATGAAAACATCATCAATAAAGGATTGCCAACCGTACAATATATTGCGTCAGTTCTCAATTGTTCTCCCAACTACCTGAGTGGAATTTTGAAGGCACTTACGGGTCAGAATACACAGCAGCACATCCACGGGAAGATCATTGAAAAAGCAAAAGAAAAACTTTCCACCACCACACTTACCGTTGGGGAAATTGCTTTTGCGCTGGGATTCGACTATCCCCAGTCGTTTAGCAAATTATTTAAAAGTAAAACCGATTTCACTCCGGTTGAGTTCCGGGCATCTTTCAGTTAATCTTAAATCATTGCTGATAACGGAACACCAGGACCAAACCGTTGCGTAATTTTCATCTGATATCGCTGACGGTGATATAACTCCATGCATCGGTCTGATATATGCAGGATTCTCTGATAAAAAAACATTTTTCTCACACTATTGGATGAAATAAAAAATCGCTCACGTTGTTAGGTTTCTGCCTGAGCCCTCTTCCATTTAATATACTTAGTAAGTTTGACGAGTTCTATCAATTCTTCTCTTTTCGTATGAACATTGAGACTTTCAATCTCTAAATGGCCAATATGTAATGCGTTTGACCGTTCTCCTAAATGTTGTCTAAGAGTAAGTAAGCTGCGGTTAAAAAATCCTTTAGGTTAGCTGGGTCATAATCCTCTATATAAAGTCTTATGCCGATTTTTTTTGAAGCATTACTGCTTAGCGGGATAAAGTATATTGTATGTGGATCAAGTTTAATCTCGTTGTATTCAATGGTACCATTTCCAATAGCTGGTTTAAGCGCAATTAAATTCCAGTATTCTAACAAAGGTGCTTGATTTACAAGTGTTTCAACTTTGTCGAAAAGAGCGCTGTTACCTTCTGCAGTAATAATGAGGTCTTGCTTGTCATTTGGATGACCACCAATTTCAAAAAACAACTGGTCGCAATATTTGTGTAGATGATGAAGAAATTCTTCTAAAATACTCTCCTTCTCATCAGTATCACTAATCTGATTAAGAAAAAAAACTTGGCTTCATTTGCTTTAAACCAATCCCAAAATAATTGCTCTTTGTTCATTCTATATTGATTTAGCCTATCATGGTTTTACTGGGTTGACATTCTGCGTCATTGAATTTGCCAGCTTGAGGAGTTTGTCTTCCATGTTTTGAATTCTGACATTTTTTGGCTATGAATAAGACATTTATGTTAAGATGTTTTAAAGGATGTCAGTACTTAATTGAGGTTCAAACATAAAGAACAAAAATTAATAAATGAAAAATGATTACTATAACTAGTTCTTAGGCTTTGGCTAAGACCAGATTGGTAATGCGTTAGGTGATTTTTAATTTAAAAATCTACTTTAGCCTGGCCTTGGTGCCAATGCTTCTACGGTGATATCAGTTGGAATTAAGATAAGTAGGGTACACTGATGTTTAATTTGAATAAAATAAATTAACAACCTAAATTTACATTTAATGAGGGCGCAAGTCAAAAATATAAGATGGTGAAAAAATATTATTACCAGATTCATTTAGAGGTCGTTTTAAATGGATCAGATCTTGTATTTGGCTTTATTAATATCTCTCATATTTCTTACAAAAAGTTCGAGGAACTTTTTTTCGATCAAATCACGAATGAAAGATTTTTATTTGATGACGCAATGAGTTACTTTATTGAACCAGACCTGTACAATAAACACAAAGAATTTTTTGACAATGAGATACCCTTCACTTTTAATTTCGATTTATTCGAATATAGTGTTGCGTTAACTGGCGATGATTTTGATAAGCTAAAACCTGGCTATTATGAGGAATTACCTCTTATGTTTGAACAAAGTGATAGTGAAGTAGAAACGTGAGAAAATTTAAATTGTGTTGACACAATTACTCCAATTTTAAGATTTGCGATTACCAGCTATGAATAGTGAACTATACAGTAATTTTTTTTGTGATATTTTCTGATTTTTTTAGGTTGCCTACAAGAAGTCAATCAGTAATATAATTACGTTAATATTTATGGATACTATTTTTCTTCCCTCCGTTTTGGTCTTCGCATCTCGCTACGACTGCTGCGAACAACAAAAGGCGGAGGCCTGAAAGATGTGGTAATGCTACTGTTATGACTTTCTGCTTATGCCTGGGTCTCTATATGGTTTAAATGAGTTATCAAGGTCTTTAGCTTGCTCCATATATCCTGAATACTTCGTGGTCAGTTAAAAAGCAGGTTACCGCTGCGATATAATCTTACCAATCGGTATCGATAGGGTTTGCTTTTAGAGGTATTAATGGCAATTATCCTTGTCGAAGCCGTTACGCAGCTTAAATAATTGCGTTTTAAGGGAAGGTCATTCATGTTTATTCGCATCAGGTATAATTAGCCGTTTACAAAGCTAATCCAGTTACCGAATTACTAAATCTTTACAGGTATGAAGCGTTTGGCAGACCATTTCATGATTATCGATGGCGTTTGATTCGATGGATTCAATGGACTTATTGAGGTTTGGTTGATCCAACATTTTTTTCGGAATTTTAAGAGATATTGATGTATTTATTTTAATTTGCGGTCGCTTGAATTGTTAAACGGGATGTAGCGTAGCCAGGTATCGCGCCAGCATGGGGTGCTGGAGGTCGGAAGTTCGAATCTTCTCATCCCGACTAATTTTTAAGCTGCAATCTCTCTTTGGCGAGTAAAGGTAGCACAGGCCAATATCCATTCAAAATGTGTTGATCGTTGCAGAGTATTTATCATCACCTTTTTTAATGTCTTTCCTGAATTTCTAATTTGCCATAGCAATATGATGCACGTTTATCGTTGCTAAACTCTTTTTATATAATCGTTCCGGCCGGTTAAATTCCAGGTTGATCTCCAGTAGCTCCGATATTCTTTTATTAATCAAAGCCTCCAAACTGTATTCCGGTCAAGCTGGCCACTATTACGATAACTTAGCGGCTATTTCAGGTGATTCTCGATTTCACCAACGATCTGATTGACCAGGGGTGAGTGCAGTTCGATCCCTTTTTTTTCGGCTTCAAGGTCAGGTTCAAACAATGCAATCTTCCCGGTAATTTCCCTATAATCAAGTAGCTGCCATTCTTCCCCTGGTGGCTTGAGTGCACCGATCAACCTTCCCTCATGAATAATCTCAAATACACCGTTTTCCTCCTGTATACTGATTATTTTACGATCACCATCCTGATCGATATCCATCTCAAACGGCTGGATGCTTTTGCCTTGTTCTTTCATTTTGATCAATTGTATAGGTTTTTTGGTTTAATTTCTCCGTTTGGATTGGCTGATCTGCAAATTATCTCGACAGGTAAAAATAAAACATCGCCTTAACGGTTTTGCCCATAGCTTTTTTACCCGTTACCCAGTCCGAAATACTTTCGCGGTCAATACCGGTTTCAAAGGCAATCTGCTTGATCCGCAGTCCCTTTTCCTGCATTTTCTGATCAATCCAGGAAACATCAACCACATCGGCCGGAGAGGGTAGAACAGCATTTGCCGTGATCTTCAGCTCCAATCCTGATAGCCTTTTTTTGAACAGTTCTGCTGTTCTTTTCAGTAGCACCTGCTGCGTAGCGTATTTTCCTGAGGCGGTCTCCCCTTGACTGGTCTCTATTTCTACCATCTTATCGTCAACAGAAACGATTTTGAAATCCATATTCGACTGCTGCGAATGCCGTTCTGCCGCTTTTTTAAGTGAGTTCAGCTCATCTGCATTTAAAAGGGAACCCAGGTAATCTATGTTCTGTATACTCATTTTTATTGATTTGGTTTAAAAAATGAAAAGGTCTTTAACAGCGGTCGTTTCTTAAGGGTTGGTGCAAACGCCCGGCCTTGATATCATTTCTTTCCATTTAATCCTTCAGTCTCTTGCTATCCATATCCTGTCACTTTCGCTATCCTTTTCCGTGGCGTTCTCGCCAGCGGTCAGATCAGTTCATCGAAATGGATCGGAAGTTTGTAAATGCGTTTGCCGGTGGCATGGTAAATGGCATTGGAGATTGCGGCCGGCATGCCTACCAATCCGATTTCACCAACACCCTTGGTGCCCAGCTCATTGATCAGGTTGTCCTGTTCATCGGCAAATATCACTTCCAGTTCACCAATGTCGGCATGTACGGGGATATGGTATTCTCCAAGGTTGGCATTGATGTATTTGCCAAGCTGCGGATCCATAATCGATTCCTCATGCAGTGCTTTACTAATACCCCATACCATTGAGCCGAGGATCTGGCTTTTAGCTGTTTTGGGATTGATGATTTTTCCAGCCGCAACAGCGGTTACTGCCCGGCTGAGGGTGATGGTTCCCAGGTCGCGGTCAACCTCTACCTCCACAAACGAAGCACTGTGTGTGGCCAGGCTGTATTTCCGCAGTTTGAGCATGTGGGGCCTGCCCATTTTTGTGGTTTTAATGGCCGCACCTTTATTAAAGGCAACAATGTCCTTCAGGCTTATTTTGATGGCCGGATCATTTTTAAGATGGATATGGCCCGAAGAAAAAACGACTTCTCCTTCCTTTGCCTTCCTAAAAGGGGAACCGTCCATCTCCGCAGCTTTTTTTAAAAGTTTTTTACGCATCGATCTGGCGGCAACCACAATGGCAACCCCTGTTGAGGAGGTGATCGCTGATCCGCCCTGAAACATCGAAAAAGGTTTTTTACTGTCCCCGTACCTGAATTCCACATCAGCCATCCCCAGTCCCAGTTCATCTGCTGCAATCTGAGTCATTACCGTTAGCGTTCCTGTACCAATGTCGGTAGTGGCATTGTCAACCACCATTTTCCCTTCGCTGTTGATCATAATCTGCACCCTCGAGGGAAACTGGAAGGCATCCCAGATCCCGGTCGCCATGCCGTAACCAACAAGTTTGTTGCCGCGTTGCATGCTACGTGGTTCAGCACTACGTTTGTCCCATCCGAATTTTGCTGCCGCCTCCAGGTAGCATTCCCTGAGCGCTTTGCTGGTATATGGTTTTCCTGCCGATGGATCAATATCCGAATAGTTGAGCAGGCGGAGTTCCAGTGGATCTATCTTAAGCTTATAGGCCAGTTCATCCATGGCGCATTCAATGGCATGGAGTGCCGTACTACCACCGGGTGCGCGCATATCCATCGGGGTATAAACGTCCAATGGTACAACCTGATGTTCAAAAAGCGTGTTGGGGGCAGGGTAGAGTTTATGGCTCCAGTTGGAGGTGGGTTCGGTATAATCTTCAAAATTCGAGGTCTCTGCAAAAGTGCTGTGGCCAAGCGCGGTAATCCTTCCGTTAATGTCGGTGGCAAAACGCATCTGTTGTACCGCCGGCGGCCTGTGGCTAAAAGAGAACATCTGCTTCCTGTTCAGTACTACACGTACATTGCTTTTTAAATGCAGGGCTGCCATTACACACAGGAACAACTGGTACTGTGGCCTGAGCCCCGAACCGAATGCACCCCCCACAAACGGGGCAAGTACCCTTACGTCCTTATAATGGAGTCCGAATACATTGGCAATAAAAAGCTGGTTATTGATGGTGCCCTGGGTTTTATCGTAAATGGTCAGCTTTCCATCCCCTTCAAAAAGGGTTGTGGTGGCAAAAAGTTCAATGGGGCTATGGTGTTCTGTGCCGTGGTGGTATGTGGCGCTTACCTTTACTGCCGCGTTTTCGAACGCGTTTTCAAAATCCCCTGTTGGCGGCGGGGGTGGTGGTTTAAGTGCGGTAGCCAATCCTTTTTTAGGCGGTCTGGCCTTGTCCAGGTGTTTTTCCAGACACGTTTGGTGCGGTTCCTGCTGGTAACGGAAAACTATTCTGGTGGATGCATACCTGGCCGTCTCAAAGTCGCGGGCAACCACCAGCGCAACAGGCTGGCCATTGTAGAGGATGTTTTCATCATAGAGTGGTTTAAACACGGTTCCCGGAGGGGCGTCCATATCGGTATACTGCAAATCGAACCAGGCCAGTTTGGGCCGGTTGAGGTGCGAGAGGATATCCACCACGCCCGGTATCGCCATGGCTTCCGTGGTATCAATTTCCACAATCTTTCCTTTGGTAATCGGGCTGCTCACCACATAGCCGTGGAGCAGGCCTTCCAATGGGTATTCAGCAGCATACCTGGCCGCTCCGGTAACTTTTTCCCTTCCCTCCAAACGGCTAATCGGCCGGCCTACGTTTTTATTAGTATTCATGTTGATCTTGTTAAGTTTTTGATTACAAGGAGGGTTGTGCGCCAGGAAGCTGTGCATCCGGATCGAGTGCCATCATTCCGTTTCGTATAATGGCATTTTTTGCCAGTTTAATCTTAAAATTGTTATATTCAAGTCCCACCGCTCCCTGAAGGATCATATCTGCCGCCGCCGCAAAGTTTTCCCGGCATGCCGTTTTTCCGCGGAGAAATTCTTCCGCTTCCAGCGAACGCCAGGGTTTGTGGGCCACCCCGCCAAGGGCAATCCTGGCCTCCTTAATGGTAGGGCCGTTCATTTCAAGTGCGGTAGCTACCGAAACCAGCGCAAAAGCATAAGAGTGGCGGTCGCGGAGTTTGAGGTAGGAATAGTTCAGCGGAAAGCCTTTTTCGGGCAGATCTATCGAGGTAATCAGTTCACCAGGTTTCAGGTTGTTGTCAAGCTCGGGCCTTTCGCCGGGCAGGCGGTGGAAATCTGAAAATGCCAGGCTGCGTTCGCCATCTATACCCGTTACATTTATCCGGGCCTCCAGTGCGGCCAATGCTACACACATATCCGATGGGAACACGGCAATGCAGGCTTCACTGGCACCCAGTATGGCATGCATCCGGTTATAACCCACCCTGGCCGGACAGCCCGATCCCGGTACCCTTTTGTTGCAGGGTACCTGGTGGTCATAAAAATAATAACATCGCGTACGCTGCAGCAGGTTGCCCCCGTTACTGGCCATGTTGCGGATCTGCGCCGAAGCACCTGCCAGTATGGCCTTTGATAATAGGGGATATCGGGATTCGATGATAGGGTGGTAGGCGGTTTCGGCGTTCTTTACAGCAGCACCCAGCCTAAACCCTCCATTTTCGAGTTCACGCAATGCTGAGAGCGCGGCCAGCTGGCTGATGTCGATCAGCGCCGTAGGGTTAACCAGATTGTATTTCCATAAGTCGAGCAGGTTGGTGCCGCCGGCAATGAAAGCAGCGAGGTGCTGATCATCGGTAAGCTGGATGGCAGCAGGAACATCGGGCGCGGTGAGAAACTTGAAACTATTCATCACTTCCTCCGCTTTTTACCTGCATAATCGCATCTATAATGCCCACATTGGCCCCGCAACGGCAAAGGTTGCCACTCATCAATTCCTTCACTTCCTCACGCGAGGAGGCCCTTCCTTCCGATAAAAGGCCTAAAGCACTGCACAGCTGGCCTGGTGTACAATAGCCGCACTGGAAGGCATCATGGTCTATAAAAGCCTGCTGCAGGGGGTGAAGGCCGTTTTCCGTTGCAATTCCTTCCACCGTGGTAATTTCTGCCCCGTCTTTCATCACCGCCAGGCTCAGGCAGCTTAAAATGCGTTTTCCATCACATATTACCGTGCAGGCGCCGCACTGCCCGTGGTCACAGCCCTTTTTCGTTCCGGTCAGATCCAAATGATCACGTAAGCAATCTAACAGGCTCACCCAGGAGCGGATATTGATGCTATGGTGTTTTCCATTTATCTTCAGGGTAATTAAATGGGTTTCCATCCCTTCGGGATGCGGGTACTGCGGATCTGTTTCCATAGTGGTTTTGTTAACTAAACTTTATGGTTAACAATAAAATAAGGGATAGGTTTTTTTAATTTGGTATGCGCGAATGCGGAACCTGATGTATTGCAGGTGCTGAATCTCAGGCGTTAAATCCGGTGTTATACCCTGCTACCCGCAGCACATGACATAAATTGTCAATAAACAGGCAGCATGTGTTTGTAACGGCAATTACTGCCGGGCGCCTTGTGCTAAGGGCAGGTCAGGTTCGATATACGGTTTGCAAATAGCAAAACCATTTGGCTGTTTTTTATTCGCCAAAACAACAACAGCCGCATCTTTTTTAGGGATACGGCTGTTATGGTATTGAATACACTTATGCTTTGGGTGTTTATCTTATTTAAATTAGTTTCCAGGGTCTTTCACTTTCTCCACCACATCCTGGATATTTTGCGGCAGGTTAGAAAGCAGGTTATAGCCCGTTGCGCTTTCAATATCCCTTACTGTTACCATATAATCTTTCCAGTTGGCACCAATGGTATTTACGTTAGGCGTATTAATGGCAATTACCCTGGTCGATGCCGTTACGCGGCCTAAATCATTATCGCCTGTTTTTAACAGTACGGCCACTTTCCATACATTGGCCGGAACGGTTACTTTGCCATTGTTGATGGTACTGATTACCGATGCGCTTGCTGAGCCAATGCCGCCGGTGCCGTAGCTACCCATCATTACATAAACCTCATACCCGTTTAAGGCCTGCGCACGGAGGTAACTTTCAAACGATTCCCAGGTTTTCTGGTTATTGTTTGGTGCCTGCGGGATCATGTTGGTCATCAGAAATGTGGCCGAGTTGGCGCCGCTGGAACTGGTACGGTCGCCGCTTGGGCAGTTATGCCCCCTGTCAAAACCCGAACCCGAGTAGCTGTTGCTCTGTACCTGGTACCAATTGGTCGGCAGGCCGGTAAAAGAAGCGAAATCATCTTTCCTGGTTACAGCCCCGTTAAAATTATTTGGATCTAAATGCCAGCTTACCCAATTCGGTATACCGCGGGTCATGCTATAGCTCTCTACATAATATTTTTGATCAATCAGGTAATTTTCTGCTGAGACAATATTGGCCTGTGCACCAGAAGGATTGCCAAACAACAGGTTTGAGTTGTCGCCGCCTGCTGGTGGTGCATCTGCACCGGCATCAGGCGTACCTCTGCCCGGTGCAGCAGTTCCGGTATTGCCATTGTCTGTTGGGTCGGTATCCGGTGCGCCTAACATAATACCCGGGTCACCTGTGCCTTTAAAAACAATATCATCGATATTAATTCTGGTGGTACCCGCTTTTTTAATCTGAAAACGGATTTTTCCGGGATTACTGGTTTTTGTACGCCTTCAGGTACCTGGCGGTTTTACTATCCGGGTTTTCGCATAGCGATTCGGGAAGGCCTGCAAACACCACCTTTCCGCCTTCGTTTCCGGCCCCGGGGCCAATATCAATTACCCAGTCGCTTTGCGCAATCAGCTGCATATCATGCTCCACCACAATTACGGTGTTTCCGCTATCTACAAGCCTGTTCAGCTGTAACAGCAGCAGTTCCACATCAGCCGGGTGGAGTCCCGTTGTGGGTTCATCAAGGATGTACAGTGAAGAGCCTTTATTATTTTTTTGCAGTTCAGTTGCTAATTTAATGCGCTGCGCCTCCCCGCCAGATAGTTCAGTGGCCGACTGGCCGAGCCTCAGGTAACCAAGGCCAACCTCCCGCACCACATTCAGGCCCTGGTAAATGTGTTGGTCCTCATCAAAAAAGTGGCAGGCCTCCTCAACCGTCATTTCCAAAACCTGCGCAATGTTTTTATCGCTATAGGTTACCTGTAAAGTTTCGGGGTTGTACCGGGTGCCTCCGCAGGCCGGGCAGGGGGTATATACACTCGGTAAAAACAGCAGTTCTACCATTACAAAGCCTTCGCCCTGGCAATTGGCACAACGGCCCTTGGCCAGGTTAAAAGAAAAGCGTCCGGCATCGTAGCGCTTTTTTCTGGCCGCAGGTGTGTCGGCAAAGCGTTTGCGTATGTGGTCAAAAATTCCGGTATAGGTAGCCAGGTTTGATCTGGGGGTTCTGCCGATGGGGCGCTGATCTACTACCACCAATCTGCTTAGCTGCCCGGCCCCGCCCGTTAGTTTTCCTCCCACCGGCTTTGCGCTATCTGCTAAAGCACCTTCATCTTTAAGTTCGCTATCGGGTTCAGCCGGCATTCCCAATTGCTTTGCAAGTAACGCTACCAGTACCTGGCTCACCAGGCTGCTTTTTCCCGAGCCCGAAATTCCCGTCACCGTGGTCATCACACCCAGCGGAAAGTCAACGTCCACATTCTTCAAATTGTGTCTTGTAGCGCCCCGCAAGCAGAGCTGCCCTTTGGGTGTTCTGGGCTGGTGCTCGGTACGGCTGTCAGCGCCGTTAAGAAACCTTGCGGTAACAGAGGCGGTGTTTTTCTTCAGCCCGGCAACCGTGCCGCTGTACATAATCTGCCCGCCCTGCGCCCCTGCACCGGGCCCTACATCAATAATCCAGTCTGCGCGCCTAATCACCTCAATTTCATGTTCCACTACAAATATGCTGTTCCCTGCGCTTTTTAATTTCTCCAGTATGCTTAACAAAGCTTCGGTATCTGCCGGGTGTAATCCGGCCGAGGGCTCATCAAGCACATAAACCACACCGAAAAGATTGGAGTGTACCTGGGTTGATAAACGCAGGCGCTGTAACTCGCCCGGCGAAAGGGTAGGGGTACTTCTGTCGAGGGTAAGGTAACCCAAACCCAGCTCCAGCATCACACTGATCCTGGCGCGTATGTCTGCCGCAATTCTTTGTATCACCAGCTGTTTTTCTTCCTGTTTTACCTCCTTTTTATTCGCGGCAGGTTCACTAAAAAGCTTAGAAAGTTCAGCTAATGTTAATCCGGCAGTTTCCGCAATATCTTTGCCCTTAAATTTTACAGACAGTGCTTCTTTTTTTAGCCGCTTGCCCTCACAAACCGGGCATGCCTTACTGATCATATATTTCGAAACCCTTTTTTTCATCAGTTCAGACTGGCTTGATGCAAAGGTTTTCAATACGTAAGCACGGGCACCAATAAAGGTTCCCATATAATCAGGCGATTGCTTTTTGGCAACCGCTACAGCGGTTTCTTCTGGCGAAAGGCCAGGATAAACGGGCGCTGTAGGCGTTTCTTCAGTAAACAGTATCCAATCCCTTTGCTTTTTGGGCAATTTTTTCCATGGCGTATCCACATCGAAACCCATCGATACCAGGATGTCGCGGAGGTTTTGGCCCTGCCATGCCCGTGGCCAGGAGGCGATGGCGCCTGCCCTGATGCTCAGCGTATCGTTGGGTACCATGGTTTGCTCGTTCACCTCAAATACGCTGCCCATACCGTGGCACTCGCTGCAGGCACCTTCAGGTGTATTCGGAGAAAAACCCTCGGCATAAATGATGGATTGACCGGGAGGATAGTCTCCCGCCCTGGAGAAAAGCATCCTGAGCAGGTTCGATAAAGTGGTTACGCTACCAACTGACGATCTGGTGGAGGTTCCTGACCGCTGCTGCTGTAAGGCAACTGCGGGGGGCAATCCCTCTATAGCGTCTACTTCCGGTACATCCATCTGGTTAAAAAGCCTGCGGGCATAAGGCGAAACAGATTCCAGGTAACGCCGTTGCGCCTCGGCATAAAGTGTACCGAATGCAAGCGATGATTTTCCTGATCCGGAAACGCCGGTAAATACCACCAGTTTATCCCGGGGTATCTCAACAGAAATATCTTTCAGGTTATGTTCCCGCGCACCCTTTACCCGTATCGTATTGGTATTGTTCTTTTTCTCCATTACTTAGCCATTGTATACCATTAGCAACAGCAATTAGCCAAGTAGGTTTGGCAAAACCCGAAATCACTTACATACACCAATTTAATCGTGCATCCGGAATGCAGATTTAGTTTGGAAGTGAAATAATAGAAAATACTTCACATAAGAATGTTAACGCTCATCAAAGATTCATGAAGTATAGCAAAGCATTTAATATTGTAATTTAGCCGGTAACTTACGGTTATACATCCGCCGGAAAGGTCACCTCCCGTTATTAAAATAAAAAACAGCTGTGAGGTTAAATTAATATTAACAAGACTTTGAAAAACAAATACCAGGTTTCGTTTATCTGTCTCTAAGATTCATTGCTGTTTTTCCATCCTGGTTTGGGCTTTTCATTGAACCTTATATTGGCGAAGGGTTCCTGGCCGATTATCGGGCCGTGTTCATTTCGAAAACCTGATCTTTTTCCGGTAGGCTTTTTTGATTTCGATCAAGATCACACCGTTAGCGCCTTTTGCGCCGTAAATGGCCGTAGCCTTTGCATCTTTGAGTATTTCTATCTTTTCAATCCAGTCTGGCGATAGCTCACCAAATTTAGTGGCTTCGATTGTACAGCTTTTATTGCCGGCTTTGATCAGATAAAGTGGTGATCTGTTCAGGGAGATTGTCGATATACCGCCGAGCATGATCCTTCTCTCGGCGCTTAGTCTGATCACCATGTTATCATTCAGATAAGTCTCCATGGGGTTATACCCTGGCAGGTTGATGATGAATTTGGATAGCTTGTCGCCATCAGCCAGGTTTAACTCAAACCTGCCAAGGGAATCCGTTATCGCCAATGCGTCTTCTTCTCCTATCTTCCTTACTTTTACCTGGGCGAGTGCTTTGCCATTTGTTTGGTCAACTACGGTTCCTTTTACGGTGATTGGTAAGGTATTAAGGCTGGCAGATGATGGTGTGGTTTCTTTAGCGTCTTTATGCGGTACTGCGGTTTGCACCACCGCCGGCTGTGTCTTTTGTGCCTGTGCCGGGCTGATGGCCAGTGCGGCCAGGGCAAGTGGCATGAGCCATTGCCAGCCTGGCGTTGCAGAGGGGCTTAACAGGTTACGGTTCATCTGGCTGGCCAGCAGGCGCCCGCATACCTTATCGCTTTTATGTTTGAAAAATTCTGCCAGTTCCGTATCAGATTTGGTAGTGAGGTCTACGATGTGTTTGGCGCATTTGCTGCAGTGATGTTTGCCGTCTGGCTGCTCAATCTCGCTCCATTGCTGTAAGCATGGCTCGGTCAAAATCAATTGCAGGTTTTTCATGGGCTGAGGTTTTACATAGGATGCGGTAAAGTGGTGAATTCCATAACAGGTCTGGTGGTTATTGGCCGGTTTTAGTTGACGTCTGGTTTCGATTCGGTATTGATCAACCCCGTTAATGATTGTAAGTTTGTATTTTGTTAAAAGGTGCTGCCCCGATTTTCATTCAGGTCTATGTTCGTGTTAATGTAAATTTACACTAAAGTGTAGTGGCCTGGAAGGTTATAACATTGATTTTTGTGTAAAAGATGATCAAACCATGTTAAAAAAAGTTTTAACCTTATTATCAGGTTCATTATTGTTCACTGCTTGTACGGTAAGCAAGCAGTGGAATAGCAAGCAAACCCAACAATCCTGGGAGGCAACGTTTCAGGATTTTAGCGGGAATGAAAAGCTAAAATTTCCCCCTCATAAAGATCATATATTATATCTTAATGCTAAACTGGCTACAACTTCGGGATCATTACAGCTTTTTGCTAATGAGAAAAGGTTAACTCATCCCAATCCGGTTAGCCACCATAAGCTGGATTTAAAAAATAAACTGCTGATAAAATTGGCAGGAAACCACGCCAAAGGCTCTTTTCGGTTAAATTATCCTCAATTTACTAAAAAAAATATTGAGGTTCGCTATAATTCCAATATCGAATTATTGGCACTGAGTTATGTTTTAGCAAACTATGATGATTTTACAGGCTTTTCTGATGACCAGTCATTTGAAATTAATGGTCAACCCGTAAAAGTTAAAGCGCTCTATGCCTTAACTACCAAAATAGCCAACACCTTTAAATCATTTTTAAAATCAGAAAATCTAAAGGTAATCAAAACCTATTTCGATAAAGATTTCTATGCGCATTATGCAAACTTTGTGATGAGCCTACCGGATTTTCCGAATGCCACAGTAGAAAAAGATAACCGTTTTATGAAATCCTTTTCCAGTTTGTCAGATGCACAAAGATTTACAGCTGCATTTAACAGCTTTTTCCTGGAAATAAATTTTCAGAAATTTTTGGTGGATTTTAAGCCTTATTATGAAACTGTCCAGAAAGAAATTAAGTTGAACATGCCTGCCTCAAACTTCATTGTAGAAATGGAGAATCTTTTTGGAAAAGAGGTAGAACATTATGTGCTTTACCCAAGTTTAACCATGCCCTTCAGTTCCGGTTTTGCGGTAGGAAGTCAAAATACAATAGGAAATATATTTGCAAGCACTAACCAACCAAAAGAAGTTGATGATATCAAGCAGCTGAAACTTGGTTTTGACAATAGTTTATCTTTACGCACCATAGCCGTCCATGAATTTGGGCATGCCTTTGTCAATCCGGCAATAGATCTGGTTGATGAAAAAATCATCAGTGCCAGTGCTCCTTTATTTGAGCCCATTAAAAAGCAGATGAGTGAGCAGGGTTATAACCAATGGAAAATTTGCTTGTATGAACATTTTAACCGGGCAAATGAAGTGATGATTGCGAGATTGTTAGGCGATAAGCTAAAAGCAGACGAAATCTTAAAAGACAATGTAGACAAACGTTTTTACCGCTACCTGCCTCAAATAGTAGATCAGCTGGAGTTCTGGTATAACAACGAGTTCCTTGATAAATCCTACGCACAAAAAGCTGCCGAGATCATTACAGAATTAAAGTCAAAATAGATCATTATGGGTACGATAAAGGTCTGGTTACCGGATTGTAAATAGAAATGATTAGGGGTTTAGCAGCTAAGGAGGTGTATAAACCCGCTATCTTCTAAGTATAAAAAACAGCAGTGCGGCCATGATTTATTTTTGACTATGCAGCTTCTGAACCACATTTCATTAAACCTTTTTTTACGGAAACATTTAGTTTAAACCGGCCATTTTCTTCCTCCAGTGCCTTTCATCATATTTTTTAAATGATATTATAACCTCCTCATATATTCAAACCCATTATTGTTCGCAATGGAAGCAAGGGCTGTATATTCTCTAAAAACCTATTTCTCAAATCTGTTTCAGGCAATTGCTTCGCAATGCTCGGGCTAAAGAAGGCTTTAGCAATGCCGGGGTGGGGCTTAATCAAGAGCTTTAACCTATTATTTACGGTAAGTTTTTTTATGAGGAGTGTATGTTCGCAAAAGAAATCGCTACTAGTTTTTTTTGATGTTATATGTGTGTATTTAATGACTGATATTAATGTAGTTAATCATTCATTAACCGCTATTCATTTAAAAAAAATGAACCTCAGGCAATCTAATTAAAATCCAATATCAACAGGGCGGAGATCATCAAGATTAACAATACCAGGTTCCTGATCATGTCGCTTAAGAACGGTGATGAATACTACAGTTCCTTTATTTCCGACCGAAAAGGATCGAAGGGAATATCAAGAAGCATTCAATACAAAGCGGAGGACAGGGAGAAGGGAGAAATAGTGCTGTTAGATTTTCTCAAGCGCATCAGCTTTAAAGCGCCATCCCTGTCCGGCGATAATTAATCCAAACTTCCATAGATTTGATGTAGCTCAATAATCGCATCGCTAGCCCGCTGTACCATTACAGCGGGCGCCGTAGCCCTTGCATTTTATTACGCCTTAATCATTAACGATAATAGTAAATACCGTTAACCATCGCAACGCCGCAGGTAGTTTCAAAAGCGTTACGTGTGCTTTCCGGCGTGCGGGTTCCCCATATATTCCACATCAGGCCCTGGTTATTGCGGATAGACCACGCCTGTGCTGCATTGGCATCAAGCCAGGGCCCGTAATTACTTGCTGTACCCGTATTTTTTACAAAAAGGCAGGCCCAGCGTGCAAAAATACTTTTCATGCCCTGTGTATCGGCAATGCCATTCTCATCTTTTAAAATTCCTCCGGGCGTATTACAAAGGCTGTTGCGTGCATAATCCATCGCTTTGGTACCCATCGCCAGGTAGTTTATTGCAGGGAAATCAGCACGTAATAAATCACAAGCGCCAATAAAAGTTCCCTGTGTATAAGAAAGCGCACCCTCGGTAATGGTACCGGCCTTGTTAATCGCCCCTTTAACTTCACCGCTTGATGAATCGTAAAGTCTGTTCACCATCCAATCCATAATAAGTTTAGCCTTATTTTTATAACTTACATCACCTGTTGCCTGGTATAGCAGCATCGCACATATCACTGCCGGCGCATTTACGCAGGTATTTTTAGTTTGATTATCGGTAGTCCACCATAAGCCACCACCTAACGATTGGGTATCCCAGGCGCGGTTCCACATCATGTTAAAGTTATTTTTTGCCATATCCAGCATGCCGCCATCATTGGTTATTTTAAAAGCCCTTACACACATCAGGGCTCCCCAAACAATATCATCATTAAATTTATTGTCGGTCCACAGTAAACCATAACCATCCCTAACGCCATTGTATAAATAAGAAATCTTATTTTTTAAATCAGTGCCGGGATTGATATTATAGGCATCTATCAGCATTTCAATCGCTTCCTGCTGGGTCCAGAAATCCATTCTGCCGGTATGGTTATCATCTTTCCAGTAATATGCCTTATATGAAGGCCCGTATGTGCCGTATTGATTATAAAAATGGTTGTTATAAACCTGCATGGCCAATAAGGCCTCACTCTTAGCAGGTATGGAAAGGGTTGCCACCGAATTGGATGTTGCGTTGAGAGCACTTTTTTCAGGTGATAACAGTGCGATGTCTGGTTGCTCTTTTTTACAGGCAGTAAACAAACAGCTGAAAGCGAAAATGCTTGCTAAGACTCTTTTTTTGTTGCTCAATTTTAGTCCGTAGGAATGTAATTCCACTGGCTCAATGGTAATTTTCTTTTTCATAGTTAACACTAATGTTTATAGATGTGATGTATTTGGTTAGCGGTAAAACGATTTAATGTTTGATGACATGAATATACACACTTGTAATGAACAACATACGATAATGGCAGGCGCAACGAATATTTTACAAAAACGATTTAGAAATGAGCATGAAACATCAAATTTTTGGTTAAGGCAAAATAAAAGATGGACCGTCAATAAAAAATAGAAATACACCACCAAAGGGATTATGGCTTAGAAGATACGTTTTTTGGAAAGAAAGAATGCGAAATTTCGTTTCTGGTTCGCATATGCAATTGCCCTATCGAGTACAGGATCTCTATGTTGTATGATATCCCTGATCGTGTATTTTACTTTAATATTAATCGGAATACCTTTTCTTTGCGTTTCGGCTCCATCCGGGAAATAGATGCCCAATCCTGAAAAATTAATTTTGTAATTACCTGGCAGCGTGGCGCGGGTAACATTTCCGTCTGCTCCGGCAGTCTGATTTCCGATTACGATAACATCAGCAGCTGTCATCAGTGTCATACAGGCCCATTCTGCTGCACTTTGCGTTCTATAATCAACCAATAATATAATTTTTCCCGGATATGGCCTGGCGTTATATTTTCCCACTCTAGAAAAGTCAGTGTCGTCATTGGCGACCTTGTATTTGAAAATTCCAGGTAAAGTAAAATCCGGATAGGTATTGCGGGCATAAATTTTTGGTCGGCTTAAAAGATAGTCCGGCGTGTAATAGGTAGCATATCCATCTGCCGGATAATTTCGCATATCAAAAATAATAGCTTTTGTTTTGGCTACAACATTCATTGCACTGTCCAGATTCTTACGATTAAGATTGCTGAAGAAAATATAACCAATATTGTTATCTAAAACTTTAGCGGTGAGCGGACTGGTCATCCCCATAAAATCAAGGTATTCTTTAATAAAGTCTCTTTCCACCTGTTTAATCCTGGCGACAAACTTTTTTTTATCCGGATTTTGAAAGGCGTACAGGGAATAGGGACTACGTGAGTTTAATATAAAGGCGTGCATGGTTTTCAGCTTACCGCCATAGTTGGATGCCGGCACATAGCTTAAATTTGCTCTAATTCTATCTCTGACGGCAATACCGTCTATGGAAGAAATCACACTGCCCACCTGAATATTTGTGTTTCTGAATAACAAGCTATCCGCAATTTTGGTAACCACAGCCTTTCCTTCAATCAGCATGAAGTTAAACGGAGGAGAATATTTACCGGTAAATGAGTTGAACACCGAAGGCCAAATGGAACCGTGGGAATCATTGATCGTGGCCGACATTTTTGCAAGTGCCTTATGGTAGCAAAGCGTATCAGCGGCATCTATCATCACCGGAATCATATCTCTTAAAACATTGTCCCATGGTTTGCCGACAGCGTATTTATAGGGGTAATAATAGTTAATTACATTCCAAAACCTAAACAAAGTGAGTAACCGATAATTGACGTCCGGGTATAACATGTCCTTATAAGGTTTTTCGTTTGGCGTAAAAACCGTACTGTCATTACCGGCGTTAGGTTGTGCGTAAAAATTTATGCCGCGATAAGGGTTCCTGAGGTTAAATTTAAGAAGCTGCTTTTGTTCCAGGGATAGGATATCATTTCTATCAATCCAGGCATTGTCATAATTTTTAAGCGATACCGGAAGCATATTCTTAGCAAGGTGTTCAGAAGCGCTATTTTTTCCGGCAATGTTAAAAAGTATGGCTAATTCCTTTTTTACCTGGTCTTTTTTCCCCGAAACCATCATGTTTTGGATAGCGGCTATTAAAATACTATCCCAATCATGCCTGCCACTGGCAATCTCCGGATGATAATATTTTAACTGGCCCCATGTTTTGGCTAATACAGATAATTCCTTCCTTTTGTATTTATCCTGGGCAAATGTTGGCATCGCTAAAAGATTTACCACGATGTAAAAGATGTAATATTTTTTCATGCCCAAAAATGGCGGGCAAATACCGGACAAAAAAAAAGATTAGATGGATTCAACCTATTTCAAGGTGAATTTCAGGATCGTATTTTCAACGAGAAAATAACATGTTTCATCTAAAAAATTAAGTCCTCCGCAATAAACTGCTTACATTCAGCCATGCGATTTTCATTTTCCAGGTTGAGCTACCGCGATAAGGGCATTTTTACAGAACTGGTCTATCTTTTTTTTATTGGTATCATCAGTCCGTTAGCCGTTGGTTTTCAGATCTTCAGCAACGTTTCATTTACCTTAAGCCTCGTGCTGCTCAATATTTTACAGCTGCCTGCCATCATCGTATTTTACAGGCTCTACCTGCCTTATACCATCGGCAGGGGGAAGTACTTGTTAGCCTTCATATTATTTCCCTTATATCTGCTGCTATATGAACTTTCTTCGCGCATAAGCAGTATCATTATTATTCATCTGCCCCTTATACCCGGGCATTACAGGAACAACCTGATGTCAGCACATCCCGAAGATTTTACCAAAGGATACTTTAACCAATCGGTAGGTTATACCTGCCTTGTACTGCTGGCCGCAACATCCTTATATGTACTCAAGCTCCTTTTCAAAAACCAGCACAACCTGACCAGCGTCGAAACTGAGAAACTCAAATTAGAGCTTAACCAGTTAAAATTGCAGATCCAACCCCACTTTTTCTTCAACACGCTCAATAACATGTATGCACTGAGTGTTCAAAAATCACCGGAAACGCCTCAGATGATTAAAAGCCTTTCCTCAATCATGAGGTATGTACTTTACGAAAGCAACCAGGACAAAGTTACACTGGATAAAGAAGTGGCGTTTATAAAAAATTATATCCAGCTGGAAAGTTTCAGGCATACCAAGGCTAACCTGATAGAGTTTTCTACGCAGGGAGATACCGCGGGGCTAATGATTGAGCCGCTGCTATTTATGCCGCTGATAGAAAATACATTCAAACACGTCCTGCACAAGGATATAACTGAAAAGTGGATCAGGATGATATTATCTGTTGATGAAAAAGAAATCATTTTTCAAACATCGAATCCTTTAGTTCCGCCGGGCAAGGAAGATACTGGTTCAGGTGGGATAGGCCTTAAAAATGTTATAAAACGACTGGAACTGCTTTATCCGAAACGCCATGAGCTAACGATTTTTAAAGAGGAGAACGCCTTTACCGTAACTTTGGTCATTAATTTAGCATCATGAACTGTATTATTGTTGACGATGAACCGCTGGCAAGGCAGCTGATCGCTTCCTATATCGAATCCTTACCTGATCTCCGTCTGGTCGGTAGCTATGAATCTGCTACTGAAGCCTTCACTTCGCTGCATAGCCAACCGGTTAATGTGATGTTTCTTGATATTGAGATGCCGGGCATCAATGGGATAAATTTTGTAAAATCACTCAAGTCCTGTCCGAAGGTTGTATTCATTACAGCACACACCGGGTTTGCAGTAGACGCTTTCGAGCTTGAAGCAGCCGACTATCTCGTAAAGCCGGTTACCTTCGATCGTTTCCTGAAAGCAGTTGATAAGATTCTAAAACCGGCCGGCTATGAAACCAAAAAAGAAATTACACCAGAAGCATCTGGTATTTTCCTAAAGGTAGATCGCCGTTTGATCAAAGTGGATTTTTCGGAGATTTTGCATATAGAAGGGATGGGCGATTATTTAAAGGTTTATACTGTAAAAAAAACATATGTTACCTACATGACGATGGGAAAATTAGAATCGCTGCTGCCTGTTTCAATATTCGCCCGTATACATCGTTCAACTATCATAAACATTAATCTTATCCAGCATATTGAAGGAAACGTTGTCGCCATACATGGCGTGGATTTACCTATCGGGCTTACCTACCGGGATAGCTTTTTGAAAAAAATTAATTGATTTTCTGTAACCATTGAAAACGCTTCCGCTTACTAAGCCGGTAAATTTTTACAAAGCGAGGAAGTATATGGCTTAATAAGTCCTTACAAATTGGAACGTACAATTGCCAATATGATGGGAATAGATTTTTTTCTTTGATAACCTAATGGCGTAAATGTATGGCGACAAGTTTCACCGTTAATTGGTGGGTTGAGCACTTTTGCGTATTAGTTATTGCTGTTAAATGCTTAACTGCCGGTTTTGACAATTAAAAAGGGGATAATCAAATTTATAATTAGCCCCGATCTAATTTAACTTAGCCCGCCCTTTGCCGGAGATGTAGGTCTATCAGCTCCTGCGTGGTAATCGAAAGTAGAATCTATGGGTTAGCTGTACCTCATTACAGGGTAAACTATAAGTTGCACGGGTTATTCTACTCTAATCGCTTTAATGGTTTTAGTCAGATAAGGCTTTCATATGATGATAAATTATTTCACTATCCACATGAGGGATTGTTGAGGTGTTGTGGTCAATTTATGGCCAAAATATCATCATGGGCAATCACTGCTACTAGATATTGCATCATATAAAAGCGGTTTCAATTTTTTTCCAACCTGAATAAAAGGGATAATTCCTGAGAGCGCTAATGCCCAGAACCATGTAGGATTAATGGTGCTTATCCATAGCCATATTACAACCAAGCTGATGCACATTCCTGTTATATACTGCTGTTTATTTTTCCCGCCACACAAAGATGTCACCATACCTCCCACAATACAGCTCATATAGAAGCACACTAATTTAATAACAAGTTGAATAACATCATAAGAGGTCCATGTATCTAGTTCAAACAGTTTCAAAGAAGCTGGAAATATAGCACCCTGTAATTTAGCAAATAAAGAACTTAAAAGGCCAATAGTTCCAAATCCAACGATGATGGAAAATATTCTTTTGAAGTGCATCACTTAGTGGATTTTAAAATTTAACTGATCTTCAGTGAGTACAATCGGATCAGTCATGATCTTTTTCAGTTCAATGTCGGTTGCAGCCCTGAAACTATTTACAAACTGATCAAGCCGCTGCTCATCAGCAGGGATAAATGAAAAAGCGTTATTTCTGGCATTGCCCTGAAATTTACGGATAATGGGCTGCATTAATGTGTTATAATTGCGGCATGCGGATTTTAGATCATCAGGTGTTTTGCTGATAAAATGCGACAATGCCTTTGCTCCATAGATTGAAAGTGATGCGCCCATCCCGGAAAGGGCAGTAGGGCAGTATCCTGCGTCACCCAGCAAAACCATATTACCATTAACAAGGTCAGTTGCTTCAACCATACCCATTTTATCCACGAACATCAGGCCCTTTTCTACAAAACGATTAAGCAGATCCTTTACCTCAATGCTATACTCATTGAAAGAACTGTGTAATAGGTCTGCTGATTTTTGCTTTATCGTTGCAATATCACCCGTATGGTGGATGTAGCACTGGATCGCGATTTCATTATCTGCAATCGGGTAAATAGAGAGCATTTTATTCACATCAATATAAATTTTAAAAGCGCCCACAGTATATGAATGTTCCATCTCCAGCCTTCCACCCATATACAGGGTATTGAAATCTTCCATTTGTGAATCTGTAAAATAACGCTCGCGTGTGGAAGAACGTAAACCTTCAGAAACAATAACAAGATCAGCTTCCATACTGCGTCCGTCAGAGAGTATTACCGCTGTTTTGTCACCTGTTGAAGTAATCCTGGAAATCGTGGTGTCGAAAAGTACATTGACCTGGTCTTTTAAATTTTCATATATTACATTATGAAGTCCCCCACGCGAAACCAGCACTGAACGTTCAATATTCTGGTTCATTTTTTCATAGCTGATGTGCTGAATAAGACGCTCATCTTTTTCTAAAAAGCTCACAAATTCAGATGGGGAAGATGCGGCCCGCAATTCTTCCATCAAGCCCAGCTCTTCCATAATGCTAACACCGAAACTCTTCAGGGAGATAAGGAAACCTGCCTTGGTAAAAGACGGGGCTCTGTCAATCACCGTAACTTGATGATCTTGTTCTGCTAGTAATTTTGCGGCTGTTAAGCCTGCAATTCCGCCGCCTGATATTAGAATTTTCTTTTTCATTTTTATAATCTTTTAAATGCTTATTGCAAAATTAGCTTTACATTTAAGGATAAAATAGTCCTTTTTGTAGTAAAAATAGTCCACAAAATGAATTTATCTGATAACAAGAAGCAGATGCTTGATCTGGCAGAGAAACTGGGAATGCCTGCATCTGAATTCGGCGATGCGTTGGATCTTTTACGGCTTAATGAGATACATATCGTGGATATGCTTCCTGAAATGCTGCTGATGATCCGTTCTATCATTGCGGAAGAAACATTTATATACAGAAGAAAACCTATTGATTCTGTTAAGAAAGGTCTGCTGTTTTCTTTTCATAACATTTTCAGCCATGCTACAGATGATCATCAGAACCAGCATGATGAAAAATTGTTCCATATCCAACCTCATATCCGCATCACGCCTTTCCACCTTGAAAGTAAAGTGGTATTCCCAAAAGGAAGCACGATTACCCAAATCACCATCCTGATCGACCTTGATTTTCTTAAACTTTTTATCGGAAAAGATCAGGAATTATTCGGTTATCTTTTCAATGATGAAAAAACATTATTAATAGAAGAATTTATGTCACCGGAGATGGCTGATCTTGTTAATGAGATTGCCGGAATTAAGGAATGGGGCATTCTTTCACAAGCCTATTACAAATTGAAAGCGCTGGAGCTGCTTTACCTGCTTTTTAACAATCTTTCCAAACGGCAACATATTAAACACCAGAATCTCCGCAGTGATGAAATAGCAGCGCTCTACCGCGTAAGAGATGCGGTTTCATCTTCGCTCAAACGGCCGTTGACATACGATGAGCTGGCAAAAATCAGTGGTATGAATGTGCTTAAACTGAGGAAACTTTTTACACAAATTTTTGGAAAGGGTATCTATGAGTATAGTCAGTACATTCGGATGCAGGAAGCAGCGATATTGATGAAGGACAAACATCTTTCAGTTTCTGAAACCGGATATCAGTTAGGTTTTACTAATCTGAGTTATTTCGGAAGGCTGTTTGAACAACATTTCGGAATGAAACCTAAAAAATGGAGCGCACAGCAGCGCTCGAAGGCACAGGAGCAAAAATACAGGTATTAACAATTGATTTTCCTGCAAAAAATTGATGCTTTCTAAGATTTCTATTATTAGGATGATTCAGTAAAAGCAAACTCCTGCCGGATTTAATAACATAAGTGTAGATTATTCCAAAACTTCAACCGGCTGATTTAAAGCAGATTTAAGGCTATCTGGATGTGTTCTGGAACTAAGGTGTTGTTTGATGACCGAAATCGATTGTTGGGTGAGAAAACACCGCTTGATCAGAAATCAAACCTTGGACAGATTATCTAATTTTAAAGGTGCTGCCTATTGGGTGATTTTGGTAGCGCTTAAAGGCTTTTGCGAAGCAAAAAGAGCTATCTTTCAGGATACTGATGAAGGGGAGACAGAGGCTAACCAGAATCTTGTATTATTTGAGCGGATCTGCACGGAAAGGCAGAAATTGCAATATAAGTATAACCATTTCATTTTTATCACATCCAAATTGGTTTCACGGGCCCGTAGATTAGGCATTCCTGAAGCTTTTATCAAATTGTTAATACGAAAGGATAAACAACAATTAAACGGTTGGGGTGAGCTGTGACATGCATTAGGACGCTATTCTTGTTAGCGGTATAGATTATTTGACCCTTAATGCCAAGACAAGTGGAGTAACGATGTGCGGAATTGACATCAATGAAGAAAAGGGCCGGGTTGAAATTAAGAAAGGCCTTAAACAAATTATTGACTGGGCTTATTCTTGATTAGTGTATGATTGCCGAACCAAAATATCATTAGTCAATAATTACAGTTATTACCTACGCAGGCTTAGAAGGGCTGCGGAAAGGACTGCGTTATCTACCTGACTGCCGGAAAAACCTGAAAGATACCTCTATCAAAATCGGTAGGGATGAAATTTCACTTACAGGATACCCGATGGAGGAAGTGCAAAAACTGATGATTCACGGATCGGGCGGATCTGGTTATATTGTCAGATAAGATGAAGCGCTAAACTTATAAAAGCTTTAAGCCAGGGTACGACTAACGATATTTCTAATATGTTTTTTTATAATTTTAGCAGAGCGTAAAAATTTTTAAAATGAATCCCAGAAAACGTCTGTCGATTGACGATGTGAAAAGCAAAGGACATGATGGCGCTTTCGAAGGTTATGGAAGAGCAGCCGATTTACCAATAAAATAAGAAACTCAATATGTTGAAGATATTATTGAGAAAGAAAATGGTAGTTTTTTTATTGAAAAAAAAGATGATGACGAGATTTCCTTACAGAAAATTAATCACGGAGAGGCAGATAAAATTAAAGACAACAGGGAGAAAAATCTTAGATTTTATATCGTATCGGAGAATCTGGATACTGTTTCCCAAGCTGAAATTTTTGATGAGCTGGAGCATGCCATAATAGATGGGGAGGGAGGTAGAAAAACTGATGACAGCCTTGAGCGTATATCATTAAGAATACTTTCAAAAAAAACAAATAAGACCACAACCAAAATTTTCAATGCAATTAAAAATAAACTGAAAAAAGATAATGAAATTGGAATGGGAGTGAAAGGCAGTTCAAAGCTTCATGACGATTATTTTTATCAAAAAGAATATGTGGGAAAAAAAGTATTTAAAACAGATCTCCATAACGATAAAGCACCTATTATTGAAATAAATAGATAAAGCTCATAATAAATCTCGATAGCGGGAAATAATTGGCAGTAAAAATGTATGGACGGCTTTGACACTGAGAAGCCTTAGCTTACCTGCGAGCCAGCTATTACTCCGTTATGGAACGCTTCCCGCTTTTTTTGGTGATATTACCAGTATTGATGGCAGAGGTGTGATACCGGATGTTCCGATTACTTACCAGATGGAAGATGGGCTGGCCCCTAATGATTTGGAATTGGCTTGGGTGTTGAAGGATATTAAGAAGAGCATCAGCGGGCGATAGGTTGAAAAGTGATCAACTTTGGGAAACCGAAGCAATGCAGGGGGATCTGAACATGATTTTTTCAGCAGGAACACATAGAATAAGGATATATATAGCCAAGCCCAGAGATTAATACAAAGTTTATCGATTATGCTTAGCTTTCGGAATTATTTCATTCCCGAAAGCATATGAATTGATTTTTTACAATTTACCTTATAACTTAATAACAATGAAAATAATAACGTTAACGCTCGTACTGCTTTTTTGCAGCAGGGCAGTTTTTGCCCAGGAAAATGTTTGGACTAAACAGTGCAACATTGCCGAAGTAATTGCTTTTGAAAAGAAGCTTGATCCTGATGCGAAATTTCTTTCCTATAATGTGTCACTTTCTAAGGAGTATTATCCTCTTGCAGATCGTTATCAAACGGCAAACCCCATTATTGTACAGCGTAAGGCAGTAGTTAGGCTTCCGGTTTATGCAGAGTATTTTTACACGCCCCAAGATTCGCTGTTGCATTTAGTTTCTTATGATTGGGAGATGGCCCGTTATGCAGACCTGAAAGAAGTACTAGAGAGCCGGAAAGAACAGAGTGGAAAGTTGGAAATCTACCTGGGCGAATATGTGCGCATTAGGGAACAGCTTATTAAAACATTCGGCAAACCTAACCAGGCTGATGAAAAGCCGAAGACGGTTCCTTTTGAGGGGCAAAGCTACCTCAATCAAAACACACTTTGGGAAACTGAAGCGGTGCATGCTGATCTGAACATGATTTTTTCTGCCAGTACACAGCGGATCAGGTTAACCCTCTATTGGAAAAAATAACATGGTGTTTAGCCAGGTTACCGCTACAGAAAACCTCCCCATATATTCAAACCCATTATTATTCGCAATGGTAAGCAAGGGCTGTATAATTTCTAAAAACCTTCTCCTTAAATCTATTTCAGGTAATTGCTGCGCATCTGCATTGGCTAACAGGCTCAGGTAATCTTCCATCATCGGCTCATTTGGATAGTTTTCCGTCATCACTTCGATAGCTGTTTTTTGCAGCTGGTAATACACTCTAAAGTAATCCCCCATTCCGGGCAATTTGTTATTCTTTCGGCTACTTGATGATGCATCAGCAGGGGGGCGGTTCCAGATCGGATGATAAGATACGAAGGCGTAGGGGATAAAATATTCAACGGTAAAGTTGCCATGACCAGCTGCCAGTTATATCACTTTCGGTCTGCGGCGCCGGATTTGAAACAGGTGCGGCTTCATTTCTTCGTTTCGAGCGTTTCAATAAAATACAAGATCAGGTATTCCCGGAAACCAATCGTCAGCGGTGTCTTCGCTGATTGTTGACACAAACAGGCTTATTCTACACACCAAATGCGTTTTAATTGTAGTATTCTAGTTACATTCCCGTGCTATCTTTGTGGGCTTCTATTAACTTGACGTGAATGCATGATGCCGGATATATTGAACTGTTACATTATCGACGATGAATTCCATTCTATAGAAAATCTCTCCATGCACATTATGAGGTGTCCAAACCTGTGCCTGATTGGAACAAATATTGACCCTATAGAGGCTTTGAACGAGATCCGGCAGGGTCCCAAACCTGATGTGCTTTTTTTGGATATCAATATGCCTATGCTTTCTGGCTTGGAGATAGCTGAATTGGTGGATGAGGATATCGATATTATATTTATTACTGCTTATGTAAGTTACGCGGTTGATGCATTTGAAAAAGCTGCCCTTGATTTTCTGCTGAAACCCATTTCATTTGAAAGGTTTGAAAAGAGTGTCCAAAGGTTACGGAAACACATGGGATCGATAACTCACCCTGATACCCATAAATCGATCTATATTAATACTGGGGTTAAGGGTAAATTTGCTCAGGTTAGACTCAGTGATATTATTTTTATTGAGGCAGTAGGGCATTATGTTCTTATCCAGACTTACGATGAAATATTCAAGACCCATCTTGGTATTAAGGATATCGGTAAAGATCTTTCATCCCAGATTTTTTCACGTGTGCATAAATCTTTTATCATAAATTTGAATGCAATCAAATCAATTTCCGGTTCCCAGATAAAACTACAGGGAGATTTCAGGGTACCTATTGGCGATGTCTATAGAGTAGGGCTGATGGAAAGGTTAAATGGTAGAAATACACCACATATCAATCATTTAAGGTAAGTAAAGGTATGCCAAATAACTAAAACCTAACACCATCTTTATAGCGCTCAATGATGGTTTGGAATTGGGAAAATAACAATTTGCCTCTTTTTCATCTCGCGTTGAATGAATTGCGAACAAGTTAACGTCAAACTGATTGACAGCAATATCGCCTATATTAAACTACTGCATATTTATGGAACTGAGATCCGTAGTCTATAGTCCGTAGGAATGTAACCCCACTGGCTCAATGGTAATTTTCTTTTTCATAGTTAACAATAATGTTTATAGATGTGATGTATTTGGTTAGCGGTTTGATGATAAATTTTAGATTATACGAATATGCACACTTGTAATGAACAACATACAATCATGGCAGCCGCAACCAATATTTTACAAAACGCGCTTAGGAATAAATTTGATTTACCTATAGAAGAGAAAAGCCGGTATATTTTAGCAGGATTTCCTTTTAATTGACGAAACCAGGGGTTCAGGTATTGTTGCAGCACGGTTAGCATAGCGGATGGTGATCCGTGTATTCCATTTTTAATTGATTTTGGATTTCTGGTGCCTTTTAAAGACAGCCTTACCAAACGAGTGGATAACCGCCTCAATTTTAATTAATGTCTGATGTCGACATTGTTAAAACTTTTGTAACTTTCCATTATGAAAATTTCTTTATTAACTTTCTTTTGCCTGATCTCTCTGTGTGCCTACAGTCAGGTTACGTCCTTCATCATTAATGATGATAAATTGAACAAACCTTTAAAAGATTCATTGGAATCCATATATACATCCGACCAGTCTGTCAGAAATGCGGTTTCCGAAGCCCTGAAAGCTAAAAAACCAAAAGAATATGTAGACAGTTTGAGGGGGGTGATGCGCCAAACGGATAACATGAACTTAATACGCGTAAAAAATATCATTAAAGAAAAAGGTTGGCAAAGCCCTCAGCAGGTTGGTATGACTGCAGCTCAGGGGTTGTTTTTGGTCATACAACATGCTGACCTGCAAACCCAGCTTGAGTACTTGCCGCTGATACGGGATGTTGAAAAAAAGGGTGAAATATTATCCAGCAACCTGGCTATTCTGGAAGACCGGATCAATATCCGGCAGGGGAAAACACAAAGTTATGGTAGCCAGTTATTTACAGATAGGGCATCCGGGAAGCAATATCCTTACCCAATTGCTGACGTAGATAATCTGGATAAACGCCGCAAAGCTATGGGAATGCCTCCAATGCAAACCTACCTTAAGGATTGGAGTGTAGAAAGCTATAAAAAGGATCTTCCCATCATTGAACGAATATTCACAGCACAGGGCATACGATAGCAAAAGTTCAGTGGCTGTCCGTAAAACTTTATCCGTTGATGCGCAAAAATAATTGCAGTAAAGTTTTGTAAAGCAATACTGCCGGGAGGGCCGAATCGGTATGGCTATTAAGCTAACTAAGGTATTCCCTCCTGATTACTTTTGCCGTGATTACCAGGCTATAATTTTGCAGATCAGGCCATTTATGGTTAATCAATCAAGCCATTTGTTATGCCAGCAGTCAGTTTGGTATATCGGTAACGCCCTAGAGGTCCGTGTAGGATATAGTTACCCTTGGTATTAAATCCAAAGGTGATTACATTTTTTATCCAGGTCTTCAATCTTTTCATTTAATTCACCTGATAGCCACACTTTCCTCCTGCAGCCGATTCTAATTTTTATATCACGAAAATATCCATTAATTTTTATAGATTCGATCTTTACGATAATAGGAAACTTATGGCAGGTGCGGCCGGGCAAGAAAAGGCAAAATTAAAGCCTCAAAAAGCTTGTAAGCAAATCCTATGGATTTAATGCTCATTTGTGTCTTTAATAAACATCAGAAACTGAATTATAAGTAAGCGTGTAATGATAATGAGAAATGTAATTTTGGTAATCCTAACCGCCGTTATCTTTTCTGGCTGTGCCAAAAGGTTAACAGAGATTAAAAAATCAGATTTGAAAAATCAACTGGCAGCAATGGTTAAAACAGACCAGGTTGCTGCGTTTCGATGGGAAAAGCAGTGGGACGATTACAAGGACAGTGTTTTTACGGCACATCAAGTGCAAGTGGAAAAGCTATTTAAACAATATGGATACCTGGGTTTTGATAAAGTTGGTAAGGATGGATCGGACAACTTTTGGCTCATTGTACAGCATTGTGACAAATTTCCAGGGTTTCAAAAAAAGGTTTTAAGGGCGATGGACAAAGAGGTTCAGAAGAAGAATGCCAATCCCAAAAATTATGCTTACTTATACGACAGAGTAGAGGTGAATGCAGGACACAAACAACTTTTCGGTACCCAGGTAGAATATGACGTGGCAAAAACGGGAAGGGCATTTGTGAAAAATGGGTTAACCGATAGTGTCAATGTCGACATTCTTAGAAAAAAATATGATCTGAACCCACTAAAGGAATACCTGAACATCATGACTACGATGCATTATGAGATGAACAAGGCTCGCTATCAGGGCATGGGTATTACCAAACCGTCCCTATATGAATAGATAGCGAACTTTGCATGCCGGATGTTCCGGTTAATACCAGATGGAAGATGAGCTGATAGCTATAGATTTAGAATTGAATTGGGTGTTGCAGGATATGGAGCACAATAGGAGCGGGCGATAGGATAAAGGTTGTACATTTGAGGAAACTGATGCGGTACACGCTGATCTAGATATGATTTTTCAGCCGCACAGTAGTCTGTCATTCTAGCGGGCAGTTTCAGCCTTTTTAACAGCCTGCTGCCGGGTTTTAAACTAATTTATCAGGATAATTTTTCCGAAAACAGTTCCTGATTCCATTAGGTCGTGTGCTCTAGCTGCATCTTTTAATGAAAATACTTCCTGAATAGGAGCATTGAGGGAATATTCAGCCACTAAGGTTAGTATTTGGCTCATTCGCTTTAAAACCTCCTGATCAGGAAAAACATTTAGACTAAAAATATGAAGGCTTAGTAATTGGTGTACCCGTGCCAAAAAAATGATATTCGAAAATCTCTTTCCGTATTTCCGGTTTAAAAATTAACAATCAGTCGGTTAAAATTAACTGTAATACGTCTTTAACCATCCATACATTATTTAACTTTTCAAAAAATGCGGAAACAACTGCACCGCCGGCCCCCGCACGGGAATATCTGATCAGAAATAATGCTTTATCATTTGCGCTGTTAAAAATAATTGGAGAGAAAGTTATGGTAACATTCCTGGTATCATTCGGCTTAAAAGTTTTAAACCACGGTTTGTTATTGGTTTTTAGCGTATAATCGTTAATCTTCGAGGTGTCAATTTTAGTAAGAAAATCAGCCCAATCTTTAGTATGCCAAAATTTGGTACCCAAAGTATCCAGGGTATTGTAAGATGGGTTAGGCAGATTGATATGTTTAAAAAGCTGTCTGCTGGTTGTTGCTCTTACTGTTTTACCCGGCTGATCTAAATGCATCTGTTTTAAAGCCGTTTTATACAAGCTGATGGTATCTAAACGATTTTGGGCATTTAATTTGGTAAAAACACCTAACAATAAAATAGGTACTATGAGTATGATTTTTTTCATTATAAGTAGAATACAGTTTATCATTTTGTTTCATTCATCATAATAACAACTATAAACCATCATTATTTTTCTGGAAGATTTCTTTTAGAGGCTTGCTATGGGTTGCAGGTTTATCCGGTACCATCATCCAGCCGGAAAGGCAATAAGTGATGTATTAATGTATATAGGTATGGAGATATCATGTCAGTTTAGATATAGGTAAATATGGTTTTTTAATGTCAGAATACAAAATCCGCAACTGTATCAGAAAACAAAAAAAATAAGATTTAAATGTCAAAAACGAAAAAGTATTTTTGATGGATGTAAAAAAATAAAAGGGGAGAATAGGCACACTCCTCCCATAGGTTCCTAATTCAATCTAAATTTAAGGCTTATCTATCCCAATATTCAGCATAGGAGGGTTTCCTTTTGCAGTGCAAATAATCCAACTGTCAACCGGACGCCAACGATATTATTTACGATTTCGGAAGGCATATTAGTTGCTTTAACAAAAGTGCAATAATCACCTCGTATTTTTCTTTCATTTTTTTCAACATATGTTTTTATAATTTCTTAAATTTATTTCATAAATAATCATCTAGAAATTATGAAAACAACATTTTTAGCCATTATTTTTAGCCTTGGCATCATATCAAACCTTCGTACGAGTACCCCTTATCTGGGAAAGTGGCATAACGTTGCAAATTCTTCTTCCATTAAAGAAGTTTCATTTTTTCCTGATCATCAAGTGACATTCTCCAATCAAACTTTTTCAATTCAACAGCAATATTCACTTTCTTTACACGAAGGCAACCACAATCGCTTTACAGGTTTTTTTGAAATTATCAACATGGGGAAGATCGTAAAGAAAAGTTCTGTCGAGATGAAATTTTTAGAAGATGATCTCATGGAACTTAAGATCGATAACAAAAAGCTCATTTTAAAAAGATATTAGTGTTTAAATAAAATAGGCCTGTAGCAAAATGGTACTTTTCAGCCTGAATTATTTAAGTATTAATGTTAGCGATTGCAGTTAAAGGCCACAAGAGGTAGCTCAGACTGTGGCCACGTTACTTCAATTAGAAAACCCTTTGACACTGATGCAGTACATGCCAATCTGAATATGATATTTGGTGCCGGTACCTATCGGATCAGGTTGACCCTCTATTGGAAAAAATAATTTCGTTATTTAGCCAGGTTATGGCTGCAAAAACCTCCTCATATATTCAAACCCATTATTATTCGCAATGGTAATCAACGGCTGTATATTTTCTAAAAACCTTCCCCGTAAATCTGTTTCAGGCAAATGCTGCGCATCCGCATTAGGGAACAGGCTCAGGTAATCTTCCATCATGGGTTCGTTAGGGTGGTTTACCGTCATCACTTCAATAGCTGTTTTTTGCAGCCGGTAATACCCGTCAAAATAATCTTCCATCCTGGGTAATTTATCATTCTTCCGGCTGTTAAATGATGAATCGGCCGGGATCAGGTTCCAGATCAGATCATGCGATACAAAGGCGTAGGGGATAAAATGTTCAACGGCGAAGCTGCCTTGTACCAGTTTTTTATGCGTGTAGATACATTCCAGCGGGCCGGTATGGTCTAAAACCCTGTTCCAGAATTTGCGCTGGTTTAACAGGCTGTTCCTGCGCGCAGGTTTAATCAGTTTATTCGGGATATCAGGAACGTTGGGGTTGTGTTTTTGCAGGTAAAGGCTCAGGTGCCAGTAGCAAAATGCCTTTAAAATGCCCGCATGCTCAACCAGGTAACCATGCCATAGCGGGTTAATGGTGAGGTTTTGCTCATTAAGGGCGTATGGGCAATCGTTCTCAAAATTTGCTGAACGGCGGTATATCTCAGCACGGTTCCCTTTCAGTTCCGGAAACCAGGGGCTAAGGTAGCGGTGCGGTACCTCTTTATCAAAATATTGTATAGCTCTGGCCGTTAATGGATTCAGGCTGCCAATAATTTTCTGTTTAACTACTTCCTGTTTTTCGTCAATTGTTATTGCTTCTAATTCCTTTATCTGGCTGATGGCCCGTTGCAGCTGGTCTTGTTTGCCGAATGATATATGGAAATAATTTACGGTATACCAGGCACGTGATACCATGCCTGCAAAAAGACGGTGCTTTGGTATTACTGTGTTTCCTCCTTCCAGTTCTGATAAGATGGACAGCAGCCAGTAATATTTGTAGGTTGCAGAGGTGTTATTTAAACTTGCAGCTAAAAGGTTTACAGGTAAGCGTTCGTCGATAGGTATCATTAAGCGGCAAGATATTCAATACATAGAGATTAAGGAAATATTTTTTCAATGCTTAATGCATAAACAACATTATTCATTTTACATTGTTACCATAACATGGCTGATGTTCACAGCAAAGAAACCCGTTGATATAACATGAGCCGCATTAAGGGTAAAAACGCTAATCTCGAAGTGCTTCTCAGAAAAGCGTTATGGGCTAATAGTATTCGTTTTCGGATCCATGTAAAAACATGCCAGAAAAACCTGATATTGTAATCCTAAAATACTGCCTAGCCATATTGGCACATGGAAGTTTCTGCACGGTTTCCATTGGCAGAAAAAGAACTTACATTAAAAAGCAATGCCAAATTCTGGATTCCAAAAATTGAAAGAAATATGCAACGTGATCAGGTAAACCAAAAATTGCTGAAAGAGGCTGGATATACAGTGATGCGTATTGGGACCATGGTATTACAAATATCCTGTCCAAATGCCTAAACAAGGTATTTTTATATATTGAAGCAGCGAAAGATAACCCCTTTCCAACTTTGAAATAATTTAACAAGCATTTACCTATAGGGATTTCTAACAAATTCATATTATTCTATCAAATACATAAATATCAGTATTGTGGGCTATGGGTAACTAAGCATACCTTTAAGTAAAAATTTTTATATGGAAAAACTAGGTAAAAACGACCTGCAAATAATTAAATCAGCGTTAGACGTTTTTAAATTAAAAACAGAGGAAAGCTCAAACCATCTTTCCTAAGAATTTAAACAAGAAGACCTAAAGGGAATAGAAACCGTTATTTTAAAATAAGACGTCTGAAAGCCTAGAACTCATTTCTCTATTCACTTTTTTATCGCCTCAGTACTGTTTATAGTTTTCAGTAAACAGCTAGTCTCAAATTTATTATCATTTTAGAATGATCTTCCTTTTTCCTGTCAATATTTACAGTGATGTATTCTGTACTTAGATTATGAAAGGATATGAATTTATCAGAAACAGTAGCATTAAAATTTCATGCAAATTTCTTTTTATTCAGCAGTGGCTGCTTCCCAAACAGGATACACTATGTCAGTCGAGAGCCGTCCTGATTTCTTCAATCGGCAGACTCCAGAAAAAAAAACTCATAATGTTGCCTATTGATTATTATGAACGCTGGTTTGTTTTTGTGATAAAAAAATAGATGCCTTTTTTGATCATTGCTCAAAAAAGAATATATTAACTGCCTATTAATTAACCCTCAATTCCAATGAATATTGCATCGATCCGGAGGCTTTCCATAAAACCGTACCTTTACTATTTATATAGTTCATTGGCTTGTAACTTGGTAAAACCAATATATATAAGACTATCATGAATAAAACCGAATTGGAAAGTGCCATCCAAAAAGATTTCCCTGATATTAACCATACTGAATTTGTAATTAATGGGCGTGGAGTGGAGGGCTTCGTGCAGCAGCGTCTTCTTCCTTTTCTAATCTATCAGAATACAGTAGACTCTTCAAGCCGGCTCATCACCCTTTTTCTGGAAGAAAATTCGCCCTCGATGCATTTTCTGCCGTTTTATATTGCCTATGGGTTTTACCGCAAAGCAATTGATAGAATTTTCAGCAGCACAAGTTTCCGGTCTCTCAACTTTCCCAACCAGCAGCGCCAAGTTATCGAGAGGACTTCAGGGAATGTATGTTCGATAACCTCGGTGAATTTCATCAACCGGAGCCTTACGGTACGCACGGGTACTGGACGGGTTATGGAGATTCCATTCGAGGAAGATTACAGACTGAACTGGAACTACGCTCAGTCAGACGAACTGAAAAACAACATTAGGAAATTTGAACACCTGTTTTCAGCTAGCAGCAGGCATATTTTTTCGGTGCCATTACCCGCGGGAGACGAGCACGAGGGGATCGTGATATTCACACAGGTTTCGAAATTTGAAACCTTACTCCATGGTGTCAGCATTTCGGGGCAAAGCCTTGATGAGAATCTGCATATTGAAAAAACTGTTTTCGGAAAAAGTGATAAGATCAGTTTTAACAGGATTTCCGCAAAAAAAACGGAGCAGCGTCCGGTTACTGTGCTGCTGTCCAGAAGTGACAGTATCCGTGCCTATCACCACATTATCTCTTCGGATCCTGTAAAGTACGGGAGGCTTAATACAGTGGTGATAGACGATTTTGATCTTTTACTCTCCCGGGAGATAGCTAGCGGGACTCTAGTCACGTTTCTGCAGGACATGGATGAGGTTTACTTTTCCAGGCTTGGGACAACTATACGGGATATTTATCTGGTCTGCAGAGACAGGAATTTCAATCTCTACGAAACCCTCAGTAGTTATTACCCGGGGGTAAAGCCATGGATGCTTAAACCCCAAGAACATAATTCACTTGACGGACTCGGTTCACCCAAGGGGATTTCCATCCGGCATTTCCGTCCGTTAGAAGACAGCGGCCGTGTGTCTGAAATTGAACAATTGATCGACCTGTGGCGCAGGCTTAGTATTCAGATGCCCTGTCAGGGTGAGCTTCTGCCGATCATCTCATTACTTTATGGAATTAGGGAAAAGCTATTATCCTTTTTTGATCCCCTATCAATAACTGAATGTGCCGGCTCCCTGAATAAGCTGTTGTCCACAATCCAGGCCAGATGGTTTACCGGTGGGCAGGATAATCTTCTCATCGGAAACACCAGAAGTTTTTTGGATGGGGGTGGAGAAACCGATCAGGCTCTGTCCAAGTTGCTTCGGGATAGTCTGGGAACAATTTTGCCGCCAGGCCTGAAACGGCTGATTATGGTTACCAATAATGAAAGTGATGCCGATCATAACTGGCTTGGAAAGAATTGGAAGGGGAATATAAACTTTATCAATAGCTCCAGTTTCATTTCAGGAAACTTCCGGCTACCTGGAGAAGATGCTGCGATAATTCACTTATGCTGGAACCGGCAGATCGCAGACAGGATTCTCACTGCAAGACATCTGCCTGCCCAGTATTTTTTGCTTGACTTACGGGGTTTCAGATATCTGAAATCTTACCTGCCCAAGGCCTGGAGGCAACTCTGCAGACTCAGTACTGATGATTTAAGATCTGAACTGCTCAATCTGGGGAAATCGGAGGGAGAGAATTTTCAGCCGGTTTTCCCTGGGCATATTTCTTTTATGGAAATGACTGCTCCGGAAACGGCCGGACCGGCAGAGCTTGGATTAGAAGATAGCAAAACCCTACCCGAAATCGATCCTTTCATGGATTTTGAACAGGCTATTTGGCAGATTGTTAAATCCGCCGGATATAACGGTAGGGGTATTTCTTCCGATGCGACCAAGCTGACCGTATATTTTCAGGATGGGACCTTAAGAGATTTTACGGCAGGATCGTGGCTTTACGTTTATGATGAAGAAACCCCAACCTTAGAACTCCAGAAAGAAGTAGGCAGTCTGACAAACGGGGATTTGGTGCTCCTGCCCAAAAGCCGGACGGAAATCAGGAAGCTTTTGGAGGAAGTGCTCGTTCAGGATGAATTTTTTGCAGAATTAGTCGCCGGGGATCACGAATGGCGCAAAAGTATGGCCGCATTCCTGCGCCGTAGGGGGGCGGGTGTGGAGGATTTAAGACTGATGCTTGCTGCTAAACATGTGGAGGTTGTAAGCCCCAAAACCATTCAGAACTGGATAGACGGGGAGACGCTTGAACCAAGGAAATTTGAAGAGCTGCTAAAGGCCCTTTCGGACCTCAAAATTCTTCCATCGGAACGGCTCACTGCTTATCAGAACGGTGCTAAAGCGCTTAAGCAGCAGAAGTCGACCTTTATCCGCTCTGCTATCCGCAAGCTGATATATACTATGAAAGGTATCAGCTATGCAGTAACAGATTTTGACGAGGAGCTTTTAAACGGGTTCCTTGATCACATAGAAATGAAAAAAGTACTTACTGTAACCGCAGATAAATATGCCAATTAGCCCCTCCAATACCCAAGGTTACCGCTTCGGGTCAAAAGCTGAGAAAAAGATTTACCATAAAGCCCTTAAAGAAGGTATCTTCCTGCATCAGGACCGTTATCTTTTCCATTCTCTTTCCATTGTCGAAACCGGCAATGAAAAAATTAAGGCAGAGATAGATTTTGTTTATATGGATGCGGAATGCATTCTTTTCCTAGAAGTAAAGGGTGGTGAAATCAGATATGATTCTTCCGTAAATCAGTGGTATCTGATGGGCGGAACTGAGAAAGGAGACCCTTTCCGGCAGGCTTACCAAGGGCTTTACCAGACTAGGGATACACATCTGGTACGGTTATTCTCTGGAAAGGGGGTGCGCAACAGGCTCGCTTTCGGGATTGGTGTTATCTTTCCGGAAAGCATAAGCCCCCCGGAATTCGTCAGACGGGAAGTCGCGGCCATGGAATATGATCCGGCGTTAATTTACGATTACAATGAATATAAAAATCAGGGCTCATTTGCCAAGTATATAACAAGACTTAAAAGTTATTGGCAGTCACACCGTCAGTTTTCCGGCAGGGAAGGTATCAGTAGGAAAGAACTTTCCGCTGTAGCGGCATATTTCAGGAAAGACCTACATTTCACGCTTCCCGTATCCGATCTAATTGACCGTTCCGGATCGGATGTTATTCACTTTACGTCCTTTCAGATGTACGCACTTGAAACCGTAGAGGCTAACCCGGGCCGGGGCGGACTGATAACCGGGGGACCTGGTACCGGAAAAACGGCACTTGCACTTGAGCTGCTTACCCGTTCGCTTTTAAGGGGAAAACGCACTCTGATGGTCTGCTTCAACAAAAATCTTGCCTTCCATCTCAATTCTCAGGTGAATAACCCATATCCGCAAGGGGATTATATGATCTGTAACCTTCACGCACTACTCAGGGACAATGATTTTCTCGTGCAGCCTTCCCCTAATGGAAATGGGGAGGAATACTGGGAGCGGACTTTACCGCTTTTTTTTGCCAGGAATATAAAAGCGGATAAGGTAGGCCATTACGATTACCTGATTGTGGACGAAGGTCAGGATATTATGAATGAATATCAGATTGAAGCACTGGGAAAGCTTGTTAAGGGTGATCTGGAGGGCGGAAACTGGACAATTTTTCTTGATAAGGAGTTTCAAAAAATCTATAACCCTGACCCCGAATATTATTTTCAGTACCTGCGTGAGGCTTACTCCACAATTCTCATACCTCTGGTACTGAATTGCCGCAATACCCTTTCGATAATAAGCAGTGCATCATTCCAGACCGGATTGCCTGCAATGCCGTGCATGCGTACTGAATCGGACTGGGATAGTATCGTCCGAACTTACAGTTCCGAAAAAGACTGTTTGGTACAAGTCAGGACCAAAATCAAAGAATTTCAGGTGAAGAGCATCCCTGCAGAGGACATCACAATTCTTTGTACTGAGCGCGGCCAGGTCACAGATTTTTTGTCGGAATTGGGTGACAGGCTCATAGACAGCGCCCAGCGGCATCCGGGGAAAACGTGCATCAGCACCATTCACGCCTACAAAGGACTGGAGAACAAATTTATTCTCATAATCGGTCCTGCTCATTATGATAACAGTATCCGTCAGCAGATGCAGCTGCTTTACACGGCTAATACACGGGCTACGTGCCAGAGTATCCTGTATCTAAGTAAAAAATATGAACCTCTTCTTTCAAAAAATATAAGACTATAAGCGATGACCAAAACCATTAGAACCCAGATTTTAAATGAAGTGGAAAATACCCTACTCGGTCCGATGGGCGGGGAAAATGAACAGCTGCAGATCAATCCGCTTGATTTCTATAGCACGGGGATACTTTATCCCCCACTTCCGCGCACGCAGTATATAGCTGACGACGAGCCCGACACTGTCCATGGGATTTCCGGTGATGGTAATAATTCCGCTTCCGAATACAATCCGGATGCGGAGATTGTGCAGCCGTTTACCAAGAATTCTTCAAGGATTGTCCGCGAGCGGGACGAGCCTGGGCTTTCAGACGATGATTCCCTGGAGCTTACCACACGCTTCAGACCTTCCGCTGCGGGGATTTCTGTTCTTGCAGCGGAAGAAGCGGAACTGAGAATCAGGGTTTCTTTTGCTACCTATGACCGTGTGTCAGCCAATCAGCGGGAAACATTCACTAGGAGACCGTTGGCACTGGACCTGGAATTCAGGGGGCACATCCTCGATCCCGGGGAGTATGAACACGATATACAGGGAAACCTGGAGAGTTTGTCGGTACCCGGGCAATGGACGCTTTCCATTGTCACCAGACCGTTCAGCTTAAATAATGACGGGCATAGCATCCGCACCATCACACTGGTAAATGACCGGCAGGCCCACTCTTTCGGGGCACAACGGGAAGCCACAGAGTGCCTTTTCCAGCCGGTGATTTCTGTATTCTGTGAGGCCGGTTTTATCCCTTTTATGGATCTTACCGACGAACGGCGTATGTCCGCCGAAGAGCGTAACTTAAAACTGCTTTACCGCAATTACAGAACCTATGGTCTTGGGCATGGAATATCAGTTGACTGGACCGGGGGGGAGTTTGTAAACACGGTTTCCAGTGCGGTCATACCGGTAGAAACGGTGAAAGGAGTCAGTCTCGAACCGGATGAATATAAGGATAATGACGTGCTGTATATGAAAAAACTTTCCGGACTGGCATGCCGGGACGTATATGGGTGGAGTGAAACAAAGACTATGCTTGAGGGGTTCGCGGATACTTACCACAGATGGATTTCAGATCGGAGTGTAGAAATGGAACATAACCGGGATGGGATAAGTCCAATTCTTATCGAACGTGCATTTGAAAATCTGCAGGAATGCCGAAGGCTGCATACACGTATGTTGGAAGGGATAAGTTTACTTGATAACAATATTTTAATGAAACAGGCTTTTCAGGATGCCAACAGGGCTATGTTTATGCAACGGGCCATGGCAGATCTGAGTAGATACCGCAGAAAGAATAACCGTGTTTCGGGGGAGGATACTATGAATGAGGACCCCCTTCCGGCATATAACCGGATTCCCTTTAATGCATTGTCACAGGGATACTGGGAGAACGGGGAGATCATTGCATCTGCTGATGGGTCGAAAGGCCCGCTGGCAAAATGGCGCCCCTTTCAGCTTGCTTTCCTGCTCAGCCAGATCCGGGGGATAACAGATCCGGATTCAGCTGACCGTGATACAGTCGATCTGATCTGGTTTCCAACCGGGGGTGGGAAAACGGAAGCATATCTGGGACTCACAGCCATGGGGATTTTTTATAGAAGACTGATGGCCAAGCGTGATCACGGGAATCCCGATTCCGGTGCCGGGGTAACGGTGCTGATGCGTTATACTTTGCGTCTGTTGAATAAACAACAATTCGAACGTGCCAGCATCCTTATATGTGCCTGTGATCTTATCCGCAGGGAACAGCCATCGGACTACGGACGGGAGCGGATTTCCAATGGCATCTGGATGGGAAGTTCGATGACACCTAATTCCGAAAAGGATCAGATAACTGCCTATAAGGCTTATATCGAAGCATTGGACAATGGGCGTAATCCGGACCCTTCACAGCCTGTCCCGCCATTGCTCTCGTGTCCATGCTGCGGAAACCGCCTTCTGGGATTGACAGGAAGAAACCGCGGGGGCTACTTCAGGCGTAAAGACAGATTGCAAAAACTGCACGGACCGTATCTGATCAGCTGTACTAACAGCAGATGCGATTTTTTCCCGGTGACAGGTACAGGCATCGATGAGGAAAGACTTCTCCCGGTTTATGAGTTCGATGAAATTATTTACAGGAAGCGGCCTACGTTACTCTTTTCCACTGTGGACAAGCTGGTACAGATGGCCTGGAACAATAATTGTTTTTCACTTTTCAATCTGGATTTCAGTCAAGGGAGAAGCACCCGGCTTTACCCCTCACCGCTATTGATTATCCAGGATGAGCTTCATCTGATCAGCTCTGCCCTAGGTACCACTTATGGTCTTTTTGAATATGTGGTGGACAGGTTATGCCGGGAATGTGGAGGTATTGCACCGAAAATAATCGGAGCCTCTGCTACTGTACGCAATGCGGCAGAACAATGTAAAAGACTTTATGCTCGCACAGGATTCATGCAGTTCCCACCACCAGGGACTGACGCGGATGATTCTTTTTTCTCCCGTAAAATTTCCGGTGAGGATAGCAAGGACAGAATGTATGCGGGTTTCATGACGTCGGGACTGACGACTAGCACCGCACTTATACGGCTGAGTGCGGTCCTGCAGGAACGTATTCCTGCTCTCGAAGCTGACAACAGCCAGCTTGATCCTTACTACACCCTTGTAGTTTATTTTAATGCACTCAAGGAACTGGGGAAATACAGAACCTTTCTCGCGGATGATATCGTGGCTTATCGCAAACTCATCGCTAACCATTTCTCGACAATGGCCAAGCAGTTCGAACATTCGGCCATATGTGAGCTTTCCAGTGCAATGAGTGCCGACGAAATCACAGGAGGGCTGGACAGATTGGAGAAAGTAACCCTGCCAAAGCACAGTACGGAGGATACATTGCTTAGTGAAAGATTGAATAGCTTGGGTATCAGGACGCTTCAGCATTTCCGCAACGGAAGGGGTAGGATGTGGGGAACGCTCATTTCACCTGATTTTTTTGCTTCAATAGGATTGGAGTATACCGGGACAAAAAATGATTATGAGCGTCTGCGGGACCGGGTCTGCGGACTTTTGGGCAATGGGCCCGATCCTGTGGAAACTGCTCCTGCTACCAATATGATCTCCGTGGGGATGGATGTGGCCAGACTGAATACCATGATTGTGAACGGACAACCCAAAACAGCCTCTGAATATATTCAGGCCAGTTCGCGTGTAGGCAGGGAAGGGCCGGGTATTGTTTTTACGTTTCTCGCCCCCACAAAGAACCGTGACCGTTCGCACTACGAAAGATTCAAGTCCTTTCACCAAGCCTATTATTTTTATGTTGAATCCAGTTCTGTAACTCCGTTTTCTGCACCCGCACTTGAGAAAATCCTGCCAACAGTAGTTATAGCCCTGATGCGCGGAATCCATCTTCATGGACAGCCGGGCAGCCCGCTTCCTGATAGTGAAGCGTTCAGACAATTTATTGTTACGCTCAGCACAGGGATTAAACAGCGCATGCAGTCAGTCTACCCCTCTTCAAGATGGCTAGAAATCAGTACCGTCATTGAAAAGGTTATTAATGATACCATTGTCAAAATGATCCGCCGCGGTCCGGATATGCTGCTTGCAGACACTAATACCTATAACCGTTGGAACGGCAGACAGCGCTACATTACACTCGAAAACAGTCAATTGCACTACAATGCGCCTTCGAGTCTAGTAGAAAGTACCCTTAAAGATCATGTTGCCACAATGAATACCTTAAGAAACGTGGAATCATCGGTCAAAGTGGCCATAAGAGAAGAAAATATATGAATAACGATATCAGACAGTCACAAGCTATCCATACCTGGCCTCCAGGTGCAATTATAGATTTCCCGCAGTTATCACTGATTATGCTCTGTCATGATCACGGCCCCGATGACTGGGGTGTACCGGAACGTACTGGCGAGGAAGTTAACAAGCGCAAAATTATCAATGATCCCAGGCTTGCCAATGCATTCGGGGTTGATGCTTTCATCCTGCCGCCTGTCGAGGACGGCATCGGCACCCTACGCCTTTCGGCGATACGGTTTCCCGGAACCTGCTACTGTCCGAGGTGTGGGTTGATGCAAAACCCGGGCAGGCAGGGTGGCGAAAGGATCCATAGGTCTAGAACCTATGACGCTGCGATGGAACCTTTCGAATGCAGGGACTGTCTGATGGACACTGCGAAGAATCCCGCCATATTGATACCCATGCGTTTCGTAATTGCCACTGAAGATGGTTTCCTGGATGATTTTCCGTGGGACTGGTATGTTCACCGCCAGAATCCGGAACAGCGTAGGCGTGGACACCACCTGTTTTACCGCTCTAGGGGAAGTTCTGCTAGCCTTTCGGATATCATGATTGAAAGCAGAAATACTGCAGGGGAACTCATAAGCAGCACATCGCTGGCCAGTATATTCGACCAGAAAATCTTTACTCGGCTCTGTCCTGAGCATGGACATTTTCTGGACTATAGTGGCTACCGCCTTTCAAAGCCATGGAAAGGCTGGGCTGCCGATGGACAGTATATCAAAGAATCGGTTTCGCCGATCACTGTCAATGAGATAAATAACGGGAATGAACTGAGCGCGAAAGCAAAGCGCATTTTCCCAAGAACTATGCAAAGGGGTGCGGGAAATCTGATTTTTCCTATCATCTACAGCGGCATTCTTCTCCCTTCATCAACTTACCAGCATTCCTGCCCCCCGGCAATAGCGAGGCATTTCGATACGCTGGTAGGGAATCTTAAAACATTTGTTCCGGACACCTACAAGGATTATACTGACAAAAATTGGAAAGAATATTTGACTGCGCATTTCATTGAAGGGTTCCGCTCACAGGATGACGGTGAGTTTTACACGGGTGAACAAATGGCTGTATGCGCTGCAATACATTTCGGTTCAGGCGACCAGCGCAACTATGGTGAACGGGCGGAACAGCTTCGCGCGGAAGAGTATCTGGCATTTACCGGTCCGGTGATGGATGACCGGCAAAGATGGTTCAGTAAAAGGAAAATATCCGGCCATCGATATAATGAAGTAATAGGGCAGGAGTTAATCGCGGAAGTTATTTTATTGGATAAACTTTCGGCGCTTAAAGTTTTTAAGGGGTTTACCCGAATCAGACCGCTGATGACCGAAGAGCTTATTTTTGCCAGGGCCGATGATCCGCTCACCAATGATCAGCGTATCCAGCTTGCCCAGATCCAGGACAGCCGGAAATTTCCGGAAAGGACCAGAGAGCTTCCGGCAGTAGAGGTCAGGGGTGAAGGGATATTTGTCAAACTCAGCAATTCCATACTCAATGAATGGGGTAGGAATTACCCTCAGGAAAGGTTGGATATTATTAATAGCAATCTTTTACAGAGCAACATAGACTTCAACAGGGATGATCCCCCATTGAATAAACGGTATCTTTTTCTCCATACCCTCTCGCATATCATACTCAAAGAACTTTCCGAGGATTGCGGTTACAGTCTGTCTTCACTTGCGGAAATTATTTATTGCAGCACGGATGAGCTGATCGGAAGTCCGGGGGAAATGAACGGCATACTGATCTACACCACCACCTCTGATGCCGAGGGGTCCATGGGCGGACTGGTTGAAAAAGGTACACCGGAATATTTCGGCAGGATCATTCTTCGTGCCGTTGAAAAAGCACGCTGGTGCTCATCCGATCCACTGTGTATCAGCACTACTTCCGGTCAGGGCTTTCTCGGGCTTAATCTTTCCGCATGTTATTCCTGTACTTTGCTCCCTGAAACAAGTTGTGAGAAGATGAATAAATACCTTGACCGTGCAGCATTGGTAGGAACATTACAGGACTCTTCAGGTGGCCTGTTCAGCAGTGGCATAAGACCTGTGGTGGCCGGAAATGCTGAATCCTGAAAAAATATATCCAGCCGTTTCAGTATGGATTTATACTGAAGCGGCATCCTTTATCTAAGCGGTCTATCTTCGGGTAATCAGAACAGGGGATTGAATATTGCAGCTTAATTTACTTACATTCGCCGATTATTATAATAAATGCCAATTCCAGTTATAGATTTGTTTGCAGGTCCCGGAGGACTCGCCGAAGGATTCAGTTCTGTGCTCGATGAGCAGGGCACACGTGCCTTTGATATCAGACTGTCCATCGAAAAAGATGCCCATGCGCACCAGACATTAAAATTGAGGGCATTCATCCGGCAATTTCCGCTTGGTACTATTCCTGCTGACTATTATGACTTTTTGGAACAGCGAATCACCATTGAGGAATTATATAGACGTTTTCCAGTACAATACGATAAGGCAATAGGCGAGGCTTGGCAAGCCACGCTTGGCCAGACATCGGAAGCGGAAATTGATGAACGTGTAACCAGTCAACTTGAGGGGGCGGCACAATGGGTACTTATCGGGGGGCCACCATGCCAAGCCTACTCTCTGGCCGGGCGTTCAAGGGTGGGAGGGATTTCGGCCCAGGACAACCGTGTGCACCTATACAAGGAATATCTAAGAATAATAGCCAGATTCCAGCCGTCGGTATTTGTGATGGAAAACGTTAAGGGGCTGCTTTCCGCAAAAGTGGAGGGTGAGCAGATGTTCGAGCGTATCATGCAGGACCTGCGTGCCCCTGGAACAGTTTTTCCGGAGTTTGAATGCCCGGACTACAATATATACTCACTTGTAACTACACAGGTGGAAAAAAATTCAGATTACCTTATACGTTCAGAAGACTATGGGATTCCCCAGCGCAGGCACCGTGTGATTCTCATCGGCGTTCGTAGTGATTTGGGAGCTGTTCCTGAAAGCCTTGTGCCCAGACCGGCTGTAAGTCTTGCATCAGTCATCGGAACGCTGCCGGCAATTAGGAGCGGTCTTTACCGCGAATCTACTGGTAGTGAACTTGTTGTGAAAGACGGAACGGTCAAAAAGAAACGGAATTATCGCCCACTTATTGATTCCGAGGAACTCTGGCAATCACTTATGTTGCGCTATATGGATGAATTAAAACAATCTTTCCGTTCAAAAGGGCTCGACATAGCCAACTTACCAACTAGGGCTGGGCTTACAGGCAGGGAATTTTTCCCATCGGGGGATTTTGCCGTTCTTCCCGGTCATCCGCTTCACCAATGGTTCACGGATAGCCGCCTTAGGGGACTGAATCATCATCATTCGAGAAGTCATCTGAGCATCGATCTAAAGCGATATCTTTTTGCATCTCTTTATGCGAGGGAATTCGGTAATTTTCCGAGGATGGAGGATTATCGTGAATTCGGGGAGGATTTACTTCCTGATCATGAAAATGCCGAATCAGGAAAATTCAACGACCGTTTCAGGGTTCAATTACCAGGGCAGCCGGCAACCACGATCACCAGTCATATTTCCAAAGACGGCCACTACTTCATCCATTATGATCCGGCACAGAGCCGTAGCCTCACTGTACGCGAAGCCGCACGCGTGCAAACCTTTCCTGACAATTATTTTTTCTGCGGAAGCCGTACACAGCAGTTTCATCAGGTAGGTAACGCTGTGCCTCCCTATCTAGCTTATCAGATAGCAGAAATTACTAAGGCATTGTTTGATTAATCCGAAAGTACCTGCTGTCCGGATGGCAGTAAGATCGGCCAGTAGTCGATGTGTATAAGAAAACAGACAGTTTGATCCAAGGTGTTCCCTATATTTATGATGCTTCAAACATAATCTGAAATGTTTTATCAATATAAGCGTATCAATAATTACACCTTGTTGAATACCAGTTTGATAAGGTAATCGGTAAGCCCTTTTTAACTTTCAGTAACCCTCCTAACGAATGCGGTACGAAGTTATAACAACACCTCAAAAATAGTATTTTGCGCATAATAGATACCCGATGCAAAATGAATTTATATAAGGACTAAGAGAATAATGAAACATTGAGCCCATTCACTTGAACCATAAACTGATTCTTTACTTAACTCATATGCGGAGCGTAATCTCCGCCCAGGTAGATGGGGCATCCTGTTGCCGCTATTCTTTTACGCTTCCACATGAAAACTTAACTAGCGCACATTCTTCGATAGGGCTGGATTACAGAGTAGTAGCACTCAGCCTGGCCAAACAAAAAAAGAGCGCGCGTGTTGGATAAAATAACGGTAACTTTTTTATACAATGAACAATAATCAGCCCACCCCGCCATCACGTAGCTTCAATATGTCCAAGATAAGGGCGAAAAATACAAAAGCGGAGATGTCACTTCGACGGTTGTTATGGAAAAATGGCGTCCGCTACCGCATCCATGTATTGGGAATAATGGGCAAGCCAGATATAATTATTAAAAAATACAGGCTGGTTATTTTTGTTGACGGCGCTTTTTGGCATGGCTACGACTGGAAACGGAAAAGGGAACGCATCAAGACGAACCGCGAGTTCTGGCTGGTAAAAATAGAGATGAATATCGAAAGGGATAACCGAGTTAATAATGTTCTCAGGCAGCAGGGGTTTACAGTTATGCGTTTCTGGGACCACCAAGTGCTTAAAGAAAGCGATAAGTGCCTCAATCAGATTCTGCTCTACATCGAATCGGCGAAGAAAGGGAAGATTCCGGATCACGATTAAAATGCCTTCACATAAGCTAGGGTTGGAAAATACCACGATGGATTGTAAGTGTCACCTTGGTTGAAAAGCCATCAGGGAATTTTGCCAATGATCATGGCAGGTTGTTTTTTTTAACTCCTCCAGATGCTGGGTTTTTCAGCTTCAGGCAAACGATTAATATAGACCAATGGTAATTTCACCGATGGTTCTACCAAGCTGCTGGAAAACAGAGCTACGGATGATCTACTTACTTAGACCGATAAGCCGATGGAACTGGTCAGGGAAAAATGGGATGATCACCAGAGCTAGCATGAGTGTCGATAGGCGTAATTCCTAAATAGTCGTTCCTTAAAAAGTCTTTGAACAAAGATTGTATCATATTTTGGTTGTTTCATGAATGTTTTTACGAGCTGAACAAAGCTTAAAAAAAGCGGCCAAAGATGATCTTTCCAGATATTCATCATCCTTTTGAAGTTCATCGCGGCGGCAGCTAACATTACATTGATGTTATCGCCTTTTATTCCTTTGTAAAAGTTGCGGCTTAAGCGATGATCTGTTTTCAGATGCCCGATCTTAGGTTCGATGGCCGCTCTTTTGGTAAAGCCTGCCTTTAGTTTGGTCTTTCGGTAGTTCGTTAGTTTACTGCTGAAAGTTTTTGGGGTATGGATAGTAGTTCCGAGCACCTCTTTTCTCCCCCGGTAACCCCGGTCTACAAAGACCTCTTTAAGGGTATGACCGGTTAACCTTTGCTGTTGTTCCAGAGCTGCATCCAGTGTATGTCCGTCGTAGTCATTCCCCTGGATATTGATCGCACCGATGATCACACCGCTGTTTTGGGTGACTGTGATGGATACTTTACTGCCAAACTCGTATTTTTTATGCTCTTTGCCTTTGCTGATGCATACTACATCCGGCTCATGCAGGCTATACACCTTGTTTTTGTCCTGCCGTTTTTGGAGGAGTACCCGCTCAAACAGCTCCAGGTCGGTTTTGTAGTTTTCTGCCGGTAATTTCCTTTGTAGTTCCCGTACCAGTCTGCCCGCTATTGTTTTTACTTTTTTGTCTGCTTTCCGCGCTTTGGCACCGTTCTTAGGATGGTTGCGGAAACGCTGTTCAACACTCAACTTCTTTAAAGTGCGGGTATAACGCTGACGAAGCACGAGTCCTGCTTTGTCAGCTATCCCGATACATTTTTTGATGATCTTCCGGTGCAGTTTGCTATCGGTAGGATAAGTAATGTTCTTCTCCTGTACAGTAGTGTCTATGCTGGCCTTATCTTCCTTGCCACCTTTTCCATTGATACGGATACTTTCCCTGAAGATCAGTTCCACACCTTCGGCACCGATACGGTTACGAAAGTGAACAAGCTCTGATGCCTCACAAGGGGCTTTTGCCGCAAATACCCGCTTTCCGCTGAAATATTGGTAATAAGCATTCTCTGCCCACTGTTCTACAACACTTTCGTCGCTCAGGTTGCGGATGTGCTTGAGCATCAACAGCGCTACCATCAGGCGGATCGGCTTGGCCGGGCGGCCAAAATTCTCCTTGTAATGCTTCTTAAAACTGTCCTCGAACAATTGCCAGTTAACATGCTCCGCTAAAATGTACAAGGGATGTTTGTTCGACAATTGCTCCTTTAAACCCGGCTGTAAAAAACTTAATTGTGTTGTGTTTTTTGGTTGGTTAAGCATAAATATCTGCAAGCTTTTGATATAAATATAACCAAAACCCGCAATTTATAACACTGAAATTTATCAACAAATTATTGACAATCAAATATTTAAATTGTTTTTAAGGGGCGACTAAATATTTAAGCAGATCAAAATCTCAGCTAGTAAAACAAGCTCCCTATGTCTTTTTCATTATGATCGATAAACGAGAATCTAAGTGCAATGAGTAAATTGTGTAATTTTATAACAATTGGAGATTTATGAGCTAATGAAAGCCTTATCGGAATACAAGTAAAAAATGGCAGTAATTATGAGGGCGAGGGAAAAAAGGTTAGAACTGGCTAAATGTTATCCACTTCAGTTATTAAAACCAGCTATATTTATTACTCTTTCATTTCTGATAGCTTATTCTTGATAAACACTAATTTTAGAATTTGCATACCAAATAATTTGATTTGTTTCAGCAGTTAATAAAATTACCATGTCTTCCATGGTGGGTATGAGAAACTGTTCAATAAATAATTTTATATGATCAGAAAGTGTTTCATGCATCAAGTGAAATTCTGTTTCTCTGTTGTGAACCATGGCATTTCGAAATTTATACACGATATTGGTGTAAAATGATAGTAAATTACCATAATTTACTGAGGCTATTCGTGTTTTTATTCCAAACTTAGTTAAGATGTTATCTAAAACTACATCTGTTAATAATATTCTTATCGCTGTCAAGGACGTTTGAATATATCGCTTAAATTTGACTTCAGGGTCTAATTCATAATTTAGGTCGAAGGCCTCCTTAAATAGAAGATTTAATACATCTTCTTCATTTTTCGAAAGACCTTTGTATAATCGTTGAAATTCTCGTATTGAAAAAATACCACTAGAGGCTTCCAGTTCGACTTTAACTATTTGAGATCTATACATATTATTCTCTAAAACATGATATATTCTTAGGTATTTGTCTAAAAGATCTTTTTGGTAATTGTACTCGCTTAATATCATTAAAGTATCAGAAAATTGATGATATTGGTTCCCAAGTTTAATTCTGTGACGATTGTGATTGGAGGGTATCCTGCTGATTTCATAAGGGTGATGAGTATGTTTACCGTCCATAATGATTTGAAATTTTAGATAAGCCAAAATTTCCTTAGCATTGTATCTTCTTTGCCTTTTTACCAGTAATAATATGTTTTGATTAACAGGTATACTCACACTCAGTTTTGATAATAAATATAATATTAGGACTTCAGATGTATTGTTCGAAGTGAGATAGGATGTTAATGATATTATTCTGTCTAAACTTAATAGAAATATAGAATTTTTTAATTCATCAACATCATGATAACAATAGTGATCATGACTTAAATTTTCAATCTCTATTTCAATCAAATTAAACATTGAAGATCTTAGTTGATAGGATGGGATTGCAGTCCAGTCTTTAATTAAATCTTTATATAAAGTCAAGTAAATCAATACTTCATTGCTTCTTGGAATTAGATATAAGGGGAAATCTATTTTGAGATTATTTATCGATTGCAATAATAAATCTGCGTTGTCATAAATAGTTCCGTTAGCTAAGGCATCATCTATTAACGGAATTTCATCTATTATTGCGGTTATAATTGATGTGAAATTTGCTTTTTCCAAGTCGACAAGTGTCAACTCGAAAGCGTCGGCATCGGCCCCTACAATTGTTTCTAATAAAGATAAAAGATTATCGTATAAAGCGTTTTTAATTTTCATCGAGCTCAACTTTGAAATACTGTTTCCACTGGATATCTTGCAGGTCGTTATTCATTAAATCATATAATCCATTGTACACGGCAATCTTATTTACGCTGCCTATGTTAATTTTGCTCAAGTCTAAACCATTCCTTACCTTTTCAAAATCCAACAGATTTAATCTTTTGGGATATTGAATAATTGTTTTATCTAGTATTGTACAGACCTGTTCGAAATTATCTTTACCATCTTTTGCAATTTTGCCTAACGATGCGAATAGTCCTACCAAAACAATTTCTCTGCCCAGCCACTGAGTGCCTAATTCTTTATAGCTATTGTAGAGGGCTAAATCAAGTTTTACGATTATTCTGATAAAAGTTTCAAAGAAGTTGAAATCATATTTTATATCAAAATCCTCATCATAAAATTCTCTATTCTGAGCTTTTTGAATTAAATTAATATTTGTAGTTATTGGTTTGCCAGCTTCGTAAGAAAGAACAGCACTGATGATATGTGAAAAATGAAAGTGGCCTTGAGCTCTATTTTTGCTATGCTGAATAGACGAAACTTCTTTTTCTTTAATTAATTTGAAAGTTGGCGTAGTAGTTTTTGTGATTATTGGTATAAGATTATTAAATAATAGCTCTAATTGATGTTTAGCCTTTACCGGTTTATGCCCAGCATTAAGTATCAACATTTTTTGCACTTGCTCATCTGGGCTTAACCCAGACCAAACTTCAAACCAGATTGAATTATCGTTAAACTTATCTTCTATATTCTCATTGGGGAATTCTCGTTTATAATCTATGAGTTTGGACAAAATAGTTGATGAAGACTCTATTTTATTAAGTTGCTTCGAAAATTCTCTACTAATCTTTATTCGAGTATAATTCAAAATTTCTTTTGAGTTTTCTAATTCATTGTTGAGAAGTTGTATTGTATCCCAAATGACTTTTAACCGATGAGTTCTTTGTAAGCCATCCAATATTTGAAATTTTTCTATTTGTAATTCGCTTTTGCTATTATCAATTATGACCTTCTCAATAACTAAAACAATGGACGGTATATGACCATTTGTTAAGATTGTGTTAATCAAATTATCCAAGTATGGATTTTGTACAATCTCTCGTTGAATATAGTAAGATTTGTACTCTGTAGGTAAACCAAGTATGTAATCTTTTAAAGAAACTTTAGTTAAATAACAAACCTTGTTTTCCTGTTCTTTTTTGTCAAGTATTTCAGCGGTCATAAATTCTGTATTGAGCTGGTATGCAGGTCTAATTGGTAATCTGTAAGTTTTTTATCATTAGTTCGGTATTTATAACATCTAAAAATTAACTTCCTGGAGTGATAAAATATGTAAATTAAAATTCTTATCCGTTGTTACAAAGCTTAAATCTTATCTATTACATTTCACAATCCCTCAGCCTCTTTACCATCTCTTGATTATTTAATTGTTATTCAAACCTCCCAACCCTGCCCTCGCTCCAGTTACTTCGTTGTGTCATATATGTAACATGCATCCAACGATAAGGGGTGAGCTCGTTTCATACCTATTTCTCAACCGCTCAAATAAGCTCCATAAATCTTTTTACTTTTCATTGCTATTGCTTTTTCTCAACTGACAATCTAACTTTTGCTATAATCATTTGTAGTCATTCACCGATATTATGTATTTTTATATTAATCGAATTATCCAATTCTATGGAAAACTTAAGAAAAGGACTTTCAGACATGTTATCTCTCATTATCCCAAAAGAGAACGGCAAATACTACACTTGGGGCGAAATTGCTATAGGGGCAATAATGTTATCTTTTCTGGTTTTTGCAATCTCATTACTCCCCAATTAATTTCTCTTAAAGCAAATGTTAATCGCTGCTCAATGAAAGCCTATATTTCTCAGCCGTCTTCATGCTATTTACTTTTCTTAAATTCTTCAACTTTACTATTACTCCAATCACTTGGGTGTAATAATTCTCTAATATCCACTCGCAAGAATTCGGCTATTTTATTTAAAGTAGTCACAGTTGGTTGATGTTTGTTGTTTACCCATCTAGATACTGTTTCCTTTTCAATTTTAAGAAATTTAACTAGGTCCTTATTACCTGCTCCCTTTTCTTTTAAAACTTCGCCAATCCTATTGATCATAAATATTTTAAAATATCTGTTGATATTTAATATCAACTTTTGTATATTTGTTATTAGTTACTTATAGCGACAAACAGAGTTGGGTTCAACCTGGCTTTAACGATGTCACTCATGAAACGAAACCGTCAATTTCCACATGAGATGATCGTGAGTTCGCCGTATCTATTGAGTTTTGCTATCTTCGCGATACCATATATTCAATAGGGCGGACTTCATGTTAGTCTTTTGTGGAACTCAGGCTTCAGCTTGAGCGGTTCTTGACGGTACCAGTTTCAAAAGCATTGGAGTTCGCCCTATTGGTTTTTTGCCAATCTGGTTTCCTCCTGCTTTTATTGAGTTTACATCGCTTTACATAAAACTACCGTTTATGAAAACGAACAAATTAACCGCCATCAACTTTCGTCACTTCAAGGAAGTGGTAAAACATTATTCCCTTCAACTACTATTAAAGAACGTCATCTGTTCTCCATCGTAAACGCGTGCCGGAATTACAGGTATAAAATAGCCCGATAAAAACAGGGGGTTGGTGTGAGAGAGCGCACTTTATTCCCGGTGGGTTAATTTAGCCTGGTGCCAGCCCTTTATTGCTTTTTAGGCAAGGGTGCATTACTGTGGATATTCGCATTCCCAAGGTAAGCATCTTTTTCCTCATTTGCAATACGGTGTGTCCGTATCTGCCTGTTTTTGGGCGGAGGGGCTGGTTTTTGCCCTTTTTTTTTGCAATGAAATAGGGTTGAGCCAAGTTCAATCCACATCCATCTTACCCGATCTAACCACATGCCATGACCACCAATAACCCTTACCTGCCGCTTTTTTTCCTTTGCTGGGCTTTTTTGTACAGCCCCTTTGCCGTATGGAGCATTTGGCTGGCAAGTGCTGGCGGGCATCAACAGGTTGTGGCGGAGAGAAACCAGGTTGAAAAGGTATCGCGGCATCTACAAGGCGAAAAGCCAGTGCCTGATGATTTGACCTGTTTCTGTACTTTTTATGGAAATAAAGCCTGGGGTTTTAATTGTAACCTCAATTTTTTGGTGTCTTATTATTTAACGGAGCAGGAAGGAGTGGGGCATGGAGATCAGTAGCTGTTACCCTTTTGATAGGCTGTATGCCTTGAAGCCGAAAAACCCCGTATAGGTTACAGCGGTGCAGGGGGCTTTATATAGGTTTTTTAATGATGTAATAATTCCGTCCCCTGCATTTGCTTTTTAGGAGCCTGGCTCAAAATAAGAGATTCAATATTAGCAAGAGAATCAAATTCGGCGATGTCGTCATGCTCAGCTTGATCCGATAGCTATCGGATGGGCATCTTAATGCTTTGGTATGGAATATTTAGTTGCTGTTCTATCGCATTAAGATCCCCGTTTTCACGGGAATGACGCCCTTTCGATGTATTATTCTACCAAAAATTTTGAGACAGCTTCTTTTTTACTGATCAAATAACCAAAACTTATGAACCCATCTACAATGGCTATCTCAAAGGGGAGGCTATGCCCAAATATTTACCATAGCATTTTAAAAATATTTACCGTTTTGATGCTGTTTACGGCCCTGACCGCAAACAGGGCTGCAGCACAGGAAGCCAGGCCGGCCAGCGGCATAGCCGTTGGCGGGGCCGTTCCTGAAGCCATCTGGCAAAGCAGCCATTTTGTTTTTTCCGGCGGTATGCCTGATGAAGGCAAAAATACTTCAGTCACCTTAAACCGCTACCGCGGCAAGCTGATCCTGCTCGATTTTTGGGCCACCTATTGTGTTCCCTGCATAACCAGTTTCCCCAAAATGCAGGTGCTGCAACAGAAATACCAATACGATCTGCAGATTATTCTGGTAAATAACGAACCTGTAGCCAAAGCAACTGCATTTCTGCAAAAAAGGAAAGACGAACAGGGCGAAGCCTTTACCGCTATTGTAGCCGATACGCTTTTGAACAACACTTTCCCGCACCGCACCATACCCCATTATGTATGGATTGGCAAAGATGATAAGGTACTGGCCATCACCGGTGAGGAAGAACTGGAGGAAGCTAAACTGTTAAAGGCAATGGCGGGCGAGGGTAGGAGTTTCGTTAATAAAAAGAACATCGACCCGGCTTTGCCTTTGTTCAGCTCGGCTGATTTCCCAACCGAAGGTTTGCAAATGTACAGCCTGCTCACAAAAGGGCGGGTTTCCGGCCTGGCCAGCGGTACGCAGTTCCGTAAAAACCAAACAGGTGTTTTGCTGGGGCGTGCCTTTACCAATACCAGTTTTTTTAGCCTGTACAGTACCATAGGCAGGTTGTTGCAACGCGCAGCGGGTCAGCGTTTTTCAGATCAACAGATTCGGTATGTGGGAGCCGATTCGGCGGCTTTTCTACACGATAGCTACAATTATGAGTTTGTGGTGCCCGAACGTTTATCGGGGAAATTATATCCCATGATGCTGGATGACCTGAATACCTATTCGCCTTATGTAGCCATATTTAAAACCGAAGAAACCGATTGCCTGGTGCTGGAGCGATACGGTGCCGTATGTACTGCTTTAAACAATGGCGGTGGCACAATTTTAGATCAGGGCGCTGCCCGGCAAGGGGGAATAAACTTAAAAAACGTAACCGCCGAGGCACTCGTAGATCATTTAGAAAACCTGGCCTGGAACAGGCTGCCGGTCATCAACAAAACCGGGATCAGTGGGCGTTTATCCATCAGCATCCCTTTAACGGGCAACCTGCAGGAGGTAAATGCCGGGCTTTTACAATATGGCCTGCGCCTAAGCACAGCAAGGAAAAAAATAACCATGATGCTGATCACCGACCAGCCAAACCAAACACTAAACCATTAAAATGAAGAACATCTATATACTGATATTATTTTTCGGCTTCTGCCCAATAATCACCTTTGGGCAGCAAAGCTTTACCGGCACAATATTAAGTGCTGCAGATAGTACCGGCGTTCCTTCGAATATTGAACTGACCGGGGCTGATGGTAAAGCATATAAAACCCAAACAGATGCAAGGGGGATGTTTTCGCTCAGGTTGCCTGCCGGTACTTACCGTTTGGTAGCCAGTTCGGTAGGTTTTAAAACTTATTCCGCTACCGTCACCATTCCTTTAAAGCAGGCATTTATGGCCAGGCTGTTACCTGCCGATCACCAGCTGAGCGAGGTAACGGTAAGCACAGGATACCAGGTACTGGACCGGACACGGGCCACCGGCTCTTTTGACAAACTGGATAAGGCCAGGCTTGATCAGCAGGTGGGCAAAAATATACTCGACAGGTTAGAGGCCATTGGCAACGGGCTCACCTTCGATCGGACTACCTCGGCCACAGGTAAGTTTACCATCCGTGGTACCAGTACCATCCGCGGTCCTCGCGATCCGCTGGTTGTGGTGGATGATTTTCCTTATGCGGGTGACCTGACCAATATCAACCCTGAAGATGTAGAGAGCATCACGGTTTTAAAAGATGCTGCGGCAGCCTCGATCTGGGGTACCCGCGCCGGGAACGGGGTAATTGTGATTACCACCAAAAAATGCAAAAAGAACAGTCCGTTATCAGTTAGCTTTTCGGGCAATATAGCTTTTGTACAAAAGCCCGATCTGCGTTACGAGCAGCGCATTACATCAGCCGATGCGCTTGATGTGGAGCAGTTTTTATATAGCAAAGGTTATTATACCAGTCAGATCAATTCCAGCCAGAAACCCGCCTTAACGCCTTTTGTGGAGCTCTTGATTTTAAATGCGGCAGGCAAACTTTCAACTGCCGATTTATTGCAGGCAAAGGCAGGTTTTGCCGCACATGATGTTTACGATGATTTTGACCGTTACCTCTATAAAACAGGTATTAACCAGCAATACGCACTTTCGCTATCGGGCGGGAGCGAAAAGCATGCCTGGCTCATTTCATCAGGTTACAACCACAATGCAGATAACCTGGATGCTGCAAATGCAAGGCAGAACCTGAGGGTTTCCAATAATATTACCCTGCTGCGCAACCTGAACCTGAATACCGTATTGAGTTATACTGGCGGCAAAGTTACAGCCGGCCGGCCGGGCATTGGCGGCATAACCAGTACCACCTCGCTTTACCCATATGCGGCCTTTGCCGATGCCAACGGAAACCCGTTGCCCATTACCAAGAATTACAGGGCTACCTACCTGGCTTCGCCTGCGGTGGCGCAGCTGTTAGATTGGTCGTATTATCCCTTGCTGGATAATCAGTATACCGATAATGTAACCCGGCTTACCGACCTGATGGCCGGTTTCGACCTCGGTTATAAACTGCCACTGGGTTTTAAGGCAACGCTGAAATACAATATAGAAGAGCAGCGCACCAACCAGGAGATTTTGCAAGGCTTAGGCAGTTATTATACCCGCAACCTGATCAACAGTTTTGCGCAGGTAAGCACCGGTGGTGTGGTGAGTTATCCAATCCCCGTAGGTGCCATTCTGGACAGGAACGAGGGCAGGTTACGATCAGAACAGTACCGTGGCCAGCTTGATTTTAACAGGATATGGCCTTCGCACCGGCTGGATGCTTTAGTGGGGGTAGAGTGGAGGAAAGCCCAATCAACAGGTGCATCGGGCAGGATGTACGGTGTAGATACCGATAAACTGAATACCGGGGCGGTTGATTATACCCGTACTTTTCCAAACTCGGTTACCGGAAGTGCCGCCTATATTCCTGATGGCAACGGTTTAAGCCAATCGGCCAATAATTATTTTTCGCAGTTTGTAAACCTGGCCTATACCTTTAAAGATGCCTACACGCTTTCGGCCAGTGCCAGGGCCGATGCTTCTAACCTTTTCGGGGTAGCCACCAACGATAAATGGAAACCTTTATGGAGTGCAGGCCTGGGCTGGGATATCACGAAGATGCCTTTTTTCAAGGTAGCTTTTGTAGATCAGCTGAAACTCAGGACTACCCTGGGTTTCAGCGGCAATGCCGATCCCTCTATGAGCGGGGTGAATACCATCCGTTACCAGGTGAATTCGCCCTATACGCAAACGCCTTATGCCATTTTTGATAAATATGCCAACCCCGAGCTGCGCTGGGAAACGGTACGGATGCTGAATGTGGGGCTTGATTTTAGTTTGTTCGAAGCCAGGCTTTCGGGCAGTGTAGAGTATTATCAAAAACACGCTTCCGATCTGTTCGGCATTTACCCCATCGATTATACCACCGGGGTAGGTACTACAGTGCTCCGCAACGTTGCCGAAATTAAAGGCAGGGGTTTAGACCTGCAACTGAACGGCCGGGTGTTGCAGGGCAGCTTGAGCTGGGGTGGTACGTTTAACCTTTCGGTGTATAAAGATCAGGTGGCCAGGTATTACCTGCCATTGGTACAGGGCAGCAATTTTTTGCAGGCCAATGCCACGGTATCGGGTGTAGAGGGCTTGCCCGTGTATTCCATTTTCTCCTACCGCTGGGCGGGCCTTGATGGGGCAACCGGCGAACCGATGGGCTTTTTGAACGGACAGCCCAGCAAGGCCTACAGCAGTATCATCAGTGGTACCAAACTGACCGACCTGGTATTCCACGGCCCGGCGCTGCCCCGTTATTTTGGCAATATGGTTAACGATTTTGGTTTTAAAGGTTTTACCCTTTCGGTAGCGTTGAGCTTTAAGTTTGGTTATTATTTCAGGCGCAAGGGGATTGATTATACCAACCTGTTTGCCAACGGCAGCGGTCATGCCGATTTTGGCAGCCGCTGGAAAAATCCGGGAGATGAGGCCTTTACCCAGGTGCCCTCCATGCCCTATCCGGTATCAGGCAGCAGGGAATCTTTTTACCGCTTTTCGGAAGAACTGGTTGATAAGGGCGACCATATCCGCATACAGTACATCAACCTTGATTATGCGGTCGGAAAGTCTATTGCAAAAAAGACCGGCTTAAAAACATTAAATGTATTTGCCAACCTGGCCAATGTGGGCATCATTTACCGGGCAAACAAACACCACCTCGATCCTGAATATGTAACCAGTGGCTTTAACTTACCTCCGGGCCAAACCCTGGCTTTTGGCTTAAGGGCGGGCCTTTAAAATATATGAACATGAAAAAGACAAACGACTTTGGATTTTGGCTTCTGCTAACGCTTTTTGCTGCCGGAATTTTAGGTTGCCAAAAACTTTTGGATGAAAAACCCGACCAGCGGTTGGTTATACCCTCCACACTGGCCGATTTTCAGGCCCTGATGGATAATTTCGGGGTGCTTACCGCTAAAGATCTGGTGTCGGCAGAAATATCTGCCGATGACTACTACCTTACCGATGCCGACCTTGCAGCACTGCCAGGCGAGTATGAACGCAGGATGTACAGCTGGCAAAAGGATAACCTCTTTGAACCGGGCAGCAATGATTGGGCCTACCTGTATAAAGCAATATATGCCTGCAATGCCGTACTGGAAGGGCTGGAAGCCTCTGCTATGGCCAGGGATGCCGCATTTAACAATGTAAAAGGGCAGGCACTGGTGTACAGGTCCAAATGCTTTTTGCAGGGGCTGGGCCTTTGGACAAAAGCCTACCAGGTTTCTTCGGCGACAGACCTCGGTATCCCGTTGCGGCCCCGTGCCGATTTTAATACGCCTTCTACCCGGGCTACCGTACAGGAGGGTTACCAAAAGGTGCTGGCCGATCTTAAAGCTGCCGTGCCACTTTTGCCGGAGAAAGCCCTGAGTGCCACGCGGCCATCAAAGGCAGCAGCCTACGGGCTTTTGGCGCGCGCCTTTTTATATGTGGGCGATTACCAGGCAGCCGAAAACTACGCTGATTCCTGCCTGCGCATCAATGCCGCGCTTTTGGATTATAATCAACTCAATATGGCAGCCTCTTATCCGGTAGCACTTTTTAATCCCGAAGTGCTTTTTAGCACGTTTTCTCCACCGCCAACCATACTCACCAATACCAGGGCGAAAATTGTGCCTGAGCTTTTGCAAGCCTACCAGGCTAATGATTTAAGAAAGCAGGTATTTTATCTGCAGAGCGGTGGCGCTTCTTATTTTAAAGGCACCTATTTCCAGCCCGCGCTTTTCTTTGGCCTGGCTACCGATGAAATGTACCTTACCCTGGCCGAGTGCCAGGTGAGGAACGGAAAAACAGCGCTGGGTATGCAAACGCTGAACAAACTTTTGCTGGCCAGGTTTAAAACCGGAACATTTGTGCCCTTGGTGGCCAGCGACAAAGCCACTGCCTTGAACATAGTGCTAAGCGAAAGACGGAAAGAACTGGTAATGCGGGGGCTGAGGTGGATGGATGTTAAACGTTGAAATGCAGAAGGTGGAAATATTGTGCTGAAGCGAACCATAGGCGGGATTGATTATACCTTAACACCAAATGACAAACGCTACGCGCTGCCACTGCCTGAAGATATTATAACGCTGACGGGTATGCCCCAGAACGAGCGGTAAAAACAAAGGGCCCGGTTACTTTAACCAGGCCCTTATTTACTTAAAGTGCGCGCTGGGCAGGCGCGGCATTCATTCTATCGGTGTCATTGCTGCCCCAGGTGTCCTCGATGTACCCTTTAAGCTTTCAACTTACCGATCAGCAGCCCCGATGGATAACCAGATTTATGAATAAAAGTGCCGGATTGTTTACCCCCGCTTTACCTGTTATATACCCTTTGTATAGGACAGGTGGCGCTTGTGTGTCCATTCTTTACCTATTGTTTTATTCCAGTATAGGACATATACCCTTTGCTGGTACCAAGCTTACCCCTTGCTTACCTGTTGGTTACCCTTTGCTTACCTATTGTTTACCCTTTGGTTACCTATTCTTTACCTATTGGTTACCCATTGCTTACCTAACAGGTAAACAATGGGTTTGTTCAGGGTAAACATTTAGCGTGTTTATGGTGATGTTGCCCCAAAGCAGGCTGCTTGCCTTTGCCTGCTGTTGGCCTTGCCCGCTACGGTTGGCAGGCGCTCAATTTAGCGCTTTGGCGTGTGCATTTGCTTACGGCAATTAAATTAGCCAGGACGTTATCTCGCCATTAAGATTGATTAGCACAGTAAATCGGGGCCCGTATAATGATTACAACAAACCTTCCTTTAACATAAAACCAACAAAAAAAGCGATCCCCGTTTTCGGGAACCGCTTTAATTATTAAGCTTTAGCCTTTGAGCTTTACTCTTTCTGCTTTGGTCTTTCAGCTTTAGCCTTTCAGCTTTGGTCTTTAAGCTTTAGCCTTTCAGCTTTGGGTTTTACCTTCAACCCTCTACCTTACTACCTTTAACCTTCCTAGTATCCAAAAATCTGCTCTAAGGTTAATTTGGTTACCGGGCCAAATTTGGCTACATCGGCCATGTTGATTTTCTTTTCGGAAGCTACGATACAATAGTTGTAAGGTTTGCCCGAAAGGTTGCCCTGGTGGAACGATTTGATATCGGCAAAAGTAAGCGGTTTAAGGTTGGCGTACTCATCCATGCGCGAATCGTGATCGAAACCTAGTTTTTTATCGGCCAGGTAGCTGGCAATGATATCATCTTTAGTGATGCGGCTGGTTTCGATGCCGTTTAAAGAGTTGGCTTTTGATAGGGCGAATGATTTATCAGACTCTGGTAAGGTGGTTAACAGATCATTCATACCGGCTACGGCCTCGTTCATTTTATCGGCCTGTGTACCTACGTAAGCCACAATGGTATTCTCTTTATCTTTACTGTTTGGCGATGAATATACCGCAAAGGTAGAATAAGCCAGCGCTTTAGATTCGCGGATGGTTTGGAATACAATTGAACCCATGCCACCTCCAAAATAATTGTTGAACAAAGCAATTTTAGCGGCATTGGCCGGATCGTACAAACCGCTGTTGCGTATCCAGCGGATTTCGGCCTGTACCATATCGTAATCGGCAAAGTAAACTTTGTTCGAATCGGTTTTGGTATAGGCAAATTTTTTGATCGGCGCGGCATCAGTAAACTCTTTGGCCAATGGGTGGGCTTTTACAATATCGGCAGAAAATGCCGTTAGCGTTTTAGGGCCGTAATAGGTAATGGTGTGTTTGTAATTGGTAAGGTTATGCAACAGGTAAATCAGATCAGCCGATTTCATGTTTTTAATCTCATCATTGGTTAAGCCATAATTGAAAGGATTATCGGCACCGTATTGTGCATAACTCATTAAACCGCCCAGGATGGATGATTTATTGAGTTTGGCATTCTCTCTCGATTTTAACAAACGGCCTTTTAAATCTTCCAAAGCTTTTTCGTTTGGTTTGCAATGGGCCAGCACATCTTCAACCAAAGCTACTGCTTTATCGAAATTTTCCTGTAAACCGGTAATGGAAACCGTGGTTACATCATTACCAACATTAAGGCTGTAGCTGCAGGCAATGTTATAAAAAGCCTTGCTGATCTCTTCAGCCGAATATTTATCGGTACTTAGAAAAGATAAGTATTGTGCTGCGTAAGGCAACAATTTGTAGTTGTAAGAACCCATATCGAAACGGTAACTCATGCGGAAAATACCATTTTCGGTGTTTTGGATGGCAATTACATCAGCAATACCGGCTTTACCAAAATTAAGGTCTTTGCTATAATCTAAAAACTTAGGGGCAATAGGTTTTACCGGCGCATCAATAATGCTTTTGGTAAATGGCGAAACTTCGTTTGTATTGGTTTTTACCGCGGTAATGGCCGGTTTTTCTACCTTGATGATGCTTTTATCTTCACCCTTGTGTTTTAAAACCACTACATAGTTATTGATGAAAAATTTATTGGCAAAATCTACAATTTCTTTTTTGGTTACTTTGCCCATATCATCGGTTGAGGCGAGCATTTTATCCCACTCGGTACCGCGGTTTAAGATAAAGGCATTCATGGTGGCGTTGGCGCGTACATCGTTATTATCAAAACCCTGTAATTCGGCAAACTTGATATTGGCTACGGTAGCTTTGATCAGGCTTTCGTCAAACTCGCCTTTTTTAAGCAGCTCTACCTGCTCTAACAATAATTTTTGTGCTTCTTCCAAACTTTGTCCGGCTTTTGGCGACCCCGATAAAATGAACATGCCATAATCTTTCATGGAGTTGTAACCCGCACCAGCACGCAACATTTTTTGTTGTTTGTTGATGTTGATATCCATTAAACCTGCTTTGCCGTTTGATAAGATGCTTCCGATCAGATCCAACAGTAAACTCTGGCGGGTATTTTGGGCAAAACCCCTGTAGGCAATATACAGGTTTTCTGCACTTGGGCCATAAATATCAACCTTTTGCACCTGTGTTAAAGGTTTCTCAGGCGCCGGGTTGTAAAGGGCAAGCGGTTTAGGAACCATGTAGGCAAAATCCTTATCGATTTTTTTGATCAGCTGATCGTAATTGATATCGCCGCTCATAATCAGCGCCATGTTGTTAGGCACATAATATTTGTTGTAATATTTTCTGATTTCGACCAATGACGGGTTTTTTAAATGCTCAATGGTACCAATGGTGGTTTGTTGCCCGTAGTTATGGGTTGGAAAAAGGGCATACAGCATTTTCTCGTACATTTTACGGCCATCATTATCCATACCGATGTTTTTTTCTTCGTAAACCGCTTCTAGCTCGGTATGGAAGATACGGAAAACCGGCGCGCGGAAACGCTCTGCCTGTACGGCCAGGAATTTATCAATGGCGTTTGATGGAAGGTCTTCTTCGTAAACAGTTTCTTCTACCGAGGTATGGGCATTGGTAGAGTTACTGCCGATTGATTTCATCATTTTATCGTATTCATTGGCGATAGAATAATTGGAAGCCTCGCCCGAGGTTTTATCAATCTCTTTATAAATCTCTTTACGTTTGGCCGGATCGGTGGTTTTGGTATAGGTTTCGTAAAGGGCTTCGATTTTATCTAAAAGCGGTTTCTCTTTGGCATAGTTCATTGTGCCAAACTTATCGGTACCTTTAAACAACAGGTGTTCCAGGTAGTGGGCCAGGCCGGTATTGGTACGCGGATCGGTATTACTGCCCGCCCTTACTGCCATTTTATAGGTAATATTGGGCTCTTTGTTGTTTTGTGATAGGATAACCGTTAAACCATTTTTTAGGGTGTAAAAACGGGTTTTGGTCGGATCGTTGGTTACATATTTGTAACTGTAACCACCAGAGGTTCCTGTTTTCCATTGGTAGGTGGTTTGCGCCATGGCCGCTGCACCCGTAATGAGAAAACAAGCCAAAGTAAATAATTTAAATTTCATTGATTTGTTTTTGGTTTATGACAATGAATAAGTATTTGAGGCTTTACGGCCGGGGTTAAATACAGCATTCATTTTTAATAAGTTATTTGTTCAAATATAATGGCTTTATTGCAGGGAAAGAAATAATTTTGATTAGAAACTAAAAAGCCAGGGGTAAATTGTTTTAGCAGATAAATGTCGGTTTATTGTGCCTTGAAATTATAATCTGTATTTTTACCGGCATGACAAAACACGGCACAAAACCAACTATTTTAGTGGTAAATGACGACGGGATTACCGCTACGGGAATAAAAAACCTGATGGAAGTGATGCAGGAACTGGGCAATGTAGTAGTGGTGGCGCCCGATAGCCCGCAGAGCGGGATGGGACATGCCATTACCATAGGCAAACCGATCCGTTTTGATAAGGTTGACCTTTACGGTGGGGTAGAGATGTACAAGTGCAGCGGCACCCCGGTTGATTGTGTTAAACTTGCCGTAAACAAGATTTTTAAGGGAAAAAAACCCGATTTATGCGTTTCGGGCATTAACCATGGCTTAAATAATTCCATTAATGTACTGTACTCTGGCACCATGTCGGCAGCGGTAGAGGGGGCGATCGAAAAAATTCCATCCATTGGTTTTTCGCTCGATGATTTTGCAGCCGATGCCGATTTTAGCCATACCAAAAAATACATTAAAAATATTTGTGAGCAGGTTTTGGCCAACGGTTTGCCGGCAGGTACCCTTTTAAATGTGAATTTTCCGAAGGGTGAACACTTAAAGGGTGTTAAGGTTTGCCGCCAGGCCAATGCCAAATGGATGGAAGAATTTGATGAGCGGACCGACCCTTACAAACGCCCCTACTATTGGCTGACCGGTGTTTTCGAAAATTTTGATAAGGGAGAAGATACCGATGTTTGGGCATTGGAGCATGGTTATGTTTCGGTTGTGCCGGTACAGTTTGATTTAACGGCGCACCACGCCATACAGGCCTTAAACAGTTGGGACTTTATAGGTGGCCGTGATGCGAAAGCTGCTGGCAGTAAGGTGAGTGCACCCGATGGCCTAAATTTAGGTTAACTGCCATAATGGAGCGCTTAAGAAAATTAAATAATTCAGTGTGGATTGGCCTGGGCATTGGTTTACTGGTACCGGCCATGTGCTGTGCTATTGCCTGGTATGTTATCCACCATGTAGCATCATTGGCCAAAGCCGATCTGTTGTATATTGGTGGTATTGCGGTAAACGCTTATACCATGCAAACATTTTTTAAATACAATAAAGAAAACATTGGCAGGGGCATATTGGCGGCCACTTTTTTGTGCGCTTTTGTGTTTTTTGCGTATAAAGTTTTTTAGATAGAAACGGTCGTCATTGCGAACTGAAGAAGAGAATTGCGGGCTGGGTGAAGCAATCTTTCTAAGATAAGGTAGGTCGGGAAATAAATAATAGCATAAAAGATTGCTTCCCCGAAAGGTCGGGACAGGCTGTAGTGCCTCCTCGCAATGATGATTTAAAAAAAATATAAACATGAAATACTACCTCGTAGCCGGCGAAGCCTCAGGCGATTTACATGGCGCCAATTTAATGAAAGCCTTAAAAGCGGTGGATGGCGAAGCGGTGTTCAGGTATTTTGGCGGCGATAAAATGGAAGCCGAAGGGGGAGAACTGGTTAAACACTATGCCGATATGGCTTTTATGGGTTTTACCGAGGTTGTTTTAAATTTGCGTACCATTTTTAAAAACCTGAAGGCCTGTAAGGAAGATATAATGAGATGGAAACCTGAGGTATTGATTTTGATCGATTTTCCGGGTTTTAACTTAAAAATAGCCGAATTTGCAAAAGCCAATGGCATAAAAGTATGTTATTATATCTCGCCCAAGGTTTGGGCCTGGAACCAGAAACGGGTACTGAAAATTAAAAAGGTTGTTGACCATATGTTCTGCATCCTTCCTTTTGAAGTGGATTTTTATAAAGAATGGGGCATGAAGGTAGATTATGTAGGCAACCCCTTATTGGATGAAATTGCGCAGTTTACACCAGATCGGGATTTTCGCAACGGGCACCAGCTTGGAGATGAAAAAATTATAGCCCTGTTGCCTGGCAGCAGGAGACAGGAAATAGAGCGTTTATTGCCGGTAATGCTAAGCATTACCGCACATTACCCGGATTATATATTTGCCATTGCTGCTGCCCCAAACTTTACCGAAGCCTATTACCGGCAGTTTACCGGAGATGAAAAAGTAAAACTGCTTTTTAACCAAACCTATAACCTATTGCACCATGCGCATGCTGCAATTGTTGCCTCGGGTACGGCGACGCTGGAAACCGCTTTATTTAAAGTGCCGCAGGTAGTGGTTTATAAAGGTGGTACCATTTCTATAGCCATTGCACGGCTATTGGTTAAAATTAAGTTCATCTCATTGGTGAACCTGATCGTAAACAAAAAAATCGTTACCGAACTGATCCAGGAAGATTGCAGTACACAAAAAGTAAAAGCCGAACTTGATTTGATTATAGCAGGAGCAGAACGGGAGGCGATGTTAAAACATTATGACGAACTGCTTTTACTGATGGGGAAACCGGGTGCTTCGGCAAAAACGGCCGGATTGATTACCGGTTATCTGAAATAAGGAATGTTGACCAAATTGGCGCGGAACTTAAGGGAAAAGCCGGCCGCGGCGATACCGGGTTACCTGCCCTAAGAAATTATTCAGGCTACTGGATAGTTTATTTTTTTTTAGCGTATATAATAGATAGAACCTGGATTATTAATAAACGTTTCTGAGACGATTAATACAAAAAATGTTAAATTGCGCCTTTATAAATGGCAAAAACTTAAAAGCTGCATTTTTTATTTAGCTTTGAATTAATTAACTTACAGAAATTCCAACCAAATGAAATCGCTTTCTATCAAAGATATAGCCGTAAAAGCAAACGTATCCATTACCACCGTTTCATTCATCATCAATGGTAAAGCCAAAGAGAAGTCGATCAGCGAAGCGGTAATTGAGAAGGTAAAGAAAATTATCGAAGAAAGCGGTTACAAACCCAACCAGATTGCCAGGAGTTTAAGAACGGGCAATTCTAACATCATTGGCCTGATTATCGAAGATATTTCCAATTCTTTTTTTTCGAGGATTGCCAGGTTAATTGAGGATAAAGCCTATAAAAGAGGTTATAAAATTATTTATTCCAGTACAGAAAACAATGTTGATAAAGCAAAGGAACTGATCAACCTGTTCAAATCGCGAAAAGTTGATGCCTATATCATCTCCCCGATAAAAGGGATAGAAGAAGATGTTCAGATGCTGCTGGATGACGGTAACCCGGTAATCTTTTTCGACAGAAATTTGCCCGATGTTGACACCAGTTATGTGGGTGCCGATCATTTTAACGCCTCTTACCAATCCATACAGAGTTTTATTGATCAGGGCAAAAAGAACATTGCTTTGGTAACCACGGATATCAATGTAGCGCAGATTACAGAACGCCACGATGGTTACAAAAAAGCACTGGAAGATAACGGAATTGCTTATGACGATGACCTGGTATTAAAAATCCATTTTAACCAGGAAGAAAACGAAACCATCGTACAGATTAAATCATTATTGGAGAGCAAAAAGGTGGATGCCGTATTGTTTGTAACCAATTATCTGGCCATTAGTGGCTTAAAAGCGCTTAAGCAGATTGATAAAAAAATAGGCGATGATTTTGCCGTAATTGCCTACGATGACCATGAAGCTTTTGAACTGCATACTCCCCGCATATCAGCCATCCAGCAACCTCTTGAAGAAATAGCTGAAGCCATTATTAAACTGATTTTAAACCGCCTTTCATCAAAAGGCAAATTGCCTGCTGAAGAACTGATTATCCCCACCCGCCTGGTACTAAGGGATTAATTCAAAAATGCTTCTCGGTTAAGGTGTAATATTTTTTTTACATACTAAATCGTTTTATTTCAATTAATAATCCCTATTATTGGTGTGCTAAATCGTTTTAGGCTAACCAATTAAATTTTTCATGAAAATTACAGCAGCTCCTTACAAAATTTTAACCGGCTTTACCGAAGCTAGAAAGTAGAATGGCTTGTTTCATTCGTTTATGTCGTCACCAAATCCAGCACCTTAAATCATATTACACCCTAAAATGTCCGGCAATTTGTTTCGCGCGGTCATTTTAACCCAGATAAACCATTACCAGGAAAAAAATAACTAATCTTTTATAATAATTTAACAAAACCGTTGATGAAAATTAATTTACTTAAAATTACGGGGCTGTCGGCTGCAATTGTATTGCTGAATAGTCCTGCATTTTCAATGAATTCGGAGTGGAAAAGCACACGGGGGTTCTTGAATGAGCATATGCGAAGTGAGGGGCTTCTGGTTCAAAAAAATGTTACCGGAACGGTAGTGGATGACAGTGGTTTGCCGGTGCCAGGTGCGGGTATAAAAAATCAGTCCACCGGTAAATCAACCTTAACTGATGGTAACGGAAAATTTTCTATTGAAGCCAGTGAAGGACAAGTGATCCGTTTCTCTTACATTGGTTACGATACGCAGGATATCACGGTTGGCCAATCGTCAGTAATTAATGTAAAACTAGCAGTCGCTAAAAATACAAACTTAAAAGAAGTAACCGTTGTAGCTGTTGGCTATGGTACACAGGGAATTAAAGAAGTTACTTCTGCAGTGGGCCATGCCGGTATTGAAGATTTTAGGCAGAGTGGTTCAAGAAACCCTTTGGATCTTATCCAGGGTAAAATTGCCGGTTTAAGTTTAACCAGACCAGGCGGTAGCAATCCAAATGGTGGCGTATCGGTACAATTGAGGGGGTCTGTTACGGTAACCGGAAGCCGTAGCCCTTTATTTGTAATTGATGGTATACCTGGTGGTAATCCTGATTTATTGCAACAAGATGATATCGCTTCGATTGATGTGTTGAAAGATGGTTCGGGTGCGGCCATTTATGGTACCAGTGCCAATGCAGGTGTAATTTTAATTACCACCAAAAAAGGTAAGGCAGGACCAGGTGTGTTCGAATATTCAAGTTATTTAAGGAAGGAATATCTTCAAAACCGCCCCGATTATTTAACGGCAGATGAGTATCGTCAGAAAATAGCTTCAGGGCAGATCAAACAACAGGATTTTGGCAGTTCAACCGATTTCTATAATGATCTGATCAACCACGATAACCTATCTCAAAACCATAACCTTTCGTTTAGTGGCGGAACTGAAAAAACAAATTACAGGGCCAGTTTAAACTACCGTAATTTAGAAGGTATTGCCAAACAAAATGGCAGAGAGGAATATACCTTAAGGTTAAATGTAAACCAGAGAGGATTCGATGACCGTTTGAACATCCAGATGAATTTGGTAACCAACATTAATAAGGCTAACCTATTGGGCGGTGGCGGTTGGGAAAGTGAGTCGGCCAAAAACCCTACACTTTCTAATTTTAATCCTGATGGTTCTTATCGTTTTGATTTAACCAGTACCAATGAATATGCGCGTTTATTCCAGGAAACAAGTTACAGAAAACAACAGACCACATCTGGTGATGTAAAGGCCGATTTGGATATTGTTAAAGGGTTAAAGGCCTCAATTTTTGGTTCGGTAGTGAGAAATTCGTACCTGGATGGCCAGTACCGTTTAAAGGCGAGTGAAAATTCTGTAGAAAATACCGATTTTCCTAACGGTGGTTATGCTTACAGGGCCAATTTTCTTTCGCAGGCGTATGCTGTTGAACCTACCTTAAATTATACCAATACATTTGCACAGAAGCACAATATCACAGCTTTGGCAGGTTATAGCTACCGTTATTACATGGAAGAAAGGGCAGATATGTCTAACCGCGGCTTCATCAACGATCTTTTTCATGAGGATAATATCTCTCAGGGAGCAGCATTAGGCGTTGGTAAAGCGACCATGTCGAGCGGTAAAAACGACAATACGTTAATTGCATTCTTTGGTAGGGTAAATTATGCTTTTGATAACAAATACCTGGTTCAGTTTATCTTAAGAAGAGAAGGTTCATCAAGGTTTGGGGCGAATAACAAGTGGGGTAACTTCCCTGCGGTATCTGCCGGATGGAATATTACCGAAGAAGGTTTTATGAAAAACGTTTCTTTTGTTAATTACCTGAAATTAAGAGCTGGTTACGGGGTTACCGGTAATGCACCTACTTCAAACAACGTATCGCGTGTTACGCTTGGCGGCGGCGGTAAATACCTGTACCCGGATGGTAATTATTATGAAACCTATGGTCCTGACCGGAACCCGAATCCGAATTTAAGATGGGAGCGTAAGCAGGAGGCCAACATTGGTTTAGACTTTACCCTGCTTAACAGCCGTTTAACCGGTTCGATTGATGTATTTAAAAGAACTACAAAAGATCTTTTGGATAGCTACACAACTCCTCAGCCACCATATGTACGCGATAACCTGCAAACCAACGTTGGGCAGATCTCATCTAAAGGGATTGAGTTGGGTTTAAGCTACCTGGTAATCAAAAATAACGACTTTAGCTGGAACATGGATGCAACAGCCAGTACCTTAAGCAACAGGTTGGACAGCTACTCGAATGATGTGTTTAAGGTTAAATTCATCACCCGTGGTGGAATTGGGGGTGCGGGAGACTTAGGTGATGCCTTTACCTTATTTGAAGGTGGCAAAATCGGAGAGTTTTTTGGTAAAAGATTTGCCGGTTTTACACCGGAAGGGAAATGGTTGTTTTATAACAGAAATAGCGAAAAAGTTTTAAATGGCCAGATCAATACTTCACGTAACGATTTGAATCAATCTGATTTAGCCGTTATCGGTAACGCAGTTCCTAAATATTATGCTTCGTGGACGAACAGTTTTACTTATAAAAATTTCGACCTCCGTATCTTTTTAAGAGGTAAATTCGATTTTGATGTACTGAACACAACTGCATTAACCTATGCAAACAGAACATGGTCTGGTAATTTATTAAGAAGCACTTTTGATAAATATAAAGACATTAACGATACCTATATGTTTTCTGATTACTACTTAGAAAGCGGAAGTTTTGTGAAACTGGATGAGGTTACCTTAGGCTACAATTTTAAATTTAAGAATAAGTATATCCGCAAGCTGCGCCTTTATGCAACCGGCCAAAACCTTGGAACCATTACTGGTTATACCGGAAACGACCCGGACTTTATACAGGATAATGGTATCGGTAACGAAATCGAAGGCAAAAGCCTAGGTATTGATACCAGAGGTCCGTATCCAAGTACCAGATCATTTGTAATCGGATTAAATGTTGGATTCTAAAAATTTGAAAATGAAAAATAAATCAATTATATATGGTGTGCTTGCCGGTATATTAAGCATTACAGGTGCTTGTACCAAGCTTGACGAAAACGCATACGATCAGTTACTGACTGACAATTTTTACAATAACAAAACAGAAGTATTATCGGCTGTACTAAGGCCATATACGCATGCTAATGCATGGGTTACGCCATCTGGTCAGGATGGTTGGTGGCGCCTGGCCGAATTATCAGGCGATCAACTGGCATGGCCTACAAAAGGCCGCCATGGTGAAGATGGGGGTAAATGGAAGAGATTGCATTACCACACCTGGACTGTGGACGAAGGTGGCCTTAACCAGGCATGGGTATTAATGAACTGGGGTATGGGGTTATGTAACGATCCTATCGAGAATATCGAAAAAAGGGATATTGGCCAGATGGGAATTACACAGGCAGAGAAAGACGCTTATATTGCAGAATTAAAACTTTTAAGGGCATTCCATTATCTTAAATTAATGGATCTGTTTGGTAATATACCGGTAGTAACCAAAGTGGGGATTCCTGAACGACCTGAAACCATGCCAAGAAAAGAGGTGTTTAACTTTATCGAGTCGGAAATCAAAACCAATATTGATAAAGCGCCAAAGCTTTCGCGTGCAATGGTGGGCAGGATAAGCCAGGCTGCAGGTTATGCCATGTTGGTAGAACTTTATTTAAATGCTGAAGTATGGACAGGAACCCCACGTTGGGACGATTGTATTGCTGCTGCAAATAAAATAATATCAGGCGAAGCAGGTGCACAAAACGGTGTGATGGCGCTTGATCCTAACATTACAGATCAGTTTAAAACAACCAATGATTTGTCTAAAGAGGCCATTTTCTCTATTGCTTACAATTATTCAATAGCCAATTTCCAACCCTCATGGCCTGCAGAATTCTACCACTTTAAACAACAGCAGATTTATGGTGGCGGTAGAAACGGTAACGACGGAATTGTAGTGGTTCCCGGGGTTTTTACCACCTATGAAGATGCTGACCTGAGAAAAAGAGAATGGCTTTTGGAAGGACCAATGTTTCAGTTTGTTGACCCAACCAAACCGGTTCTTGCATCTGAGGAATACAATGGTTCACAACTGGTGTTTGTTGATAACATCAGAAAAAACAAAACAGGCTCAACAGTGAGCAATATGAGTGAAGGTGAAGAAAACTCGGGTGTACGTTTTAACAAATACAAGTTAGGTAACCAGTTTCCGGGCCCTGGTGGAGTGCCTGCGGTGGATGTAAACTATAACAACGGCGATTGGAATATCTATCGTTTAACCATGATATACTTTGCCAAAGCAGAGGCGATTATGCGTAAGAACGGAGGAGTGGCCACAGCAGAAGCCGTTCAGTTGATAAACGATTGCAAAAAACGGGCATTTACAGAGGCAAATTTTGCCAGTCGTGCTTATACTACAACCACTTTAACTTTGGATGAGCTCCTAGCTGAAAGGGGAAGAGAATTTATTTTTGAAGGCATGAGAAGAGATGATCTGATCCGCTTTGGTAAATTTACATCAGCCAGCTGGTGGGATCATACACCATCAGCCGCTACCAAAGCACTTTATCCAATTCCTTTAAGGCAGTTAACGCTTAATACCAACCTGAAACAAAACCCAGGTTACAATTAATAAATAATTTAGGTTAAAAAAAGCCGCATCATAAATCAAACTATGATGCGGCTTTGTATTTTATGAAAAAATGATGGGATAGTTTCTTATCCAGAAAATATGTAACCTATATGTTACATATTTAAACAGTAAAAGCTGTTTGTTTTTTTATTAATATTGGATTGCTAAATCGTTTTACGTTAAATCGATACCAAACAAACATCATCCCGTTAAACCAGCGATCATTTAATGGTTTTTCTTTCCCTGGAATTTGGAATTAATAGATGAGGTTTAGTAAAACGATTTATATGTGGACATGACCAAATATTAGTTATGAAAAAAGTTCTCCTTTAGTTAAACCTCGTTATTTTTTAATTGCAGAAGTCAAAGATATCGGGCTTGATTGTTCATTAATCTGATATCACGCTTATATCAATCTTCCGGTCAGGTTATAATGATCAATGCGACTGGTGAAAGACAAGTGAGATAAAGGTTAATTGGCCAAACAAAGAAACCAAACACACAAATGAAACTTAAATTAATCATATCCATTTTATGCTGCCTCGCTACCAAAGGTTTATTGGCGCAGCAGAAAAACTGGGTTCAATATGTAAACACCCTGCAGGGTACCAATTCTAAACACGAACTTACCCGGGGCAACACCTACCCAACAACGGCACTGCCGTTTGGCATGCACACCTGGACACCCCAAACCGGTAAAAATGGCGATGGCTGGAAGTACCAATACTTTCAAGATAAAATAAGGGGCTTTCAGCAGGCGCACCAGTGCAGCTCATGGACAAGGGACTATGCGGTATTCTCTCTAATGCCCATGGTTGATGAACTGGAGGTGAACGAAGATAAGCGCGAAGCTAAATTTAGTCACCAGGATGAGGTTGCAAAGCCAAACTATTACAAGGTAAGATTTGAAAACGATATCACCACCGAAATTTCACCATCGGAGCGGGGTGCACACCTTAGGTTCAGTTACCCAAAAAGCAAAAGAAGCTTTTTGATTTTAGATGGTTATACCAGACTCAGCGGCGTTCAGATTTTGCCAAAAGAAAACAAGATAACCGGTTGGGTAAACAATGGTGAAGGCTTTAAAAAAGGCTGGAAAAGTTATTTTGTCATTCAGTTTGATCAGCCAGTTAAAGCTTATGGTACCTGGGAAAATAAACGGAATACCATTTCAAAAGATTCTGTTTCTGCAGAAGGCTTTGGTAAGGGCGCTTTTGTAGAGTTTGAACGGGGTGTAAAAGTTCAGGTAAAAACAGCTTCTTCTTACATCAGTTTAAAACAGGCAGAACTCAATTTAAAAAGAGAACTGGGGAATGATAAAACGCTGGAAGATACAAAAGCCCGTGCAGCGGCAGTTTGGAATAAATCGCTGGGTAAGATAGAAGTAGAAGGGGGATCTAAGGCAGACATGGAAACTTTTTATTCTTGCTTTTTCAGGGCAAGTTTGTTTTCCAGGAAATTTTATGAAATTAACGAGGCCGGCAAACCTTATTATTTTAGTCCTTACGACGGTAAAGTGCATGATGGTTACATGTTTACCGATACGGGTTTTTGGGATACTTTCCGCGCACAGTTTCCGCTAAATACCTTGGTACAACCAGAAATGCATGGCCGTTATATGCAAGCCATGCTTGATGCTTACGCGCAATGCGGTTGGCTGCCCTCCTGGTCTTTTCCCAGTGAAGCCGGGAGTATGATCGGTAACCATGCCATTTCGCTGTTTGCCGATGCCTGGGCAAAAGGGATCAGGACATTCGATCCTAAAAAGGCTTTAGCAGCCTATTACCATGAAGCCATGAACAAGGGGCCATGGGGGCCGGCTAATGGCAGAGATGGGGTAACCGAGTATAACCAATTGGGATATGTTCCTTATCCAAAATACAGAGAAGCTACTGCCAAAACACTGGAGTATGCCTACGATGATTATTGTGCCTATGCCTTAGCCAAAATGACCGGCGATAAACATTACATGGAGGTTTTTGAGAAACCCATGTTTAACTATAAAAATGTTTACGATCCTTCTACACGTTTTATGCGGGGAAAAAATGCGGAGGGCAAATGGTCGCCGGATTTTGATCCAACCGAATGGGGAGGCCCGTTTACAGAAGGCAATGCCTGGCATTGGCAATGGTCGGTTTTTCAGGATACCAAAGGTTTAATCAACCTGATGGGTGGAAATAACCATTTTGTTTCGAAGCTGGATTCTGTTTTCAGTCAGCCCAATACAGTAAATGTAGGCTCTTATGGTGGGATGATCCACGAAATGACTGAAATGGTAATGGCCAACATGGGACAATATGCACATGGCAATCAACCCATACAGCATATGGTTTATTTATACAACTATGCCAATCAACCCTGGAAAGCACAATTTCATGCCCGTGAGGTGATGCGTAAACTTTATGATGCTACAGAAAACGGTTATCCGGGAGATGAAGACCAGGGGCAAACCTCTTCATGGTACGTATTAAGCGCTTTAGGCTTTTATAGTGTAACCCCTGGATCTGGTGAATATGTTTTAGGCAGCCCGGTATTCAAAAAAACAACCATTCACCTGGAAAACGGTAAAAAATTTATCATTGAAGCGCCGGCAAACGATGTTAATCGTGTTTATATAAAATCGGCAAGCTTAAATGGCGAAAATTATACCAAAAACTTTTTAAATCACAGCGATTTATTAAAAGGTGGCCTGCTAAAATTGGAAATGAATGTTAAACCTTCGTTAAATAGGGGGATATTGGAAGAAGATAAGCCATTTTCAATTAGTAAATAGATAATGAATGACTACTTTTGCCGAATTAGTTAAATTGATAAAGAAGAGAACAGAAATATATATAGAATGGAAAAGCCTGTTGCATTAGGTGTAGATATTGGCGGCTCGCATATTACAGCCGCATTGGTAGATTTGGAAACTAGAACCTTAATGGAAAATTCTATCAAGCGTAGCCCTGTGAATTCACAGGAGAATAAGGAAGTGATTTTGTCGGCATGGTGCGATATTATCAATAAAGCTTTCCAGGAAATAAAAAATGGCAGCAGGAATGTAGGCATAGCCATGCCGGGACCCTTTAATTATAAAGAGGGAATCTCCTTGATCAAAGACCAGGATAAGTTTAAATCGCTTTATCAGGTTAATGTGAAAGAAGAACTTGCGAAAAGATTGGACATTGCCCTGGAAAATATCCATTTTATAAACGATGCGGCCGGTTTTTTACAGGGAGAGGTTTTTGCGGGGGCTGCCAAAGGAAATGTGAACGTATTGGGCCTGACCCTGGGAACCGGACTCGGATCTTCACTTTGTTTAAATGATAAGGCCTATGATGCAGACTTGTGGAATTCTCCTTTTTTGGATGGAATTGCTGAAGACTACTTATCTACGCGCTGGTTCGTAAAACGTTTTAAGCAATTGAGCGGTGAAGAGGTAGAGGGTGTTAAGGAACTGGTGGGAATGGTAGAAAGCAATCATTTTGCAACGATGGTATTTATGGAATTTGGCTATAACCTGGCCCAGTTCCTGATCCCTGTGATCAGGAAGTACAAAATAAATACCGTAATTGTTGGGGGGAATATTGCACAGTCTTTTAGTGCATTTGCGCCCGAATTGACGGCAACGCTCAAGGGAAATGGTGTAGATGCTGAAATCAAAATTTCAGAACTAAAAGAGCATGCGGCATTAATTGGTGCTGCAAGCTGCTGCGATTTAAGCTTAACCTGATATTTTTTGGATGGTTACACGGTCCCATGCTTATTTTAGACTACAGGATTAGATTTTAATGCTAATTCTGTAGTTAAATTCAATTTTTCTTTATTCCTGTTTTAAAGAAAACGATATCTTAAAAAAGATATTTGTTTATTACGGTAATTTCCAATTGTTTCAGCGAAATAACCGTTCCCAATAAGTTTCCGAAAAAAATAAATAATTTTTTAATTTATTAAGAATATGCTTATTATTGTTTAATAAAACGTTTTAGTCTTGAATTGTTTAAGCATTTTAGTAAGGGCCAGGAAAAAACAAAGTGTTAATCTGTCAGATTGGGGCTTTTTTTTTATGTTGAAAAACTAAAACGTTTTAGTTTAGCCGAAATAACTATTTATTCATTAAAAATAAGGAGGAGCTTAAATGAGATAAATTTTACATGCTGATACGTCAAATTCTACCGCTTAACCAACCAATCAACCAACCAAACCATTACTCATCATGACCAAAAAACTCATTAAACCAGCTTATGGCTATAGGCAATATTAGTTTTTATTCGTAACAGAAAGAGGCTGATGCTTAAAGCAACCTGAATCGTGTGGCCAAAATATGCCGTTTATAATTAATACCGGTCAATTTATACGGGTATGTGGCACGGGTAAAAAGGTTGCTGAACAGCTGATCATTTGCTTTTTTTAAAACCGATTAATTTCTGATCAATCAAATAGATATAGCACATTTTAATAAACAACAAACTATAATCAAACTATTATGAATCTTTTAAAAATGACCAGGAAAGCTGTTGGGCTCTGCTTTGCCCTAGCTTTAATTCTTGGATGTGGTAAAGAAGAATACCCGGCAGTGGATCTTTTTACCTGGAAAGCAAAGGTAGATGTAACCGCAAAGGCGGTACTTTCAGTTAATGTCGAAAATTCGGGCGGTGCTTCAGGCGCTGAAGGATCTTTAAAAGTGGTTGATAATGATATCAATTCAAAATTTCTGATCAACCCTTATCAATCAAGCCTTTACCTGCAGTTAGCTTTCCCTTCAGCTCAACAGGTAGCATCTTACACTTTAACTTCGGGCAATGATGCGCCCGACCGGGATCCGAAAAACTGGAAATTAAGCGGTTCTACAGATGGAAATACCTGGGTAGACCTGGATACCCGGACTGGCGAGACTTTTTCGGGCCGTAACACGACTAAAACATACAATTTTAAAAACAAAGTGCTGTATAAATTATACAGGCTAAGTGTTACGGCGAATAACGGCGGTTCTTTATTCCAGTTATCCGAGTGGCGTGTAATTGAAGTGCCTGAAGAGCAACAGTAATTTGCCGGCCTTTGAAATAAGACATACCAATATCTTCTACCGGCTTAAGCGGTAGACCAGAGAATCCATTTCAACTGATCAATAGACCAAATAACAGTAATCTGTTTACAACAAACTAATTTTATGATGAAGAAAAATACAAATTTAACTGGGGTCAGGCTCAGGCTTAAAAATTGTGCTTTTAAAGCTATCGCTTTTGCATTGGCCTTAAGCAGTGGTTTTTGTGTTAAGGCCAGCGCTTCGGCCATTAATATAAACAGTTCGGCTGCGGTAAATCAAACCAAGGCTGATATCGTAATCCGCGGTATCATTAAAGATGAAACCGGTGCGCCATTGCCAGGTGCAGGGGTTAAAGTTAAAGGAAGTTCCACAAGCGCTGCGGCAGACGTAAATGGAGCATTTACCATTACCGTTCCTGATCAGAATGCTGTTTTGATCATTACATATGTTGGTTACGATTCGAAAGAGATCACCGTGGGTACACAAACCGTATTGGATATCCGTTTAAAGGAAACTGTTGGCGCCAATTTACAGGAGGTAGCCATTGTGGGTTTCGGTACGCAGAAAAAGGAAAGTTTGGTTGGTGCACAATCATCAGTAAAAGCTGACGAATTAAAGCAACCGGTTTCCAGTATGAGCCAGTTATTGGCGGGCCGTATCCCCGGAGTGGTTAACGTTTCCCGGAATGGTGAACCAGGTGCAACCGGATCGGATATTTTTATCCGAGGTATATCTTCACTTAACTCTGGAGACAGGGGACCGCTTATTATTATTGATGGTGTACCTAACCGTAACCTAAACGATATCAGTGTATATGATGTGGAGAATTTTACTGTACTTAAAGATGCTGCAGCAACAGCGGTATATGGTATCCGTGGTGCAAACGGCGTAATTCTTATCAACACCAAACAAGGTAAAATCGGTACGCCAAGAATTAACGTTGAGTACTATGAAGGGGTGAGCCGTTTCACAAAAAGGCCAAAATTGATTGACGGTGTAGATTACATGAACTTAGCCAACGAGGCGAAATATTCTGATTATTTACGCGGTGGTGCAGCAGGTGCATTTACACCGGCATATTCTATAGATGCCATCCAAAAAACAGCTGCAGGTACCGATCCGATCCTTTATCCAAACGTAAATTGGTTTGACGCCATTTATAACGATTTTGGCCATAACAGATCGGGAACAGCCAACCTATCGGGTGGTGTTAGTAATGCTAAATATTACGTTTCATTAGGTTACTACGGTGAAGATGGTTTGTTTAAAACAGACGAAGCGGTAAATTCTGCTGTTAAACAAAGCTTTAGTCGCTACAATGTGAGCACAAACTTAAATTGGGATGTTACGGGTACCACCAAACTGGATTTGGGTATTAAAGGGATTCTGTCGCAGAGCAATTTTCCGAGTAATCTCGGCGCCCAGGATATCTTCAGTCAGGCTTTTTTGATCAATCCAACTTCATTCCCGGTACTTTATCCAAATGGAAGTTTACCTGGTATCAGTCCACAGGCCGATCAGCGTAATCCTTATGGCGATGTGACCAGAAATGGATATAGAACAGGATACAGCAACCAATTATATTCAAATTTACGTTTGACACAGGATTTAAAAGAATTGACCCCGGGTTTGTCGGTTACTTCTATGTTCTCATTTGATGTGAACAACAACAATGCCATAGCGAGAACCAAAAGAGAAACCATTTACAGGATCAACCCTAACGATCCTTATATCGTGGCAAATAACCCTGCGTCGGGTTACAAATATGGATTGGTTCTCCAGGGACAGGATTTCCTAAATTATGGGATCAGCAATGGCGGTGACAAAAAAATGTATTTCGAGGCGGCCATCAATTATAACCGTACCTTTGGTAAACATGCTGTTTCGGGTTTATTATTATATAACCAAAATGATAACAGTACGCCATTTGCCGGAAACCTAACGTTATCTCTTCCTTATCGTTTACAAGGGGTTGCCAGTCGTGCCACTTATGCTTACGACAATAAATATTTCTTTGAGTTTAATGTGGGCTATAATGGTTCTGAAAACTTTGCACCTGATAAACGTTATGGTTTCTTCCCTGCATTGGGTATTGGATGGTTGTTATCAAGCGAGAAATTTTTCGAGCCACTTAAAAATACTTTTCAGATGGTTAAATTCCGCTATTCTGATGGTATTGTGGGTAGTGGGGCCAGTGGCTCGGGCTATGCTGGTGCCGAAGGCGACCGTTTTTATTATTTAACAAAAGTAGGTGGCGCAAGTGGTTATACTTTTGGCCAGACCGGAAATATTGGGTATAATGGTTTAGGCGTAACTGCCTATGGAGTAGACGTAACTTGGGCCGAAACGCGCAAACAGGATTTAGGCTTCGAGTTAAAAACGTTCAATAACAACCTATCGTTAATTGTCGATTTCTTTAAAGAAAGAAGAACAGACCAATTTATCCAGAGGGGAACTGTACCAAACTACATCGGTTTGGCCAATACGCCAATTGGTAACCTGGGTATTGTAGAAAATAAAGGAATTGATGGTACTATACAATACGATGCGCAGTTTGGTAAAGATTGGTCACTTAATCTGAGGGCAAACTTCACTTTCAATAAAGACAAGGTAATCGAAAATGATCAGGCACCAAAACCATACCCATGGATGGAGCAACGCGGTTACAATGTTTTAGCTGCGACACGTGTAGGTTACATTGCAGAAAAATTATTTGATAGCCAGGCAGAAATCAATGCGAGCCCAACCCAGTTTGGTACTTTGATGCCGGGTGATATCAAGTATAAAGATTTAAACGGTGATGGTAAAATCGATTCTTTTGACCAGACCATTATTGGCAGGGGAGATGTTCCAAGTACCACCTATGGTTTTGGTTTCTCTTTAACCTACAAAAACTTCGACTTCGGTCTATTCTTCCAGGGGCAGGATAACGCAGACATCCTGTTAAACATTCCATCCTTTGCCTATTCTGGTGGTTTAGGTAATATGTTGGCCGTAGCAGCCGATCGCTGGACCACAACCAACCCACGTCAGGACGCCGTTTATCCACGTTTATCTTATGGCGGTACCAACAACAATAACTATCAATCGAGTACCTGGTGGAAACGTGATATCAGTTTCTTGAGGCTAAAAAATGCAGATTTAGGTTACACATTAAAAAATGGAATCAAATCCCTTGGCGTTAAACGTTTAAGGGTATATGCTACAGGTTACAATGTGTTTACCATCAGCAAATTCAAGCTTTGGGATCCTGAATTATTAACCAACAACGGTACAAGGTATCCGTTAACCTCTAACTATTCTTTAGGTTTAACCGCTAATTTTTAAAATAAGAAGAATGAAAAAGATATTGATATATACAGCTGGTGTATTACTGGTAATTGGTAATTATGGCTGTAAGAAATTTTTAAATCAGGTACCTGATGACAGGTTAACTTTCGATCAGATGTACGAGAAAAAAGCTACTGTTGATCTGGCACTGGCTAACGTTTATTCTACATTACCAGATCAAAATCAAGACCGTTCGGCTTCCGGGTCAGGAAATATCGGACCTTGGACAGCCGCTTCTGATGAGGCTGATTATACTTTGCCAAACTTTACTGAAAACGTAAATTCCGGTGCCTGGGATGCTACCAGCGGTCAGGTAAATTACCACTGGCAAAGTTATTACCGTGGTATACAGGCTGCAAGTTCTTTTATGGCAAATGTAAGCAGGTGTACAGATTGTAACATTGGCGGTATCGATATTGTAAACCGTTATTACAATGAGGCAAGGGCTTTAAGGGCAATTTATTATTATCATCTCATTAGACAGTACGGACCTGTTGTATTATTGGGTAACGACCCAATTGCGTCAGATGCGCCGCTACAAGCCATTAGTAAGCCCCGTAACTCAATGGATGAGTGTATTGACTACATCGTGAGTGAACTCGAAGCCACCAGTTCTCGTTTGCCTGCAACACCACAGGCTAATGAAGATTATGGTCACATTACGGCTTCAGTAGCCGATGCTTATAAAATTAAAGCTTTGTTGACAGCCGCCCGTCCATTATTTAATGGAAATACGGATTACGCCAATCTCAAAAATCAGGATGGCAAACAATTGATCAATCAGACTTATAGCGTGGCAAAATGGACCAGATTGGCTACAGCAGCAAAGGCTTTTTTAAACAACCCTAACTATTCCAACTACGCACTGTATTCAGTACCCTCAACACCGGCTGGTTTACCGAATACAGCTTTTAATCGGGCATTTATTGCTACCAGGGATGTATTTTTAAATGGCTGGAATTCTGAGATCATTTTCGGTAGAGGTGGAGATGTTACTTTTTACCAGTATTCTTTAGCGCCAAACCATAATGGTGCCTCAGGTGGTGATAAAGGCGGTTCCTTCTTATCGCCATCTCAGCAGTTGGTGGATGCCTTTTTTACTGCAAACGGCTTACCTATCGAGAACGATCCAAGCTATACCGCTAACGGAACTTCTAATTTTCAGGCACCAGATCCAAACGACCAGGGTGTTTCGAGAACGATTAGTAATATGTACGTTAACCGCGAACCACGTTTTTATGCCGACATCACTTATACCGGGCGTAAATGGATCAATCCTTCATCTAATATTGTTACCAGTTTTGAATTTAACGGTAATGCGGGCAAAGCTGCTATCGCGAATAATGACTATACCAAAACAGGCTATACCTCCAGAAAACATTTAACGGTAGCGGGCTGGACAAATGGCAGATCAATTTTCACCGTAATCAGACTGGCAGAAATTTATTTGGATTATATCGAGGCATTACAAGAGTCGAATCCGTCTGATCCTGATATTTTGATTTACTTAAACAGGATCCGCACCAGAGCAGGTATTCCGGTTTATGGAAGTGGTGGTTTACCCATCCCGGCAGATATGAAAGATGCCATCCGCAGAGAGCGACGTGTAGAGTTAGCTTTTGAACTGGACCGCTATTTTTATACCAGGGAATGGAAAATTGCAGAAACTACCGATACGCAGATCAGAGGTTTAAATATTACTCAAAATGCACCTGGATTTTTCACACCTGTAGTAACCGAAAATAGGGTTTTCCAAAAGAAACACTACTTATGGCCAATACCAGCAGGCGAAATTCAAAAAGTGCCTTTACTTGTACAAAATACAGGTTGGTAAAACAAATAGAGCACCGGGTACTTTACCCGGTGCTTTTTTTCATCTCTCAATAGCCACGCAATGAAAAATATTTTCACATTATCAGCAACTGCAGTAGTTTTACTACTGGCCTGCAACAGCAAAAAGGAACCTTTAGAGGCAGCGAAACCAGCACCACCACTTGTTGAAGCAGTTGACCCACCTGATGCGCCGCCCAAAACCTGGAAAGAACATTGGTTCGAACACGTGCAACTATTAAACCGTGTAGCTTATGACACCAGCGTAGTGGTTTATTATGACGGTGATGTGAAGCCAGCTGTTACCTGGCCGAAAACCTACATGGCTGATGCCTGGAATTATACCAAAAAAGTTTATGGTAAGTTTGGCGATGACAGCCGCTTGTTCGTCATTTATCACGCAGGTAAATATGGAGGCGGTCATCCGGGTACCTATCTTGATGCCGGCCACGATTACCGTAATGTTACAGATTGCGGTTCCAATGATTTAAATGCCTGGATTACAGGTGTAGATAACGACATCGACTTATCTACCCATGAGATTGGCCACATCGTAGAAGGCGCATCGAAGGGAGTAAAAGAGTCGCCCGCTTTTGATATTTGGCACGATAGTAAATGGATGGAAATTTATCAGTACGATGTGTATTTAGGCTTAAACAGACCAGCCGATGCACAACGGTGGATGAATAAAATGATGACTACAACCGACAGTTATCCAAGGGCTGGTACGCAATGGTTTAAAAACTGGTTTCTACCGATTTACGAAAACTATGGTAAAACAAAGGTATTGAACGGCTTTTTTACCCTCCTATCGCAAGAATTTCCAAAACAGAATATTACGGTACAGGGCAAAATCTACCAGCAATATACCAGAAAAATGAATTTTGGTGAATTTATCCACTTTTGGAGCGGTGCAGCCAAAGCCGATTTAGGACCATTGGCATTAACCGCCTTTGGACCAAAAGACGAAAAAGGTGCCGACTGGGCGCCAATGTTAACTAAAGCCAAAGCGGATTTTCCGAATATCACTTATTAATCTATAATCAGGACAGATTGGGCAAACAGCCTGAATCGTTCTATTTATCACAATAAAACAAATGATCAAAAAATTTTTAATCTTCGCATTAGTATCATGCTCGGCGGTTTTTGCTTCTGCTCAAAACAGAGAAAGAGGCTATAAAATTATCATCAACGATAAGGACAGCGCTACCAATGCCGTTTTAGATGCCAAGCTAAAGGTCGCTTTTATCAATGTTTATTCCGGTTTTGCCCAGGCAGATGGCTACAGGACAAAAAGAAATGTAATACTGGATTTTGTAACTGATGAAACGCCGACAATTTATGCCAAAGCTGGCGAAATTAAAGTAAACAGAGAATGGGTTAAAAACAAATCGCAAAGGAAGATCGAGAAAGAACTCTTCACCGCATTGGCTAAAAACTGGGTATCATACAGTAAAGAAAAACACAGGGGATATACCCTAACTTTCATCAGCAAAGATCCTAACCTCGACCCAGCGGTTAGAAAAAACTTAATTTCTACCTATTTTGAAATTTACCCTACATTGGTAAAAACATTTAACCAAAAATCTACACATGATGTACTTTTTGTGGTTGATACTGCTTATAAAGCCGTAGCTGAGGCCAGTGGTAACAGGATCCTGTTCAGCGCAGGTTATATGAAAGCGCATCCAACCGATATTGATGTGGTAACGCACGAAACCATGCATATTGTACAGGGATACGGCTACAGCGCGGGTCCGGTTTGGCTAACAGAAGGTATTGCCGATTATGTGCGCTATAAATATGGCGTAGATAATGTAGGCTCTAAATGGAGCTTGCCGGCCTACAATGCAAAACAACATTATACCAACAGTTATCGGATTACTGCACGCTTTTTCGCCTGGTTGGAGCAAAACGTTAAACCAGGATTGGTTGCTGCATTAGATCAGCAATTAAGGGCTCACGAATATACGGAACAATCCTGGACAGCTTTAACCGGAAAAGACTTAAATCAGCTTTGGGTAGATTATAGTAAAGAACCCCAAAAAGTAAGCCTAACTTATAGCAGCAAAAAATAAGGGTTAAAGTTTTCTTCTCTACCGGAATAAATGGAGGTTAAGATTTCTTTTTCTACAAAAAGTAAGGATAACTTACGGAAAATCCGTCATCAACTTAAGCATCGAAGAAAGGGAGGATTTCTCTTAAGGTAAATTTAGACTTGTTGAGGAATCAGCTAATGCTCGATCCCCACTTCATTTTTCAGGAACTTAAGAATTTTCAGCATATTTTCATCCCTGGATTCCTGACGGGGTTTATTTTATGGAGAAGTCAGGTTTAAAGGCAATAGGCAAATAAACCTGACTTTTCTGTAAAACTTAATTTTTCAAGAGTCTTTTGTAAAAATAACCATCATTAAAGTAAAATTTTTGATCATTTACTAAAACGTTTTACATAAAATATTTAATTTGCAGAACTAAACGCTAACCAAAACACCAATATTCACCATACATGAAAAAAATATCAATTCTTTCGGTTTTCGTTATGCTGGTATCTGCTTTAGCATTGCAGGCAACAGCGCAGGAAATTACAAAGAAAAACGGTTATACCTTATCGTTTGAAAGCAATTTCAAGGAACTTGATCCTCAATTAAAAAAACGCCTGATCAAAACATTTTTTGAAGTTTATCCAAAGCTGGCTAAAGAATACAATCCTTCTACCATTAAAGAAGTAAAGTTTTTTGTCGATACGGCTTATAAAGGTGTTGCGGCAACTGCCGATGGTAAAGTGACTTTTAGTTCGATGTGGATGATCAAACATCCCGAAGATATCGATGTGGTTACCCATGAGGTGATGCACATTGTGCAGGATTATGGACGAAGCGTGGGCCCGGGATGGTTAACAGAAGGGATTGCAGATTATGCGCGTTACAAATTCGGTGTAGATAACGCGGGTGCCAAATGGTCGCTGCCGGCTTTGAAGCCAGATCATTCTTATAAAAACAGTTACCGCATTACCGCAGCATTTTTTGCATGGATCGAAAAAAGCGTAAAGCCAGGTACTATTAAAGCGGTTGATGCTTCTTTAAGAGACCATACTTACACCAAAGAGATCTGGACCAGGTTAACAGGTAAAGATTTAGATGCACTTTGGGCAGATTATGTTAAAAATTCTGAAGTTTAAAAAATAATTACAAGCATATAAAAAAACACAAACAACAAATGAAACGATTATTTATCGCCTTATTGAGTGTTGCGGCATCAACCGGTTTCGCACAAACAATAGGCAAAATTACAGATCCGGTAGATTGGATAAACCCGCTAATGGGAACGGCATCTAAGCCAGCACTATCTAACGGAAATACTTACCCGGCTATCGGTTTGCCCTGGGGAATGAACATGTGGACACCGCAAACCGGTAAAAATGGTGATGGATGGGCATATGTTTATGATGCCGACAAAATCCGCGGTTTTAAACAAACACACCAGCCTTCGCCATGGATGAACGATTACGGCGCTTTTTCGATGATGCCGGTTACGGGTAAGTTGAGATTCAGTGAGGATGAGCGTGCCAGCTGGTTCAGCCATAAAGCTGAAGTGGCTAAGCCGTATTATTACAGTGTTTATCTGGCAGATGCAGATGTGACGACCGAAATTACCCCTACAGAACGCGCTGCCCAGTTTAGGTTTACTTTTCCTAAAACAGATAGCGCTTACGTGGTGGTAGATGCACAGAACAAAGGCTCCTACATTAAAATTATACCTGCTGAAAGGAAAATAATAGGTTATACCACTAAATATGCACGTGGGCCACTACCTAAAAATTTCAAAAATTATTTTGTAATCTATTTCAACAAGGATTTCAAACTGGCCAAAACCTGGGATGATAAAAAACTTAACGAAAAAGATTTGGAATTAACGGTTGATCATGCTGGTGCCGTTATCGGTTTTGCTACACAAAAAGGCGAGCAGGTTATTGCAAAAGTGGCTTCTTCATTTATCAGCTTTGAGCAGGCCGATTTAAACCTGAAAAGAGAGCTGGCCAATGATGGTTTCGATGCCACAAAAGCAAAAGGCAGGGCAACCTGGAACAAAACCTTAAGCAAAATTGCGGTTGAGGGCGGTACGATTGATCAAACCCGCACATTTTATTCTGCGATGTACCGCACCTTGTTCTTCCCGAATAAATTATACGAAATTGATGCGCAAAATCAGATTGTACACTGGAGTCCATACAACGGACAGATTTTACCAGGTTATATGTTTGCCGGCACAGGTTTTTGGGATACGTTCAGGGCATTATATCCTTTCCTGAACCTGGTTTATCCATCCATTAACAAAGAGATGCAGCAAGGCCTGATCAACGATTATAAAGAAGGTGGTTGGTTGCCGGAATGGAGCAGCCCGGGTTATGCCAACATCATGGTAGGTAACAACTCCGCATCGGTAGTGTCTGATGCTTATATTAAGGGCATGCGCGGTTACGATATTGAAACCTTATGGCAGGCCGTAAAACATGGTGCCAATAACGAAGGCCCGATGGAAGCCGTTGGCCGCGACGGGGTTAAGTATTATAATGAATTGGGTTATGTACCTTTTGATGTAAAGAAGAATGAAAATGCAGCGAAAACGCTGGAATATGCATACGATGACTTTACCATTTATCAATTGGGAAGAGCTTTGGGTAAACCAGCCTCAGAAATCGACATCTATAAGAAAAGAGCCATGAACTACAAAAATCTTTTCGATCCGGCTTCGGGCTTAATGCGTGGTAAAAACCAGGATGGTACTTTCCAAAGTCCGTTTAGTCCGTTTAAATGGGGCGGTGCGTTTACTGAAGGTAACAGCTGGCACTATACCTGGTCGGTTTTCCAGGATATTGATGGTTTGGCCAAACTAATGGGCGGCCACAATAAATTTGTAACCAAGTTAGATTCGGTGTTTTCAATGCCTCCGGTATTTGATGAAAGCGCTTACGGCGGGGTAATTCACGAAATCCGTGAAATGCAGATTGCAAACATGGGCCAATACGCACATGGTAACCAACCGATCCAGCACATGATTTACCTGTATAACTACGGCGGTGCACCTTATAAAACTCAATATTGGGTGCGCGAAACCATGAACAGAATGTATAAAGCTACGCCAGATGGCTATTGTGGGGATGAAGATAACGGACAAACCTCTGCCTGGTATGTATTCTCAGCAATGGGTTTCTATCCGGTAACACCGGCGGTTGACCAATATGTTTTGGGTGCCCCTTTATTTAAAAAGGTAACCATCACTTTAGAAAACGGTAAAACAGTGGTAATCAACGCACCAGCCAATAGCGATAACAACCGTTATGTTCAATCTTTGCAGATGAATGGTAAGGCGTATTCTAAAAACTGGATCAGCCATAGTGGTATGCAGAAAGGCGCGGTGCTCAACTTCAACATGACGGCAACACCCAATAAAACGAGAGGTTCAAATCCAGCTGATTTCCCTTATTCGTTATCAACAGAAAAATAAAGAAAGGTAAAGATGGTATCACTAAAGAGATTGTTATCCTGAGCCTATCGAAAGACAGGTTTAGTTTATACTTAATGATACCATCTCATTTCAGAAGTAATAATTAGTCTCAATATGGCTAAAACTAATAAACCAAAATATATGAACATCTCAAAGACGGGTTTTACAGCCATGTTCTGGCTTTGCGGAACCCTGTTGGCATTTGGCCAGCGTATTGATCTCAAAGATCTTTCAGCCTTTAAAAACCCTTCCAATTCATGGTCGCTTGCACAAAACGTGATTGCCGATTTAAACGCCGAAAACGTTTTAAAAACTACCAAAGGCGAAGGGATTTTAGTTAACCAATCTACAGCAAAAAAAGCGGGATCGGATTTATACACCATCAATGAATATGGTGATGTAGTAGTAGAACTGGATTATCTAACTGCAAAAGGAACAAATTCAGGTATTTATCTTCAGGGTAACTATGAAATCCAGATTGACGATGCCTGGGGAATTAGAAACCCAAGTTCTTCAAATAATGGCGGGATTTATCAGCGCTGGGATGATAGCAAACCAGAAGCCGAAAAAGGATTTGGTGGTGTTGCTCCCCGTCAGAATGCAAGCAAGGCACCGGGTTTATGGCAGCACATCAAAATCATCTTCCAGGCACCACAATTTGATGCTACAGGCAAAAAAACAAAAAATGCCAAGATCATCAGTGCAGAACTCAACGGTGTGCTGATTCATGAAAATGTTGAATTATTTGGTGCAACCAGAGGTGCTGCGGGCGCTGAAAAAGCAAAAGGACCTTTACGCCTGCAAGGCGATCATGGTTCTGTAGCGTTCAGAAATATCCAGATCACCGAGATATCTGAAATGGCAAGACCAAACCAAAATGGTGGTGCAGATCCGATATATATTGAGGCAGCAAGCAACAATATGATCAGAAGTTTTGTAGACGTTGCGCCAGGAGTACGTTCTGTACATGCTATTTCGGTAGGCGGACCTGAAAAAGTGGCTTTCAGCTATGATTTGGATAATGGTACCCTTTTACAGGGATGGCACGGTGATTTTATCGATGCTACACCAATGTGGGATGGCCGTGGAAACGGAACCTCACGCGCTTTGGGCAGTGTTACCCGTTTTACCAAAAAGCCTGTTCTGGCGATTTCAAAGCTGGCAAACGACCAGGCCGGGTGGGTTACCGATACGGCTGGTACAGGTTTCAGAACAAAGGGTTATGTAATGGATAAACAAGACCGTCCGGAGTTTAAATATATGATTAACGGCACAAATGTTACCGATGCGGTTAAAGTGATGGAAAACGGACAAGGTTTAAGCAGGGAGATTACGGTGGATAAACCTTCGAAAGACCTGTATTTCCTTTTAGCTACTGCTTCAAACATTGAAGAGGCTGGTAAAGGCCTGTATTTAATTGACGATAAAGCATATTATATACAGCTTGGTGAAGGCACTGCAAAGCCGGTAGTTAGAAATGTTGATGGTAAATGGGAAATCATTGCACCCATTGGAAGTAAGTTGAATTATAGCATTTTGTTTTAGTCGTGATCATCATGAGAAATACATTTAAAAAATTAGCATTACTGGCGTTAAGTTTTAGCTTTACCACAGTTTTTGCCCAAGAAACACCGAAAGAAGAAGATTTTTTCAAGATAAACAAAGTACGTGTACCCGAAGGCCCCATCCTGGAAGTGGGAGGGTTGGTTACCCTGCCAAATGGTGATTTAGGCATTTCAACCCGTAGGGGAGAAGTGTACATTGTTGAAAATCCTACCAGTGCAAAACCTTATTGGCGCAGGTTTGCCTATGGCTTGCACGAAATTTTAGGTATTGCCTATAAAAATGGGGCAATCTATGTAGCACAACGTGGCGAATTAACCAAATTAGTAGATAAAGACCAGGATGGCAAAGCCGATGTTTATGAAACTGTTTATGCCTGGCCTTTAAGCGGGCACTATCACGAATATAGTTTCGGCCCGAAAATAATGCCTGATGGCAGCTTTATGGTTACCGCGAACGTGGCCTTTGGCGACGAAGAATGGTGGCGTGCTGAAAGCCGGGTACCTATGCGTGGTTGGGCAATGAATATTACCGAAGATGGTAAAATGATGCCTTATGCTGCAGGTTTCCGCTCTCCAGCCGGTATTGGCAGTATCGATGGTCAGTTTTATTATACCGAAAATCAGGGTGACTGGGTAGGTTCTGGCGGTTTATGGAAAGTGAACAAAGGAGACTTTATGGGACACCCTGCAAGTTTAAGGTGGACCAATTTGCCAAATTCTCCGGTTAAACTGCAATCAGATTTCTTTTACTCGCAGATAGACGAGCGTAGAATCAAAAATGAACAGGGAAGATACATTAAACCGGAAAACAGGGTAAATGAATCATTTAAAACTTTGTTCGAAATGAAAAAAGTATTTCCTGAACTGCGATTGCCATCGGTTTGGTTGCCTTATGGTATTCTCGGTATTTCATCTGCAGAGCCTGTTAAAATACCTGCCAACACATTCGGGCCGTTTGCCGGCCAGATTTTGGTTGGTGACCAGGGGATGAGCATCATTTCGAGGATTTTTATGGAAACCGTTAAGGGTGAAGAACAAGGCGCTGCCTTTTTGTTCCGCAAGGGTTTCCGTTCAGGTGTATTAAGATTGGAATGGGGTACTGATGGTTCACTATTTGTTGGCGAAACCAACCGTGGTTGGGGATCAGCAGGTGATGCCAATGAAGGTTTGGAAAGATTGGTGTACAACAATAAAACTCCTTTTGAAATGAAAGCCGTAAGGGCAATGCCTGATGGTTTTGAAGTAGAGTTTACGATGCCTGTTGACCGTAAATCGGCCGAAGATCTGGCGTCTTACAGTGCAGAAAGCTTTATTTATAAATATCACCCGGTATACGGCTCGCCTCCGGTAAATACCGAGAAATTAAAAATCTCCGGAGTTAAGGTTTCAGCAGATGGTTTAAAGGCCAGGATTATTGTACAGAACCTCCGCCAATATTATATCCATACTTTAACATTAGATGGTATCCGTTCGCAGGATGGTTTTTATTCGCTGATCCATCCGGTAGCTTACTATACTTTGAACCAGATTCCTGATGGAAATAAACTTTCTGCCAACGAGGTGAGTACCAAAAACTCAGCAACGCCTGTCAATATGCCTGCCAAAAAAACGGCTGTACCAAAGGCAACAACAGGTAAAGCGCCTGAAGCTAAAGGGACTTCAACTCCGGCAAAGCCTGCGGCTACCGCCAAAGCGCCTACTTTTAAAGAAGTTGAAGGTTTATTAACTAAAAATACCTGCTTGGCTTGCCATAATCAAACTAAAAGACAGATTGGTCCGCCATTCGTAGAAATTGCAAAACGTAAATATTCACCGGAGAAAATATTTCAGTTGATCCACAATCCGCAACCGCAAAACTGGCCGGGTTATTCAACAGAAATGCCGCCAATGCCGCAGGTAACCAAAGCCGAAGCTTTAAAAATTGCAGCCTGGATAAATTCTTTAAATAAATAAGTTGATTGTTAGGAAACGGTTGGTAGAAATGCCAGCCGTTTTTTTATGGTAAAGAATTACTATAAATCTATACAGGAAATTGTCGCCCTAAATTTATTTCAGGGTCATTTGCAATGAAAGATCCTTTGCTATGCTACCATTGACAGAATCACAGAAAAAATCGTCATCTCGACTGTCGCATAGCGAAATGGAGAGATCGTTTTTAACCGAATTATTAAAGCCTAGTTTAAAAGATTTCTCGACTTCGTTGCACTCCAGTCGAAACGATACTTCAGGTCATTCAAATTTCTTGTTAAATCTGTCACTCATATTGATTTTTATACCATAAATTATTATTAAGGAGGACTTTGCAATGAAAGATCCTTTGCTATGCTACCATTGACAGAACCACAGAAAAAATCGTCGACTGTAGCATAGCGAAATGGAGAGATCTTTTTAACCGAATTATTAAAGCCGAGTTTAAAAGATTTCTCCACTGCGGTCGAACGATACTTCAGGTCATTCAAATTTCTTGTTAAATCTGTAACTCATATTGATTTTTATACCATAAATTATTTTTCAGGAGGACTTTGCAATGAAGGATCCTTCGCTATGCTACCATTGACAGAATCACAGAAAAAATCGTCATCTCGACTGTAGCATAGCGAAATGGAGAGATCTTTTTAACCGAATTATTAAAGCCGAGTTTAAAAGATTTCTCTACTGCGGTCGAAATGACGATACTTCAGGTCATTCAAATTTCTTGTTAAATCTGTA
>Ga0182006_1000095_pt1 | contig 105469 bp, 85 predicted proteins | sample Sormic07211104_1_FD_123022 | JGI IMG/M metagenome (GOLD analysis project Ga0182006, IMG submission 123022) | Rhizosphere microbial communities from Sorghum bicolor, Mead, Nebraska, USA - 072115-104_1 MetaG | ecosystem: Host-associated > Plants > Roots > Rhizosphere | place: USA: Nebraska...
TGTGTTTGTCAGCTGCGAAGAAGGAAGAGTATGAAGCGTTTCAGCTAATTCGTCAACCTTCTTTTTCACCCTGCTTTACTCGGCATTTGCATGCGTCGTTCAGCGAGGGGGCGAATTATAGCCAAGCAACAGCGCGTCCGCAAGGGCCATTTATGGCAGGACGAACGATTTCACCAAGGTCAGCTCGCCGGCGGCCCGCATCGGCACCTGGAAGCTCTGCAGCTTTTCCCGCGGCGTACCTTCATTGGTGATGATCGACAGGCGGGCGACGGTCAGCATGGCGGTGTTCTCGCCGCTGCCGTAGTAATTGACATAGGCGTGATAATTGCCCTTCAGGGGCGCCGCACTGGAAAATATTTCCGGGCCATAGCCGGTGGTCACGTCCACGTCCAACGCGCTGCCATCTTTCAAGACGCGGTTGCCGTACCAGGCGTGGCCGCCGTCCGGCGTGACCACGTGCAGATCGAGGTCGGTGCCGGCGCTGTCCCACGACAGCACGATACGCAGGCGCGCCTGCGTCTTGCCTTGGTAGCTGTCGACAAACTGGGTGCGCGCGCGGCTCCTGCCATCGGGCGAGCGCACTTCCACGCTGTTCGAGCCGCTGCCGAAGCCATAGGGGCGGCCGTAGCTGCCATCCTCGCCCACTTCCATCGGCATCGCCACGCCATTGACCACCAGGGTGGCGGGCTTGCCCTTGATAGCACCCGCGATACGCCCCCGTATCTGCGCCGTCTCGGCCTGGCCCGGCTGCAGGTTGACCGACGCGGCGGGGTAATTGACCGCTTGCGTATAGTCCTCGCGCGCGCCGGCCGAATTGCGCCAGCCGCTCTTCGGTGCATCGATGGTGACCTGGGCCTGCGCCCAGAGTGGCAATAACATGAGCGGAATCGCGCAACGGATATAAAAATTCACAGGGCCTCCAGGTTAAGGTCGACGAGCCGGCGGGCCAGCCGCTCGACATATTCTTCGTCCTGGCCGCGTGGATGATGGCGCAGGCCAAGGTGCAAATATTCATGGGCCAAGGTGATGCGGTCTTCACGCGTGGCCAGCGGGCGCATGAAGATGCGGTTGCGCGACTGCTCCGAATACGGCGCACCGCTGGATAGCGCGCAGACCAGCGGCGCTTGCGGCGGCGCCTCGTAGCCGGCCTCGCGCAGCAGCACACGCTGCCAGCGCGGCACGGACCGCGCCAGCCAATCCTCGTTCTGCGCCAGGCGACGGCAACGCGCGCCGGTATTGCCAACGGTGCTCAGCGCGCCCCCGGGATAAGCCTGCGCCAGCAATTCATCATAGTGCTTGCCCTGTTTCGCCTGGCGTACCGTCTCGCTCCACGCCATCGTACCCTCGGACGACCGGTTGCTGTGATAGCGCACGGTGACACCATCGACGATCAGCTGATCGGTCCAGCGCGCAATCGCCAGCGCCGCCGGCGTAGCGGGGCTGGGACTGACGCGCTGGGTCGCGCTGCTGTCGGCGATCTGCTGGCAGCCCGCCACGGTCACCGCGTTCTGCTGCAGATACGTGCGCGCGGCAATCGCCAGCGCCTTGGCCGCTTCCGGCTCATTCGCACTCGCTTCGCGGTCGAGCACGCGCGCCACATATTCATTGACGCCGAAGCGGCCGCGCAATTGCGGGCGGCCTCCCTGCTCTTGTACCAGCATCAACTCGCCGCTGCTGCGCAAGGCGAGGTTCTGGCCATTTTCGAACCGAACATGGTAGCGGCCATTGAGCGGGCCGGGCACGGCCACGCCGCGCTCGCCGCGCACGGCGCGGATCGGATAGCGCTTGAAGTAATCGACGACCACGCAACCGCCATCGTCTGCCGCACCCACTGGCGGCAGACTGGCGGCCAGCCTGGGCGCCCACTGTTCAAAGACATTGCTGCTGCCGCCTGCGCCGCCAAACCAGATCGGCGTGCCATCGGCCAGCCAGCCGGCCGCGCCGCCAATCCGTTCGTCTGCCCGGCGCTGCTCGTGCCAGGAATACGTCTTCACGCGCAGCTGGCTGCCGAACCAGCGCGCCGTACCTGCCCCACGACCATCGAGCACCACGCGCAACAGCGCCGCTTCGGCATCCATCCGGCTGGCAGCCGGTATGCTGTCCAGCGCGCGCAGCAGGCTCTCCAGCCGTACCAGCCGCCCCGGCGCCAGCTGCGCGGGGTCCGCCAGCCAGGCAAAGTCGCCTGCCGGGGCGCTACCTAAACGGGCGGTCCAGTATTTGCGCCACGGCGCGACCGTGATCATCAGGCGCTGGGGCGAGAAGAAAGGGCCGCAGGACTGCGCCAGCGCCGCATCGTGGCCGATGCTCTGGCCCGCATCGCAGCAATATACTTCTTCCGGATCGCGGCCGCCGCAGCGGTAGTCGGGCATCGCCACCTTGTTATCGCTGGCGTATACATAGACGAACAGCTTCCACAGGCTGGCCAGCGGCACTTGCCGCGCGCCGTCAAACGGTAGCGGCGCCGTGCCGCCCTGACGCAGCTGGCGCACCTCCATCTTGCCGTCGCGCCACCAGGCCACGTCCAATGAAGCCGACCAGGCAGGCATGGCCAGCAGCAAAGCCGCCATCAATGCAGGACGTACAAAGCGCATCACTCGACCTTCAGCGTGCGCGTGCTCTGGCCGCCGCCCTCGAAGGCTTTCTGCTCCGGCTGGTACATGCGGTAAAAGCGCGCTGGCGGCAGCACGTAACTGCCCTTTTGCGCAAAGCGCAGCAAATGGCGCACGGTCACGGCGCCTTCCAACGGCTCGACCGGCACGGCATAACCGTCGCGGCGCTCGGTGTGGCGCGCGCGTTCCAGCGCGGCCGGCTTGTCGCCCGCCATGACCATACCCCAGGTCGTCGATTCGACCATGGCGCCGGGCGGCAGCGCCACTTCCAGCAAGCCAAAGCGGTGTTTCGCGCCCGGCGCCGCTTTCAAGGTGATTTCATCGAGGTACAGCGCGTCCGTGCTGAGCGCCTCGCCCGGCTTGACCAGCTCCGTCGTGTAGCCGCCCTTGCCCGCCTTCATGCGCAGGATGCGACGTTCGACGGTGACCGGCAAGGTTTGCGCTTCGGTTGCGTAGCTGTCGTACTGCACCACGGCCACCGTGCCGGCCGGCGCCGGGGCGGCGAGACGCAGTTTGTCAGGTACGCCCTTGGCATCAAGCCAACGCCACAACGGCTGGCCGCTGCGGCTGTCGCGTTTTTGCCAGGCGCCGTCCAGCGCGACGGCAGGCCCCTTGCCGAACGATACGCCGCCCAGCTTCTTTTGCACCCACATCAACGTCATCGCGCGGTCCAGGGTCGGCATCTCGGCGCGCACGCCGGCCAGCACCGCATCGGCCTGCGATGGCGGTACTTCACCGGCCAGCATCAGCAAGGCTTGCGCCACCGGCGCTTTGGACTCGCGCAAGACTTGCCAGGCGCTGGCCACTTGCAACTGCAGCGAATGCGGCAAGGCGATGCCATTCTGGCTGGCGACCAGCGCCACCAGGCCAAGGCTCATCGCTTGTGCTTCGCGGTCAGATGCCCCGCCCAGCAGCAGGCTGCCGCTGTCGCCCGCCTGGCGCGGCTTGCCGCCCAAGGTGGCGATGGCGCTGTCGTCGACCAGGCCGGCTGCCAATGTCTGCGTGGGCAAGCCCATCTCGCGCGCCATCCACAGTACCAGCGCGCGGTCACCCATCGCATCCTTCAAGCCATGTTCGCTGTAGACGGCCAGCAGCTTGTTCCAGTGCTCGGGCGGCAGTTCGATATGCAGTGCGCGCGCCGCGTACCAGTCGGCGTAATAAGCGTACGCCGTCATCAGGGCATTGCCGGCCGTGGCGTTGCCCCACCAGCCGAAGACGGCGTTCGGGCCGGCCATCGAGACCAGGCGCAGGCGCTGCGCCGTGAGCAGCGTTTGCAGGGCGCCCGCGTCCGGCCCCAGGCTTTGCGTGGCCAGCGCCAGCGGAATCAGGCGGCTGGCCGTCTGCTCGACGCAGCCATACGGATAGTCGATCAGGTCGTCGGCAATGCGCGCAAACTGGCTGGCTGCTCCTTGAGCGAACGAGACGCGGATATTGCGCGCGTCGGCCGGCAGCTTGAGCGGCATATCACCGGTGGCGCCATCGAGCGGCAGCACCAGGGAGCGCGGGCTGCTCCAGGCGGCGGGCAAGGTTTGCATGGCCGCCTCCAACGCGTCGACCGGCTTGCCGTTCTGTTTCAGTTCCAGGCGCAGCGGCCCGCTAGCGCCTGCAGCGAGCGGAAATTCGACGTAGTTGACGCCCGGTTTGGCGGACAGCTTTTCCGTCTTCGGCTGCGCGCCGCCGGAGAGAACGACGTCGAGCGCCTGCTCCTTGCCCGTCTGGTTGAACACGGCCACCGAGGCGCGCGGCGCGTCGCCGGCACGCATCCAGTCGGGCGCCGTCCATTTGGCATAGAAGTTTTTATCGGAGCGCAGATAGGCGGTGCGCTGGCCCACGCGCCCCTGCTCATCCATCGCGCGGCCCGTGATGCGCCAGCGGGTCAGCGCGTCGGGCATGGTGAAGCTCACGCGCGCATTGCCGTTGGCATCGGTCTTCAGCGATGGCGCCCAGTAGGCCGTATCGATATTGTCGCGGCGCGGACGCTCGAGCACCTTGACGCCGCGCTCGTTGTAGTTGTGGCGCGCGGGCGCGCCGGCCGTGCGGCCCTGCGCCATGTCGTAGCTGATGAAGGACAGGCTGGCCGTGGTGCGCACGTTGTTGCGGCGCGGATGGTAGAAGAAGTCGCCGATGTCGGGCGCGATTTCCGGCTGCAGCACATAGATCATTTCATCGACGACGCCCAGCGCCACCATGGTGCTCAAGGGCTTGCCGTCCAGCGTGGCCTTGACGTCCAGGGTCACCTTCTCGCCCGGCTGGTAGACCTCCTTGTCGCTCTTGAACTGCAGCACGATGCGCGGCTCGATCACTTGCAGGCCGGCGTTCTCGAACACGAAATCGCCATTGTGCGTGTACGCCACCGAGAACGTCATGTTCGGGCCATGCTCTTCTTTTACCGGGATGCGCACTCTCCACTGGCGCGGCGCCACGCGCTTCGCCTGGTACCAATCAGCGGCGCCGGCCATCAAGCCATGGTGTTCGACCTTGTCGCGCTCGAGCGTCAGCAGCGCCTGGTCGACCTTGTCGGAGAAAGTGATCAAGGCCTCGGCGGTGTCGCCCGGACGGTAGCGGGCGCGGTCCAGCACGATCTCGATGCTGCCCGGCGTCGTCTGCACGCCATCGCCGGCGACCCAGTGGCTGGCGGCGGCCAGCAGGTTGCCCCGTTCGTCGCGCAGCGCCAGCTGATACGAGCCGGAGACCGGAAACGTCACGTCCCAGCCCTTGGCGTTTGGATCGAAGGCGCCCTCGGTCTTGCTCTGTTTTTCCAGCTGCACCATCTCCCAGCGCACGGGCTTTGCCGCGCCCTGGCCATCGGCCAGCAAGTCGAAATGCACGTTTTGTCCCGGATCGGAAAACTGGCGCGTCGCCTTCAGCTGATAGCTGCTGCTCGAGCGTTCTATCATCAGCTCGCGCGTCGCCTTGACGCGGTAGGCCGCGCCATCGGTCGCCAGCACGGTCAAGATGTAGCGCGACGGATCGGCGGCGGGCGGCAAGGTGAAGTCCACATTGCCACTGCCGTCGCTCGTCACTTCCTCGGTCTTCAAGGCCACGGGGAACAGGCCGCTGTAGCGCAGCTCCCCCTCGACCATGGTGTTTTGCTGGCCGCGCAAGGACAAGGTCATCTTCGCGTTTTTCACGGGTTTGCCATCGGGGTAGCGCAGCGCGATGCTGCCCTTGACCGCCTCGCCCGTCTTGAATTCCGGCTTCGATGGCTGGACGTTGATTTCAAAGTGCGGCTTGACGTATTCGGCCACGCGGAAGGCCGCGCCATACACGCCATCCTTGTAGTTGAAGCGCAGTTCATAGCCGCCGGCGGTCGCTTCCGTCGGCAGGCGGAAGCGCGTGTCGGCGCCCGTGTCGCCGGACAGCTGCAGCGTTTGCGTCAGCAGCGGCGTGCCGTTCGGATTGAGCACGCTCAAGCTGATCGGTGCTGCTGCGGCGGCCTGCGAGGCGCGCGCCGAGGTGAATTCGCGGCCCAAAAACTTGACGTTGACCTCGTCGCCTGGCCGGTACAGGGGCCGGTCGGTCACCGCATAAATCTTGGTGTTATAGATTTCGCTGTCATAGTAAAAATTCTCGGACACGAACACGCCGCCCGCGCCGTCCTGGCCCAGCACATACGTGTGTTCGGGGCTGCCGCGCTCGAGCGAGGCGACACCGTCTGCGCCGGTGACAGCAGACTGCAGCACGCCGGTGCCGTCCGTCCACGCCACGCTGGCGCCGGCCACGGCGGCGCTGTTGTCGCGCCGCGCCGTCCATACCAGCATCTGGCCGGACGAGACCTTGGTGACGGCCACCGTGTCCGACACGAACACCAGGGTGGTGGCGCGGTGCTCGCCGATGATCGCTTCGACCAGGTACAGGCCCGGCTTGCGCTTGCCCAGCGGGATCATCACATTGCCGGCGCCGGCGACGATGAAGTCGCTGCTGGAGCCATCGAGCTTGACGCCTTTCGGCGGGGCGATGGCCTTGGCTTGCCAGATCGGATAGCGGAAGCTGTCGACCAGTTCCATGCCCTTGATCGGCTTGTACTGCGGGTGGTTGGCGAACACGGTCGGCTTGCGGATCGCGTCCTTCGTCGCCAGCTGCGGCTGTTCTTTCGTGACCGCGAGGCGCGCCTCGCCGGAAAACAGCTTGCGCCAGGCCAGGCGCGACTGCTTCCACCAGCTATCCCACAGAAAGCTCAAGGTGTTGGCCAGGCCCTCGCCCTGGTAATTGCCCTCGACCTGGATGCGGTGCAGATTGCGCTGCTTTTTCAGGAATTCCATCGGCTCGGGCACGCGGTAGACGACGATGTCGGCGCCCGAATACGCTTCCAGGTTCATGCGCCCCATGTCGCGCCCGGGCACCTCGAGCCGCACGCGCGCTTCATCCAGACTGCCGTAGCTGGCGTCGGACAGCAAAAAGAAGGGCTCGCCCTTGAAGGTGCTGTAGTTGCTCGGTTCGCGCTGCTGCGCGGAGGCGCCGCCAATGAGGACCAAGGCCAGCAGGCTGGCAAAGAACAGCTTCATGATAAAAACGCCAGCCGGAACACGCCGGCGAAATTCGGATTGTTGACCACAGGTTGCCACCGCGTGTCCTTCCAGCTCGTGAGTTCTTTGATATCGACGGTCCGCAGACCATTGTCGTCGGGGGTGACAGTGCCGGTGTGATAGGCGATGCGCGCGCCCATCCAGACCATCAGGTGCTGTTCGTCGCCCTGGTCGAAAAACAGCAAGTCGCCGGGCAGCGCCTGGCTGATCTCGCGGGCGACGAAGCGGCTGTTGTGCTGCACCAGCGCCAGCGCCGTGACAAAGTGGCCGACCTTGCCATCCGTCTGCACCCAGCGGTTGCGCAGGGCTGCCTGGCTTGCATCGAGTTCCAGCTCGGGCGGCAAGCGCCGGTCGCTGGCGATGCCGTTCGCATGCAGCCATTTCGCGTCATGCACGGTGAGCGCTTCGTTGACGGCAAAGCGCACCAGGCCGGCGCAATCGCGGTGCGTCCAGCGCGGCGACGGCCCCCGTTCGATCTGCGCGTTGACGATGCGCAGCATCCAGGCCTGGAAGGCGCGGCTCTGGGCTTGCGACAGCTGCACTTGCCCCCCGGCGGCCGCGCGCAGGGCCCAGGCGGGTGCGGCGACAGCGGCGACGCACACCGCCAGCGCAGCGCGCCGTCCATGCGACACCGTCATCGCGCCGTCTCCTGCCATTCCAGCGTTTCCCATGACGTGCCGCTGGCTGGCTGCCGCTTGAGCACCATGCGCAGCGGTGGATATTTTTTCAAGGCGTCCAGGCGCGGCACCAGGTGCTCGTTGGCGGCTGCACGCAGTACCGGTTCGTTATTCGCCGGCAGGGTATCGAAGGCTTCCAGCTGGATCAAGCGGGCCAGCGAGGCCGGCGCGATCAGGCCGATGGTGTGCGCGCCATCGGGCAGCAGGTCGCTGGCGGCGGGCGCCTGCTTGCGGCGCACTGCCAGCACCTGGTCGACCAGCTTGCCGTCGGCCGAGAAGACAACCGTATTACCGGCCACGGCCAGCGCCGGCGTGGACTGACCGAGGGCCGTGGCGACGCTGCGCTCCCAGCGAATGGCGCCATCCTTGCCGGTGGTCTTGCGCACGGGGTCCTTGCCGCCGATGGCCGCCTCGAACAGGCTGCCATATACAGCGTCGTCGCCGGCCTGCGCGCTGCGCGTGGCCACGAACACGGGCGTATGCAGGCGCGAATTGCCATACCAACAGGCGGCGGCGGGGCCTTGCAAGTGCCCGGCCAGCGGCACCACCGGTTCCGATGTCTTGCTGCCCAGGCGCTTGAGCACGGGCTGCAGCGCGGCCCAGTCCACCGGCACGCTGAAGCAGGCGCTGGGATTATGCGGCAGCTGCGGCCACAGGGCGCTGCTGTCATAAGCACCGTTTTTCAGTTTATCGGCATTGAGCAGCACCTTCGACTGCCAGGCGCCCTGTTGAAAATCGAAACGCAGCGCTTCGAGCGCGCCAAAGAAGGGCTGGTAGCCGAACGACAGGAAGTCGGCCTTGACGGCGATGCTGTGGCCCTCGGGCGCAGCACCGTCGAGATGGAATTGCGCATGAAAGACATTCTGCTTGGCCGGCTCCGGCGCCAGCAGGCTGGCCACGGTTTTCTCGGCCGTGCCATCGCCATCCTTGCCGTCGCTGCCGCCATGCAGCATGCCGGGATGGGACAGGATGACCAGGCGCTGGCCGTGCGCGGCGAACAGCAAGGTGCGCTGGTAGGCATAGTTCAGCGCATACACGGGCACCTGGCCGCCATCGACGCGCAGGCTGCCGGCCACGCGCATCTGCGTATCCTTCAAGGCGATCTTGCCCGCTTCCTCGAGCAGGCGCGTCAACTGGCTGCGCGAGACGGCGATGGCGAAATGCTTGAGCGAGCCGTCGGCGTCGCGCCACAGGGCCACTTCCGCCGGCTGGTCCAGCACCATGCGCAGCAGCTGGTCGCCCCAGCCCAATTCATGTTCATAGGCGATGCGGCGCAGGCTGCCCTTGAGACCCAGCCGGTCTTCGCTCTGCTCGTAATAGAACAGGAAGTCCTCGCGCAGCACATCGCGCGCCAGCGGCACCGTCAGCAGGTCGCGCGGCAAGGCCGACAGGCTTTTCGTGCGGACCAGCGCGTCGGGCCGCGATAAATCCAGCTTCAGGCCGTTGACCGGCCCCATCGCGCCCCAGCCGAAGACCCGGTAGCCGACCAGCGCGGCCGCCACCATCGCCACGCCGGCCAGCGCACCGAACAGGACTTTTTTCGTGAATACTTTTTTCGCCAGCACCTTGTATCCCTTTTACTTGCCGAAGCATTGACAAGTTAGTAATTATTGACAAATGGTAACATGGCATTTGCGGCCGCAGCGCACAGCTGACGCGACAGCGTAAAATAGCGGTTTCGCCGATTCAAACGCCTCTCATGACCATCCTGCTCTCCACCCTGAACGCCCGCTATACCCACGCCTCGCTGGGATTGCGCTATCTGCTGGCCAATATGGGCCCGCTGCAGGCGCAGACGCGGCTGCAGGAATTCGTCATCGGCACCAAGACGACGGAACTGGTCGAGCGCATCCTCGTCAACAAGCCCCGTATCATCGGTTTTGGCGTCTACATCTGGAACGTCGAGGAAACCACCAAGCTGGTGGCCATGCTCAAGCGCGTGGCGCCCGAGGTCATCATCGTGCTGGGCGGGCCGGAAGTGTCGCACGAGGCGGGCGAGCAGGAAATCGTCAAACTGGCCGACTACCTGATCACGGGCTGGGGCGACGTCACCTTCCCCAAGCTGTGCGGCGAGATCCTCAACGGCCCGAAACCGCTGATGAAGATCCATGCGGGCGTGCAGGCGCCGCTGGCCGAACTGCAGCTGCCCTACTCCTTGTATACGGACGACGATATCCGCCACCGCACGATTTACGTGGAAGCGTCGCGCGGCTGTCCGTTCAAGTGCGAATTCTGCCTGTCGGCGCTGGACAAGACGGCCTGGCCCTTCGCACTGGAGAACTTCCTGGCCGAGATGGAGTCCCTGCATGCGCGCGGCGCGCGCCTGTTCAAGTTCGTCGACCGCACCTTCAACCTGAACATCAAGACCAGTTTGAAGATCATGCAGTTCTTCTTAGATAAGATCGAGGCCAATCCGGACGATCCCATCTACGCCCATTTCGAACTGGTGCCCGACCACCTGCCCGACGCCTTGAAAGAAGGCATCAGCAAGTTCCCGCCCGGCGCGCTGCAGTTCGAGATCGGCATCCAGAGTTTCAATCCGGATGTGCAATCGCTGGTCAGCCGCAAACAGGACAATCAAAAGGCGGCCGACAACATCCGCTGGCTGTGCGAGGAATCGAACGCCCACCTGCACGTGGACTTGATCGCCGGCTTGCCGGGCGAGGATGAAGCGAGCTTCGCGGCCGGCTTCAACAAGCTGGTGGCCCTGAAACCGCATGAAATCCAGTTCGGCATCTTGAAACGGCTGCGCGGCACGCCCATCATCCGCCACACGGAAAACTATGGCATGGTGTTCGACCCGCACCCGCCGTACACCATCCTGGCCAATAAACAGCTCGATTTCATGAGCATGCAGCGCCTCGTGCGCTTCGCCCGCTACTGGGACCTGGTGGCCAACTCGGGCCGCTTCGCCAATACGGTGCAATGGATGCTCGGCGATGCGCCGTTTGAAAACTTCATGGACTTTTCAAACTGGCTGTACGCCCACACGGACGCCACCCACCGCATCGCCATGGAGCGCCTGGCCAAGCTGGTGGCGCAATGGCTGCAGACGCGCGGCATGAGCGCGGCCGAGGCCAATGCCCTCGTGGCCAGCGACTATGCGGGCGGCGCGCAGGCGGCCGCACATGCCAAGCCAAGCGAAGTGAGTACTAGCAACGCCAAGGTGCGTCCGGACGTCGCCCTGCCGCAGCGGCAGGCGCGCCACCTGGCGTCCTGAGGGGCCGTCGATTGAACAGCGGTGGCGGTCTGCGCCATTCTCCCTTAAACTGGCACGATGCCGACTGTACAATCGCCGAAACTGACCCTCTCCCAGACCAGCTCCCAACAGGGAGCCCTTGTCACTGCCAGCGGCACCTGGCAGGTGCACGCGCTGGCGCATGACAATGCCATCAAGGCCATCGACGCCCAGCTCAAGCCCCTGCAGGGCGATACCAAGGCGCAGTGGGACCTGTCGGCCATCGACAGCATGGACCATATCGGCGCCCAGCTGTTCTGGAATGCCTGGGGCAAGCAACGCCCCGCCCAGCTGACCCTGGCGCCATCGCAGGAAGAGTTTTTCCGGCGCATCGAAGAGACGGGGCCGCTGCAAACGCCGCCCTCGCGCGCCAACCGCCTCACGCCCGTGATGAAGCTGGGCATGGCCATTTTGCTGTTTTTCGAACATTTGAAGGGCTTTATTGCCCTTGTCGGCCAGGTGACGCAGGATATCGGCCGCTTCGCGCGCCATCCCATGCGCGGGCCGTGGCGTGAAATTTCCGCCAATATCTTCCATGCGGGCTTCCAGGCGCTGGGCATCACGGCCCTGGTCGGCTTTCTGATCGGCGTCGTGCTGTCCTATCTTTCTGCGCAGCAACTGCGCGCCTTTGGCGGCGACATCTACCTGGTCAACCTGCTGGGCATGAGCGTCATCCGCGAACTGGGGCCGCTCCTGGCGGCTATTCTCGTGGCCGGCCGCTCCGGCTCGTCCATCACGGCCCAGCTGGGGGTCATGCGCGTCACGGAAGAGCTCGACGCCATGCTGGTGATGGGCATTTCGCACGGTTTCCGCCTGATCATGCCCAAAGTGCTGGCCCTGGCCATTTCCATGCCCCTGCTCGTCATCTGGACGGATACGGCCGCGCTGATCGGCGGCATGGTGGCGGCCAAGGTGGAACTGAACCTGTCGGCGCGCTACTTCATCCAGAAGCTGCCCGATGCCGTGCCGCTGGCCAACTACATGATCGGCCTGGGCAAGGGCGTGATCTTCGGCATGCTGATCGCCCTCGTCTCCTGCCACTTCGGCCTGCGCATCAAGGCCAATACGGAAAGCCTGGGGCGCGGCACCACCACCGCCGTCGTCACGGCCATTACCGTCGTGATCCTGGCCGACGCCGTGTTTGCCATCGTCTTCAATGGAGTGGGCTACTGATGGCGAACGACACCGATATCGCCTGCAAGGCGAACGAGGGCCAGGACGGCCAGTTCGACCTGCATGGCGACGCGCCCGTGGTGGAAATCACCAATCTGTGGACCAAGTTCGGCCGCACGGTCGTGCACCAGGACTTGAACCTGGAAATCGAGCGGGGCGAAATCCTTTCCATCGTGGGCGGTTCCGGCACGGGCAAGACGGTGCTGCTGCGCCAGATGCTGGGCCTGGAACATCCGGCACGCGGCTGCGTCAAAGTCTTTGGCGAAGATATCAACAAGGCAAGTTCCGACCAGTTGCAGCAGTTGCGCAACCACTGGGGCATGCTGTTCCAGCAAGGCGCGCTGTATTCGGCCCTGACCGTGTTCGACAACGTGGCCCAGCCCATGCGCGAATTGCGCGTGCTGCCCGAAGCGCTGGTGCACGACGCGGTATTATTAAAGATGAACATGGTGGGCCTGGGTCCGGAACATGCGCTGAAAATGCCGTCGGACTTGTCTGGCGGCATGATCAAGCGCGTGGCCCTGGCGCGTGCCTTGGCGCTGGAACCGAAGCTGCTGTTCCTCGACGAACCGACGGCCGGCCTGGACCCGGACTTGTCGGAAAGTTTTGTCGCCCTGATCCAGTCGCTGCACCGCGAACTGGGCTTGACGGTGGTGATGGTCACGCATGACCTCGACACTTTGTTCGCCCTGTCCACGCGCATCGCCGTGCTGGCGGAAAAACACGTGATCGCCATCGGCCCCACGCGCGAGGTGATCGAAGTCGACCACCCGTTCATCAAGCAATTTTTCCTCGGCGACCGCGGCAAGCGCGCGCTGGCCGTCCTCGATGAAAAACAGGCGGCAGCAAGCAGTGCGGCACAGCCAGGCGACGACGCCGGCACAGACAAGAAAGCGGAGAAGTAATGGAAAACAGATCACATGCCCTGATGACGGGATTTTTTACACTGACCTTGCTGGTGGCCGCCATCCTGTTCGGCGTCTGGTTCAACCGCGACCGCGTGGAAAGAGTCCCGTATTTGCTCGCCACCACCCTGTCCGTGCCGGGCCTGAACCCACAGGCGACCGTGCGCTACCGGGGCCTGGAAGTGGGCAAGGTCGACGCCATCGACTTCGACACGCAAAAGGCGGGGCAAATCCTCGTGCACATCAGCGTGGCGCCCGATACGCCCGTCACCAACACCACCTTTGCCACGCTCGGCTACCAGGGCGTGACGGGCATCGCCTACATCCAGCTCGACGACGAGCACGTGGGCTCGAAACTGCTGGGCACCAGCAAGGACAAGCCGTCGCTGATCCCCCTGCGCGCCGGCTTGCTCGACCAGCTGGAAAAACGGGGCAAGCGCATCCTCGACCAGGCCGAGCAGATCACCAATAAAGTGAATAATTTGCTCAGCCCCGACAACCAGGCGGCCATGCTGGGCGCCTTCAATGAAGTGGGCAAGGCGGCCAAGGCCTTTGGCGCCATCCCGCAGCAGCTGGAACCGACCCTGACGCAATTGCCGCAACTGACGGAACAGACGCGGCAAACCTTGACGGCCGTCAGCACGGCCAGCAAGAACGTGTCGGACCTGACGGCCACCTGGAAAAAGCTCGGTAACGACATCCAGGCGCCCGGCGGCGTGCTCGACAAGGTCAATGGCACGGTCGACAAGGTCGGCAATTCGGTGGAAACGGTGGCCAATGGCGTGTCGCTGGAAGTCTTGCCGCAGGTAATCGAGCTGAGCGGCGAGGCGCGTTCCTCGATGCGCGCCCTGAAAACCACCATGAGCACGCTCAATGAACAGCCGCAGAGCATCTTGTTCGGCGCCCCAGACATCCCGCCCGGCCCGGGCGAGCCCGGTTTTTCGGCGCCCGGCAAATAAGGAGAACACAGCATGCCTATTCCTCGCCATCTCACCGCACTCATCGTCGCCGGCGCTTTTTTGCTGGGCGGTTGCGCCAGCCGCGGCCCCGTGCCCACGTTCTATGATTTCGGCCCGGCCGCGCCGCAGGCAGCGGCACCGGCCGCCGCGCCAGCCGTGCCCGTACTGGTGATCGCCGACGCGAACGGCCCTTCCTGGCTGGACAGCCAGCGCATGTATTACCGGCTGCTGTACGCCGATGCGCAGCAATCGCGGCCCTACGCCTACAACCGCTGGAACACGCCGCCGCTGCAACTGTTAAGCCAGCGCCTGAAAACCCGCGTGGCGCAAAGCGGCGTGAAAGTGCTGTCGACCACGGACGCGGCCGCCGGCATCCCGCTGCTGCGCATCGACGTCGACGATTTTTCGCAAGCGTTTGACACGCAGACGCAAAGCAGCGGCCATGTGTCGCTGCGCGCCTCGCTGTTTCGCGGCCACCGCCTGATCGACCAGAAAACCTTCAGCCGCAGCGGTCCGGCCGGCAGCGCCGATGCGCAAGGCGGCGCGCAGGCGCTGGCGGCGGCCTCGGATGCCATCGCCGCCGACCTGCTCACCTGGCTGGGCACGCTGAATATTCCGAAAGAATGACCGACCCCGCACCCTCCGCCAGCCCGGCGGCGCCGCTGCCGCCCGTCCGTTCCTCGCCCGTGTCGCGCGCGACCCTGCTCGCCTACGTCTTCCTTATCGTGTACGCGAGCTGGTTCCCGTTCACGGGCTGGCACAGCAATGGCCTGTCGCCGCTGACCTTCCTGGAAAACACGCGCATGCCCCGTTACTGGACGGGCTTCGATGTCGGCGTGAATATCGTCGGCTACATCCCGCTGGGCGCGCTGATCGTGTATTCGCTGTTTCCAAGAATTACGGGTTTCTTTGCCGTTATCGTCGCCAGCCTGTGCGGCATGTTGATTTCCGGCAGCATGGAAGCGGTGCAAACCTATCTGCCCAGCCGCGTATCGTCGAACCTCGACTTTTATACGAATGCGGCCGGCTGCTGCATCGGTTCCATCATCGGCGCCCTGACGGCGCGCAAGCTGCTCGACCACAGCCATCTGTTCCGCCTGCGCCAGCGCTGGTTTGCCCAGCACGCGAGCCAGGGCCTGGTGCTGGTGGCCCTGTGGCCGCTGGCGCAGATCTATCCGCAAGGCTATCTGTTCGGCCTGGGCCAGTTGCTGCCCATCCTGTCGGACTGGCTGTCGCAGCTGACGGGCATGGACATCGACCTGGCCGCGTATCTGCGGCCCGACGTGATCTTAACGGTCGAGCAATATTGGCTTTCGGAAACGATCATCACGGCCTGCGGCATGACGGGTGCCGTGCTCACCTTGCTGTGCCTGCTGCGCCGCGCTGCGCCGCGCGCTGTCCTGATGCTGACGCTGATCGCCGCCGCCCTGACCGTGCGTTCGATGGCGAGCGCGCTGCTGTTTTCGCCCGAAAACGCCTTCGTCTGGATCACGCCTGGCGCCCAGGGCGGCTTCTTGATCGGCCTGATCATGCTGGGCGGCCTGGCCTTCGCGCCGCACGTGGCGCAGCGCCGCATCGCGGCCGCCACCTTGCTGCTGAGCCTGGTGATGGTGAATACGACGCCGATCAACCCGTATTTCATGTCAACCTTGCAAGGCTGGGTACAAGGCAAGTTCCTGAACTTTAATGGCGCGGCGCAATTTTTGGCCTTGCTGTGGCCCTTCGTGGCCCTGTGGTTCCTGTGCCTGCCCTCGCACCGCCTGAACCGGCAGGACGATGTGCAGCGCCAGCGTCGCGAAGACCACCCATAAGCGCTATCATGGCGCATTGATGAATCAGCAGGAGCATAGTATGAGCGACGCACCGTATTTTGAACGCCACGTTTTTTTCTGCATGAACAAACGTGAAGATGGCCGCAACAGCTGCGGCGACCATGGCGCGGAAGCGGCGCAAAAGCATTGCAAGCGCCGCATCAAGGAACTCGACATGAATGGCGCGGGCAAGATCCGCATCAACCAGGCCGGCTGCATGGACCGCTGCGAGGAAGGCCCGCTGCTGGTGATCTACCCGGAAGCGACCTGGTACACCTATGTCGACACCAGCGATATCGATGAAATCATCGATACCCACCTGGTGGGTGGAAAAATAGTCGAGCGCCTGAAGATTTAATGCCAATTTAAGAGATAGCCACCAGTATGAGCATCATGAACAGAAACTCGGAAAAATTTACCCTCGCCGGCCATGCGGGCAGCATGGAAGGCTTGCTCGATTTCCCGGCAGACACCCCGCGCGGCATCGCCCTCGTTGCCCATCCTCACCCGTTGTACGGCGGCACGATGGACAACAAGGTCACGCAAACCCTGGCGCGCGCGTTTGTCGCCCTCGGTTACGTGGTGGCGCGCATTAACTTCCGCGGCGTCGGTGCTTCCGAAGGCGTGCACGACCATGGCGCGGGCGAGACGGACGACATGCAATTGCTGTATGAACACATGATCGGCCTGTACCCGGGCTTGCCCGTGGCCTTGTCCGGCTTCTCGTTCGGCACCTACGTGCAATCGAAACTGCAGGAACGCCTGGCCGCCGCCGGCACGCCCGCCGAGCGCCTGGCGCTGATCGGCAGCGCGGCCGGCAAATGGGCCATGGCCGACATTCCGGCCGACACCATCTTGATACACGGCGAACTGGACGACACGATTCCCCTGTCCGCCGTCTTCGACTGGGCCCGTCCACAAGACATTCCCGTGATCGTGATCCCCGGCGCCGACCACTTTTTCCACCGCAAGCTCAACCATATCAAGAACCTCGTGATTGCGCTGTGGCATGGTGACAAACCCGCAATCGCAGCAGATGATCATTGAAGTGTGGGCTTACTAGCGCCTCCACGGCTATAATTGATCCGTTTTTTCCACGCGGCCACGTACGCAGCAACTGCGTGGCCCTCAGCCTTCATCTTTTTCGCAGACCAGCCTCCATGAAAAAACTTTTAGCGGCACTGGCCTCCAGTGTACTTTTCCTATCCGCCGCCTACGCGCAAACCGTTCCAGCCCCGACCATCGCCGCCAAGTCCTGGCTGCTGCTTGACGCCACCAGTGGCCAGATCATTGCTTCGCAAGATCCGGACGCGCGCATCGAGCCGGCCTCGTTGACCAAGATCATGACGGCCTACCTGACGTTTGCCGCCATCCGCGAAAAGAAACTGGCGCTGGACCAGAAAGTGAACGTGTCCGTGCGCGCATGGAAAGTCGATTCGAGCAGCTCGAAGATGTTCATCGACCCGGCCACGCCCGTATCGATCGACGACTTGCTGCACGGCCTGATGATTCAATCGGGTAACGACGCCGCCGTGGCGCTGGCCGAAGCCGTCGCCGGCGATGAAGGCACCTTCGTCGTGCTGATGAACCGCGAAGCCCAGCGCATGGGTCTGAAAAACACGCGTTTTGCCAATCCGCATGGCTTGCCTAGCCCCGAGAACTATTCCACGGCGCAAGACTTGTCCGTGCTGGCCAAGCGCGTGATCGCCGACTACCCGGAATTCTACAAAATCGATTCCATTAAAAGTTTTACGTACAACAAGATCACCCAGCCTAACCGCAACCGCCTGCTGTGGCTGGACCCGACCGTCGACGGCATGAAGACGGGCCACACGGAAGCGGCCGGCTATTGCATGATCGCCTCGGCCCGCCGTCCAGGCGGCACCGGCGAACGCCGTTTGATCTCCGTGGTGCTGGGTACCTCGTCCGACCAGGCCCGCACGCAGGAAAGCCAGAAGCTGCTGAACTGGGGCTTCCAGAACTTCGATACGGTCAAGCTGTACTCGAAAGGCCAGGCCGTGGCCACGCCGGAAGTGTGGAAGGGCTCGAAAAGCACCGTGAAAATCGGTTTCGCCCGCGACGTGCTCGTCACCGTACCAAAAGGCACGGCTGCCAAAATGAAACCTGTGCTGGAACGCAAGGACCCGCTGGTCGCGCCGCTGGCTGAAAACGCCCCTGTCGGCAAGCTGAAAATGATGGTCGACGACAAGGTCCTGCTGGAGCTGCCTGTCGTGGCGCTGGAACCGATCAACCAGGCCACGATCTTCGGCCGCGCCTGGGATTCGATGCGCCTGTGGATGAAATAAGCCGTCAGCATTTCCCATAAAAAATGCCCGCAGATGCTGCGGGCATTTTTTTCGTCCGTCGACGTTACTTCGCCGGCGCATCCTTCAGGTGCGGCTGGCGCGCCACGGACGGGAACGTGCCATGGCGGCCTGCGGCAAACGTCGCTTCCGTCTGCGACGCTTGCACCGGCACGGAGACCTTGCGCACCTTGGCCACCTGCGCCGCCGTCACGGGCGTGCCACGGTTGCCCCAGCTGGTTTGAATAAACGTCACCACCTGCGCAGTCTGCTCATCATTGAAGATGTCGGCATACGGCGCCATCGTCAGCGCCGACGGCGCCGTGCGCGTGGCCGGCACGGCGCCGCCCGACAGCACGATATTGATGGCCGACGTCGGATCGTTGGTCTGCAGCACGGCGTTACCGGCCAGCGCAGGGAAAGCCTTGTCGTAGCCCTTGCCGTCGGAACGGTGGCAACCGGCGCAGCGGTCCAGGTACAGTTGCGCGCCCTTGGAATTGACGATACCGCTGAACAACTGCTTGCCCAGCTTGTCGTCGGCCACGAAGGCGGGCGTGGCCGGGTTCGACGGCGGCAGGGATTTCAGGTATTTCGCCATCGCCGCCAGGTCGCCATCCGTCATGTGCTGCATGGAATGGGCCACCACGTCGTTCATGGCGCCAAACGACGCCGTATGGCTGTTGCGGCCCGTCTTCAGGAATTCGGCGATCTCCGCCGCGCTCCAGCGCGCCAGGCCGCCGCCATGTTCATTGCGCAACGATGGCACGGACCAGCCGTCGATCACGCCGCCGCCCGCCAGGAAGGTCGTATTGCCCTCATCCGTCAGCGATTTTTCCTGCATGCCAACGCCGCGCGCCGTGTGGCAGGCACCGCAATGGCCCAGGCCCTGCACCAGGTAGGCGCCGCGCAGCAATTGCGCGTCGCCCGTGGCCGGTGTTTTATATGGCTGCGGCGTGGGGGCAAACGCCCAGCGCCAGATGGTCAGGGGGAAGCGCATCGACAGGGGCCATGGAATGTCGGCCGCCTTGTTCGGCGTCGGGTCCGCCTTCACGCCATGCATGAAGTAGGCGTACAACGCCTGCATGTCCGCTTCGCTCAGGCGCGAATACGACGGATACGGCATGGCCGGATACACGGTATAGCCGTGCTTGGTCACGCCGGTGCGCATCAGCTTGTCGAAATCGGCAAAGCTCCAGTCGCCGATGCCGGCCTTCTTGTCGGGCGTGATATTGGTGGAGTACACCTTGCCGATCGGCGTTTCCATGCCCAGGCCGCCCGCGAACGGTTTACCCTGCGTGCCGGCCGTGTGGCAGGCGATGCAGTCGCCCGCGCGGGCCAGGTATTCGCCCTGGCGTATCAGCTGGGCGTTCGGGACGGTGGCGGCGGTGGTGGACCAGGCGGCGCCGGAGGCGAGCGCCAGCAGCAGCGCGCCCGCTGTATGGGTGAATGTGTTGTTCATCTTCTTGTTCTTTATCAGGCGACCAGGGGACGGGGATCTTTCAGGTACTGCTCGCGGATGGCCTTGGCCGACCAGTAGGTCAGCGCGCAAGCGAGGCCCGTCGGGTTGTAGCCGATGCCGACCGGGAACACGCTGGAGCCGACGGCAAACACGTTGTGCACGTCCCAGCTTTGCAGGTAGCGGTTGACGACGCTGGTCTTGCGGTCCGCGCCCATGGCCGTGCCGCCCGCCCAGTGCGTGGTCTGGTAATTGCGCAAGTCGAGGTGGTCGCCCACGCTCTTGACGGACACCTTGATCGATTCCGGATTCATGGCTTCGGCCACCTTCATCATCTTGTCGGTGACGAAACGGCTCATCTTGATGTCGTTTTCCTTCCAGTCAAAGGTAAAGCGCAGCAATTGCTGGCCATACTTGTCCGTGTAGGTCGGGTCGAGGTCGACATAGCAGTCGCGGTAAGTCATGTTGGCGCCGTGGCAGTCGAACGAGACCGTGTTCAAATAGCTCTTCTTGACGGCCTTTTTCCAGGCCGAGCCCCAGGCGGGCGTGCCGTCCGGCGTGGCGATGCCGGAAATGGGCTTGGAGCCGGCCGGGTTGCACCAGGCGGGCGAGCCGCCGACAAAGCCCAGCGGGCCATGGTCGAAATTGTCGCCATTCCAGTCATCGAGCGCGACACCGGTGCCGCCGGCGCCGATGAAGGGATTCGTGTTCGTGTCTTCCTTGAAGAAAGTCTGGATGGTCGACATCATCTGGTAAGCGATATTGCGCCCCACCACGCCTTCATTGCTGACGGGGTCGTATGGCTTGCCTATGCCCGACAGCAAGAACAGGTGCGCATTGTTGTAGGCAAAGGCACTGGCAATGACCAGGTCGGCCGGTTGCTCGACGGCCTTGCCATCCGCATTGATGTAAGTCACGCCCGTGGCGCGTTTTTTGCTGCCGTCGAGGTTGATGCGCACGACGTTGCAATTGGCGCGCAATTCAAAGTTGGCCACCATGCGCAGGGCCGGCATGATGTTGACGTTGGGCGAGGCCTTGGAATAGTTGTAGCAGGCGTAGCCAGAGCAGAAACCGCAAAAGTTGCACGGGCCCATCTGGCAGCCGTACGGATTCGTGTACGGGCCGGACGCGTTCGACGAGGCGTTGACGAACGGGTGGTAGCCGACGGCCTTGGCCGCGCGGCGGAACAGTTCGGCCGTGTACGGCACTTTTTGCGGTGCCAGCGCGTAATTGTCGGAGCGGTCGCCCTCGAACACATTGCCGTCGCCGACGACGATGCCGTTGACCTTATACGCCTGGCCCGAGGTGCCGAAGACTTTCTCGACGAAATCGAAATGCGGCTCCAGCTCGGCGTAAGTCACGCCAAAGTCCTGGATCGTCATGCCTTCGGGGATGAATTTCTTGCCGTAACGGCGTTCGTAGTGGCTGCGGATTTGCAGCTCTTCCGGCAACACTCGCCAGTGCATGCCCGACCAGTGCAAGCCCGCGCCGCCCACGCCCGTGCCCGGCTTGAAGGCGCCGATCTGGCGGTAGGGCACGGCCACGCCCGTGATACTGTGGCGGAAGGTGAACGTGCTCTTCGACATGTCCTGGAACAGCTTGCTGCGCTGGATATAGGTCAGCTCGTCGAGGGTCTTCGGATAGGCGCCGTCCGGATAGGTGTCGCGGTACTCGCCCCGTTCCAGCGCAACCACGTTCAGGCCCGCTTCCGTCATTTCCTTGGCCATGATGGCGCCGGTCCAGCCGAAGCCCACAATCACGGCGTCGACAGGCTTCATTTTTACATCTGCTTTGATATCACTCATGATGGTTTTTCTTTTTCTTCGATCTGCTACAAAAAGTCTTATGCGATAGAAACAGGGGGCAACGGGTATTTCTTGCCATACTGTTCCACCCAATCCATGTAGTCGGCGCGCGCACCAGGAAAGCCCACCATCTTCCAGGCCAGCATGTCCTTGTTGCCGCCGTGCACGGGGTCGCAAAAATAGCCTTCGCGCGTGTTTTGCAGCAGCTGGTTGAAAAAGACCTTGGCCGGCACTTCGCCGATGTCCAGGCTGCCCTTTTGCAATTGCGTGATGACGGCGTCGCGCTCGGCCGCGTTCAGCTGGACGAAAGGCTTGCCGGACTGCTTGTTGACGGCCGCATTGACGCCGGCCAGGGCGCTCTTGTACAGCTCGCGCGGCGCCATGTGGAACTGGTAGCCGAACTGTTCGATCGAGGGCACGAACGGCCCCTGCATGTACCACAGCGCGCCATACGCGTAAGGCGTGTTCATCTGCGCGTCGATGAATTCATGCGCGCCCGATTCCAGTGCGCCCGGCCCTTCGCCGTCGGCGGGAATCAGCCGGTCGACCAGCGCCGTCAAGGTGGCCCATTCGGTGGCGTCGAAAAAGCGCGGTTTATAGGCCGGCTGGTCCTTGGAGACGGCCATGGCCAGGCCGCCGCCGGCGCCGGCCAGCAAGGCCACGACAGGCGCGGCGCCGACGGCCTTGCGCAAGAAGTGTCGCCGATGGGGCGAAATCCCGATGATTTTCATAGGTTGTCCTCAGGCGGCACGAGCCGCCACAGTGATGGATGTGGGAGTCAGAAAGAAAATGCGGACATGCGCCGCTGAGATGGCAGATTTCACGTAGAGATGGCTCGGGTATCGCGGCGCGGTGCATCCGCCTGCCGGTTAATTGATCAAGGTGATTGACAAGCGGTAGCATTGCATTTACGGTGCGCATCGTACCATAATTAAAAGAAACATTCAGAGACAGGTTAGACGTGATCAAAAAAGAGGCAGCGGTGCGGGGCCGCCCGCGCAAGGCGGGCGTGGAAGATGCGGTATTGGAAGCGATCGTCATGCTGGTGCGCCAGCATGGACTGGAGGCGGTGACGATACAGATGGTGGCCGACGCTGCCGGCGTGGGGCGCCAGACGATCTACCGGCGCTGGCCGCGCCGCGAAGACATGCTGCTCGACGCGCTCGTCAAGCGCACGGCGGAAAAGCTGCAGCGCGCGCTCGACATGCCGGACGGCCAGGAAATCGAGGCGATCTGCGCGCGCATCTTCGACAACCTGAACGCCGATGGCCGCTTCACCTGCGACCTGCTGGTGCTGATCCACAATGATGCGGCGGCGCAGCTGCGCTTTCGCGAGCAGATCGTCGCGCCGTGGATCACCCTGGTAGTGCAGCGCCTGGTCAACATCGGCGTGCGCGCCGACCTCGACCTGCGCCTGTTCGCCTTCATGTTGCAATCGGCGCTGGTGTACCAGATGCAACTGGGCGGCCAGCTCGACGATGCCCTGCAGGAGCGTTGCTGCCGCTTTATCCGCAGCATGTTGTAGCTCTGGATATAATCGTGGCGTCACCTTCTTCGTCACCACCAGAAAGCCAGCCCATGAGCCATGTATTTCCCGCCAGCCTGCAAGCGCCGCGCAGCCGTTTAAGCAGCAACGGTCCCGAACTGTCGCGCATCGTCGCCGGCATGTGGCGCATCGGCGAGTGGAATATGTCGGCGCAGCAGCGTTTGAGCTTCATCGAGCAATGCCTGGCGCTGGGCGTATCGAGTTTCGACCATGCCGATATCTATGGCGACTACAGCGCCGAAGGCCTGTTCGGCGAGGCGCTGGCCCTGCAGCCGGGCTTGCGCGACAAGATGGAACTGGTCAGCAAGTGCGGCATCAAGCTGCTCTCGCCGCACCGTCCCGGCCATGCCATCCAGCATTACGACACGAGCGCGGCGCACATCACCAGTTCCGTGGAACACAGCTTGCGCCAGTTGCAGACGGACCGCCTGGACTTGCTGCTGATCCACCGTCCCGACCCGCTGATGGATTTCGACGAGATCGCCGGCGCCTTCACCCAGCTGCAACAGGCGGGCAAGGTGCTGCACTTTGGCGTGTCGAACTTCAGCCGCCACCAGTTCGAATGCCTGCACCGGCGCTTCCCGCTGGTGACGAACCAGGTGGAATTTTCACCGCTGCACGTGGCGCCCCTGTTCGACGAAACCTTTGACGGCTTGCAGGACGTGGGAGTGGCGCCGATGATCTGGTCGCCGCTGGCGGGCGGGCGCCTGTTCCAGGGCGGCGATGCGAACGTGGAGAACTTGCGCAATGTCATCAAGCAGATCGCCGACCAGCTGCAGCGGCCGTTTGCCAGCGTGGTGTTTGCGTGGATCATGCAATTGCCATGCCGCCCCCTGCCGCTGACGGGCACGGGCCGCATCGAAGCGGTGGGCGTGGCCGTGGAAGGCACGCAGTTTTCGCTCAGCCGCAGCGACTGGTTCGCCATCCTGCGCGCCGCGCGCGGGCACGAGGTGGCTTAGTCGATCTCGTCCGGGTCATTAAAAACCTGGGGTAAGGCGATACCGCGCCAGCCCAGGTGCCACGCCAGGTTCAACGCCAGGGTGGCGGCGATGTAGACGGCGAAGAACAGTGCAAAGAAACTGGTCTTCAGCCACACCAGCAGGGCGATCGCGACAATTAGCACCAGCAGCGCGGCCAGGCTTTTCTTTTGCTTGGAGCTGGGGAAGCGCAAGGTCGACACCATCAGGCTGCCCACGCCGACGAGCAGCAGCATCAGCAGATAGCTGTGCAGCATGGAATCGATGGGCGCCGGCCAGGCCACCACCACGGCCGCCACGCAGGCGGCCCCGGCCGTGATCGGCATGCCGACGAAATACAGGGGATCGGTGCGCCCCACGTTCACATTGAAGCGCGCCAGGCGCATGGCGCCGCACGCGACAAAGAAGAAGCTGGCCATGCCGCCAAAGCGCAGCAGCAGCGGATCGTGCACGCCCATCTGCACAAAACCGTAGCAATACAACAAGACGGCCGGGGCGCAGCCGAAATTCATCACGTCGGCGATGGAATCGAGCTGCACGCCGAACTGCGAGCTGGTTCCCGTCAGCCGGGCCACGTAGCCGTCGAGCGCATCGAACACGCCGGCGAGCACCAGCAGCGCCGCCGCCAGGCGGTAGGCATCCGCATCGCCGACTCCGGCGTTATCGACGGAAATGACGATGCTGGCAAAACCGCACGCTATCGACAGCAAAGTCACCATGCTGGGCAAGGCGTATTTGGCGCGCTGCAGGCGCGACTTGGGCAATGTGTTCAAATTATGGGCAATCAAAGTAGCGGGATGGGGCAAAGCAGCGGCAAACGCTGCGCTACGCTCATTCTACCCTGCGCGGCGGCGGCACCGTCCCCGCACGAGCGTGACATATCTTTTCATCGATGCTCTACGAGGTCGCAAAATACCTTAGAATCGTTTTACAGGGCAGTACGCTGTCCGCCCACCTATACAGGAGTCGACTTGATTGCCTCGTCACTGCGTTGGAAATACTGGATACCCGCCCTGCTGAGCGCAGCCCTGCTGAGCGCCTGCGGCGGCGGCAGCGATAGCGGCAATACGTCGCTGAGCACCTCGACCCCGGCCGGGCAACTGACGCAGGAGCCTGGCGCTCCCGTCCTCAGCAACAATATCGCCACCGATGGTTTCAACTGGTTCAATTACCGGCGCAGCCAGATCGGCCTGTCGCCGCTGGTGCGCAATAGCCTGATCGACAGCGCGGCCCTGGGCCATTCCAGCTATCTCAATCTCAACAGTACGGTGGCGCACGAGCAGGTGCAGGGCAAGCCCGGCTTTACGGGCGTCAAGCTGGGCGACCGCCTGGCCAAGGCCGGCTACGTCGTCACCTCGCTGCAGGGCGAAGTCATCGCCGGCGCCAGCAACACGTCCGGCTTTTACCTGGCCGAAGAGCTGGTCACGGCCATCTATCACCGCTTCGTCATTTTCGAGCCGCTGTTCAAGGAAGGCGGCGCGGGCGCGGCCGTCAGCGGCAGCGGCTATGCGTATTTCACCACCGACCTGGCCGGCAACCGCAGCTATGGCCCCGGGCTGGCGGCGGCGCAGATCGTCACCTATCCCTACAGCGGACAGCAGAAAGTGGCCGTCAGTTTCTCCAGCGATAACGAATCGCCCGATCCCGTGCCAAACCAGGACGTGGTCGGCTACCCGATCAGCGTGCATGCCAACTACGGCACGCCCGTCAGCGTGACGGCGTTCAGCGTGCGCCAGCGCGGCGCCGCCACGGACCTGGCCGTGCGCCTGCTCACCAGCAGCAACGATGTGCATACGCCCGTCTCGGCCGCGTCCATCATCCCGCTGGCGGCCTTGAACGCGAACACCAGCTATGACGTGAGTTTCATCGGGAAAGTCAATGGCGCGGACGTCACGCAAAGCTGGTCCTTCAGCACGCGCTAGGACGACTCGCCCCGCCAAGCGGGCGCAGCGTCGACGACGACTGGATGTAAAATGGTGGTTCCTGCTTTACAGCAATTGACAAGTTTTGGGGCGCTCTGCACAGCATGCTGAAACCACACGCCACTTGCGATGATGATGCCGCCGTTGCGGCATCCGACATGGTCCGCATTCTCGACGTCGAGAACGGACTGGGCCGCATCATGGGCGACCGCATCCTGTACCTGAAAATCCTGCGCCGCTTCCTGCATGACCACGGCACCACGCCGTGCCAGATCCGTGCCGAATTCGACACGGGCAACTACGCTTCCGCGCGCCTGAAGGCGCATACCCTGAAAGGCGCCGCCGGCATGATCGGCGCGCGCCACGTACACGGCCTGGCGGCAACCCTGGAGTCGGCACTGCGCGCGCAGGCGCCCGACCTGGCCCAGCAGATGCAGCAACTGGAACTGGCGCAGGATCAATTGCTCGGTGCGGTCAGCAGCATGCTGGGCACGCCGGAGGCAACCCACACGGCGGCGCAGGACGTGGCGCCCGACCCGGCCGCGCCCGCCATCCAGCTGCTGCTGGCGCGCCTGGCCAGCCATCTGCGCGAGGGCGACGGCGCCGCCATCGACATCCTGGAAAACTCGGCCAGCCTGCTCGCTGCCAGCCTGGGCGTGAACGTCTACCAGGAAGTGGCAGCCGCCGCGCACGAGTTCGATTTCGACGGCGCCCTGGCGGCCCTGCTGCGGCGCCGCTAGCGCTCAGCTGTTGAACTGCGCCTCTTCCGCATACGCCACGCAACAACTCTTGCAACAGAAGCGGCGCACGGCATCGAGCGGCTTGTCGCAGTACCAACATGCGCCTTTCGGCGGCAGCACTGCGATCAATTGCGACAGGGAAGGCAATGGCGGCGCCACCATCCCCCTGCTTTCCACGACTTCCGGCTGTTCGCTGTCCATGGCGCTTCCTTTCCTGGCGGCACTTCAAGGCCGCTCAGCAAGATTACGTCAGCACAGTTTGAAGCCCATGACATTTCTCAACCGCGGCCACGCTTGCCCCATCGGCATTTCGAAATTTCCAAACGACAACGTTGTCACTTCACACTACAATCAGTATTCCGCTCACTTGCGTGCTCGCCATGAAACACATCCCCCTGCTGCTCTCCTGCCTGCTGCTCAGCGCCTGCGCCACGCGCACGCCCACCGCCTACACCCTCAATTCGGGTGCCGAACGCACGCCGGAACAATTGGCGGTGGTGTTCGAACACGCCGACCTGACCCTGCGCATCGATCCCGCCCACCGCAGCATTGCCGGCGATGCGCGCCTGACCTTCCTGGCCACGCAGCCGATCTCGCGTTTCGCGCTGGACCTGGACCGCAACCTGCCCGTCGATGTCATCGAAATCGAGGGCAAGGCGCTGCGGCCGCAAGACTATGCCAACCCGGACGGCCGCCTGAGCATGACCTTGCCGGCCACCCTCGCGGCAGGCGCGCGCACCACCATCCGCATCGTCTACCACGGCGTGCCGCACGTTGCCGTGAAAGCGCCGTGGGATGGCGGCATGGTGTGGTCGAGCACCGCCGATGGCGCGCCGTGGTTCGCCAGCGCCGTGCAAGGCGAAGGCTGCGACCTGTTCTGGCCGTGCATCGACCACCCGATGGGCAAGGCCCAGCTGATCGACCAGCACATTCAGGTACCGGCGCCGCTGGTGGCGGCCGGCAACGGCATCGCGCTCGGCATGGATGAGGCCGACGGCTGGCGCACCTGGCACTGGCGCGCCAAACACCCGAGCACCTATGGCATCGCCCTGAACGTGGCGCCCTACCATAGCCTGCAGGGCGAGTATGCGAGCCGCTACGGCAACCGCATCCCCCTGCAATTCTGGTACCTGCCGGAAAGCGAGGCCAAGGCGGGCGCCCTGTTCGCGGAATTGCCGCCCATGCTAGACTTTTTTGAAAGCGTCATCGGCCCCTACCCGTTTGGCGATGAGAAAGTCGGCATCGCCGAAACCCCGCACAAGGGCATGGAACACCAGACCATCAATGCCTATGGGAATAAATTCGCCAAGACCAGCTATGGCTACGATGAATTGCTGCAGCATGAGTTTGCCCATGAATGGTTCGGCAACCAGCTCACCAACAGCAACTGGGACGATATGTGGCTGCACGAAGGCTTCGGCACGTATATGCAGCCGCTGTACATGCAGTATCTGCGGGGCGAGCAAGAGTATTTTGCTTCGTTGCAGCAAATGCGCGCCGGCATCGTCAACAAGGCGCCCATGGTTTCGGGCAAGCCGAGAAGCGAGGAAGAAGTCTACGACTTGAAAAAGGGCGGACCGGGCGGCGACCTGTATGTGAAAGGGGCGCTGGTGCTGCACACCTTGCGCGGCCTAATCGGCGACGAGGCCTTCTTCCGCGCCGTGCGCCTGCTCGTCTACGGCACGGAACAGCCTCAGCCGGGCCAGTTCCAGCCGCGCTACGGCAGCACGGCGGAATTCATGGCCATCGTCAACAAAGTCACGGACAGCAATTACGACTGGTTCTTCCAAGTTTATCTGTACCAGGCGGCATTGCCAGAGCTGTCCGCAGTGCGCGATGGCGATACCTTGCGCCTGCTATGGAAGACGCCTGCCGACATCGCCTTCCCGATGCCGGTGGAAGTGCGTATCGGCAAAGAAATCCATACCGTTCCCATGTCGCTGGGCTTTGGCGAACTGCCCCTGCCGGCTGGCGCCACGTACACGCTCGACCCGCACTCGCGCGTGCTGCGCCGCGCCGAACATATCGAGGCGTTCAAGAAGTTCAGGGAAGAACAGGCGAAGGGGAGGAAAGGATGACGCGGCAGTGAATTCGTCAAACCCAGCAGCAAATGCTGGGGTCGGACCCTCAGGGTCCGACCCCAGAACTTGCTTTGGGGGCTGAAGCTGACAGCATCACGGATCCAGCCACCTATTTCCGGAAACTGCGCACCGCGTCATTGGCATTGTCGGCAATGACCTTTTGCAGCTTAGGCTGCTTCGCATATTTCACGCGCAAGCGCTTCCACTGCCGCTGCGCCTGGCCGCACGAGCTGGCCACGGCTTGCGTGATCTCGCGCTGGCGTGCCTTGTCGTTGTCATCCCATTCGCCAGCGAAGTGCTCGCACATCTGCGCATTCTCGACGAATTTCGCCACATCCTGCGGCAGTTTTTCCTGCGCACCGGCCAGCAGGGGCAGGCAGGCGAACATGACGGCAAGCAGCAGCTTCATCGCACCTCCTTATTTGCCGATGCAGAAACGGCTGAAGATTACGCCCAGCAGATCGTCAGGCGAAAACTCGCCCGTGATGCTCGACAGTTGCACCTGCGCCAGGCGCAGCTCTTCGGCGAACAGGTCCAGCGACTGGTCGTCCTGCGCCGCGTGCGCGGCGGCGATATCGAGATGCTTGCCGGCCGATTTCAAGGCGATCAGATGGCGTTCGCGCGCCAGGTACAACGATTCGCCCGTCTGCTGCCAGCCGGCGATGCGCAAGAGCTCGGCACGCAGCAGATCGATGCCGATGTGCTCGTGCGCCGACAAATACACGTGGGTGGCATCGGGCAAGCTGTCGACGCCGGGCTTGTGACCGGACAGATCGATCTTGTTCCACACGCGCACCACGGGCACGCCTTCCGGGAAGGCGGCGACGATGGTTTCATCGGCCAGTGTCGGCCCGTGGTCGGCGTCGAGCAGGTGCAAAATCACGTCCGCCTTGCCGATCTCGCCCCAGGTGCGCTCGATGCCGATGCGCTCGACGGCGTCGATGGTGTCGCCCGCGCTGCGGATGCCGGCCGTGTCGATGATGTTGAGCGGAATGCCTTCGATCTGGATGGTTTCGCTGACCTTGTCGCGCGTGGTGCCGGCGATCGGCGTGACGATGGCCACGTCGGCGCCCGCCAGCGCGTTCAGCAAGGACGATTTACCCACGTTGGGCTGGCCGGCCAGCACGACATTGAGACCTTCGCGCAGCAGCGCGCCCTGCGCCGCCTGCGCAAACACTTTATGCAAGGCTTCGATGACGGCTTTTAATTGACCGCGCGCGTTCGATTTTTCCAGGAAATCGATTTCCTCTTCCGGGAAGTCCAAAGTTGCCTCGACCAGCATCCTTAAACCCGTCACCTGCTCCACCAGCGCGTGGATGGTGTTGGAAAATGCGCCCGACAGCGATTGCGAGGCGGACTTGGCGGCCGCTTCCGTGGAAGCGTCGATCAGGTCGGCCACGGCTTCGGCTTGCGCCAGATCCAGCTTGTCATTCAAAAACGCGCGGCGCGTGAATTCGCCCGGTTCGGCCAGGCGCAAGCCGCTATCCTTGCCCGCTTCGAGCACGCGCGCCAGCAGCAACTGCAGCACGATGGGGCCGCCGTGGCCCTGCAATTCCAGCACGTCTTCGCCCGTGTAGGAATGCGGGCCCTTGAAGTGGATGGCGATGCCCTGGTCGATGATGGCGCCATCGCTTTCCGTGAACGGCAAATAGGTGGCGTGGCGCGGTTTCAGTTGCTGCGCGCCAAACAGGGCCGTCATCAAGGGTGCGAGGTTTTTACCGGAGGCGCGTACCACGCCAATGCCGCCGCGCCCGGGGGCGGTGGCGATGGCGGCGATAGGGGAAGAGTCGAGTTTCATGGGGATATTGTAATAGGTACGGCAAGGGAAGGTGCAGCAACGTAGGTCGGCTTGGCGCGCAGCGCGTAAGCCGACGCAGCACACGCTGGCGATAGTGTCGGATTACGCGTGGCCTTGCCACGCTAATCCGACCTGCAAGAATTAAAAAGCCCGCACTAGGCGGGCTTTCTGTTCGCTGGCCGGACTTACTTGGCGGCTGGCGCGTATTTCTTGGTGATCACCCATTGCTGGCCGATCGACAGGACGTTGTTGACGACCCAGTAGAGTACCAAGCCCGACGGGAAGAAGAAGAACATTACCGAGAATGCCAACGGCATGAACAGCATCATCTTCGCTTGCATCGGATCGGCCGGGGCCGGGTTCAGCTTGGTCGTGATGTACATCGAGATCGCGTACAGCACCGGCAGGATGCACCATGGGTCATGCTGGGCCAGGTCGGTGATCCAGCCGATCCATGGCGCGCCGCGGATTTCCACGGACGCGTTCAGCACCCAGTACAGGGCGATAAAGACGGGCATCTGGATCAGGATCGGCAGGCAGCCGCCCAGCGGATTGATCTTTTCCGTCTTGTACAGCTCCATCGTGGCCTGGTTCATCTTTTGCGGATCGCCCTTATAGCGCTCGCGGATCGCCTGCATCTTCGGCGTGACCAGTTTCATCTTGGCCATGCTGCGGTAGCCGGCGGCCGACAGGGGGAAGAACGCCAGCTTGATCAGGATCGTGAAGGCGATGATGGTCCAGCCCCAGTTACCCAGCACGCTGTGGATGTGTTCCATGACCCAGAAGATCGGCTTGGCGATGATGGTCAGCCAGCCATAATCCTTGACCAGTTCCAGGCCAGGGGAAACGTTTTCCAGCAGGTGCGCGATTTGCGGACCCGAGTACAGCTTGCTGTCCATGCTGGCCGTGGCGCCTGGCGCCAGGGTAGGCAATGGCAGCACGTTGCCGATGGCATACAGGTTGGTGCCGAGCTTTTTCGTGAAGATATCGCGCTTGGCGTTTTCAGGCGGAACGAAAGCCGACACGAAGAAGTGTTGCGAAATCGCAAACCAGCCGCCATTCGCCGTGGCCGGATGCAGGCCCTTCATGGCGTTGTCGTTGCCCTTCTTCTCGTCTTCCACGGCCGCTTTTTCGATTTTCTCGAACGTCAGCTTCTGGTACTTGTCTTGCGGCGTGTACAGGGTCGGGCCCGTGAAGCTGCTGTTGAAGAACGAGTCGCCGACCGGCTTGTTGCCGTCATGCGTCAGTTGCAGGTACAGCTGCGGCGTGACAGGGGCCGCGCCCACGTTGGCCACGTCGTGGCGCACGTCGATGACGTAGTCGCCGCGCTTGAAGGTAAACGTCTTGGTCAGCTTGACGCCGCCTTCGACCGCTTCCATCACCAGTTGCACTTGCTTGCCGTCACCGAGGGTGCGCACGCCAGGCTGCACGGTGAAACCGCTCGCATGGGTAGGGAACGGACCGCCGACCAGGCCCGACTGCGCCAGGTAGGTATGGTTCGCGCCTTCGTCGAACAGCACTTCGTTTTGCTTGCCTTCATCAGGCTGGCACCATTTGAACAGGCCGAAGCAGCCGCCGAACCAGCCCGGATTGCCCGCGCCCTTGAATTTCAGCAATTCCAGACGCTTGACCTGGCCGCCCAGGGTGTCGATATCGACCTTGATGACGTCGGTGGTGATGGTAATCACTTCGCGCTTGAACGCGGCGGGATCGGTCGCTTCGCCAGGCACGGCGGTCGCGCCGGCAGCAGCCAGGGCGGCCGTCTTGGCCGGGGTGACAGGCGCCTTGGCGGTTTGTTCCGTGTTCGCGGAGAACATCGACGGCTTGCCGTTCGAGATCATCCATTCGTTCCAGAGAATTACCAGCGAGACGGAAAACACGATCCACAGGATGGTACGTTTATTGATATCCATTAGGGTATTTGTCAGGAGTGGTTGCAACCGCAAGCGGTCGTTGAAGATTGTTTGCCATCGGCCGGCGGCACCGGGTCGACGCCCCCTTCATTCCAGGGGTGGCAACGGCACAGGCGCTTGGCAGCCAGCAGGCTGCCCTTGGCCGTACCGTGCACGCGCAGCGCTTCCATCGCGTAATGCGAACAGCTCGGATAGAAACGGCAATTCTGTCCCAGCATGGGGCTGATCAGCAACTGATAAGCGCGCAGCAGGAACAGCAGCAGGGTTTTCATGGCGCGGATGGTGGTGGCGCAGCAACAGAACGGGCCTGGGCGGCGATTTGCGCCGCGAACAGGCGGCTCAATTCCTCACGCAGCTCGGCTTTGAGCTTGCTCGTGGTGGCCGGGCCATCCTTGCTGTTGACGGCGCGCGACAAACGCACCACGCAATCGACCGGCGGCATCGCGCTGTTGCGAAACAGCTCGCGCGTGACGCGCTTGATCGTGTTGCGGGTCGCCGCGCGCGGCGCGAAACGCTTGGCCACAACGACGCCCAGCCGCGCATGCGGCAATTGATTGTGTCGGGTGTACAGCACAAAATGCGCTGTTTTTTGCGAAGGGCGCAAACGAAAAACGGATGAAAATTCATCCGTTTTAACGATACGCCGAAAGCGCGCGAAGTCGTGTGAACCTTCGCGTTGATTGCCGACTGGAGTACAGCTAGCCACGCGATCAGCTGTCAACGACAAGCCTAGACGGCCAGACGTTTGCGGCCCTTTGCGCGACGTGCGTTGAGCACATCACGGCCACCACGGGTAGCCATACGAGCGCGGAAGCCGTGCGTACGCTTGCGGCGAACGACGGAAGGTTGGTAAGTACGTTTCATGTTGGTCTCGCTAAAAACAAAAAAAATGCAAAATCGGGTCTGACGTCCCGTCAGTTTTTGGTGCCAATGACAATCGCGCACTTATGCCAAGGCACAAGCTGGCCAATCTCATCGCCCGCTTGAACGCGCACCAAATCTACTACGCGGAGCGATTTGCGGCCTCCGGTGCTCACTGTGCCTTCGCACAGTTGCGCGCCTCAGCCACAACTCATCACCGCTCGCTACGATTTGGTACTGCGTCGTTAATCCACGCTTAGTCCATATTGTCGTTCCAAATGAATAAACACGGAATACGGGCGGGGAACCCTGAATTATTCAGCATATGCCCCCCTCTTGTCAAGGATTGCCGTGATCGCCTGGAAATTTGCGCGCGGCTCCCCACCTGCGCCGCAGGCCGCGCCAGCACTGCCTGTGACGGGATAACCGGGGGATAAGTCGCCTCTTATGCACATGGCGCCCCACCCCGCCACACAAAAATAAGCGTCGTGCCTGTGGATAACTTTGGCAGTCGGGAGTAGAATAGCGCGTTACGTGTGGCGAGCCCTCGCGCGACGCCGGCCTTGCAACACGGTGAACGCAGGGCAGAATCGATACGCCCTCCCACACCTTTTCACATAGACATACATGGATAATTTCTGGCAGGCCTGTTCCGCGCAGTTGGAACTGGAGCTGACACCGCAACAATTCAGTGCGTGGATCAAACCGCTTATCCCTCTCGATTACGAAGAGGGCAAGCTGCGCATTGCTGCGCCCAATCGCTTCAAGCTCGATTGGGTCAAGACCCAGTTCGCCAGCCGCATCACCGCCCTGGCCATACAGTACTTCGAAGCGCCGACGGAAGTGCAGTTCGTGCTCGACCCGCGCCTGGCCTTGCCGAAAAAGCCAGTCACCGCCAGCACCCCGGCCAGCGATCCGAATGGCGGCGCGCCCAGCGCGCGCCCGGCGGAACCGCAGCCGAGCGTGCCGGAACTGAGCATCGGCGCCGCGCCGCGCCGCGAGCAGAGCCGCATCAACACCGACCTGACCTTCGACAGCTTCGTGACCGGTAAGGCCAACCAGCTGGCGCGCGCCGCCGCCATCCAGGTGGCGAACAATCCGGGCGTGTCGTATAACCCGCTGTTCTTCTACGGCGGCGTCGGCCTCGGTAAAACCCACTTGATCCACGCCATCGGCAATCAGGTGATGGCCGACAATCCGGGCGCGAAGATCCGCTACATCCACGCGGAACAGTACGTTCGCGACGTAGTGACCGCTTACCAGCGCAAGGGTTTCGACGATTTCAAGCACTACTATCACTCGCTCGACATGCTGCTGATCGATGATATCCAGTTCTTTGGCGGCAAGAGCCGCACGCAGGAAGAGTTTTTCTATGCGTTCGAGGCGTTAATTGCCGCAAAGAAACAGATCATCATCACCTCGGATACGTATCCGAAGGAAATCACGGGCATGGACGACCGCCTGATTTCGCGCTTCGACTCGGGCCTGACGGTGGCCATCGAACCGCCGGAACTGGAAATGCGCGTGGCGATTCTGTTGAAAAAAGCCAAGCAGGAAGGCGTGACCTTCTCCGACGACGTGGCCTTCTTTGTCGCCAAGCACTTGCGCTCGAACGTGCGCGAGCTCGAAGGCGCGCTGCGCAAGATCCTCGCGTATTCGCGTTTCCATGGCAAAGACATCACCATCGATATCGTCAAGGAAGCCCTGAAGGACTTGCTGTCGGTGCAGAACCGCCAGATTTCCGTGGAAAACATCCAGAAAACCGTGGCTGACTTCTTCAATATCAAGGTGGCCGACATGTATTCGAAGCGCCGCCCCGCGAATATCGCCCGGCCGCGCCAGATCGCCATGTACCTGGCCAAGGAATTGACACAGAAGAGTCTGCCGGAAATCGGCGAGCTGTTCGGCGGCCGCGACCACACCACGGTGCTGCATGCCGTGCGCAAGATCGCGCTGGACCGCACCAAGAATCCGGAATGCAACCATGAACTGCATGTGCTGGAACAAACCTTGAAGGGTTAAGCGCCGCTTGGGCAAGACTGGCTCAAAACGTGCTTTACCCTTATTATCTGGGAGGGCGCCGCAGCCGGTCTGTCGGGGCTCCCTATGGCAAGAATTGTTAAATTAATACGTTAAACGTCGTACTGTTCAACCTATACATTGAGGATAAATATGCAATTGGTCAAAACCACCCGAGATACCCTTCTCCGGCCACTGCAGATCGTGAGCGGTATTGTCGAGCGTCGGCACACTATGCCGATTCTGGCCAATATCCTCATCCGCAAAGACGGTGAAAATGTCTCCTTCCTGTCGACCGACACCGAAGTGCAGATCACCACGCACGCGGAAATCGGCTCCGGCGCGGACGTCACGGGCACCACCGTGGCCGCGCGCAAGCTGCTCGACATCCTGCGCGCCCTGCCCGAATCGGGCGACGTCACGATGACCCTACTCAACAAGCGCCTGACCGTGCAAACGGGCAAGTCGCGCTTCGCGCTGCAAACCCTGGCGGCGGAAGAGTTTCCAACCGTGCAACAGGCGGAAAGCTACAACGCCACCGTCACCCTGCCCCAAAAAACGCTGAAGCACCTGTTCAACATGGTGCATTTCTCGATGGCGCAGCAAGACATCCGCTATTACCTGAACGGCTTGCTGCTGGTTCTGGATGGCAATAATGTCATCGCCGTGGCCACCGACGGCCACCGCCTGGCGTTTTGCCAGGTCGCCACCGAGCAGACGTTCGCGCGCCAGGAAGTGATTATTCCGCGCAAGACCATCATCGAACTGCAGCGCCTGCTGGAAGAGAACGATGAGCCGGTGCAGCTGGACATCGCCGCCAACCAGGTGAAACTGACCTTTGCCGACATCGAGCTGATCTCGAAGCTGGTGGAAGGCAAGTTCCCCGACTACACGCGCGTGATTCCTAAAGGCTACAAGAACGACTTCACCATCGGCCGCGATGAACTGCTGCGCTCGCTGCAACGTGCCGCCATCATGACCAGCGACAAGTTCAAGGGCGTGCGCTGCATCATCACCCCGGGCAGCATGAAGATCAGCTCGACCAATGCGGACCAGGAAGAAGCCGTCGAAGAGCTGGAAATCGACTACGGCGGCGACTCCGTCGACATCGGCTTCAACGTGACGTATCTGCTGGACGTGCTGAACAACCTGAAATGCGAATACGTCAACATCGCGCTGGGCGACTCGAATTCGTCCGCCCTGATCTCCATCCCGGACAATGCCGACTTCAAGTATGTCGTCATGCCGATGCGCATTTAAGAACGGGGTCGGACCCTCTGGGTCTGACCCCGGCATTTCGCCGTTGGGTTGAAATGCGATATCAAGCAATCAAGAAACCCAATGAAAAGCTGGGGTCAGACCCAACAGGGTCTGACCCCGGAACAGTACTAGTTAATTGAGAAAGCAGTCCATGTCCGAGAATCCACAAGACACCCCGATCCAGGCCAAAACGGAAGAATACGGCGCCTCCTCCATCCAGATCCTGGAAGGCCTGGAAGCCGTACGCAAACGCCCGGGCATGTACATTGGCGACACCTCGGACGGCACCGGCTTGCACCATCTGGTATTCGAAGTGCTGGACAACTCCATCGATGAATCGCTGGCCGGTCATTGCACGGAAATCCACGTCACCATCCACAGCGACAATTCGATCTCGATCACCGACAATGGCCGCGGCGTGCCGACCGGCCTGAAAATGGACGATAAGCACGATCCGAAGCGTTCGGCGGCGGAAATCGTCATGACCGAACTGCACGCCGGCGGCAAGTTCGACCAGAACTCGTATAAAGTATCGGGCGGTTTGCACGGCGTGGGGGTGTCCTGCGTCAATGGCCTGTCGAAATTGCTGAAACTGACCATCCGCCGCGATGGCAAAGTGCACCACATGGAATTCGTGCGCGGCGTGCCGCAAGACCGCCAGATCGTCATGGTCGGCGACATCGCCACCTCCCCGATCAAGGTCATCGGCGAAACGGACAAGCGCGGCACCGACGTGCATTTCTGGGCCGACGAAGAGATTTTCACGCACGTGGAATTCCACTACGAAATCCTGGCCAAGCGCATCCGCGAACTGTCCTTCCTGAACAATGGCGTCAACATCAAGTTGTCGGACCAGCGCACGGGCAAGGAAGAAGTGTTCGCCTTCGAAGGCGGCACGCGCGGCTTCGTCGAATACATCAACAAGGCCAAGTCGGTCTTGCACCCGACCATTTTCCAGGCCACGGGCGAGCGCATGTCGGACCAGAACACGAACATCTCGGTCGACGTGTCGATGCAGTGGAACGATGCCTACAATGAACAGGTGCTGTGCTTTACGAATAACATTCCGCAACGCGACGGCGGTACCCACCTGACGGGTTTGCGCGCGGCCATGACGCGCGTGATCAACAAATACATCGATGAACACGAGTTCGCCAAGAAGGCGAAAGTGGAAATCAACGGCGACGACATGCGCGAAGGCCTGACCTGCGTCTTGTCCGTGAAAGTGCCGGAGCCGAAATTCTCGTCGCAGACGAAAGACAAGCTGGTGTCGTCCGAAGTGCGCGGCCCAGTGGAAGAGATCGTCGCCAAGACCCTGGCCGATTACCTGCAAGAAAAACCGAACGACGCCAAGATCATTTGCGGCAAGATCGTCGAAGCGGCACGTGCCCGTGAAGCGGCCCGCAAGGCCCGCGACCTGACGCGCCGCAAAGGCATCATGGACGGCCTGGGCCTGTCGGCCAAACTGGCCGACTGCCAGGAAAAAGACCCCGCCCTGTGCGAACTGTACATCGTCGAGGGTGACTCGGCAGGCGGCTCGGCAAAACAAGGACGCGACCGCAAGTTCCAGGCGATCCTGCCGCTGCGCGGTAAAGTCTTGAACGTGGAAAAAGCCCGTTTCGAGAAAATGCTGTCGTCGGAGCAGATCACCACCCTGATCGCCACCCTCGGCACCTCGATCGGACCGGACGAATTCAACGTCGAAAAGCTGCGCTACCACCGCATCATCATCATGACCGATGCGGATGTCGACGGCGCCCACATCCGTACCCTGCTGCTGACCCTGTTCTACCGCCAAATGCCGCAACTGGTCGAGCGCGGCCACATCTACATCGCGCAACCGCCGCTGTACAAAGTAAAGGCCGGCCGCGACGAGCGCTATCTGAAAGACGATGCCGAAGAAGCGAGCTACATGATGACGGTGGCGCTGAACACGGCCGTGCTGGTGCCGCGCACAGGCGCGGAAGGCATTTCCGGCGACACTCTGACGGAACTGGTGCGCAAGTTCAACCTGTCGAACACCATCATGACCCGTCTGACGCGCGTCATCGACCGCGCCGCCCTGACGGCCATCATGACGGGCGTGCAGCTGGACCTGTCGACCCTGGACCAGGCGGAAGCTTCCGCCCTGGCCCTGCAGACGGCCATCAACGACAGCGCCGTGAAAGTGCATGTGCGTTCCGACGATTTGTCGGAAAAACACATGCTGCGCATCGAGCGCATGCACCACGGTAACATCAAAGTCAGCGCCATCGACGCCGACTTCGTGCAAGGCCCGGACTACGCCGTGCTGAGCAGCGGCGCCGCCACCTTCGAAGGCTTGATCGGCGAAGGCGCGTTCGTGCGCCGCGGCGAAGGCGAGCGCATGAAGGAAATCGCTGTAGTCGACTTCCACCAAGCCATGCAATGGCTGCGCGACGAAGCCGAACGCACCGTCTCGAAACAGCGCTACAAAGGTCTGGGCGAAATGAACCCGGATCAACTGTGGGAAACGACGATGGACCCGACCGTGCGCCGCCTGTTGAAAGTGCAGATCGAAGACGCGATTGCGGCGGACCAGATCTTCACGACCCTGATGGGCGACGACGTGGAACCACGCCGCGCCTTCATCGAAAACAACGCGCTGCGCGCGGGCAATATCGACGTGTAAGCCAGCTTGCTGGTTTGCGTTGCAGCCAAGGCGGCCCTCTCGGGGCCGCTTTTTTATGCACGCCAAAATCCTGCCTTGCATTGACATACTTGCCAAAAGCAAGCAATAATCTGCCATAAGCAAGTATATGGGAGGCGTCAGATGCATACGGACCAACTCGGCGAACGCACGGAGATCGTGCGTCGTTTTAATCGTTTCTATACGCGCCAGATTGGCGTGCTGCATGAACACCTGCTGGACAGCGCATTCTCTCTGACGGAAGTGCGCATCCTCTACGAACTGGCGCACCGGGAGCAATTGACCAGTGCGGACCTGTGCCGCGAGCTGGGCTTGAACGCGGGCTACCTGAGCCGGGTGATTGCCGGGTTCGAAAAGCAGGGGCTGATCGCCAAGACGCGCTCGCCGACGGATGCGCGCGCGACGCAATTGCAGCTGACCGAACAGGGCCAAAGCACCCTCGTGCCACTGGTCGAGGCATCGCGGCGCGAAGTGGCGGCCATGCTGGAGCACTTGCCGCCGACGGCGCAGCAGGAGCTGGTCGCTGCCATGGAGCAAATCCAGGGCTTGCTGGGGGAGCCATCGCCCAGCTCATCGCCCAGCTATATCCTGCGCAATCCGCAGCCGGGCGACATGGGCTGGATCATCCACCGGCAAGCCGTGCTGTATGCGCAGGAATATGGCTGGAACAACGAGTACGAGGCACTCGTTGCCGAGATCCTCACCAAATTCGTGCGGGAATTCAATCCTGCCCGTGAACGCTGCTGGATCGCCGAGAAGGACGGCAAGGTGATCGGCTCCGTCTTCATCGTGCGCCAGGACGACACGACGGCCAAGCTGCGCCTGCTGTACGTCGATCCCTGCGCGCGTGGCCTGGGTATCGGCAGCCGCCTGGTCGATGAATGCCTGCGCTTCAGCCGCCAGGTCGGCTATACGAAAATGGTGTTGTGGACCAACAGCATCCTCACCGATGCCCGGCGCATCTACGACAAGGCCGGTTTCCAGCTGGTCGAGGAAGAGGCGCATCACAGCTTTGGCAAGGACTTGATCGGCCAGGTTCTGGCGCGCGACCTGTAGGCAGGCGCTTGCCGGCGCCTGGCTTGGAAGCGACTGTGGCGGCGGCAGGACAGTGGCCGCCAATTTCCTCGCCCATATCACCACTGCCCCCAAGAAACCAGTACACTAGTTCCTGAGCGCAACTAATTTTGTACGCGCGCCATGCCGCCTGCCGTTGCCGGGAGGCGCCCCTGCCGCAAGGCGTGTTGTCTCTGGACAAATGCAATGTTCACTTCGCGCAGCCTGTCGCCTGCCTTCTATTACCTGTTCTTTTCAGGAGAACAGGAGCAGCAGCAGCGCTTTTTCAAGGAACTGCATTTCATTTCGATAGCCATCCTGACGTTTGGCCTGGCTTGCTGGCTGGTCACGTTCAGCCTGACCTTGACGCATACCTCGCTCGACCATGCGCAGGCGGCGCTGGGCGTGACGGGCATGCTGGTCGGGCTGCTGCTGACCGTGTATGCGAAGTCCTTGCAGGCGATTATCGCCAGCGGGACCATCAGCGTGCTGTTCATCGGTTTCAGCTTTCGCGTACTGATGCTGGGCACGGAAGACCCCGCTTTCTGGGTATTGCCGCTGGGCGTGATGATCACCCTGACGACGGCGCCCATCTTCAGCGGCATCGCGTATTACCTGGGCGTATCGCTGGGCGTGTGGGCCATCCTGGGGCTGGGACAGTTTCCCGTGCATGCGGGCCAGGCCGACCAGCATTGGCCCGTGCTGGCCGTCACCATCAGCGTGATCATCGGCCTGGCGCTGAACATCTATTTTCTCGTCTTGCGCATCCACAACTACCGCGCCCAGCGCGAACTGGCGACCATGGCCTACAAGGATGGTTTGACCGGGCTTAACAACCGGCGCATGTTTACGCAAAGCGCCCGCGTCCTGCAGCGCACGGCGCGCACGCCCGCGTATTTCCTGATGATCGACATCGACGACTTCAAGCAGATCAACGACGTGCATGGCCATGACGTGGGCGATGAAGTGCTGAAGAGGATCGCCGAGGTGATCGCCGGGCTGTCGGGCGAGCACCTGTGCGGCCGCCTGGGCGGCGAAGAGTTCGCCGTCATTTACCTGGGCGAAAAGAACGCGGCCTGCGCCTTTGCCGCGCAGCTGGTCGATGCCGTCGAGGCGGCTTTCGTGCCGGAACGCAAGGTGTCCGTCAGCATCGGCGTGGCGGAATTGCTCAAGGAAGTCGACTTGTCGCACAGCTACCGGCGCGCCGACGAATCCCTGTACCTGGCCAAGAAGAACGGCAAGAACCGCTACGTGCTCAACGCTGCCTAGGCATTGCCGCCGGGCGTCCAGCTGCCCTGCGCTGCAGGAAATGCTGATCTTGGCCATGGCAAGCGGGACAGTGATTCAATAGCCAAGCTTGGCAGAAAGCGTTTCATTCCTGAAATGCTAAGATCGCGGCGCGCGCATGCCGGCAACCGGGCCGGCATGGCGTCTCGACCAGGATTGCCATTGAACATACGCCTCATTTATCCCCTGCTGTCGCTGTGCGCGGCTCTGGTCACGTCACCGTTTGCGCTGGCGCAAACGCAAGCGACCGAAGACGCCGCCTTCGTGGCCGCCACCGTGCCCGTCTCCGTGCCGTCGCCGCCGCTCAGCCTGAACGAGCATCCGCAAATCCGCGCCGGCGTTTTCAAGCTGCTCGGTTATGCGCGTGGCAACTATACGCAGGGAGATACCCTGATCGCGCTCCAGGTGCTCGACAGCATGCGCTCACTGGAACACATCCAGCGCACCATGTTGCCCGACGGGCGTTCCGTGCTGGCGTCCATCAACCCCGGCACACACGGCGCGCAGCGCGCCGCCATGCTGTTCGACCCGCAACGCAAGCTGTTGGCCTTGGGCCTGATCAACGGCCATTGCCAGGCCGCCATCGGCGATGCCGTGCCCGCCTGCCTGCCGTCCAGCCACGCCGTGTTGACGGTGTTTGTGCCGCCGGGCGCGGAGGACGAGATGGCAGCGCCGCTGCTCGTGTGGGCGCGGCAACTGCCGCCCATGCTGGCGCAGGCGGCGCCGGAACAGCGGCAAAGCATTGCTGCGGTGGAATACATCACCACGCGTCCCGGCCAGCCCGGCTGGGAGCCGCGCGACGTGCCGCCCGGCTTTCCGCCCAGCTTGCTGCACCTGCTGCTGCCGGACGCGGAATTGACCGGCAGCGCCAGCGGCGGCAAGCTCATCGCACCGGCGGGCCTCGCCGGTTTGCCCATGCACACGCCCACGGAAGCGGCCGAGGCTGGCGACGAGCCCCGGCCCGATACCAGCATCACCCTGCGCAGCTATGCCGACTTCCACTGGGTACTCAACACCTATGCCAAGCTGGCCAAAGGCGCGCAAGTGAAGGGCCATGACGACAAGGTCGTGTTCACGGGCAGCGATACGAGCGGCCGCTACACGGTGACCTTGCGCGAACCGGAGAAGAAAGACAGCGTGTTCATCACCGTGGCCAGTTGGCGGACAAAATAAGGAAGGCGAACAGGGAAAGCATTGCCATTACGCACAAGAGCATGGCATTTTGGCATTTTGCGGTATGATTTCCAGCCGTGCGGCGCGGCCCGATCCCTGCCTTGCCCACCCAGCCCTTCAAGCCAGCCACGCTTGCGTAGCATCCTGCCCTAAGGAATTCATATGTTCGGTTTTAACTTGCGCGTCGCCAAGATGGTGTGGACGGCTTTCCTCATCGCCTTCCTGCTATTTCTTACCTACAAGGTCTCCTCGACCCTGATCGTGGTGGTCTTTGCCATTTTCTTCAGCTACCTCGTGTATCCGCTGATCGGGCTGCTGGAGCGGTATGGCCCGAAACGCCTGCCGCGCACGGCCGCCATCGGCATCGTTTTCCTGGTGGTGATCTTGCTGGTGGCGGTGCTGGGGTCCATCTTCGGGTCGCGCATCGAGGAAGAGGCGATCAAGCTCAGCGATCAGTTGCCGACCTTGCTCAAGGGGAATAATTTTGCCGAACGCATCCCGTTGCCGGAATTCATGGAACCGTTGCGCGCGCGCCTGCTGTCGTTCATGCAGACGCAGCTGAGCAGCGGTACGGGACAAGCCATGCCGCTGGCGAAGGAACTGGGCTTGACCGTCATGCATGCGGCAAGCAACCTGATCTATCTGGTGCTGGTGCCCGTGCTGAGCTTTTTGCTGATCAAGGAAGGCCCGGACATGCGCGACGGCTTGCTGTCCCTGCTGAACCGCCCGAACAAGAAGCTCTGGGGCGCCATCATCGATGACCTCGACATCCTGCTGTCGCGCTATGTGCGCGCCCTGCTGCTGTTGTCGATCGCCACGTTTGTGTCCTACAGCATCGCCTTTTCCCTGATGGGCGTGCCGTACAGCCTGCTGCTGGCCGGCGCGGCCGCCTTGCTGGAATTCATCCCGTTTGCCGGTCCGCTGGCGGCGGCCGTCATCGCCGTGGTCGTGGCCGGCTTCAGCGGTTTCGAGCACGTGTTCTGGCTGATCGGCTTTATCGCCGCCTACCGTTTGTTCCAGGATTACGTGGTCAACCCGTATTTGATGAGCGAAGGCGTGGAAGTGAGCCCGCTGATGGTGATCGTCGGCTTGCTGGCCGGCGACCAGTTGGGTGGCGTGGTCGGCATCTTCCTGTCCGTGCCCGTGATGGCGGCCATCAAGATCGTCTTCGTGCGTGCGCGGGCAGCCTTGCAGGCGCGCCACGATGCACTGGAGAAAGCGGAACAGGCTGCAGAGGAAGCGCGCGCCCAGGCCCTGGCCGAGGCGGCGCTATTGCAGGAACAGGGCAGCAAGGTGGCCCTGGAACCTCGCTAGCTTAGAACTCTTCCCACTCGCCGCTGTTGTCTGCGGCGGGCTTGGCAGCACGTGGCTGGGCGGGAGCGGCTGCCGCGGCAGCGCGGATTGGCGCCAGGCGCAACGCCGGGCGTTTCAAGGCCGTGCTGGCGGCAGCCACGACAGGCTTGCGCAAGACAGGCTTGGCCGCTGCCGGACCGCTGTGGCTGGCGTCGAGTTTAAAAATGCTGACCATCTCGGCCAGCGCCGCCGCCTGTTCCTGCATCGCTTCCGAGGCGGCTGCCGCTTCTTCCACCAGCGCCGCATTCTGTTGCGTCACGGTATCCATTTCCGCCACGGCTTGATTGATCTGGCCGATGCCCAGTTCCTGCTCGCGGCCGGCGGCGCTGATTTCGCCCATGATGTCCGTCACGCGGCGGATGCTGGATACGATCTCGTCCATCGTCGTGCCCGTCTGGCTGACCAGCGCGCTGCCGGCGCCCACGTTCTGCACCGACGCTTCGATCAGCATCTTGATGTCCTTGGCGGCGGAAGCCGAGCGGTGCGCCAGGTTGCGCACTTCCGTGGCGACGACGGCAAAGCCGCGGCCCTGCTCGCCCGCGCGGGCCGCTTCCACGGCCGCGTTCAGGGCCAGGATGTTGGTCTGGAAGGCGATGCCGTCGATCACGCCGATGATGTCGGCGATCTTTTTCGACGATTCGCTGATGGTACCCATGGTATCGACCACTTGCGCCACCAGTGCGCCGCCTTTCACCGCCACGTCCGAAGCGGAGACGGCCAGCTGGTTGGCCTGGCGCGCATTGTCCGAGTTCTGCTTGACGGTCGATGTCAGCTCTTCCAGCGACGATGCCGTTTCTTCCAGGCTCGACGCTTGCTGTTCCGTGCGGCTGGACAAGTCCAGGTTGCCCGAGGCGATTTCATTGCTGGCCGTGGCGATGGCGCCGCTGCCGTCGCGCACGCCGCGCACGGTGGTCGACAGGCGTTCCTGCATTTTCTGCAAGCCCGTCAGCAAGGCGCCCATCTCGTCGTGGCGCGTGATGACGATGTCGTTGGCCAGGTTGCCATCCGAAATGGCGCCGAAATGGCGCAGGGCCTGGTCCAGCGGGCCAAAGATGGCGCGCAGCAGCAAGATGCTGGAAATAATCGTCAGCAAGGCGCCGACTATCATGCCGCCGATGGCCATGGTCACCTGGGTGTGGTAGCTGGACTGGCTTTCCTCATACATCTTGGCGGCCGAGCTGGCCTGGTATTGCGTCAAGGTTTCGGCAGCCTGGTCCAAGGTGCGGTACAGCGGCGTCAGCCCTTTCATCATCAAGCCATCCGCTTGCGCGATGTTGCCTTCACGCAAAGCCTTGCTCATGGTCAGCACGCCATTGTTCATGTAATCGCTGCGCTTCTTGTCCATGTCGTCGGACAGGCGCTTTTCTTCCGCGCCTTGCGGCAAGGCCAGGTACACCTTCCACGACTTGTTGGATGCTTCCAGGAACTGTTCCGCGCGGGCCAGGGTATCCTTGGCATCGGGCGCATCCGGGTGCACCATCACGCGGTCCATCGTGAAGCGGGCGCGGCCCAGGGCAATTTGCGATTCGCCGATCGCCTGCGTCGAGGCCAGCTGGTTGCTGTAGACCTCGTTGAGGCTGTTGTTGGCCGATTTCAGGCTGATGATACTCATGACGCCCAGCAAGGCGATCAGCAAACCCAGCACACTCATGGTGGCAATCAGGCGCATTTTTATTGTTATATTCGACAGCATGCAATTTCCTTGGTAAGGGCGCGACCGTGCCACCGCCAACCGAGTGGAATAGCGGCAAACGCCAGATGGGCGGGTCACGTGAATTGTTCAGGACAGGTCGATACGGCGTGTGCGGCGGCAGGGGGGAAGGCGGCCCGCGCATATCGTCAGGAGTGCAATACAGGGCAACGAGGTTGAGGTTTCCTGTATTTTTAATTTCCTTACTGCAAGATACAGGGAAAGATTACCAGTAGCAACAACCAGCATGAATTTTCACACTTTGTAACAAGCCGATGATGTTTTTTGCGCAGAACTGGCATTCCGCTGACATGCGCAGTCGCTTGGGAATGCCATTTATGCTAGCCATCTAGTTAATACATGGTTTCTTCGATAAGCTGGCCATCGTCGCGGAAAGACTGGAACCGGCCCGTTTTCCGGCCCATATTGTAGGCGCCGGTCTGCTTCGGCTTGCCGTTCTGGAAATGTTCGATGTTGACGCCATGCAGCACGCCCTTGCTCCAGTTGCGGTGAAATTGCGGCAGTTCGCCATCGGGATAAAACAGGGTTTCCGCACCATCGCGCTTGCCGTCGGCAAACGTGCCCTGGTAACGCCGCTTGCCGTCAGGATAAAAACTTTCCATCGTGCCATCGAGCACACCGAGGCGGTAATGCTCGACCAGTTCCAGCTGGCCGCCGGCCGCATACTGCTCCAGCTTGCCATCGGGTTTGCCATTGAGCATCGTCAACACTTGCCAGCCGCCGTCCGGCGTCGCCTTCTTCCACGGCCCCTGCCTGACGTCATCGACATACAGGCCGCCGCCACCGGGTTCGACCCACTGGCCCTGCTTCTTGCCGTTCACATAGTTGCCCTGCCATTGCACCACGCCATCGACGCGGCGCTCGCTGGGGCCGTCCAGGCGGTCTTTCACGAAATGGTCGTAACCGGTAAAGCTGTGCATGTCCGCTGCGCGCCATTCGGCCACGCCCGGGCGCACTTCCCAGCGCCCCGTGCGCTGGCCCCGCTGCATCATGCCCGTCGTCGTTTCGTCGCCGCTTTCATACGTCCATGATCCCTCGGCCTTGTCGGCGACAAAGGCGCCGGACGAGCGGATGGTGTTCGGCTCCTCGAAGTGCCATACGCCGGTGCGTTTGCCCTGCGCATACAGGCCGCGGGCAAACACGCTGCCCACGCAGCAATTGACGTCATACTCGATGAATGGCCCATCCTGGCTGCCGGAAAAGCGCTGCGGCTGCGTTTCCCAGGTGATCCACTTGACGTGATAACTGGGCACGCGGCCCCCTTCCCAGCCCTTGCCCAGCAGATAGGTGACGGTCAGATAACGACCATCCTTTTCCTGGTACGTTTTTTTATAGGCAAACGCGGGGGCGTCGGCTGGCTTGCCAGGCAGTAACTCGCCATCGATATTGAAATAGCCGACCAGGGTGCCGTGCGCATGCTCGATGGTGTCGAACCCGGCCACGCCCGAGGGCGCGTAGGCGATGCTGTAATCGATCAGCTGCAGGGAGGCCAGCGCGGCGCGCACGTGCGCCTCGTCCATGGCCTTGGCGCCGCGCACGATGGCGTCCAGCGCAGGCTGCAAGGTGGCCACCTTGAACATCTTGCCGCCGCTGCGCTCGTAGCGGTAGGCATGCAATCCAAAGCGGTTGTCATTGCGGCTGAGCACGAACGTGGTTTCGCCTTCGCTGTCGAGGTCAAGCTGGAACACGGCTTCGATGCTGGCCTGGCCATACTTGTCCAGGTTCATGCGTTTGTCGCTATCCCCATTGCACTGGCAGTAGTAGCCGTTGACTTCGCCATTTTCCCGCAGGAAAGCCAGCACCACGCCGCCGTCGCGGCGCTCGACGGCGCTGGCGTAGGCCATGGATTGGCCTTCATAGAAACGCGCCGCCTGCGCTGACGCCAGGGTACCCAGCGCCAGCAGCACCGTCATCGTGCTCATCCAAAATGTTTGCCGCATGTCAACTCCACTGCCGAAAACCGCCATTATGCATGGCCGTTCAGGCAAGACCGGACACCCCAGCACGCCGGCCAAACAGGGGGCGCTGCACCGTCTGCGCCAGCAGCACGCCCAGCAGCGAGATGCCGCCGCCGACCAGGTGATACACATGCATGCTTTCATGCAGCCAGACGATGGCCAGCAAGGCCGTCAGCAGGGGCAGCAGGTTGACGTAGATGCTGCAGCGGTTCGGCCCCAGCAATTTGACGCCTTCGATCCACAAATAGGACAGCACGATGGACGAGCCGATGCCCGCATAGCCGATCAGGGGCAAGGTGGTGGCGTCGAGCCGGGCGCTGCCGGGCGGCAGCAGCAGGAACAGCGGCAGCATGCACACCAGGGCCGCCAGCGCCTGGCAATAAATAGCTTGCCAGGCGGGAATGGACAGACGCCAGCGGCGCAGCAGCACGCCGTACAGGGCAAAGCTCAGGCAGGCCAGCAGCATCAGCGCATCGCCCGCATGCACACCTTGATGCAGCAAGGCCAGCACGTCGCCGCGCCCCACCAGGTACAGCAGGCCGCCGAACGACAGCACGCCGCCAGCCGCCATGCCGACCGTCAGGCGCTCGCCCAGCAGCAGCACGCTGAGCAAGGCCGTCATCAGCGGTGCCAGCGCCGTGACGATGGCCATGTTCGTCGCCGTCGTCGATTCGGCGGCGCGGTAGGACAGGCTCTGGAACAGCGCCATCGACATCACGCCGCACAGGGCCAGCTGCCACCACTGGCGGCGGATAGCGGCGCGGTTGCGCCACAGGGGGCGGGCGATAAACGGCGTCATCACCAGCAAGACCAGCACCAGGCGATAAAAGGTGATGGCCGTGGGGGCGATGCTGGACGCGGCCAGCTTGGACACGACGACGTTGCCGGCCCACAGCAGCATGGCGAGAAACGGATACAGATAGGCGCGCACAGGCATGCGAGGCTCCATAAATAATTGCGGATATTCATCATGCCGCAGGCACGCCGCGCCTTCTCGCGCTAAAATGTCCATACCTATCGCAAAACTGACCCGCTTTCATGGATTGTTCCTCCCCCGCCTTTCAGGAATTGCTGCCCGTCACGGCGCGCGCCATGGCGCTGGCCGTCGACTATGCGCATGGCCACGTGATTTCCGTGCACCGCCACACGCATGCGCAATTGCTGTATGCCATCGAGGGCGTGATGACCATCGAGGCGCAGGGCGGGCGCTGGGTGGTGCCGCCCACGCGCGGCGTGTGGCTGCAACCCGGCATCGCGCATCAGGTGCGCATGAGCGGCGCCGTGAAAATGCGCACGGTGTTCGTCAACTGCGCCAATTCTCCATTGCTGCCTGGCCACAGCTGCGTGCTCGACATCAGCCCCCTGCTGCGGCAACTGATCGTGGCGGCCGTCGACATCGCGCCCGATTTTACGGAAGGCAGCCGCGACTGGCATCTGCTGCAATTGCTGTTGCACGAACTGGGCAGCCTGCCCGTGCTGCCCCTGTACCTGCCCTTGCCTTTTGACGCGCGCCTGCGCGGCATCTGCGCGCGGCTGATGGAACAACCGGGCGAGCAGCTGACGGTGGCGCACTGGGCGCAGGAACTGGCGATCACCGAGCGCAGCCTGCACCGCTTGTTCCAGAAACAGACGGGCATGCGCTTCGGCCAATGGCGCCAGCAGGCGCGGCTGCTGCGGGCGCTGGAGCAATTGGCGCGCGGCGGCAAGGTCATCGACGTGGCCATGGACAATGGCTACACGAGCCAGAGCGCGTTTACGGCCATGTTCAAAAAGCACTTCGGCACCACGCCCACCGCGTTTTACCAGGCAAAAATCATCGCCGCATAAAAAAAATGCTGCTATGCATCAATAATCATGGGCGATAAGCGCCGCTCTTGTTATCATCGCAAGCCTTATCGCACCGCGCCCATCCTGGCAGCGGTGTTGACCTCTATCACACCACCATGACACAGAATTTCTTCCAGACTTTTATCCTGCTTTTGCTCGTCACTGATCCGTTCGGCAACGTTTCCCTGTTCGTCAACGCCCTGAAACGGGTACCGATCGAGCGGCGCTGGAAAGTCGTGGTGCGCGAATGCCTGATCGCTTTCGGCATCTTGCTGCTGTTTATGTTCTTCGGCCGTCATTTCTTGAACGCCTTGCAATTGTCGGAAGTGGCGCTGCGCATCGGCGGCGGCGTGATCCTGTTCCTGATCGCCATGCGCATGGTGTTTCCGCAGCCAAATGCGGGCAATAGCGACCACGAAATGGGCGGCGAGCCGTTCATCGTGCCGCTGGCCATCCCCGCGCTGGCCGGTCCGTCGGCCCTGGCCACCGTGCTGCTGTTTTCCTCGCATGAAGTCAATGAAGTGATCGCCCACGTGGCGGGATTGACGGCCGTGGCCGTCGTCTGGCTGGCCGTCTTTCTGTGCGCCGAACGCTTGCAGCGGGCGCTCGGTCCAAGGGTCATGACGGCGTTCGAGCGCCTGATGGGCTTGATCCTGACGGCCATGGCCATTGAAATGCTGCTGGCCGGCATACGCGCGTTTTTGAAGTCCGTTTAATATTCTCATTCATCCACTGAAGGAGTCCAGCATGAGCCGTTGCGCCCACATTTGCCTGATGGCCGATTACAACCAGTGGATGAATGCCAAGGTCTACGCGGCGGCGGCCAGCCTGCCACCCGGCGAACTGGAGCGTGAGCGGGGCGCCTTTTTCGGCTCCCTGCTGGCCACCTTGAACCACGTGATGGTGGGCGACACCTTGTGGATGCAACGCTACGCGAAACATCCGGCCGGTTTCCCCCTGCTCGACCCCATTCGCGCCATCACGCCGCCCGCGTCGCTCACGCAGCCGCTGTTCGCGGCCGAGGATTTTGCCGCCATGCACGCGCACCGGCAATGGCTGGACCAGGTCATCATCGACTGGGCCGCTTCCATCCGCGAAGAAGACCTCGACCATTTGCTCGACTACCGCAACAGCAAGGGGCCGAACCGGCGCGAGTTCTTCAGCCTGCTCATGCATTTCTTCAACCACCAGACGCACCACCGGGGCCAGGCCAGCACGCTGCTGTCGCAAGCGGGCGTGGACATCGGCGACACGGATTTACTGTTTCGCATCCCCAACCATATTGCCGACTGACGGCAGGCGGTACAGCCACGCTTTCACGGCAATCGCTGCCAGCGCCAGCCCGCCCAGCAGCGCGCCGCAAGCCAGCGCCCCCGGCATGCCATAGGACTCGATGGCCATGCCGCCGGCCAGCGCGCCCACCGTCACGCCCAGGTTGATGGCGGCGATATACACGCCGATGGCAAACGCGGGCGCCTCGCGCGCTTCGCTGCTGAGCCACACTTGCGTCACGATCAGCCCGCTCGTATGCGCCGCGCCCCAGAACAGCAGCAAGACGGCCAGCGCCGCCCAGCCGAGACCGCTGCCTGCATGCCGGTACAGCAGCCAGTACGCCAGCCCCAGCAGCACAGGCTGCAGCAAGACCGTGCGCAGCACGTGCGTGCCCAGCTGGCGCCCCGCGAACAGATTGCCCGCCACGCCACCGATACCAAACACCACCAGCGCCAGCCCCGTCTGGCGCGCCGACAAGCCCGCCACTTGTTGCAGATACGCGGCCGCATACGCATACACGGCAAACATGGCGGCAAACACCAGCACGGCGGCGGCAATCGTGAACCACAGGGCCGGTTTGCGCAGCACGGCCAGCTGGCGGCCATACGCCAGCGGCGCTTCGCGTGGCGACTCGGGCAAGAACAGGTATAAGCCCAGCGCCGCCAGCGCATTGACGAGGGCGCAGGCGAGGAACGACGCCTCATAGCCATATTGCGCGGCAATCCAGGTGGTCAGCGGAATGCCCAGCACCATGCCCATGCTGGTGCCCGTGAACGCATGGGCACCAGCCCGGGCCGCATCGCGCGGCGGATACAGGGCGGCGGCGGCCACCATGGCCAGCGAGAAATACACGGGGTGGAACAGGGCCGGCACGATGCGCAGCGCCAGCAGCAGCCCGAAGCGCGGCGCATACGCCGAGGCCACGCTGGCCAGGGCGAACACGAGCAGGGAGACGATCAGCACGCTCTTGCGGCGCCAGCGCGTGGCCAGCAGCACGAGGAAGGGGCCGCCCACGGCGATCACCAGCGCGAACAGGCTCACCAGCGAACCCGCCTGCGCCGCCGTCACGCCATAGCGCTGCATGATCATCGGCAAGATGCCCACCACGCCAAACTCGATGCAATACACACCGAACAGGCCCAGCGCCAGAAAGACGATGGGGTGCGGGCGCGTCATGGCATTTCCTTGGCGCCAGCTTCCTTGCTGCCATAAATCGCCTGGCACAGTTCCGTCACGAACGGCCCCGCCATGCCCTCCAATGCCGTATTCGTGAACGCCACCACGGACAGTTCCTGCGCCGGGTCGACAAACCACGAGTGGCCATACGTGCCGCCCATGCGCCAGCTACCCACGGATTCCGGCGTGGCGGCGGCAAGCGGGTCCGTCAAGACCGTGAAGCCCAGGCCAAAGCCACGGCCCGGCCAGAATGGCAAATCAAAACCGCCCGTCTGGTTTGCTCCCATCTGGCGCGCCAACGCCGGCGGCAGCAGCGGCGCGCCGCCCAGTCGCAGGGTTTCCAGCAGGCGCATGAAGTCGGGGGCGGAACCGACCATGCCGGCGCCGCCGGATGGGTACGCCTGCGCGTCGAGCGCCCTTGCCGGCGACAAGGTAAAGCCGGCCATGCCTTCGAGAAACGGCAGATGGTCTTCCCCCGCATCGCGCAAACGCCGCGGCCGGGCTTCTCCCGCTGCACGGTCCGCATAGGCGACAGCCAGGCGCGCCCCGTCCGTGCTGATAAAACCCGTGTCGCGCATGGCCAGCGGCGCCGTCACCAGCTGTTCCACGGCCTGCGCCAGCGGCAGATCCGTTACTGCTTCGATCACGGCGCCCAGCACGTCGGTGGCGATCGAATACGCCCAGCGCGTGCCTGGTGCAGACGCGAGCGGCACGGTGGCCAGGCGGCGCAGGTTGTCCTCGAGGGAAATACGGGACGCATCCATGCCGTCGGACACGCCCGCCCGTGCATACGCGCCGCCCGGCGGCTGGAAAAAGCCGTAGTCGAGGCCCGCCGTGTGCGTGAGCAGGTGGCGCACGGTCATCGCCGCCACCGTACCGTCCGGCTGGCGCGGCGCGAAGTACGGCAGCCAGCGCGCCACCGGGTCGTCCAGGCCCAGGCGGTTCTGCCCTACCAGCGCCAGCGCGGCCGTGGAGACGATGGGTTTGCTGACGGACGCCAGGCGGAAGACGGCGTCTTCCACCATGGGCGTGCCCGCTTCGCGGTCTAGGTGGCCGGCGGCGCGGCGGTACACGTCCTGGCCGCCGTGGCGCACCAGCACCACGGCGCCCGCCAGGCGCTGCTGCTGCAGCACGGCATCGAGCAAGGGATCGATACGGGCGGACAAGGCCGCGGGAGAGAAGTTGTACATCATGGCTCAGCCTTTCAAATGATCAGGCTGCCAAGGTAAGCCAGACGCGATCAAAGAAAAATAGGCTATAGTTTCTGTCTGTGCGGACGCTGGCATCCGCAATCAAAAGGGAAACCATGGATAACCTGGCGGGATTCACGGCCTTCGTGCAGGCGGCGGAAATGCGCAGTTTCGTGGCGGCGGGCCGGGTGCTCGGTATTTCCGCCTCGGCCGTGGGCAAGAGCATCGCGCGGCTGGAAGAACGCCTCGGTGTGCGCCTGTTTCACCGCAGCACGCGCAGCATCGCGCTGACCAGCGAAGGCACCGTGTTTCTCGAGCGCTGCCGGCGCATCCTGGGAGAAATCGAGGCGGCCGAGCTGGAGTTATCGAACAGCAAGAGCGCGCCGCAAGGCCGCTTGCGCGTCAGCCTGCCGCTGGTGGGCAGCTTGCTCAACCCCGTGCTGGCGGCCTTTGCGCGTGCCTATCCGCAGGTGGAACTCGACCTCGATTTCAGCGACCGCCGGGTCGACGTGATCGAAGAAGGCTACGACGCCGTCGTGCGCGCGGGAGAAAGTGCCGACAGCCGTTTGATGAGCCGCCAGCTGGGCCAGTTCCAGCTGCAACTGGTGGCCGCGCCCGCCTACCTGACGCAGCACGGCACGCCGGAGCTGCCGGCCGACCTGGCCCGCCACACTTGCCTGTTGTACAAATTTCCCAGCAGCGGCAAGGTCGAGGCGTGGCCCTTGCCCGAGTGGAATACCCTGCACGCGGCCGGCTTGCCGACTGTGCTCAACTGTAACAACGTCGACACCCTGCTGCACTTTGCCGAAAGCGGCCTGGGCATCGCCGCCCTGCCCGACTTTGCCGTGCGCGCGGCGCTGGCGGCGGGCCGCCTGCGGCCGGTGCTGGACGCGCACCGCCGGCACGACGGCGCCTTCCGCATCCTGTGGCCCAGCAGCCGCCACCTGACGCCGAAACTGCGCGCCTTCATCGACTTCCTCGCTGCCCACGTGTTTCCCCAGCGCTGATGTTTCCTGCGCTTGCGCTCGTTGTTTCCATGCGACAACTTATTTCATTTGCTGCCCGTTCTTGAACTTTTCGCTAACTTGATACAAGTTTTTGTATTGCAGTGCGAAATTTTGAGGAACAATTACAGGCTGGCCGCCCATACGTACAAACCCGTAGTCCCGGCCCGTCCGACGTTTCCTCACCATACCGCAACACGAAAGCAATCATGTCACTCACACAATTCAAAATCGGCACCCGGCTCGGGATCGGGTTTGCTGTCGTCCTCGGCCTGCTGGTGGCCGTCTTGCTCGTCGGCCTGTATTCCATGGGACAACTGAGCGCACGCACCCACGACATCGTGGCTGACAAGAACGTCAAGATGGCGGCGGCCAATACCATGAGCGACAACGTGCGCAACATTACCCTGGCGATCACCAGCGTGGTGGTGGCGCCGACGGAAGCGCTGGTGCAGGCGGAACTGGCAAAGATCGGCGAAGCGCGCAAGAAATACGGCGCCGCCAAGGAAACCTTGCAAAAGAAAATCTCGACGGACAAGGAAACGGCGCTGATGGCCGAACTGGACGCGGCCTTGAAAGCGGGCGCGCCGCTGAACAACAAGGTCATCGAGCTGCGCAACGCGGGCCAGACGGAAGAAGCGATCGCCTTCCTGACGCAGCAGGCGGCACCGAGCCTGAAACGCGTGCTGGGCGCGCTCGACAGCCTGGTCGCGTATGAAGGCGAACAGGCGGCGCAGGCCGCAACGCAAGCCGAGACGCTGAGCGCCAGCGCGCGCGCCTCCATGATCATCCTGGGCAGCGTGGCCGTGCTGCTGGGCGCCTTCGTTGCCTGGATCATCACGCGCTCGATCACCCGCCCCATCAATGCAGCCGTGGCCGTGGCCGAAACGGTGGCCTCGGGCGACCTGTCTTCGCACATCGTCGTCAATTCCAGCGATGAAACAGGCCGCCTGCTGGGCGCCCTGAAAGCCATGAACGACAGTCTGTTGGGCGTGGTGGCGCAAGTGCGCCATGGCACGGATGCGATCGCCACGGCATCGAGCGAAATTGCCGCCGGCAACCTCGACCTGTCGTCGCGCACGGAAGAACAGGCAAGTTCCCTGGAAGAAACGGCATCGTCGATGGAAGAACTGACCTCGACCGTGAAGCAGAATGCGGACAATGCACGCCAGGCGAACCAGCTGGCGAAAAGCGCGTCCGAGGTAGCCGTGCGCGGCGGCAGCATCGTCGCGCAAGTGGTCGATACCATGGGCACCATCAATGACTCGTCGAAGAAAATCGTCGACATCATCGGCGTCATCGATGGCATCGCCTTCCAGACCAACATTCTTGCCTTGAACGCGGCCGTGGAAGCGGCGCGCGCGGGCGAACAGGGCCGCGGCTTCGCCGTCGTGGCCACGGAAGTGCGTAATCTTGCCCAACGATCTGCTGGCGCAGCGAAAGAAATCAAGGAATTGATCGCCGCCTCCGTCGCCAACGTGGACACGGGTTCGCGCCTCGTCAATGAGGCGGGCCAGACCATGGGCGACATCGTCGACAGCATCGTGCGCGTGACCGACATCATGGGAGAAATCACCTCCGCCACGCACGAGCAGACCATCGGCATCGAGCAGATCAACATGGCCATTGCCCAGATGGATGAAGTGACGCAGCAAAACGCGGCCCTGGTGGAAGAAGCGGCGGCCGCCTCGCAAAGCATGCAGGAACAGGCGGGCGAGCTGGCGCACGTGGTGGGCTTCTTCAAGACGGGTAACCATGTTGCCAGCGTAAGCAAGCTGAGCCCGGCGCGCGCAGCCACGCCGGCGCCCGCCATCGCACGTCCTGCGGCAAAGCCCGCGCCCGTGCGCAAGGCCGTGGCGGCCGCCCCGGCGCGCCGCAGCAATGCCGCCGCCGAGAGCGAATGGGAAGAGTTTTAACTAATAGCAACATCCTCGCCACACGAAAGCCAGGCAGGAAGTTGCTGCCTGGCTTTTTTTCGTCCGCCAATACCACTTTTTTTGCGGCAAAGCCCGCGCAATAGACAAAAGTGCAAAACGTGCAGCACGCATACGCTTTACAATCCTCGCTCGCTTTACAAAATATTGGTCATCATGAATCAGGCAGAACAGCAGCGCCTCCTGGCTATCCTGGAGTATTGGCACAAGATCGAATTCTTTATCCCGTTTGACCTGAATCAAATCACGGACGTTGAAGACCAGTCCACCGTGCGTCTCCTCCACCGCGAACAGCTGGCGCAATTACCGCCGCAGTTCGCCACGCAGTGGCAAGTCCCTTCCGACCGCGAGATCGACGGCTTTTCACTGTTCCTCGGCGTGTTCGACAAGGCTGAAATCAACAAGGCTTGCCCGCCGGCCAACGGCCCGGAAAACATTGCCGAAACAGAAAAAACAGAGCTGCTGGGACGCTCGTGCTTTGCCCGCCTGAACCTCAATGCGCTGGGCGAGCCGCAGTTCGATCCCGTGTCCGTGTCGACCTTGCCGTGGGCGCTGGGCCGCGCCCGCACGCCGGACTGGTCGGGCCTGAGCCTGGACGCCTTCAGCGACAGCCAGCTGGCGCTGCAGGACAGCCTGCGCAACTTCGCGGCAAGCCGCGCGGCACAGCAGATAACGGACGAAGCGGGCAATGTCTCGTCGCCCCTGTCCGGCATGGAAATCGCGGCCCTGGCCGACCTGCTGCGCGACTGGGCCGGTTTCCACCCGTCCGCCGGACAGCCGCTGGCCGTGCTGGAATTGCGCACGCGCAAGAAACGCGCCGCCGCGACGGACGCCGATACGCTGGAGTCCAGCCAGAACCGCAGCCTGGACTTCGGCGACGCGGTGGAACCGTCGATCGATATCCTCAACAGTTTTTACCTCGATGACCTGGAGCAGATCATCCGCGCCTTGCGTGGCGGCAAGTTGCCCGCGACGGTCGCCGCCTATCTGACGCCGCTGGCGCAGGATGAGCGCATCGACCTGTACAGCCCGGCCGGACGCCAGGCGCTGGCCGCCATGCTCAATCCCGCGAACATGAACCGGGGACACTGGCTGGAAGACGCCAGCTACGCCATGAGCCTGATGCAGCAGTTCGCCATCCACGGCGCGCGCACGGGCTTGAGCGAGCGCGGCATCTTTTCCGTCAACGGCCCGCCCGGCACGGGCAAGACGACCTTGCTGCGCGAATTGTTCGCTGACAACATCGTGCGCCGCGCCAGCGTGCTGTCCTGCCTGGACCGCGCCGGCGACGCCTTCATCGGCAAGGTGGCCGTCGCCTTCGAAGGCGTGCGCGACCCGATCACGATCGCCCGCTTGCGTCCGGAACTGACGGGCTTTGAAATGGTCGTCGCCTCGTCGAACAATGCGGCGGTGGAAAACATTTCCGGCGACCTGCCGAAACCGAAACAGCTGGGCAAGGAATGGGCGCGCACGCGTTATTTCGAAAGCGTGGCGCGCCGGGTCGTGGCCGACGGCAATGGCGCCAACCGCGCCTTGACCGAAACGGAAGCCCCGTGGGGCTTGATGTCCTGCGCGCTGGGCAATAGCACCAACCGCCGCCGCTTCGTCAGCAATTTTTATGACGACGACTGGGACAAAACCACGGCGCGCAAGACGCCGAATGCGCAAAATATCCGCCAATGGCTGGCCAGCTACCAGGGCGTCAGCTTCGCCCAGGCCGCGCGCGAGTTCCGCGAGACGGAACACGTGGTGGAAAAGGCCTTGGCCGAGCACGCCCAGTACGCGGCCCTGTGGCAAGCCGTGGGCACGTGCACGGAAGAAGACTTCATGCAGGCCAGCCAGCAAGCGTTGATTGAAGCCGAGCAAGAGATGGATGCGGCCAATGGCGCCCTGTCCGGCGCACTGGCGCAACAGGACACCCTGCTTGCCAGCAAGAAGGAATTGCTGGAAGAAGAACGCCTGGTGGCGCTGACGCAACCCGGCTTCTTTGCACGCTTGTTCCGCACGGCACCGGCGCGCGCCTACAAGGATGCCGTCGTGGCCAACGCCGAGGCGCAGCGCCAGGCCGCGCGCGACGTGTCCGCCATCAAGCTGCTGCTCAAGGGCGAGCTGGAGCCGCGCTGCGAGCGCGCCCGCAACAGCCTGCATATCGCCCTGCGCACGGCGCAATCGCGCCAGCGCGAATGGGATGACAGCACGGAACTGCTGCGCCGCGCCCGCATGCGCTTCCCCACCATCATCGCACCGGCCACCCTGGACGAGCTGGACGGCGACGCGCTGCAAATTAGCGGCCTGTGGCATGAACCGGCGCTGGCGCGCCTGCGCTCGCGCCTGTTCGCCAAGGCCCTGGCCCTGCATGAAGCGTGGCTGGCGGAAGTGGCGAAAAAAGGCGGACCCGGCTTTGGCGGCAACTTGCTGGCCGTGTCGAAACTGCTGAAAAACAAGCGCGCCTACGACCAGTCGCACATCGCCATGGTCTGGCACAGCCTGTTCATGGTCGTGCCTGTCGTCTCGACCACGTTCGCCTCGTTCGCGCGCCAGTTCCAGGGCATGGGCCCGGAATCGCTGGGCTGGCTGTTCATCGATGAAGCGGGCCAGGCCGTGCCGCAAGCGGCACTGGGCAGCCTGTGGCGCGCCAAGCGCGCCGTCGTCGTGGGCGACCCGCTGCAGATCGAACCCGTGTTCACCGTGCCGGGCCGCCTCGTGCAAACCTTGTCCGCCCTGTCGCCGCATACGCAGGATGGCAGTTACGCGCCGACTTCCGTTTCCGTGCAGACGCTGGCCGACAAGGCCAACCGTTATGGCGCGACGGTCGGCGCCGGCAGCGCCCAGCCCCTGTGGATCGGCAGCCCCCTGCGCGTGCACCGCCGCTGCGTCGAACCGATGTTTTCGCTGGCCAACAGCATCGCCTACGAAGACAAGATGGTCTATGGACTAACTGACCGCACGCCGCCGGCCAGCGCGCGGGGTCTGACGCGGGGACCGAGCCGCTGGATCGACGCTCTTGGTCCCGTCAGCTACAAGCAGGTGGTGCCCGTGCAGCTCGATTTCGTGCTGGAAGTGCTATTAAAACTGTATCGCCGCGACGGCAAGTTGCCGGACATGTATGTGATCACGCCGTTCAAGGCCGTGCGCAATGAATTGCGTTCGCGCATCATGGACATGGACTGGGACCGCCGCCTCGGCTACGGCAAGGCGCCGACGGCGCGTGAACTGCGCCAGTGGAGCAACCAGATGGTGGGCACCGTGCACACCTTCCAGGGCAAGGAACAAAGCGTGGTGATGCTGGTTCTCGGCGCCGACGACAGTACGGCCGGCGCCGCGCAATGGGCGGCAGCCACGCCGAATTTGCTCAACGTGGCCCTCACGCGCGCGCAGCATTATGTGTACATCGTCGGCAACCCGCTGCTGTGGGGCCAGTTGCCGCATTTTGCGCCCGCGTGCGCACAATTGCCGCATACGGGCATGCATGAGTTCCTGGTGGAAATGGGCTGATTGGCAGGCGTAGGTCGGATTAGCGGGGCAACGCCGCGCGTAATCCGACATCTGCGCTGCCGCCAACCCTACGTCGGATTACGGCCCTTGGCCTAATCCGACCTACGCTGCTGGAGCGGGAACATCAGGGTAAACGTCGTGGTGGCAGCGTCGGACGCGACCGTCGCGCTGCCGCCGTGCAATTGCATGATGGCCGTGACGATGGCCAGCCCTAATCCCGTGGAGGCGGCCGAGTCGCTGCGGGCGGGGTCGGCGCGGTAGAAGCGTTCGAACAGGTGGGGCAAATGACGCGCGGGGATGGCGGGGCCGAGGTTGCTCACGCTCAATTCCACACCCTCGTTCGTCGCGTGCGAACGCAATAAAATCGTGCTGCCGGGCGCCGCGTGGCGGATCGCGTTCGACAGCAAATTGCCCAGCGCGCGGCGCAGCAGTTGCGGCTCGGCCGTCACCGTGCCGCTGCCGTGGCAAGCCAGCGCCAGCTCGCGCTCTTCGGCCAGGCCTTCAAAGAAATCGGCCAGGCGCAAGAATTCGTCCTGCACGGGCAAGACTTGCTTGACGAGCACCATTTCATCCTGCTGCGCGCGGGCCAGAAACAGCATGCTGTCGATCATGCGCGACAGCCGCTCCAGCTCTTCCACATTCGACGACACCAGCTGTTCATATTCGTGCGCGCTGCGTGGGCGGGCCAGCATGACCTGGCTTTGTCCCAGCAGATTGGTGACGGGCGTGCGAAATTCATGCGCCAGATCGGCGGAAAACTGCGACAGCCGCGCATACCCCTCCTGCAGCCGCGCCAGCATGGCGTTCAAGGCCTGGATCAGGGGCAGCAGTTCCGTCGGCGCGCCGCGCGCCTCCAGCTGCTGGCCCAGCTTGCCGGGCCGCACGAGGGCCGCATGGGCGGCGATATTGCGCAGCGGCCGCAATCCCCGCAGCAGCATCACGCTGGCCAGAATCGCCGCCACCAGCGCGCTGATGGCGACCGAGACGACGATCTGCCAGCGGTAGGCGGCAAACATGGCCGTACGGTCGCCGTAGACCCGGGCGACGACAATATCGGCCATCTGCGCCGGATCGCCGATGCGCGCGCTGGCCGCCACCACCCGGGCCGGATAGCCGTCGCGGCTGGTCCAGCTGACGATGTCGCTGTTTGTCACGGGCGCATCGACGGCAACGGGAACAGCATGCGCGACGTTCTCGCCGTTCGGATTGACATCGATCAAACGCGTGCCATCGGCGCGCACGATGCGCACCAGGGAATTCTCTTGCCCGCTCATGGTGTCGCGGAAATACTGGGGCCGCTCGCGGATGATGTCCAGGGTGCCGGCATTGCCGAGTAATTGCTGAATCTGCCGCAGTTTTCCCAGCAACAAAATATCGTCGCGGCGCTCGATTTCCGCCACAAAGGAACGGTACAGATGCATGCCCAGCCCCGCCGACACGAGGGCCACGATCAGCACGAACACGAGCGTGACGCGCAGGGTCAGCGAGCGGCGGAGTTGCGCCAGCTTCATGCGGCGGCGCCGTTGTCAGGTACCGTGGGTGCGCGCAATTCGCAGACATAACCCATGCCCCGCAAGGTGTGGATCAGCTTGGGCTCGAACGGATCGTCGAGCTTGCTGCGCAGGCGGCGGATGGCCGCGTCGATGACGTTGGTGTCGCTCTCGAAATTGATGTCCCACACTTGCGAGGCGATGATGGAGCGCGACAGCACTTCGCCCTGGCGGCGCGCCAATAAATGCAGCAAGCCGAATTCCTTGGCCGTCAGGGTGATGCGCTGGCCTTGCCGGCTGACCTTGCGTTTCATCACGTCGATTTCCATGTCGCCGATGCGGATCACGTCGTCTTCACGCGGTGGCCCGCGCCGCAGCAGGGTGCGGATGCGCGCCACCAGTTCGGCAAACGCGAACGGTTTCACCAGGTAATCGTCGGCGCCCAGTTCCAGCCCTTTCACGCGGTCCTGCACTTCGTCGCGCGCTGTGAGGAAAATCACGGGCACGTCCGCGCCGCCCTCCTGCAGGCGCAGCGCGCGCAGCACTTGCCAGCCATCCATGATGGGCAGCATGACATCGAGCACGATGAGGTCAGGCGCCTCGTGGCTGGCCATGTGCAGGCCGTCACGGCCATTGCGCGCCAGGCTCACCGTGAAGCCGGACTCGGCCAGACCGCGCAGCAGATAGTCGCCCGTCTTCGGTTCGTCTTCAATGACCAGGATGCGCATGGCAGCTTTCTCAGGGGAATATAAGACCATTCTACGCCGCGCGCCGGGCACCGCGGATGATAAAAATGTCATGCGGCGATCATCTTCTCGTAGGGCAAGTCTCGCCATACTAGGCCATTCTTTTACATGGATACCAGATGAAAACCCTACTTTTCGGCAGTACCCTGCTGTGCCTGCTGGCCAGTCCCGCCCATGCCCAGCTGCGCAAGGTCGATGAGCTGTCGCTGGCGGCGGCCAACAAGCTGGCCGATGCGGCCATCACCGCGTGCCAGGCGCAAGGCCGGCACATCGTCGTCAGCGTGCTCGACCGCGGCGGCAATCTCGTGACCGTGCAGCGCGCCGATGGCGTCGGGCCCCACAACACGGAAGCGAGCCGGCGCAAGGCCTACACGGCCCTGTCGACGAAAAACGATACCTAGGCGCTGGCCGTGGCCGCGCGCGGCAATCCCGACATGGCCAATTTGACGACCGTGCCGGAACTGTTGCTGCTGGGCGGCGGCCTGCCTTTGCGCGCCAAGGGCGAAGTCGTCGGCGCCATCGGCGTCGCCGGTGGAGGTGGCGCCCTGCAAGACCGCGCCTGCGCCCATGCCGCCCTGGCCTCCATCCCTGAACTCGATTCCCCCACCCTGTGAAAGCAACAACGATGACCTATCTGAAAAAAATCACCGCCGCCCTGGCCTTCGCCAGCCTGTCCAGCATGGCGCTGGCCGCCAATCCCTTGAGCGTGCACATCCTCGACCTGCAGAGCGGCCAGCCGACGGCGGGCGTGACGGTGACGCTGGAGCAGAAAAAAGGGGATGCTTGGCAACAGCTGGGCAGCGCCGTGACGAATGCGCAGGGGCGCATCGCGGCCATGTATCCAGCCGAGACGCCCATGCAGGCGGGCGACTACCGCATCGTGTTTAAAACCGGCGAACACTATGCGCGGCTGAAACAGGAAACATTCTTCCCGGAAATCCCCGTGCAATTCCACGTGGAAAAGACCGACCAGCACTATCACATTCCCTTGCTGCTCAGCCCTTTCGGCTTTTCCACGTATCGCGGCAATTGAGGCGGCAACTGAAGCTTAGCCGAGCGTCTTCGCCGTCTGCCCGAACAGCACGCTTTTCGCGTCGCCGCTGACGGTGGGCTGCACATTGATCTCGGCCGCGCGGGCATACGCGCGCACGGTGGCGGGACGGGCGGCGATGGCCGCGAACCAGCGCGCCAGGTGCGGGAAGTCTTCCAGCTTCTGGCGCTGGCGCTCGTGCGGCACGATCCACGGATAGATCGCCATGTCGGCGATGGAATAGCTGTCGCCGGCCACGAAGGTGCGGTCGGCCAGGCGCTTGTTCAGCACGCCGTATAGCCGGTTCGTTTCGTTGACGTAGCGCGTGATGGCGTAGTCGATCGGTTCGGGCGCATATTGCACGAAATGGTGGTTCTGTCCGGCCATGGGGCCAAGGCCGCCCATTTGCCAGAACAGCCACTGCATCACCTCGGCGCGGCCGCGCACGTCGGCCGGAAGGAATTGCCCGCTTTTCTCGGCCAGGTATTGCAAAATCGCGCCCGACTCGAACAGCGACAAGGGCGCGCCGCCATCTTCCGGCGCCTGGTCGACGATGGCGGGAATGCGGTTGTTCGGCGCGATGGCGAGAAACTCAGGCTTGAACTGCTCGCCCTTGCCGATATGCACGGGAATGATGTTGTAGGGGATGCCCGCTTCTTCCAGGAACATCGTCACCTTGTGCCCGTTGGGCGTGGTCCAGTAATACAGGTCGATCATCGTGGTCTTTCCAGGTAGATGAGTAAGGGCAGGCGCACTTGGCAGAACTATTGTCGCGCCGCAACTGATATGCATGGATATAATGCCACGTAAGCGGAAAACAAGACGGCGCCCCGGCAGCGCAAGCATTCACTAGCGCCGTCACGCAGGCATCCCGACATTCCAGAGCACAAACAAAGAAAGCCGACCATGCGCAAACTCCTGATCGTCACGCTGTCCGTCCTGCTGTCAGGCTGTGTCCAGGACTTCGCCATCTACATGTTCGATGGGCAAGACCATTCCCTGACCGTGCGCCGCCAGCAACGTTTTTTTTGGCAAGATACCGTGGAAGTGCAGCTGATGGCCACCAACCTGCCGCAATGCCAGCGCCTGCATACGCTGTCGACCGATGCGCCGGCCGACATCAAGGTCGAGCTGTTCGCGGCCGGCGATGGCTTGTGGAATATCCGCATGGGCAAGCAGCTGTGGCAGGCGGAAACGAATACCTGCAATGAACTGACGGAAATGGAAAACGACCCGAAAGCCGACCTGGGCCAGCCGGTCGGGCAATTCGTGGTCGTCGATGACAAGCTGGAATTCGAGCCGGCGCCGCAAGCGGCGGCGCCAGCCCGGTAAATCAGCGCGCCGCCAGGCTGCGCAACGGCTTTTTCGCCACGGCGCGTGGCGCGCCAGCCGAGCTTGCCGCCAGGCGCGGCGACGTTCCCGGTTCCTGCGCCGACAATTTGAAGCGCGCCACCAGCTGCGCCAGCACAGCCGCCTGGTCCTGCATGCTCGACGCCGCTGCCGCCGCCTCTTCCACCAGTGCCGCATTTTGCTGCGTCACGCTGTCCATTTCCGTGATCGCCTGGTTGACGTGGCCGATGCCCGTGCTTTGCTCGTGCGAGGCGGCCGTGATGTCGGCCATGATGTCGGTCACGCGCGACACGCTGGCCACCACCTGATCCATCGTCGTGCCCGCCTGGGCGACGAGGGTGCTGCCGGCCGCGATGCTGTCGACGGAAGCGCCGATCAATTCCTTGATTTCCTTCGCCGCGCCCGCCGAACGCTGCGCCAGGTTGCGCACTTCCGACGCCACGACGGCAAAGCCGCGGCCCTGCTCGCCGGCCCGGGCCGCTTCCACGGCCGCGTTGAGCGCCAGGATATTCGTCTGGAAAGCGATGCCGTCGATGACGCCGATGATGTCGACGATCTTGCGCGACGAGGCGTTGATGGTGTCCATGGTGCCGATCACTTGCGCCACCACGGCGCCGCCCTGGCGGGCCACGGCGGAAGCGGACTGCGCCAGTTCATTCGCCTGCACGGCATTGCCCGCGTTTTGCGTCACGGTCGAGGTCAATTCCTCCATCGATGCCGCCGTTTCTTCCAGCGAACTGGCCTGCATTTCCGTGCGCGCCGACAAGTCCATATTGCCGCTGGCAATCTCGCTCGATGCCGTGGCGATCGTTTCGGCGCTGTGACGGATTTCGCTGATCGCATCGACCAGGTTGGCTTGCATGGTTTTCATCGCGTACAGCACGCTGTGGCGGTCGTTGGCATGCGTGCGCACGACGCCGCTCAAATCGTTGTTCGCGATCTTTTCCGCCACGTCGGCCGCATATTCAGGGTCGCCGCCCAGCGCATGGCGCAGGCTGCGGTTGATCACCACGACGACGGCCGCCAGCAGGCCGCACACCAGGACCAGCACGCCCAGCGAGGTGAGCAGCGACTGGCGGAAGGCCGCGTCGATATCATCCATGTACACGCCCACCACCAGGGTCCAGGCCCACGGTTTATAAGCCACCACGCGGCTCATCTTCGGTTCGGGGGTCTTCTGCCCGGGACGGGGGAAATAATAGTGGACGAAGCCCTTGCCCGCGTCGCTCTTGCCGACGGCAACGATGTCGCGGTACAGATAGGTGCCGTTGGCATCTTTAAAATCCGACATGTTCTTGCCATTGGTTTGCGGCGCGGCGGGATTCATCACGACGACGGCGTCGAGGTTGATGATGGACAAATAGCCGGTCTCGCCGAAACGCATGCTCTTGATGACGGCGGTGGCCTGCTTTTGCGCTTCTTCCTTCGTCAGGGCGCCGCTGGCGGCCAGGTCGCCGAACATCTTGACGGCGCCCAGGCCCAGGTCGGCGGCATTGCTCAGGTCGGCGCTGCGCTCTTCGATGCGGATCTTGCGGATTTCCAGGGCGTTATACACAAAAATAACGGTGATGCACAACAGGCTGCAAATCAGGGGAATCCATAACTTCTGCTGGAACGTCAATTTCTTCATGCTGTGTCTCCAACTCTCTATTGTGCGGCGAAGGGGCGTGGCCCGCTTCCAGCTCGGCAGGCCAGGAATGCGGCGGCGACGGTGCTCTGGCGGCACCGTTCAGACGTCTCCAGCATACGCTCGAACGACCGATATTTACAATGCCGGGAAGCAATGAATTTTGCCCGGTGTTGTTAATGCGTTGCGACAATTGATGAGAATTCATGCTGCATCGCAATAAAAATGCTGGCTGCGGCCACCATTCTTTTACGCTACAGTCACTGCAGTTCCTTACCGCGCAGGAAGTCCCATGTCGACCACGTTTACCTGGCAAGGCTTTGCCATCCTGTCGGCCGTGTTTGCGGCCCTGACGGCCATCCTGGGCAAGCTGGGCGTGGCCCATCTGAACAGCAACATGGCCACCCTGATACGCACCGGTGTCATCCTGCTGGTGACGGCCGCCATCATCTCGCTGCGCGCGGAGTGGCAGCGCCCCAGCGGCGGCAACTGGGTGGGCTGGACTTGCCTGATCGCCTCGGGCGTGGCCACGGGGCTGTCGTGGCTGTGCTATTTCCGCGCGCTGCAGCTGGGCCCCGTCTCGCTGGTGGCACCCGTCGACAAGCTCAGCGTGGCACTGGTGATGCTGGCCGGCTGGCTGGTGCTGGGCGAGCCGTTCACCCTGAAAGCGGCAGCCGGCGGCGGCTTGATCGTGCTCGGCTCGCTGATTTTGCTACTCTGAGGCATTCCACGGCACGCGGCGGCGCGCCTGTGTCAGAATGCACGCCGCATAGATTGAATCACGAAAGAACAGCATGACCAAGAATGAAGCCATGAAACGCATCAACGACCGCCTGGGCAAACCCACGCTGACGGACAAGAACACGCATTTTGCCAGCGTCGCCAGCTATGGCACGGACGAAGGCTGGTGGCTGAAGATTCCCTTCCTGACGTTCAAGCAGGAATTGCACTTCATCCTCAACAATGAAAAAACGAAAAGCTTCCAGCACCTGAAGATCGGCGCCAACCAGATCCTCAGCCCGGGCATGAAGTTCCGCAGCACGGGCGGCGCCGCCGACGCCTTCATGTCGGCCTCGGCGCCGAAACGCCTGGTCGACTTGCTCGACGGCGGCAGCAAGTACAACTTCACAAAACACTTCGTCAACGATTATCGCTATTAGGAACGCTTAGGCAGATCATTTTGCGGCGGCAGCCACGCCTTGATCAAATGCTGGGCGATGTCGAGCGCGTCGTCGCGGCTGGTGCCGAAGTGCAGGGGATAGCCCCAGAACTGGCCGAACATGACGGCGAAGGCCTTGCCGGCCAGGCGTTTGGCCGCGCTCGGCTCGACCAGCACCATGCCCTGGATATACGCGCGCAGGGCGGCCTTGTGCCGTTTCATCCATAGCACGGCACGCTTGCGGGCCTCTTGCGGATGGTCATGGCCATCCTCGTCCAGGCCTTCATCGCTGAGAATGACAAACGCCTGCTGGCGCGCCAGCAGGGATTCGAACTGGGCGAACAAGGCTTCGTCGTGGCGCTCCGCGGCTGGATCGCGGCGCATCCAGACGAGGGGGAAATCGGTGATATCGAGTTGCATGGGAGACTCCTTCAAGGGGGTTGCCGTTCCTCCTGGCCTTCATCAGAACTCTGGCGGCGGCGGTTGCCGTTGAAGCGGGGCTGCGGATAGCCATACGATACCGATGACGGCGTCGGACGTCATTGCATACAATAGCCACAATATTGTTCAATCCAGCCAAAGTATTCCCATGCCCCATCCCCTCTTGCCCAGCATGCTGACGGCCCACCTGGGTCTGGACACCGGCGCCTCCATCATCGATTTCGACGTCGACGGCGTGCTGCGGCCCCTGCTGGCCGTGGGCCTGGCCAGCGTGCCCGAGGATGCGGAGCAGGCGCCGCACCAGCACCGCAAGGGGCAGCTGCTGTACGCCACGCGGGGCGTGATCCATTGCGAAGTAGAAAGTGGGGTGTGGATCGTGCCGCCCCAGTGCGCCGTGTGGATACCGGGCGGCCTGATGCATTCAGCGCAGGGCGTGGGCGAGGCCGAGTGCTATTGCCTCTTTGTCGAGCCGGCCACGGCGCCGGCCTTGCCGGCCGTCTGCTGTACCGTGGCCGTCTCACCCCTGTTGCGCGAACTGATCGCCAAGGCGGCCGGTTTTCCCACCCTGATCGCGCTGCAGGGCGCGCAGGAACGCCTGGTGGCCACCCTGCTCGATGAATTGGCGGTCGCGCCCGTGGAAGACTTGCATTTGCCGATGCCGCGCGATGCGCGCCTGCGCCGCCTGGCCGCCCTGCTGCTGGCGCAGCCCGCCGATAAAAGCACCCTGGCCGAGTGGGCCAGCCGCATCGGCATGAGCGCGCGCAGCATGACCCGGCAATCGCTGGAGGAAATGGGCATGAGCGTGGGCCGCTGGCGCCGGCAACTGCACGTGATCCTGGCCTTGCAACGGCTGGCGCAAGGCCACAGCGTGAAAGCGGTGGCGCTGGAACTCGGTTATGAAAACACCAGCGGTTTTGTCACCATGTTCCGCAAGGCCGTGGGCAAGCCGCCGGCCCGCTACCTGGCGGAACGGGAATCCGGACGCGCATGAAAAAAGGCGGCATATGCCGCCTTCGTCCTGCATCGTCGCCGAAAATCAGACTTCGCGCGCCAGGGCCAGAAATTCCGTGCGCAGCGCCAGGTTCGGCTGCATCTCGCCCAGCATGGCCGAAGTGATGGTTTCTTCGCCGGGCGTGCGGATGCCGCGGCTTTCCATGCACAGGTGGCGGCAGCGTACGACCACGCCCACCGATTTCGGTTCCAGCACTTCCATCAGCGCATTGGCGATCTGCATCGTCATGCGTTCCTGCACTTGCAGACGCTTGGAGAAGCAATCGACGAGGCGCGTCAGTTTCGACAGGCCGACGATCTTGCCGTTGGGCACGTAGCCGATGGTGGCCTTGCCGAAGAACGGCGCCAGGTGGTGTTCGCAATGGCTGTAGACGGGGATGCCGCGCACGACGATCAGCTCGTTGTACTGTTCCGCGCCATCTTCAAACGCTTTCAGCAAGTCCACCGGGTCCTGGCCGTAGCCGGACGTCCAGTGCTTCCACGCCTTGGCCACGCGGGCCGGCGTTTCCAGCAAGCCAGGACGCTGCGGATCTTCACCAAGGCTGCTGATCAGCCGGCGCCAGTCGTTTTCGGAGAATTCTTCTTGAGACATGCTAAACCACCCTAAAATTTTCAATTGCCGCCAGTATATAGAAAATGCGGCAGGCTGCCTGAGCAGCCTGTTGTTTACGACTGCGCCGGCGGCCGGTGCGCGCCGACCAGCAGCGCGGAAATCGACACGCTCGAACTCGCTTCCGGCCACGCATCGCCGGGGCCGAACCAGCGCGCCTCGGCGATCTCGTTCTCGTCGAGGCGGATCTCGCCATCGAGGTAATCGGCCGTAAACGCGATCATCAGCGAATGGGGAAACGGCCACGATTGGCTCATGAAGTACTGCAAGTTATGCACGCGCAAGCCCACCTCTTCCATCACTTCACGGTGCACGGCTTCCTCGATCGACTCGCCCGCCTCCAGGAAACCGGCCAGCGGACTGAAGCGCTGCGATGGCGAATGCTTGTGCATGGCCAGCAACACTTGGTCGCCCTTGCGGATGAGTACCATCATGGCCGGCGAGATGCGCGGGTAGGCCAGCATGCCGCAGGCGGCGCAGGTAAAGCAGCGTTCGCCGCGCGTGCGCTGCATTGGCGTGGCGCACACGCCGCAATGACGGTGCGTGCGCGCCCACTCGGCCAGCTGCACGGCGCGGCTGGCCAGGCCCAGGAAGTTATCGTCGACGGCGTTGAACAGCGAACGCATGCCGTGATACGCCACGGGACTGTCGGCGGGCAGCAATTCCGTATCCGTCCAGACGGTCTGGCAATAGCGCCCCTGCCACCAGCCCACGGGCTGGGCGCGGCTCAGGTCGATACCGAGCGCGGCCGCCTCGGCGGCCGTGGGCAAGAGCAACGCGGGCGTACGCAACAGCAGGCGTCCGCGGTGAAAGACGAAGGTGAGCGTCTCGGTGGCGGCCGGGGCCGGTTCGGGCGGGTCGATCAGGGGGACGAAGGCATCGGGAGTCTGGAGCATGCTGGAGGTCGCTTGTAAAGGTTGCTCATCATACTCCCGCCGCCGGATGCCTGCGCGCGTAGCAGCGACGGGGCCGCAAGGCAAGCATTCATGCGCCATCACCGTGTTTTTTTTGCGGCACACGCAATTCGTTGCGTAAACGAGACTGATAACGATTCTCATTTACGAATTAGCGCCCAATAATTACAATGTCTGCCAACCCGTCCATCGCCAGCCACTTGCCCGCGTGCCACCGCACCGCCGCGCAGCGCCAGCCAGGAACCACTACCTGACCTTATCGAGAGAGCAAGATGGCAATCAAGAGCCGCAAACACGCCCCAACCCGTTTCAACCAGCACATCGGCGCCGCCCTGGCCGTGATGCTGCTGCCCGTCGCCGCGCAGGCGGCCGACCCGGCCGGCCAAAGCGCCCCGGCATCGCAGCAAACCCTGAACGAAATCAAGGTCGTGGGCTCCAAGGAAAATGATTTCAAGGCCGAAAAAGCCTCGTCGCCGAAATACACGGAAGAACTCGTCAATACGCCGCAAACCATCGTCGTGATCAAGAAGGAATTGATCGAACAGCAAGGCGCGCTGACCCTGACGGATGCGCTGCGCAACACGCCGGGCGTCGGTACCTTCTTCCTCGGTGAAAACGGCAACACGAACACGGGCGACGCCGTCTACATGCGCGGTTTCGATTCGTCGGGCAGCATCTATGTCGATGGCGTGCGCGACGTGGGCTCCATCTCGCGCGACGTTTTCAACATCGAACAGATCGACGTATTGAAGGGCCCGGCGGGCACGGACAGCGGCCGCGGTTCCCCGACCGGCTCGATCAACCTGGTCAGCAAGACGGCGACCATGGAAAACAAATTCAATTCCCTGCTGACGGCCGGCAGCGGCAAGCAGAAGCGCGCCACGGCCGACTGGAACCGCGTCCTCGACAGCGATACCGGCACGGCGCTGCGCCTGAACCTGATGACGCAGGACAGCGGCGATCCGGCGCGCGACGAAGTCAAGAACAAGCGCTGGGCCTTCGCGCCCACCGTTACCTTCGGCATCGGCAAACCGACGCGCATCACGGCCAGCTACCTGCACGTGGACCAGGACAACGTACCCGACGGCGGCGTGCCGACCATCGGCCTGCCCGGCTACAGCACGCCGGACAGTATCACGCCGACGAACAAGGTCATCCGCACCTTCCTGAATGGCGCCGCCAAGGTCGATCCGAAGAATTTCTACGGTTCCACGTCGGACTACAACAAGGTCAAGGCCGACATGGGCACCTTGCGCATCGACCATGATTTCTCGCCCAACGTGCAGATTCAAAACACCACGCGCTATGGCAAGACCAAGCAGGATTACCTGCTGACGGCCTTCATGGGCAGCACCGCCAACCTGAAGACGCCGGTCGCCACCGATCCGTCGACCTGGACCCTGGCGCGCTCGCTGCGCACCGTCAAGGACCAGGAAAACACGATTCTGACCAACCAGACCGTGGTCAGCGCGCAATTCGACACGGGCGTGCTGAAGCACTCCGTGGTGGCCGGCGCCGAATTCACCAGCGAAAAGCAGACCAACTACAGCTATGTGCCCGCCAGCCTGGGCACCTTGCCGGACGCCAATCTGTACCATCCGAACCCGCGCGATCCCGTTACCGGCCACAAGCCCGTGCGCAGCGGCGCCTTCACCGAAGGCGAAGTCAACACGCAAAGCCTGTATGTGTTCGACACCGTCAAGTTCGGCGACAAGTGGCTGTTCAACGGCGGCGTGCGTTTCGACCATTTCAACACCACCTATGACGCCGTCACCCTGCAAACGGCCGTGACGGCGCCCGCGGTACAGCCATTGCCAGTGGGCACGCCGATTCCGACCCATCTGACCCTGAGCGACACCTTGGCCAACGGCAAGATCTCGGCCATGTACAAGCCGACGCCGGACAGCAGCGTGTATGCCTTGCTGGCCACATCGAAAGCGCCACCGGGCGTCAACTTCGCCCTGAGTACGGGTGCCAGCAGCGCGCAAAACCCGAGCTATGACCCGCAGGAAACCCTGACCAAGGAAATCGGCACCAAGTGGGACTTCCTGAAGCAAAAACTGTCGTTCTCGGCCGCCGTCTACCAGACCACCGTCAAGAATGAAGTGGAACAGGATCCTGTGATCCCCACGATTTACTATCAAACCGGCAAGAAGCGCGTGGAAGGCCTGGAACTGGGCGTGGTGGGCGAGATCATGCCGAACTGGCTGGTCAGCGCCGGCTATACGCGCATGAATACCAAGGTCGAGTCGGGCAAGGTCGTCACGGCCAGCGGCATCAATAACCTCAGCTACACGCCAAAACAGGCGTTCACCAGCTGGACCTCGTACACCCTGCCCTTCGGCCTGAAGATCGGCGGCGGCGCGCGTTACGTGGGTGAAATGCTGCGCGGCACCGATGGCGCCGTCGGCACGCCGGCCCGCGTGGATGCCTACTGGGTCTTCGACGCCATGGCGACCTACACCGTCAACAAGAACCTCGACTTGCAGTTGAACGCCTACAACCTGGCCGACAAGACCTATGTGGCGGCCATCAACAAGTCCGGCTTCCGCTACACGCCGGGCCAGCCCCGTTCGTTCAGCCTGACGGCGAATATCAAGTTCTGACATCAAGAAAACAGGTATTACGCCACATCCAGCCCCTCCTCGGAGGGGCTTTTTTATTGTCCTGATAATCTTGTCTTTTTGGCGTACCGCCACCCTGCCGCGACTAGCGTATGAAAAGTCATACAGCGATGGCCCGCCGCGTCCAATATTTCGCGCAAACGTGCAAAGTTGCAACATCTAAGCAACAAAAAAGCTTCCTCAAATCAACAACTTAAGAAGTTAAGTCCCAAATTCCCATTTCAGGCATATCCTTTGCTATGTACAGGTTTTGCTGCAAATAATCGCTGGCACGCAAGGGCTTGTTTTTGAGAAATATTGGCTCCAAGCTTGAGTTGCTCGCAATCAATAATCCGCTCACAGCGGCGTTTCACCGGAGGAGTCAAAATGAAAAAGAAACGGCCATTAACCCTGTACATCCTGATTGCCATGATCCTCGGCATTGCCGTCGGTTATGGATGCCATTCCGCTTTCCCCGATGCGGACATGAGCAAGCAAATCGCTGGCAATATTTCCATCGTCACCGACGTCTTCCTGCGCCTGATCAAGATGATCATTGCGCTGCTGGTGTTCTCCACCCTGACGGTCGGCATCGCCCACATGGGCGACGGCAAGACAGCGGGCCGCATCGGCCTGAAAGCCATGTGCTGGTTCGTCGTCGCCTCGCTGGTCTCGCTGGCGCTGGGCATGGTGCTGTCGAACCTGATGCAGCTCGGTACCAACCTGGGCTTGCCATTGCCGGACGTACACGCTTCAACGAATCTGAAAACGGCCGCCTTCACCTTGAAAGATTTCTTCACGCACCTGGTGCCGAAGTCGCCGATCGAGGCCATGGCCAACAATGAAATCCTGCAAGTGCTGGTGTTCTCGATCTTCTTCGGCGGCGCATTGGCCGGCCTGGGCGAGTCGGGCAAGACCCTGACGGCCGTCGTCGACCAGCTGGCGCAAGTCATGCTGCGCATCACCGGCACCATCATGAACCTGGCCCCGCTGGCCGTGTTCGCTGCAATGGCTTCCGTCATCACCACGCACGGCCTGGGCGTGCTGGTCACGTTTGCCAAGTTCATGGGCGGCTTCTACCTGGGCCTGATGTGCCTGTGGGCCCTGCTGATCGGCGCCGGCTTCGTCGTCATCGGCCCGCGCATCTTCAAGCTCGTCGGCCTGATCCGCGAACCGTTCCTGCTGGCATTCTCGACGGCCAGTTCGGAAGCGGCCTATCCAAAACTGCTGACGGCGCTCGACCAGTTCGGCGTGGACCGCAAGATTTCCAGCTTCGTGTTGCCGATGGGCTACTCCTTCAATCTAGACGGCTCGATGATGTACTGCACCTTCGCCGTGCTGTTCATCGCGCAAGCCTACGGTATCGACCTGTCGATCGGCACGCAGATCACCATGCTGCTGCTGCTGATGCTGACCTCGAAAGGCATGGCCGGCGTGCCGCGCGCCTCGCTGGTGGTGATTGCCGCTACCCTGAACCAGTTCAATATTCCGGAAGCGGGCCTGCTGCTGCTGATGGGCGTCGACCAATTCCTCGACATGGGCCGTTCGGCCACCAACGCGGTCGGCAATGCCGTCGCCACGGCCGTCGTCGCCAAGTGGGAAGGCGGCCTTGCCACGGAGGAAGAAGCAGCCGCGGCCAACGCGGCCAGCCAGAACACGGAAAGCCATTGGGGCGAAGCGGATCACGCTAGCAAAGCCTGATAGCGCCATGGCCCGCCACAAGCGGGCTATTTATTTGTTGTCCATGTTGAGTAACAAGCAGTCAGGTAGTGCGATCAGTAGTCATTCCAACTTATTAGAGAGATTTTCATGAAAAAAGTCCTGTTTACCCTGCTGACCCTCGGCGCAGCCTCCACCGGCGCCATGGCCCAATCGAGCGTGACCGTCTACGGCGTGGCTGACGCCGGCCTGGTGTTCGACAAGGATGCGGCCGGAGACCGCCTGAACCGCGTCGCTTCCGGCGTCGCCTCGGGTTCGCGCATCGGCTTCAAAGGCAAGGAAGACCTGGGCGGCGGCCTGGCCGCTACCTTCGTGCTGGAAAGCGGCTTCAATATCGACACTGGCACCTCGGGCCAGGGCGGCCTGCTGTTCGGCCGCCAGGCGTATGTCGGCCTGACCGGCAACGCCGGCGCCGTCACCCTGGGCCGCCAGTACTCGCCGTACTACCTGGCCCTGCGCGACGTGGCCGATCCGTTTGTCATCGGCCTGGCCGGCACGGCATCGAACCTGATGGTGACGAATATCCGCGTCGATAACATGGTGCAATACAGCACGCCAACCTGGAGCAAGCTGTCGGCCGACCTGGCGTACGGCTTTGGCGAAGTGGCTGGCGACAATGCGAAAAACCGCAGCATGGGCGGCGCCGTGCATTACATCGATGGTCCGCTGAACGTGACCCTGACGCACCACCGCAAGGAAAATGCGCTGGCGACCCAGCAAACGCGCAACACGCTGCTGGCCACGCGCTACGACTTTGGCGTCGTGCAAGGCAACTTCGGCTATGCCGACAACCGCGCCCTGGACAACAGCAAGAGCAACGACATCCTCGTCGGCTTCAGCGCCCCGTTCGGCGCCACCAAGCTGGTCGCCTCGTACATCCGCCACAACGACAAGAGCAACCTGAACCGTGATGCCCAGCAGTGGGCCATCGGCGCGTTCTACGCCCTGTCCAAGCGCAGCGACCTGTACACCGGCTATGGCCACATCAGCAACAAGAACGGCGCCACCTTCGTCGTCGGCAACGCGACCGACAATGGCACCGGCAACAGCGGTTTCAACCTCGGTATGCGTCATACGTTCTAAGGACGTCGGCCAAAATCTACTGCGCGGCGCGCTTTGCGGCCGGCGATGCTCACCGTACTAAAGTACGGTTGCGCTTCTCGGCCACAAATCACTGCCGCTCGCTACGATTTTGTCGGACGTCGAAAGGTCCGTGAAATAAATGCGTAAATGCGCAGGCCGCCGGATGCATGTCCGGCGGCCTTTTTTGTATGTTCAGACACATCAAGATGCGATACTGTGGGTTCTTGCAAGTTGGCAGCTGATTTTATGAATAGCAGTACTACCAAATCCTCCCTTTCCTGGCGCCAGCGCCTGTCGCAACGGTCGGGCCGCGAAACGCTGGCCTGGGGCGTGGTGCTGGCCGCCTGCCTGGCCACCGTCTGGCTCGTGTATTTCTGGACGGAACGCATCGCCATCGGCAAGCTGCAGGCGAGCGGCGCGCAGCGTCTCGAGGTGTATGTGAGCAGCCTGGAAAACGCGCTGGAGAAATACGACTTCCTGCCCAAGACGCTGGAGCTAAACCGCGACGTCATCCGCCTGCTGCAGCACCCGGAAGACCCGGTGCTGGTCGACACGGTCAACCATTATCTCGAGCAGATGAATGCCCAGGCGAAATCCTCGACGATTTTCATCAGCAACCTCGACGGCAACACGCGGGCCGCCAGCAACTGGCAGCAGCCCGACAGCTTTATTGGCGACAACATCTCGTTCCGTCCCTACGCCCAGGATGCGCTGCGCGGCACGCCGGGCCGCTTTTATGGCGTGGGCACGACGCGGCTGGAGCCTGGTTACTTCTTTGCCCACGGCATCTACCAGAATGGCCACATGCTGGGCCTGGCAACGGTGAAGGTGAACCTGGAAAACCTGGAAAAACGCTGGGTGCAGGGCGCCGACAAGGTGATGCTGGCCGACGAGCACGGCGTGATCTTCCTCAGTTCCATGGCGGACTGGAAATACAAGACCCTGGCGCCGCTGTCGCCCGCCATCGTCGAAGAACTCAACCGCACGCGCCAGTATTACTCGAAGCAGCTGGAAGCCATCCCCTTCGTTTCCGACCGCCAGCTGGGCAATGGCGCGCGCGTGATCAGCGTGCGCGAGCAGGAACACGCCGACACGCCACCGAAGACCAGCTCGAGCGTCATGACGCAGATCAAGCTCAAGTCGCCGCAAGGCTGGACCTTCATTTACCTGTCCGACCTGGCGCAGGCCAAGGCCAGCGCGCGCGCGGCGGCCGCCTTCTCTTGCGTGCTGCTGGGCTTTTTCATGCTGCTGTTCTTTTACCTGCGCCAACGCCGCGCGGCCGTGGCGCAAAAACTGCGCGCCCGCGAAGACTTGCAGCATGCCTACGACAACCTGGAAGCCATGGTCGAGGAACGCACCTCGGAACTCAATGCCATGACACAAAGCCTGAGCCAGGAAATCGAGGTGCGCAGCAAGGCCGAGCAGAAACTGCACATCACGCAGAATGAACTGTTTCAAGCTGGCAAGATGGCCGTGCTGGGACAGATGTCGGCCAGCATCACGCATGAACTGAACCAGCCGCTGACGGCGCTGCGCACCATGTCCGACAATGCCGTCATCCTGCTCGAGCGGGGCCGGCTCGACGACGCGCGGCGCAACCTGGCGAAGATCTCGCAAATTGCGGCCAGGATGGGGACCATTACGGGCCAATTGAAGATTTTTGCGCGCAAGTCGACGACCAGCCTGACCTCCGTCTCAATACCCACGGCGATCAGCAACGCCCTGTTCCTGGTCGAGCGCCGGCTGCAGGTGGAAAATGTGCGTTTTACGTTGCAACTGCCGCCCGAAGACATCTTCGCCATGTGCGAAAGCAACCGCCTGGAGCAGGTGCTGGTCAACCTGTACGCCAATGCGCTCGACGCCATGAATGGCAGCGACGTGCGCAGCCTGCGCGTGGCCGTCGAATGCACGCCCGAGCACGTGCTGATCCACGTGGCCGACACGGGGCCGGGCCTGTCGACGGAAGTGTATGAACACCTGTTCGAACCGTTCTTCACAACCAAACCGCAAGGCCTGGGACTGGGCCTGGGATTGGCCATTTCCGAACAGATCACGCGCCAGTTCGGCGGCGTGCTGCGCGCCGAGAACGCCCCGGGCGGCGGCGCCGTCTTCACCATCGAACTACAGATTGCAACGCAGGAGGAAAAACATGTTTGACGGCTTGAAGGTCTTGCTGGTCGAGGACGACCCCACCGTACGCGAAGGCAGCGAACAGGCACTGCAGCTGGCCGGCCTGGACGTGCTGGCCTTCCACTCGGCCGAACTGGCCTATAAACTGCTGACGCCCGACTTCCCCGGCATCGTCGTGAGCGACGTGCGCCTGCCCGGCATGAGCGGCCTGGAATTGCTGCAAGCGGTCAAGACGCTCGACGCCAACCTGCCCGTGATCCTCGTCACGGGCCACGGCGACATCACGATGGCCGTGCACGCCATGCGCACGGGCGCCTACGATTTCATCGAAAAACCGTATTCCTCCGACCAGCTGGTCGACGTCATCCTGCGCGCGCTGGAAACCCGGCGCCTGACCCTGGAAGTGCACAGCCTGCGCCGCCAGCTCGAGGACGGCGGCGGCATCGAAGCGCGCTTATTGGGCAATTCCGTGGCGATGCGCGACATACGGCGCCTGATACTCGACGTTGCCGACGAACCGGCCGACGTGCTGATCTATGGCGACACGGGCACGGGCAAGGAAATGGTGGCCCGCTGCCTGCACGACTTCAGCCACCGCCGCAAGCACAACTTTGTCGCCGTCAACTGCGGTGCGATTCCCGAAAGCATATTCGAAAGCGAAGTCTTCGGCCACGAACCGGGCGCGTTCACGGGCGCGGCCAAGCGGCAGGTGGGCAAGATCGAGCATGCGGACCAGGGCACGTTCTTCCTCGACGAAATCGAAAGCCTGCCCCTGTCCCTGCAAGTCAAATTGCTGCGCGTGCTGCAGGAACGCTATATCGAGCGGCTCGGTTCGAACGTGCCCACGCCCGTCGACGTGCGCGTCATCGCGGCGGCCAAGCTGGACCTGGAAGACTTGTCGCAGCAACAGAAATTCCGCAGCGACCTGTACTACCGTTTGAATTTGATCGTGCTGCACCTGCCGCCGCTGCGCGAACGGCGCGAAGACATTCCCATCCTGTTCGAGCACTTCGTGCTGGCCGCCGCCGCCCGCTACAACCGCGCCGCGCCCGTGGTCTCCAGCGCCCAGATGCGCAACCTGATGGCCCATTCCTGGCCCGGCAATGTGCGCGAACTGCGCAATATCGCCGACCGTTTCGTGCTCGGTATCGCCGGCGGCGCCTCGAGCCTGCTGGCGAGCGGCCAGACCAGCCCGTTGTCGCTGGCGGAGCAAGTGAATGGCTTCGAACGCGCGCTGATCGAACAGGAACTGCGCGCATATTCGGGCAACGTCAGCGAAGTGAGCGCGGTGCTGGGCCTGCCGAAACAGACGCTGTACCACAAGATGCAGAAGTACAATCTGGTGGCGGAAGAGTTCCGCTAATCAGCCGACCCGGCCCGTGCGCAAGGGCGTGACCCAGTCGGGCCGGCCGTTGGCCAGCGCCAGCCGGGCCGCCTTGTCCCAGTCATATTCCACGGCATGCAATTGCGCCGTCCAGGCGCCGTCCATCCCCTGTTCGGCGATGGCATAGCGCGCGTGCGGCGTGCCGTTTTCCATCACGTGCGGATAGCCGTGGTCGTCGTCGTAGGCTTGCAAGCCCACGCTGCCCGGATTGACGACCAGCCGTCCATTGGCCAGGCGCACCTGGCGCGGCATGTGCGTATGGCCGCACAGGATCAAGGCCGCGTCGGCCTCGCCGGCGCGTTCGGCCACCTCCTGCGGCGTGGCGGCGCGGCTGCCTTGCGGCGTGACGCTGTCGAGAAAATACACGAGGTCGCTTTCCGGCGTGCCATGCACGAGCAGCACGTCTTTGCGCAAGCGCAAGGTGGCGGGCAGCGCCGCGATCCAGTCCAGTTGCTCCGGTAACAGTTGCGCGCGCGCAAAAGCGTCGGACACGCCCATGCGGGCCGGGTCGCCGAACAGCTGGCGCTCGTGGTTGCCACGGATGGTGGGCAAGCCGAGCGCCATCAGGCGCGCTGCCGTGGCACGCGGCTGCAGATGGCCCGAGACGATGTCGCCCAGGTTGACGGTCACGTCCACGCCACGCCGGGCGATGTCGGCCAGCACGGCCTCGAGCGCATCGAGGTTGCCGTGGATATCGGAAATGGCGGCGATTCTCATATTCCCTCCTGTGCGCACCATTCTGCGCGCGTCAGACGATACAGGCAATGCGTGCGCAATGCGTGTCCTGGCGGCAGGGCCGGATGCTCGAAGGTGGCGGCATCGCGGCGCATGCCCAGGCGCGCCATCAGGGCGCTCGAGCGCACGTTGGGCAAGGCCGTGAACGAGACGATCTCCGGCAGTTGCAAACGCCCGAAACCGGCCTGCAGGGCGGCGTGCGCCGCTTCCTGCGCGTAACCTTGTCCCCAATAATCGAACGCCAGGCGCCAGCCGATTTCCACGCATGGCGAGCACGGCAATTGCGCGTCGGGACTATGCAGCCCCGTCATGCCGATGAAGGTATTGTTTTCACGCAAAGTTACCGCCCATAAACCCCAGCCCCGCCCGGCGATCAGGCCGCTGCAGCGCCGCGCCATGGCGTCGCTGGCGTCGCGCGACAGGGCCGCCGGGAAATATGCCATCACGCGGGGATCGGCATTCAGCGCTGCGAATGGCGGCAAGTCGCTGTCGCGCCATTGGCGCAGCAGCAAACGCGGTGTCGCCAGCTCGATGATTGCTTGCATCGTTTTCTTCTCCTCTAACTAGGACTTACATACGGTAGGACAAATCCGACGGTAATTTGCGCCGTGCGGCTACGTCATCCAAAAGTAACAATTGCTACCATTTCCTCATTGCACTGTTGCCCAAAACGTCGCGACAGTTTTCACTTTATTTTGAGGAGTTACCCCATGTCTGTCATGTCCGTGTCCACCCGCCTGTCCCCACCACGCCCGCACCACCTCGCCTTGCGCGGCGCCATGATGCTGGGCGTGCTGGGTATCGCCACGGCGGCGGCCACGGCGCGGGCCGAGCCATCGCCCGCGCTGGACCGTGTCAGCATCTCGGTGGGCGCGTTTTCCGCCGATCCGCGCATCAATATCGGCGCCGACACACAGTTTGGCCGCATCGACGCGCCCGAATCGAAACAAAGCCATACGACCATCCCGCGCATCAAGGCGGACTTGCTGATCGGCGACCGCCATGGCCTGGCATTCGACTACTACCGCTACGACAAATCCTACACGCCCACACTCACCGGCGAGACCATCATCAATGGCCAGCCCGTCACGGGAACGGCCACGGCAAATGCCGATCTGAAGCTGGACCTGGCCAAGCTGGCCTATAAATGGTGGCTCGGCAGCGGCAACGACACCTTCGGCATCGGTCTGGGCGCCGCCTATTACCATGCCAACCTGAACGGCACGGCCACGGGCGTCGTCAATGGCGAAACGGCCACGGCGCGCGATTCCATCGGCGAGCACGCGTTTGCGCCGCTGCTGGAAGTGGGCTGGCGCCACGCCTTCACGCCGGACTTGCGCATGTATGCGGAAGCGTCGGGCATCAAGAAAAATGGCGGGCGCATCAACGGCCACATCTACGGCGGCAATGTCGGCGTGGAGTGGTTCCCGTTCAAGAATATCGGTTTCGTGGCCGATTACGGCATCTCGAAAATCAAGCTGCACCGCGACAGCGAACGCGATGCCGACCTGAACATCCGCCTGACGGGACCGTCGGCGTATGTCAAAGTACGCTTCTAAACGGGCTCAGGCCGCCGGTTTCAGCAGGTAGAGCTGAAACTGCGGCAAGTCCGGAGCGTCGTACGCCTCGACCCTGGCAAACGGCAGGCGTACAAACGCCTGCCGCCAGAACGCATTCGCATGCGCATCGGCGCGGAACATCGCCACCAGCCACGTCTGCTCGCTGCCCAGCAGCACGCGCCGCACCACTTCCAGCGCCAGCCCCCGGCGCCGGTATTTCTGCAAGATGAAAAAGTCGCTGAACTCCTGCACCGGCAGCGCGCCCGCCATGCCGGGTTCCGTGACGAAAAAGCCCGCCAGCGCGCCATCGACCTCGATCCAGACGGCCATATGTCCGGGTGCATGCACGTACTCGGCCAATCCGGCATCGCACACATCGTAGCGGCCGTCGGCCAGCACGTCTTCGCCGCTCCAGGCGGTATTCTCGTAGCAGTACAGCTGGAACAGCCGCGCCAGCGCCCCTGCTTCGCCGGGCGCAACGGCGCGCAATGTCATGTTCTGTGCGACTGGCATGGTCCCCTCTTTCCGACGCCCGGCGTCGCTGAAAATGGCGAGTGTAGCACCACGTCATTCATCCCTCTCTCCTGCATTCCAGCCCCGCATTTCCACCCCTGGTCGCAAAAACATTAATTTTCTTCCAATTGGTTATATATTATTGTTTTTGAGTAACATCCGCCATCGCGGCTGAAAAACAAGGGGGATCCCCTTCCACAGACCGGCAGACACGTATCTGCCGGCTTTCATACCCAAGCTCTGGAGAGTGCTGCACATGCTATCGATCAAACAGCTGAACAAAACGTATGCCAATGGCGTCAAGGCCATCAACAATGTCAGCCTGGACATTCCCAACGGGATGTTCGGCTTGCTGGGACCGAATGGCGCGGGCAAGTCCTCGCTGATGCGCACCATCGCCACCTTGCAGGATCCCGATAGCGGCAGCATCCACTTCGATGGCGTCGATGTGCTCAAGGACAAGGAAGGCTTGCGCCGCCAGCTCGGCTATTTGCCGCAGGATTTCGGCGTGTATCCGAAGGTCAGCGCGGAAACCCTGCTCAATCACTTTGCCGTCTTGAAAGGCTTGACGGAAAAGGGACCGCGCAAGGAAGCAGTGGAAGCCTTGTTGCAGCAAACCAATCTGTGGGAAGCGCGCAAGCGCAATCTGGGCACGTATTCGGGCGGCATGCGCCAACGCTTCGGCATCGCCCAGGCGCTGCTGGGGGCGCCGCGCCTGGTAATCGTCGACGAACCGACGGCCGGCCTGGACCCGGACGAGCGCAACCGCTTCCTGAACCTGCTGGCGAAGATCGGCGAGCAGGTGGTGGTGATCCTGTCGACGCACATCGTCGACGATGTGACGGACTTGTGCCCGCGCATGGCCATGATCGTCAAGGGCCAGGTGCTGGTGCAGGGCGAGCCGCAGGCGGCCATCGACACCTTGCACGGCAAGGTCTGGCGCCGCAGCGTCAGCATGGATGAGCTGGCGCAATACCAGCAAACCTTGAACGTGCTGTCGACGCGCCTGGTGGGCGGCAAACCGCAGATCAATGTGTTTGCCGACAGCCAGCCCGACAGCGGCTTCGCGCAGATCGCCGCGGACCTGGAAGACGTATATTTCCTGCACGTGCGCAACGCTGCCCGCAGCGGCGCCGCCGCGCCGGCCGCCGTCGCAGCGTAAGGGGCCGCCATGTGGAAGGAATTTTTCAAGTTTGACCTCGGCTACCAGCTGAAACAGCCGCTGCTGTGGATATTTGCCGTCATCCTGGCCCTGATGGCCTTTGGCGCCAGCAGCAGCGATTCGATCCAGATCGGCGGCGCCATCGGCAACATCAACCGCAATGCGCCCACCGTGGTGGCGCAGCTGCTGACGATGTTCAGCCTGCTGTCGATGTTGCTCATCACCATCTTCATCGCGGGCGCCGTACTGCGCGACAGCGAAGTGGGCATGGCCGACATGCTGTTCGCCACGCCCATGCGCAAGTGGGATTACCTGTTCGGCCGCTTCGCCGCCGGCTTTGTCGCCTGCCTGGTGATCTTTGCCGCCATTGCCCTGGCGCTCATGCTCGGCCCCCTCATGCCCTGGGTCGACCCGCAGCGCGTGGGTGCGTTCTCGCTGCATGCGTATGCGTGGAGCTTCGCCGTGATGGTGATCCCCAACCTGCTCTTCATCGGCGCCCTGCTGATGCTGCTGGCGGCCACGACGCGCTCGATGCTGCTCGTCTACGTGGGCGTGCTGGGTTTTTTCGTGCTGTGGGGCATGGCTGGCGCCTTCACGCGCGACATCAACAACGAATGGATCGCCGTCCTGCTCGACCCCTTCGGCATGCGCGCCCTGGGCCGCATGACGCGCTACTTCACGTCCGCCGAAGCGAACGCGGGCCTGCCGCCGTTCTCCGGCTTCCTGCTGGCCAACCGCTTGCTGTGGCTGGGTATCACGGCCGTGCTGTTCGCCGCCACCGTGCTCCTGTTCAAGCCGCAGCGCACGGGCACGGGCAAGCGCCTGTTCGGCAAGCACAAGGCCGAGCCCGCCGCACCGGCCGTGGCAGCGCCACTGCACCTGCCGCGCAGCGTCCCCGCCTTTACGGCCGCGACAGCCTGGCGCCAGTGGTGGCAAATCCTGCGCTTCGACGCCGTCGGCGTGTTCAAGAGCGTGCCCTTCCTCGTCATGCTGCTATTCGCCGTAATCAATCTGATTACTACCGCCAATGTCGGCAAGAACATGTATGGCACGGCCGTGTATCCGATGACACATTTGCTGTTGCAGCAGATCAATAACAGCTTCAGCTTCATGCTGATCATCATCGTCACCTTTTACGCCGGTGAACTGATCTTCAAGGAACGGCAAGCCAGGATCGCCGATGTCAGCGACGCCATGCCCGTGCCCGGATGGGTACCGCTGCTGGCCAAGTGCACGGCCCTGGTCGGCGTCATCGCCGGCTATTTGCTGGTGGGCATCGTCGCGGCCATCGGCTTCCAGCTCTACAAGGGCGGCGCGCCCGTGGAACTGGGGCTGTACCTGAAAGGCACGCTGCTGGGCGCCCTCTTCTTCGTGCTGATGGCCTTGTGCGCTCTCACCCTGCAAGTGCTGTCAAATAACAAGTTCATCGGCTACCTGCTGGTGATCCTGCTGATGGTGGCGCAAATGGTGCTGGGCATGCTGCACTTCGAACACAATCTGTACGCCTTCGGCGGTACGCCGGCCATCAAGTATTCGGACATGAACGGCTATGGCCACTTCCTGACGGGCTGGTCCTGGTTTGCGCTGTACTGGAGCCTGTTTACCGTGGCCCTCCTCATGCTGGCGCAGGCGTTCTGGGTGCGCGGCCTGTCCGCCGACTGGCGTGCGCGCCTGCGCCTGGCCCGCCAGCGCCTGCAGGGTGGTGCAGGTATTGCACTGGCCATGGTCCTGCTGTGCTGGGCAGGTACGGGCGGCTGGATCTACTACAACACGAATGTGCTGAACCAGTATGAAACAGCCAACATCGGCATGGACAAGCAGGCCCGCTACGAGAAATTGTACAAACAATACAAGGACTTGCCGCAGCTGAAGATCACCGACATCCGGGCCGACGTGGATATTTATCCAGAGCAACGTCAAGTGTTGATCAAGGGCCACTACGTGCTGCAAAACAAGACCACGCAAGCACTCGACACCCTGCGCATCCAGCTTAACCCGGACCTGGAAACGCAGTGGATGAACTTGCCGGCGCACAAGATCGTGCTCGATGACAAGGAACTCGGCTTCAGCATCCTCAAGCTGGCCCAGCCCTTGGCGCCGGGCGCCACCTTGCCGCTCGATTTCACGGTGGCCGTCACGCATGAGGGCTTCACCAACAGCGGCACGCCGGACCAGGTCAACCTGAACGGCAGCTTCTTCAACAACCAGGCCTTTTTCCCCCACTTCGGCTATGCCAAGGAAATGGAGTTGACGGACCGCAATGAGCGCCGCAAGCGGGGGCTTGGCGAACCGCAGCGCATGGCCAAGCTGGAAGACAGCTCCGCGTACGGCAATACGGTGCTGGGCGGCGATGCCGACTGGATCCATTTCGACACGACAGTGTCCACCAGCGGCGAGCAGACCGCCCTGGCGCCCGGCTATCTGCAAGACAGCTGGGAAAAGGATGGCCGCCGCTATTACCGCTACAAGATGGACCAGCCGATGCTGCCCTTCTTCGCCTACCTGTCAGCGCGCTGGGAAGTCAAAAAAGGCGACTGGCACGGTTTGCCGATCGAAGTGTATTTCGATAAAAAGCATGGCTACAATACGCAGCGCATGATTACCTCCGTGCAAAAGTCGCTCGACTATTACACCACCCAGTTCACGCCCTATCAGCACAAGCAGGTGCGCATCCTGGAATTCCCCGGCTACCAGAGCTTCGCGCAGTCGTTTGCCAATACGATTCCGTATTCGGAAGGCATCGGCTTCATCGCCGACCTGCGCGACAAGGATGACATCGACTACGTGTTCTACGTCACGGCGCATGAAATGGCGCACCAGTGGTGGGGCCACCAGGTGATCGGCGCCAACGTGCAGGGCGCCACCATGCTGATGGAGTCCTTGGCGCAGTATTCGGCCCTGATGGTGATGGAAAAGGAATACGGCCGCGACAAGATGCGCCGCTTCCTGCGCTATGAGCTGGACCGCTACCTGAGCGGACGCGGCGGCGAAGCCATCGAGGAATTGCCGCTGGCGCGCGTGGAGGGACAGCAATATATTCACTACAACAAGGGCAGCCTCGTGTTCTACCGCCTGCGTGACGAGCTCGGCGAAGAAGCCCTGAACCGTGCCCTGAAGCGCTACCTGCAGGACAAGGGCTACCAGCAGGCGCCGTTCACCACCTCGCGCGAACTGCTGGCGTACATCCGCGCCGAAGCGCCGCAGGACAAGCAGGCGCTGATCACGGACCTGTTCGAGAAAATCGTCTTCTACGACAACCGCGTGACGCAAGCGACGGCCGTGCAGCGCAAGGATGGCCAGTGGGATGTCACCCTGCAGCTGCACCTGGCCAAGCTGGAGTCCGACGGCAAGGGCAAGGAAAGCCCCCGCGCCTATGACGAGCCGGTGGAAATCGCCATCTTCGCGCGTGCACCCGGCGCCAAGGAAAAAGACGAAAAAATCCTGTTCACGGACAAGCGGATGCTGTCGGGCAGCGAGCCCGTGGTGACGATTACGGTAAAAGAAAAACCGTTTGAAGTGGGCGTCGATCCCTACAACAAGATGATCGACCGGGTCCCGCGCGACAACCGCAAGGAAGTCAGTGTGCATTAACACTGCAATGTAACCTTGATCCAACGCAAACAGGCCACGCATTCCATGAGTGCGTGGCCTGTTTTTTTATGCGTGTTGAAGCCGGGACAATACTAGCCATGCGGGCGCTGCCGTACAGGCACATGGCAGCAGCTGACGTAAGATGGATGGCATCGCCATCGCTTGGCGTTCATCTACTTCCCAAGGGGAATTCCATATGCCGCATCGCCACCTGTCCATCCGCGCCAGCCTGCTGCTGGCGGCCCTCGTTTTCACGACGCCTGCCTGGAGCGCCGATCCTGTCCACAAGGAAAACGTCGAATTGACGGCAGGCAAAACCACGCACAGCATGAAAGGCAAGATCAAGGGCTACGCCACGGCCGAATACACGGTCACGGGCAAGGCCGGCCAGACCCTCAGCGTCAAGCTGAAAACCGATCAAGCATCGAATTACTTCAACATCCGCCAGGCCGGCCAGGATGAAGCCCTGTTCATCGGCTCGACCAGCGGTAACAGTTACCAGGCGAAACTGCCGGCCGATGGCGAGTACACGGTGCAGGTGTATTTGATGCGCAATGCGGCGCGCCGGAATGCGGTGGCCAGCTACCGTCTGGAGATGGGCTTGCGCGATTAAGCCAGGGAGGGGCCAACACGGTCGATGCGGGCCGCATAACAGCCCCGCTTGGCATTGTGGACGTGGATATAACTGACGTCCGCATGGTCAAATAGCTGTGCAATGACGGCTTCCACGGCGGTGCCGTCCACCACTTCCGCGTCGAGCATCATGCCGTCGGCAGCATAGGCACGCAGCGACAACAAGCGCCGCCGCATCGATGCCGGCACCTGATTGACGGCATCGTACGCTTGCGTGGCGCTTTCGCGCACAAAAATGGCGTGGCAAGCCCGGTAAGGCGTCATGGCGGGCTGGCACACATGGTTCAACAACAGCACGGTCTCGCCCGGCGCGGCGTCCTCCAGGGTTATACGGTCAGGAAAGCCGGGATGTTGGTCGACCACGTAGCGCCGCATGCCGAGCGCCGCCAGCTCGGCATCGGACAAGGAAAAAAAGGGCAGAAAAGGCTCGGGCGACAGCCCCGTAATGCGAAAATCCATGCTGTGCTCCGGTGTCATCCAAACCATCATCAGACCAGCATCGGGACGGCGCCGCCATCCGCTTCTTGCGCTGGAATGTGAACATGCGCCCCGCATCGCCATCGACAGCCCGTGCCCATAAAAAAAGCCTGCTTCACGGATGAAGCAGGCTTTTTATCGACAGTGTCTGACGCCAGGCGTCAGAACGGCGTGCTTAGAACGGAATATCGTCATCCATATCCGAGAAGTTCGGTGCTGGCTTCGGTGCCGGGCGTGGCGCCGGGGCCGGAGCTGGGCGCGGGGCTGGCGCCTGGCGCGGGGCCGGGGCGTCGTAACCGCCGCCACCGCCACCGCCGTAGCTGTCATCGCCACCGCCGGCGTCGCCGCCCATGCCGGAACGGCCGCCCAGCATTTGCATCTGTTCCGCGATGATATCGGTTGCGTACTTCTCGACGCCGTCCTTGTCCGTGTATTTACGGGTTTGCAGACGGCCTTCGACGTAGACGGACGAACCTTTTTTCAGGTATTGGCCGACAATTTCCGCCAGGCGGCCGAAGAACGAGATACGGTGCCACTCTGTCAATTCTTTTTGTTCGCCCGTGTTGCGGTCCTTCGATTTGTACGAAGTGGCCACGGCGATGTTGGCGATCGCGTCGCCGCTAGGCATGTAGCGGATTTCCGGGTCACGGCCCAGATTGCCGACGATGATGACTTTGTTGACTGATGCCATGAATAACTCCTGATGAACTGCAGCGGGAGCCGGTGTCCCGCGCGTTAGTTTAGTGTACTAAACGAGGATTATAAGCGACCACGCGGCGCAAAGCACCCGCTTTCTGGCGGACGCCTTCTCCCGTGCGGCAGCACGTTTTTTTCACGGCAGAGGAAAACAAGAAACTTGAATACTGGTATTATATACAGTATTCAAACGTCAGTACGCATCTGCATCAAACTTTGTCAGGGCACGTTCGCCCGGCGGCGCAATCCGCCCACGGACGCCTCAGGCATGCAGAGCAAAACCCGGCTATAGTTACAGGTTGACCCGTTGTGGCTCCTCATCCGCACCCAGGCACAATGCGCCGGCCGCACCACTCACTGAAAGCAAGGCAATCACATGGAACAGATCCGCATCCGCGGCGCTCGCACGCATAACCTCAAGAATATCAATCTCGATTTGCCGCGCAATAAGCTGATCGTGATTACCGGCTTGTCCGGCTCCGGCAAGTCCTCGCTGGCCTTCGACACCCTGTATGCGGAAGGACAGCGCCGCTATGTCGAGTCGCTGTCGGCGTATGCGCGCCAGTTCCTGCAATTGATGGAAAAGCCGGACGTCGACCTGATCGAGGGGCTATCTCCCGCCATCTCCATCGAACAGAAGGCAACGTCGCACAACCCGCGCTCGACCGTGGGCACCGTCACGGAAATCCACGATTATCTGCGCCTGCTGTATGCGCGCGTGGGCACGCCGTACTGCCCCGACCATCCGGAAAACGCGCTGGCCGCCCAGTCCGTATCGCAAATGGTCGATGCCGTGCTGGCCATGCCGGAAGACACCAAGCTGATGATACTGGCGCCCGTCGTCGCCAACCGCAAGGGCGAACACGTGGACCTGTTCGAGCAGATGCAGGCGCAGGGCTTCGTGCGCTTCCGCGTGCAGAGCGGCACGCATGCGGCCAAGATTTATGAAGTCGATGACCTCCCGAAATTAAAGAAGACGGAAAAACACACGATCGACGTCGTCATCGACCGCGTCAAGGTGAACCAAGAGATCAAGCAGCGCCTGGCGGAAAGTTTCGAAACAGCCCTGCGCCTGGCCGATGGCCGCGCCATTGCCTACGAAATGGATACCGCCCAGGAACACGTGTACTCCAACAAGTTCGCCTGCAATGTGTGCGGCTATTCCCTGCAGGAACTGGAACCGCGTCTGTTCTCGTTCAACAACCCGATGGGCGCCTGCCCGGAATGCGACGGCCTGGGCCACATTGAATTCTTTGACCCGAAACGCATCGTCGCGTTCCCGAACCTGTCGCTGGCCTCGGGCGCCGTCAAGGGCTGGGACCGCCGCAACCAATTTTACTTCCAGATGCTGTCGAATCTGGCCGCCTACTACGAATTCGACCTGGATATGCCGTTCGAGCAGCTGGCACTGAATGCCCAGCAAGCCGTGCTGTACGGTTCCGGCAAGCAAGTGATTCCGTTTAGCTATGTCAACGAACGGGGCCGTACCGTCATCAAGGAACACACGTTCGAAGGCGTGGTCAACAATCTGCAGCGCCGTTACCGCGAGACGGATTCGATGGCCGTCAAGGAAGAACTGGCCAAGTTCATCAATGAAAAATGCTGCCCCTCATGCGATGGCGCGCGCCTGCGCGTGGAAGCGCGCTTCGTCAAGGTCGGTACCGGCAAGCAGCAGCGCGCCATCTATGAAGTGGCGGGCAAACCGCTGCGCGAAACGCTGGAATTCTTTGAAAAGCTGAAACTGACGGGCGCAAAGAAAGAGATCGCCGACCGCGTGGTCAAGGAAATCATTTCGCGCCTGAAATTCCTCAACAATGTGGGCCTCGATTACCTGTCGCTGGACCGCAGCGCCGACACGCTGTCCGGCGGCGAAGCACAACGCATCCGCCTCGCATCGCAAATCGGCTCCGGTTTGACGGGCGTCATGTATGTGCTCGATGAACCGTCGATCGGCTTGCATCAGCGCGATAATGACCGCCTGATCGAAACGCTAAAGCACTTGCGCGACATCGGCAACAGCGTGCTGGTGGTCGAGCATGATGAAGACGCGATTCGCACGGCCGACTACATCGTCGACATGGGCATCGGCGCGGGCGTGCACGGCGGCGAGATCATCGCCGAAGGCACCCTGCAAGACATCCTGAAAAACAAGAAATCGCTGACGGCGCAGTACCTGAACGGCAAGCTGAAGATCGCCGTGCCGGCCAAGCGCCACGCCAGCAATCCGGAAAAGCAGCTGGTGATTACTGGCGCGACGGGCAACAACCTCAAAAAGGTCTCGCTGAGCTTGCCGGTGGGCTTGATGACCTGCGTGACGGGCGTGTCCGGCTCAGGCAAATCCTCGCTGGTCAACGATACGTTGTATCCGGCCCTGTCGCGCCATTTGTACGGTTCGCAGACGGAACCGGCGCCGCACGAATCGATCAGCGGCCTGGAACATTTCGACAAGGTCATTTCCGTCGACCAGGCGCCGATCGGCCGCACGCCGCGCTCGAATCCCGCCACGTACACGGGCTTGTTTACGCCGATCCGCGACCTGTTCTCCACCGTGCCGACGGCCAAGGAACGCGGCTACAGCGCGGGCCGCTTCTCGTTCAACGTGAAGGGCGGACGCTGCGAAGCGTGCCAGGGCGATGGCGTGATCAAGGTCGAGATGCACTTCCTGCCCGACGTCTACGTGCCGTGCGACGTGTGCCACGGCAAGCGCTACAACCGCGAAACGCTGGAAGTGCACTACAAGGGCAAGAACATCACGGAAGTGCTGGGCATGACGGTGGAAGAAGCACATGAATTCTTCAAACCGGTCCCCTTGATCGCGCGCAAGCTGCAGACCCTGCTCGACGTGGGTCTCGGCTACATCAAGCTGGGCCAGAGCGCCACCACCCTGTCCGGCGGCGAGGCGCAGCGCGTGAAATTGTCGCTGGAACTGTCCAAGCGCGACACGGGCCGCACCCTGTACATCCTCGACGAACCGACGACGGGCTTGCATTTCCACGACATCGACTTGCTGCTGAAAGTCATCCACCGCCTGCGCGACCAGGGCAACACCCTCGTCATTATCGAGCACAACCTGGACGTCATCAAGACGGCCGACTGGATCGTCGACCTGGGTCCGGAAGGCGGCGCCGGCGGCGGCCAGATCATCGCCACGGGCACGCCGGAAGACGTGGCCGTCAACCCGGCCAGCGTGACGGGCAAGTACCTGGGGCCGCTGCTCAAGCAGTAACAATAGCAGCGCAATAAAAAACGGCGCGGATTGCTCATGCAATCCGCGCCGTTTCTCTTCTTGCTAGCACCCCAGTCATTGCCGGCGTGTCATTTATCGCACGCCAGTCTTTGCTGGCGTGTTTCTCCCCCACTACAACTCTCGACACCTACAAGCTACTGCGCGGCGCGCTTTGCGGCCTGCGATGCTCACCGTGCTTCAGCACGGTTGCGCTTCTTAGCCACAAATCACTGCCGCTCGCTACGCTTGTCAGGCGCCGTCGTACGTTAACTTATTTACGCACTCAGCCGCTTTTCCAGCGCAGCCTTGTGATCTGCCAATTCTTGCGGCAGATGATACGCGAGTTTTTCAAACAATTCCGTATGCAATTTCAATTCTTCCACCCACGCGGCCTTGTCGATCGAGGTGATGGTGTCGAACTGTTGCTGCGTGAATGGCAAGCCATCCCAGTTCAGGTCGCCATACTGCGGCGTCGTGCCGAACAGGTTTTCCACGCCGCCCGCCTTGCCTTCGATGCGCTCCAGCATCCATTTCAGCACGCGCATGTTGTCGCCAAAGCCAGGCCAGACGAACTTGCCTGCCTCGTCCGTGCGGAACCAGTTGACGCAATAGATCTTCGGCAGGGCCGCTGGGTTGACTTTGCCCACTTTGACGCCCATGTCCAGCCAGTGCTGGAAGTAATCGCTCATGTTATAGCCGATAAACGGCAACATGGCAAATGGATCGCGGCGCACGACGCCCATCTGGCCCACGGCCGCAGCCGTCGTTTCGGAACCCATGGTGGCAGCCATGTACACGCCTTCGACCCAGTTGCGCGCTTCGGTGACGAGCGGCACGGTGGTCGAGCGGCGGCCGCCGAAGATGAAGGCCGAGATCGGCACGCCAGCGGGATCGTCCCAGGCCGAGTCGATCACAGGGTTTTGCGTAGCAGCAACAGTGAAGCGTGCATTCGGATGCGCCGCCTTGGTGCCGGACGCTGGCGTCCAGTCCTTGCCTTGCCAGTCGATCAGGTGGCTTGGCGCTTCCTTGGTCAAGCCTTCCCACCAGACGTCGCCATCGTCCGTCAGCGCCACGTTGGTGAAAATCGTGTTGTCGCGCATGGACGCCATGCAGTTGTAATTTGTTTTTTCGTTGGTGCCCGGCGCCACGCCGAAGTAGCCAGCTTCCGGGTTGATGGCGTACAAACGGCCATCGGCGCCCGGCTTGATCCAGGCGATATCGTCACCGATGGTGGTTACTTTCCAGCCGTTAAAACTTGCCGGCGGGATCAGCATGGCGAAGTTGGTCTTGCCGCAAGCAGATGGGAACGCTGCCGCGACGTAATGCTTCTTGCCTTCCTGTGATTCCACCCCAAGGATCAGCATGTGTTCGGCCAGCCAGCCCGGGTTGTTCTCGGACGCTTGCGCTTCCTGGTAGCCCATGTTCGAGGCGATGCGCAGGGCGAAGCATTTCTTGCCCAGCAAGGCGTTGCCGCCGTAGCCCGAACCGAAGGACCAGATTTCGCGCGTTTCCGGGAAATGCACGATGTACTTTGTGCTGTTGCATGGCCATTTCACGTCTTGCTGACCGGCAGCCAGCGGCGCGCCCACGCTGTGCACGCAGGGCACGAACTCGCCATCGGTGCCCAGCACGTCGTACACGGCACGGCCCATGCGGGTCATGATCTTCATGTTGACGGCGACATACGGCGAATCGGACAGTTCCACGCCGATGTGCGCGATCGGCGAACCCAGCGGGCCCATCGAGAATGGCACGACGTACATGGTGCGGCCGCGCATGCAGCCATCGAACAGGCCGTTCAGAGTGTGGCGCATTTCGCCAGGTTCGGTCCAGTTGTTCGTCGGGCCGGCCGCTTCTTTCGTTGCCGAGCAAATATACGTGCGGTCTTCGACGCGGGCCACGTCGCTCGGGTCGGAGCAGGCCAGGTAGGAATTCGGGCGCTTTTCGGCATTGAGTTTTTTCATGGTGCCGCTGGCAACCATTTCGGCGCACAGGCGCTCGTACTCTTCTTGCGAGCCGTCGCACCAGTAGATGCGGTCTGGCTTGGTCAGCGCGGCGATGTCGGCGACCCAGTTGATCAGTTTCTGTTGTTTAATATAAGCTGGGACGTTGAGTGCGGCGACGCCACCCATGACGGGCTGATTCATATTACCTCCAATACCAATAAAAGAAATTCTGGTCGTTCCGGCAAGACAGGCAGCATCGTTGAGAAGTGGCTGCGGCTCACTGCGGGCGGCATGTTCACGCGGGCAGGGCTCTGGTGTCGTTTACCTGGATCATGCACCCAGGCGGCAGGAACAGTTTGCGCTATAACTATAATCAGGAAGCTTCAAAAGTGCCGGCGATTGTACACCCGTGTAACGGCTATTCTCGCAAAAATGTAGGAGAATAGCCTGACTAATGTAGTAGGCTATTCAGCATTTCCCGTATCCTGTTATTTCCCTACCAAATCCTTACTAAAATCGGCCATCCACCATGAAAATTGCCATACTCGATGATTACCAGGATGCCGTGCGCGGCCTCGATTGCTTCAAATTGCTCGATGGCCACGAGGTCAAAGTGTTCAGCAACACAGCGCGGGGACTGGGCCAGCTGGCGATCCGCCTGGGGCCGTTCGACGCGCTGGTGCTGATCCGCGAACGCAGCAGTTTCAACCGGGCCTTGCTGTCGAAACTGCCGAACCTGAAACTGATTTCGCAAACGGGCAAGGTCAGCGGACACATCGACGTGGCGGCCGCCACGGAACTGGGTATCGCCATCGCGGAAGGCATCGGCTCACCCACGGCGCCGGCCGAACTGACGTGGGCGCTGATCATGGCGGCGCAGCGCAAGATCGTGCCGTACGCGCAACATTTACAGGAAGGGTTGTGGCAGACGTCGTCGATCGAGCCGGCACGCAATACGCTCGGCACGGTATTGAAAGGGCGCACGCTGGCGATCTGGGGCTACGGCAAGATCGGTCAATTGATCGCAGGCTATGGCCGCGCCTTCGGCATGACCATCCTCGTGTGGGGCAGCGAAGCGAGCCGCGCAGCGGCCGTGGCGGCCGGCGACACGGCGGCGGTCTCGCGCGAGGCCTTCTTTGAACAGGCCGACGTGCTCAGCCTGCACCTGCGCCTGTCCGACAAGACACGCGGCCTGGTGACAGCCGAGGACCTGGCGCGCATGAAACCGACGTCCCTGTTCGTCAACACCAGCCGCGCCGAATTGGTGGCCGAGGGCGCGCTGGAAGCGGCACTGCCCCAGGGACGCCCGGGCGCCGCTGCGCTGGACGTGTTTACGGACGAGCCGCTGCCGCCCGGCTCGCCATTGCTGCTGCTGCCGAACGTGCTGGCCACGCCACACTTGGGCTACGTCGAGCGTGACAGCTATGAGCTGTATTTCCGCTACGCCTTGCAAAACATCGTCGATTTTGCGCAGGGTCAATGCACGCGCCTGCTCAATCCGGAAGTACTGGCGCATGCGCGGCAAGTTCCTCAGGAGCGCTGAAAACCCTTGAGGAGATCGGGCTCGCCCGTAATGCGGATGGCGGGCGCGGGCAGTTCGTGCCGGCCGCGCCACAGGCCGGCCCAGCCGGGCGGCCAGGCGATCTGCGGTCCCGCATACGGCGCCACGCCCGCGCGCACGGCCACCACCGGCACGGGCGGCATGTCTTGCAAAGGCTCGCCTGCCGTGCGCTGCATGTCCAGGCTGTACATGTAATCGGGTAATAAAGCGTCGCAGACGCGGCCGAACCAGTCGCTATGGTCCTCGTCGCGCCCCAGCGCCTGCGCCAGGCCTTGCGGATCGAAACGGGCCAGGGCATCGATCAACTCGCCAGTGGAAGCGCCGGGAGAGTCTCCCCAGCCCATCACGGGGTTGACGTTGTAATCGGCGCCCGAGCCATACCAGCCTTCGCGCCAGGGCCGCTGCATCCAGTCGCGCGGCCCCGTAAACAAATGCCAGCGCCAGTGCAGGCCGGACGGCTTGGGCCAGGAATACAGATACAGTTTTTGATAGCCGGCCTGGTGCAGCTCGCGCACCATGGCCATCAGGCGCGCGTGCGGCATGCGGTCCGGCGGCGCGCGGCGAAACAGGATCGCTTCGCCATCGGCGAACTGCACGTCGTCCGTCGACAGGTTCAGGTCCAGGGTCCGCGCTTCGCTGCCGAAACGGGCGGCGATCCAGCCCGTCAGCAAATTGACGGACGTGATCACCCCGTAGCCGCGGTGGCGGTGAAAAATGACGGTGCCGGGAGCGAGCGCTTTCATACGGAGTCGGGCCGGTAGGCGAACAAAGAAACAAGTGTACTCACAGATGGCTGAATTTTCCAGGTGCGATCCGCACCGGCCCGCCATTCACGCAAGGGACACAATCCACGCTATCATGCGCGTCATTCTCCACTGACATCGTGACCACATCATGACTTTGCGCATACTCGCCACCGGCGGCACTTTCGACAAACACTACAACGAATTGAACGGTACCCTGGGCTTTTCCGACAGTCATTTGCCGGCAGCGATTGCCCGCGCGCGCATGACGGCGCCCGTGGCGCTGGAGCAGTTGCCGTTGCTGGACTCGCTCGACATGCAGGATGCGGACCGCCAGCGCGTGCTGGCCTCGTGCCGCGCGGCGCAGGAAAAAGCCATCGTCATCATCCACGGCACCGACACCATGCGCGAAACGGCGCAAGTGCTGGGCGCGGCCAAGCTGCAGCAGACGGTGATTTTGACGGGCGCCATGATCCCCTACGAAATCGACAATTCCGATGCCCTGTTCAACCTGGGCTTTGCCTGCGGCGTGGCGCAAACCTTGCCGGCCGGCGTGTACGTGGCCATGAATGGCCAGATCTTCGCCTGGGACAATGTGCAAAAGAACCGCGCCGCCGGGGTATTCCAGCCGCTGTGATGCTATTGCGCTGCGGCAACGTCGCAGCGCAACAACAGAAAGCGCGCGCAACATTTCCAGAAAAATAAAGAATCGCATCATTAATTTCCATGCGGAAATAAAGAAAGCAAAAGAACAATATATTTGTTCATAATTGCAATTTTTTCCTGGTGTTCGATGCTATATTCGGGTCATCGACTAACCCCATCTGGAAAACCCATCATGATCAAGCGCAAATCGGCTGCACAACTGTTCCAACTGGGCGCCTTGGCCGCCGCGTTTGCACTGAGCGGCGCCGCCCACGCGACGACCAACCTTACCAATGAATATACGGTAACGGCATCGGCCACGGCCGCAGGCGCGAACACGTGGACCTTTGATTACAGCGTCTTGAACAATAACCAAGGCATCGGCGGCCAGACGGGCCTGGACGGTTTCACGATTTTCGTTCCCGTCTCGGCCACGCTGGTCGGCTCCACCGCCCCTGCGCCATTGAACGGCGCCCCCGGCTTCTGGTCGCAAGGCGCCAGCGCCCAGCTCGACCTGGGCGGCAACGGCTCGCAAAACCTGGTGGCGCCCTCGGGCTACGCGGCCTACACCTGGTGGGGTCAAAATACGCAGTCCGTGTACACGCCAGGCTCGACCGCCAACTTCAGCATTACCCTGAGCAATGTTGCCGTCGGTGCCAACACGGTCGGCATCAGCACCTATTTCGGCTATGGCGCCGCGACCGCACAATCTGCCAGCAACCAGTATGGCAATTACTCTACCTTTACCGGTACTTTCGCTTCACCGGTGGCCGCAGTGCCTGAACCGGAAACATACGCCATGCTGCTGGCCGGTCTCGGCCTGGTCGGCTTCATGGCACGCCGCAGAAAAACAGGCAAGCACAGCGCCTGATTTCCACTCTGCAGCACCTCGACAAGCCCGCTTTCAGCGGGCTTTTTTTTACATTTTTTTTACTTTGCATAAATTCTGCAATACAACATTTTTCATCTAATTATTGCTGGCAAAACATCGAATTGCCAATACAATAATTTTATGTTGCAAAAAAACGCCATTGATCATTTTTAAAAACGTAGATATTTATAAATATAAAATCTATATTTAACATTTAAATCAAATATTCTTCAGTATCTCGAATTTATTGCCAAATCCGACACGGTTGAGGTGCATTTTTTCTTGCTGAGACGACATAATGTTTGCCTCGACAAGTCAAAAGTGCATTTATAACAATATTGCGCTAAGTAGTCTTCCACCTCCCACCGACGTGGTTCCGCCTACCGTACACGAGCACCGCTGGGCATCTACCCGATGACCAGACCCGTGCTCGTGTACTGCTTGTCGTTATTAAAACTACTACGGAGTAATTGTTACAATGGCATTTAAAGAAAAAATTGGCGTACGCAGCGTACGCCTGGCCCTGACCGTACTGGCAGGTAGCGTCTTGTTCTCCGGCCAATCCATGGCGGACGAAGCAATTCAAAAAGTGGAAATTACCGGCTCGAGCATCAAGCGTATCGCTGTCGAAGGCGCCCTGCCTGTGCAGCGCCTGTCGCAAGAAGCGATCGCCAAATCGGGCGCCACCTCGGTAGCGGACCTGATCCAGGCCCTGCCAGCCATGCAAGGCTTCACCATCGGCGCAGTCGCCGCCGGCTCCGACTCGGGCGGCAATACCAGTGCATCGCTGCACGGTATCGGTGAAACCTACACCCTGGTGCTGTTGAACGGCCGCCGCATCGCGCCACAAGGCTCCGGCACCACGGTCAACCTGAACGCCATTCCAATGAGCGCCGTTGAGCGCGTCGAAATCCTGACCGACGGCGCTTCGGCCCTGTACGGTTCGGACGCCATCGCCGGCGTACTGAACTTCATCCTGAAGAAAAATCAGCAAGGCGCCACCCTGGAAGCCACCTACGGCGGTCCGGAAGACAAGGGCGGCAACGCCTGGAACACCAGCGTCACCTACGGTTTCGGCGACCTGGACGAAGACCGTTTCAACGTGCTGTTGTCGTACCGCCATGACGAGCAATCGAAACTGCGCGCCACCGACCGCACGTTCGCCGCGAGCTCGTATGTGCCATTCAGCCGCAACGGCAATAACTACATCTGGGACCGCACCAGCACCTCGGCTTCGCCAGCAGGCGCCACAGTTGCCTACAAGAGCGGTGCGCCATCGACCGCGTTTTCGCCTTACCTGGCTAAAAATGGCAATTGCCCTGAAGGTTTCGACGTCACCACCGCCAATGCACGCGCTTGTGGCTTCGACACGGGCTCCACCGTGGAAGTCGTACCGCAATCGAAACGCGACAGCCTGTTCTCCAAAGCGACGTACAAGCTGAACGACAACCTGAACGCATTCGCCGAACTGGCCTACTCGCGCTACGACCTGACGGCGCGTATCGCCGCCAATCCGATCCCGATCGCAATCGCCAAGGACAGCGCGCTGTACAACACCTATGTGTCACCCTACCTGACGCCAGCGCAACGCGCCGACGTCAAATCCGTGACGGCCAACTACCGCAGCAGCGACTTCGGCCTGCGCGCCAGCAACACCATCACCGAAACCAAACACATGGTCGTCGGTGTGGAAGGCGAACTGGGCGCGTGGAACTTCGAAAGCGGCCTGACCTGGTCGCAAAACTCGATCGACGAGCGCTACACGGGCGGCTACCAGAAAAACCAGGCGTTCAAGGACATCCTCGCCAATCCGGAGTTCGATCCGTTTGCAGCGACACAAAAGCCATCCGTGCAAGCACAGGTCGCTGGCGCGCAATTCGTCGGCTCCGTGCGTACCGCATCGACCACGATGCGCGGCGTCGACACGCACGGTTCGCGTGAATTGTTCAGCCTGCCAGGCGGCAAAGCCAGCCTGGGTATCGGTGGCGACTACCGCACCTATACCTATGAGCAATCGCCAGGCGCCACCGGCGACGACATCTACAGCTTCAACACCAAGCCTGCCTACGACATGAGCCGCGATACCTACGGCGCGTTCGTCGAGTTGCTGGCACCGCTGACCAAGTCGTTCGAAATGACCGTCGGTGGCCGTCACGATACCGTCAAGGCGATTGATGACAAGCTGAACAACAAAACTGTCGGCAAAAAAGACAGCGCCAATACCTACAAGGTATCGGCACGCTGGCAGCCGGTGCAGACCGTGCTGATCCGCGGTTCCTACGGCACGGGCTTCAAGGCGCCAAGCATGCTGGAAATTGCTCAGCCACTGGTCAACGCCGGCTTTACCGCCAAGAAATTTGACTGCCCATACCCAGGTAACGCACTGTGCCGCGCGGAAGCCACGCAATACAACGCCGTATCGCAAGGCAATCCTGATCTGCAATCGGAAAAATCGAAGCAGTTCACCCTGGGCTTCCGTGTCGAGCCTAGCTCGGCCTTCTCGTTCGGCGCCGATCTGTGGGACGTGAAACTGCGCAATGCCGTGTCGGAAGTTTCCGAAGAGCAGGCATTTGCCGATCCGATCAAGTATGCATCGAGCTTCGGAACCTATACCGAACCATCGACCGGCATCACCTACTACTCGTTCAAGAAACTGTCGGTCAACATCGGCAAGAAGGAATACCGTGGTATCGACTGGGATCTGTCGGCCAACCACAAGTTTGACTTCGGTAAGCTGACCGCCCAATTGAGCGGTACGCACATGTTGCACGCCAACTACACCAAGGCAGGCAGCGACAACGTGTTCACCAGCAACATGAACTTCTTCGGCGATACCAACGAAGTCACGTTCCGCAACCTGATGAAGCTGACGACGACCCTGGATACTGGCCGCCTGAGCAACACGGTCACGGTCAACTACCGTAACGGCTACACCGATGCAGCCGCTACCGTGTACAACCTCGCTACCCAGAAAGAAGAGAAAAACTTCCGCCTGCAAGTACCGTCGTACACCACGTTCGACTGGCAAGCACGTTTCGCCTTTGACAAGCAAACCACGATCCGCGCAGGTATCAAAAACCTGTTCGACCGTGCACCACCGCTGTCGCTGCGCGCGTCGTCGGGCCACCAGGTTGGCTTCGACCCACGCTACGCCGATCCGATGATGCGTTCGTTCTACGTCACCGGCAACTACAAGTTCTAATTTGACGTGTTGAATTAGCTTGTCTGGAAAGCGCCTTGCACTTCACCGTGCAAGGCGCTTTTTTTATGTGCCCGCAGATTGCACAGACGAAAAAAAGGAGCCGCAGCTCCTTTTTTTTGTACCGGAATGACGGCTGTTATGCCGTCGCTTCGCCGCCCAGGGCTTCGACCACGTCGGCCATCAGCTTGGAGAGCTCGCCCGTCATCAGCATCACGTCGCCATCGAAACGCTCTTCGTCGTTCTTCGTGCTCGATTCCGTTTCCTTGATCACGTCGAGCGGCTTGACGCTCTTGATGGCCAAGGACTCCGTCAGCACGAACGAGATCTTGTCGTTCCACGTCATGGCCAGGCGCGTGCACTGCTTGCCGGCCGCGATGTGGCGGCGCACATCGTCCGCTTCCAGGGTGTGGCGCACGTAGCGCACGGTGGCCTTGCTCTCGCCCGTGGCGCGCAATTCCGTGTCCATGTCGACCGTGAAGCCGGCCGGCGCGTCGTCCGCCTGCAGCCATTCCGTCATCACCGCCACGGGCGAGCGCTGCACGCGCAGGCTTTCCAGCGGCAGCTTGTCGACGGCTTTCAACAGCAGCTTGATGACTTCATCGGCTTTCGCCGGGCTGGCGGCATCGACCACCAGCCAGCCATTGACGGGGTCGATCCACGTCCAGACGTTGCTGCGGATGCTGAAGGCGCGCGGCAGCAGTTCGTCGGCCACGCGTTCCTTCAATTCCTTCATGGCCTTTTTACCAGGCGCAAAGCCTTGCGCTTCTTCCATCTCGGCGGCGCGGGCCTTGGCGACCTGGTTGATGACGGTCGCTGGCAGCAATTTCTTTTCCGTGCCCAGCAGGATCAGCATTTGCTTGTTGACCACGTGGACCAGGCCGCCGTTCGGGCGTGGCGTATCCCAGCCCTGGCGCATCAGATCCATGCTGGTCGCCGGCGTAAATTTGTTCGAGGACAAGGCCTCTTCCAGTTGTTCTGGCGTGTAAGCCCACGGTGCGGGCAGGCGGTAAATCTGAAGATTCTTGAACCACATAGTTTTTGTCTTCCGTTTGTTTCAGTAGTGCCAGGGGAACGCCATTCTACACTTTCGACGTGAAAATGCCGTCAAAAGCGCCGTCTGGCGCGGTATGTATCTTGTAGGAAACGCTGCTACAGGGCGGGAAACAGCTCCGCCTGGGCTGGCGCCTGCCGCGTCACGACGGCCGGATCGGACAAGGTCGAGATGCGCACGCCCAGCAGGCGGATTTTCTTGTCAAATGGCACGCGCCGCAGGCAGTCGCGGCTGGCGCGCAGGATGGCGGCGGCGTCCGCCGTGGCACTGGGCAGGGTGATGTCGCGCGTCACAGTGCTGAAATCCTCGAAGCGCAGCTTGATGCCCACCGTGCGCCCCGCCAGCGACTGTTTATCGAGGTCGCCCGCCACGCGCGTGCACAGGCTTTCCAGCTTTTCCGACAGGGTGGCGCGGTCGCGCACCACCTGCAAGTCGCGCTCGAACGTCGTTTCGCGGCTGACGGACTTGGTTTCCCGGCTCGTCTGCACGGGCCGCTCGTCGATGCCCAGCGCCGCCTGGCGCAGCCAGCCCGTGTACAGGTCGCCGAACTGCGTGCGCAGCATGGCCATGTCGGCTTGCGCCAGCTCGCCGATGGTAATAATGCCCAGCGCTTCCAGCTTGGCCGTGGCTTTCGGGCCGATGCCATTGATCTTTTTCGCCGGCAAGGGCCAGACCCGCGTTTCCACATCCTCGGGCGACAAAATGGTGAGCCCGTCGGGTTTTTCCAGGTCGGAACAGATTTTTGCCAGCAATTTGTTCGGCGCCAGGCCGATCGAGCACGACAGGCCCGTCGCCTCGAACACGGCCGCCTTCAGGCGCGCCGCCATGGCCGGCGCCTGCTCGCCATGTTCCGTCAGGTCGACATAGATTTCATCGATGCCCACGTTCTGGATGATGGGGCACAACTGGGCCACGGCTTGCTTGAAGCGGGCCGAATAGTCGCGGTAAGCCTCGAAATCGGCGGGCAGCAGGATGCTGTCGGGCGCCAGTTTCGCCGCCTTCATGATGCCCATGGCGGAAAACACGCCAAACTTGCGCGCCGCATACGTCGACGTGGTGACGACGCCGCGCCCCACGTAGTCGCGCATGCGTGCAAACTGCCGCGTGCCATCTTCCTGCAGCAGGGGTTGCTGCAGCCGGCCGCCGCCGATGACGACGGCTTCGCCACGCAATTGCGGATATTTCAACAGTTCCACGGAGGCAAAGAAGGCGTCCATGTCCAGATGGGCAATCCAGCGGCGCGCGGCGGGCGGCTCGGGAAGTGGGGAGGCAGATGTGGTCAAGGACACCTCGCGGCGAGATACTGTAATTATATACAGTATCGCTGGAAATGCCCATGGATGCAAGTTGAAACGCACGCGCACCGCAGTTGCTTTTCTCAATAGCAAGATTACAATCCTGACACGACTATAAAAAGGAGTTGCCTTGTCTACAGCCCATCAAGCTTTGCGCCGTCTGGCCGTCTGCTCATCCATCCTGCTGTCCACGCTGGCGCCATCCGTGCAGGCCGCCGATGCCGCCGCCATCGCGCCGGTCGCCGCCAAGACGGCCTGGCAGGAAACGCGCCACGGCACCGTCGTCACGGACGACTACCGCTGGCTGCAAAAGAAGACCGATCCTGCCGTGATCGACTACCTGAACGCGGAAAACGCCTACACGGCGGCCGTCACGGCCCCGATACAGCCGCTGGCCGACAAGGTGTATGCGGAAATCAAGGGACGCATGCAGGAAGTGGACCTGTCCGTACCTGCGCGCCAGGGCAACTTTTACTATTACACGCGCGTGGAAGCGGGCAAGCAGTATCCGATTCACTGCCGCCGCCCCGTCGGCGCCAGCGGCGCCTACGATGCGCAGGCGCTTGAAGAAATCCTGCTGGACCAGAATCAATTGGCCGAAGGCCACAAATTTTTTGCCGTGCGCGCCTTTGCCATCAGCCCGAACGAACAATTGCTGGCCTACACCACGGACACGACGGGTTTCCGCCAGTACGAGCTGCATGTCAAGGATTTGAAGACAGGCAAGTTGCTCACGGACAGCATGCCGCGCGTGACGTCCCTGGCCTGGGCGGCGGACAACGCCACCCTGATGCTGGCCCAGGAAGACGCCACCACCAAGCGCTCGGACCGCGTATTCCGCCTGGCCCTGGGCGGCACGCCGCAACAGGTCTACCACGAGCCGGTGGAACAGTTCGCCATCCACGTGGACCGCACGCACGACAAGCAGTTCTTCATGCTCACCTCGGGCAGCACGGATACGAGCGAAGTGCTGCTGCTGCCGACGAGCAAGCCGCAAGGCAGTTTCCAAAGCGTGCTGAAACGCGAAAAAGGCCACCGCTACGGCATCGAGCACCGCGACGGCCAGCTGTACATTCTTACCAATAAGGATGCGAAGAATTTCCGCGTCGTCAGCGCGCCCCTGTCTGCGCCGCAGCCGAAGAACTGGAAGAGCGTCGTGCCGCACAACAAGGATGCCGTGATCCAGTCCCTCGACGTCTTCCAGGGTTATCTGGTGGTGATGGAAAAGGCGCGTGCCCTGAACCGCGCGCGCATCTTTGATTTTGCGCAAAAGAACTGGAAGACGGTGCAGTTCGACGACCCCGTCTACCTGGCCACGTCCGTCGGCACGCCGGAGTTTTCGGCCACGCAATTTCGCATGTCGTACCAGTCGCCCGTCACGCCGCCCACCATCATCGATGTCAGCATGAAGGATGGCCAGCGCACGGTACTGAAGCAGCAGGAAATCGCCGGCGGCTTTGACGGCAGCCGCTACACCACGCAGCGCCTGTGGGTGACAGCGCGCGATGGCGTGCAAGTGCCGCTATGGGTCGTCTACAAGAAGGGCGTCAAGCTCGACGGTTCCGCGCCGCTGCTGTTGTACTCGTATGGCTCGTATGGCATTTCCACGGAAGCCACTTTTTCCATCAGCCGCATCAGCCTGTTGGAGCGGGGCGTCATCTATGCGCAAGCGCATATCCGCGGCGGTACCGACATGGGCGAAGCGTGGCATGAAGACGGCATGCTGATGAAGAAGAAAAACACCTTCCATGACTTCATCGACAGTGCCGACTACCTGGTGCGCGAAAAATGGACGAGCCCGAACCGCCTGATCATCCAGGGCGGCAGCGCGGGCGGCTTGCTGATGGGCGCCGTCGTCAACATGCGCCCCGAGCTGTTCCACGCCGTGCACGCGGCCGTGCCGTTTGTCGACGTGATGAACACCATGATGGACGCCAGCCTGCCCCTGACGACGGGAGAGTACCTGGAATGGGGCGACCCGAACCAGAAGGCGGCCTACGACTACATGCTCAGCTACTCGCCTTACGACAACATTGCACGCAAGAATTACCCCGCCATGCTGGTGACGACGGGCCTCAACGACAGCCAGGTCATGTACTGGGAACCGGCGAAATACGTAGCCAAGCTGCGCGCGTACAAGACGGACACCAATCCCCTGCTGCTGAAAACAAATATGGGCGCCGGCCACGGCGGCGCTTCGGGCCGCTACAACGCCATCGCCGAGAACGCGTTCAATATGGCGTGGATGCTGTCCCAGTGGAATATCACGGAATAATGTGAAAAAAGCGCTTGCAGAAGGATTTTAGCCATCCTATAATAGCGCCTCTTCCAGACGTGGTGACAAACGTCGGGATGGTTTTCTGAGACAAGCAACGGGTGCTTAGCTCAGTTGGTAGAGCGGCGCCCTTACAAGGCGTAGGTCGGGAGTTCGAGCCTCTCAGCACCCACCAAATCAGAAAACTGTCCAGTGCTTCATGGATCAGCAACACAGATCATACGAGCTTGGAGTGGTAGTTCAGTTGGTTAGAATACCGGCCTGTCACGTCGGGGGTCGCGGGTTCGAGTCCCGTCCGCTCCGCCAATAAA
>Ga0182006_1000097_pt1 | contig 102186 bp, 88 predicted proteins | sample Sormic07211104_1_FD_123022 | JGI IMG/M metagenome (GOLD analysis project Ga0182006, IMG submission 123022) | Rhizosphere microbial communities from Sorghum bicolor, Mead, Nebraska, USA - 072115-104_1 MetaG | ecosystem: Host-associated > Plants > Roots > Rhizosphere | place: USA: Nebraska...
CTTGCCGATCCAGGCCGTGCCGCCGTTCAGGAAATCGAGTCCCTGCGCTTCGACATAGGCCTTGACGATGCCCAGCTTGTTGTCGCCGAAATCGGAGTTGGGCGCGTAGGCGTTGACCCAGATCGTGGCCAGGTAGTTCACGCCGCCGGACTGGGCGACGGACTTGGTGTAGCCGAATTCCGTGTAGGCGTCGCACTCATTGCCCAGACGATATTTCATGGTATTGCCGCCCAGGCCGAAGCAGCCTTGCGAACCGCCGTCGCCCGAGGTATTGCTGCCGGCGCCAGCGCGCAGGTAGCCATGGAAGCCTTCGGCATCGCTTGGGTACATGGGGTCGGCCATGGCGGAAGCGCTGGCGATGGCCAGGAGCAGGGCAGGTAAAGTTTTCAATGCAGTGCGATTCATGCGGTCTCCAGAAGAATGTTGGTGGTAGCGGTGGCGCCCCGGAAGGCCGGTCACCGCACACGGTCTAATGCCGAAAACCAAGTCTAGCAGCGCTTTTTTAACCACCCTGATACAAATCGAACAAGTACCGATACTTTCTTTCAAAGTGTTGTTTTTACTCAATATCGATACTCTGGTGCATGGAGCGGGTGCAAAAGAGTATCGAATTGCGGTTTTGGAGTATCAGAAAGTATCAAAGTCCGGTGCTACATTGTGGTCGTGGTGCTAAGTACCTGAGCATTGCCAACGACAAAAAACACTGGAGACACACAATGAAACGTTCCGCCATTGCCGCGCTGTGCGCCGGCGCGCTCTGCCTCAGCTCGTCCGCTTTTGCCGCAACCGACCTCGTCATCGCCACCGTCAACAACGGCCACATGATCGAAATGCAAAAGCTCAGCAAGTTCTTCGAGCAAGCCAATCCCGATATCAAGCTCAAGTGGGTGACCCTGGAAGAGGGCGTCTTGCGCCAACGCATGACCACCGATATCGCCACCAAGGGCGGCCAGTTCGACGTGATGACCATCGGCCTGTATGAAACGCCCATCTGGGGCAAGAAAAACTGGCTGATTCCCATCAAGCCGGACGCCAAATACGATATCGACGATCTGCTGCCCGCCATCCGCGAAGGTCTCTCCGGCGACGGCAAGCTGTACGCGTCGCCGTTCTATGGCGAAAGTTCGATGATCATGTACCGCAGCGACCTGGTCAAAAAGGCGGGCGTGACGATCGAAGACCGCCCCAGCTGGAACCAGCTGCGCGACGTGGCGGCCAAGCTGCACGATCCGGCCAACGGCGTGTACGGCATCTGCCTGCGCGGCAAGCCGGGCTGGGGCGACAACATGGCGCTGATCACCACCATGGCCAATTCCTACGGCGGCCAGCTGTTCGACATGCAATGGAAACCGCAATTTACCAGCAAGCCGTGGAAGGATGCGGTCACCATGTATGTCGACCTGATGAAGAAATACGGCCCGCCGGGCGCGGCTGCCAACAGCTTCAATGAAAACCTCGCGCTGTTCAACCAGGGCAAGTGCGGCATCTGGATCGACGCGACGATCGCCGCCTCCTTCATCACCGATCCGAAGCAAAGCAAGGTGGCCGACAAGGTGGCGTTTGCCCAGTCGCCCATCGGCGTGACGGAGCGGGGCGCGAACTGGCTGTGGATCTGGTCGCTGGCCATCCCGTCGAGCTCGAAGCACCCGAACGAGGCGCAGCGTTTCATCAACTGGGCCACGTCGCCCGATTACGTGAAACTGGTTGCCAAGGAAACGAGCTGGGCCAACGTGCCGACGGGCACGCGCAAATCGACGTATGCGAGCCCCGAGTTCCAGAAAGTGGCGAAATTTGCGGCCGCCGAAGGCAAGGCCCTGGCCACCACGCGCGCCGTGCAAAGCACCTTGCCTCCTTCGCCGTACGTGGGCGTGCAATTCGCCTCGATTCCTGAATTCCAGGTGATCGGCGTGGCGGCCGGCCAGCAGATGGCGGCAGCGCTGCTGGGCAAGGTGACGGTGGACCAGGCGCTGGAGTTGTCGCAGCAGACGGCGGAAAGAGAAATGCGTAAAGGCGGTTATTACAAGTAAGAGGATAGCCTGCCATACCTGCTGCGCGGTTTGTAGTATGCAAACAGGTGATGCTGTTGTAACCCGAAAGGCGAAAGCCGGGGTCGGACCCTCAGGGTCCGACCCCGGTATCTTGGCCTTGCGGGTTTAAAAGATACCTCACGTCTCAAGAGAACCCCTATGAAACGCATTATCCCCCGGGCTTTGCTGACGCCGGCCGTGGTCGCCGTCTCCGTCATTTCCGTGATCCCGTTATTGATCACCTTGTATTACGCGTTCGTGCGCTATTCCATGCTCGATCCGAGCGGCCATCCTTTCCATGGTCTGGCCAATTTCCACTTTTTCTTTACCGATGCCTCGTTCCTGCCGGCCTTGCAGAACACATTTACTTTGCTGTTTTCCGTCATGCTGATCACGGTGGTGCTGGGCACGGCGCTGGGGCTGCTGATCAATGAAGCATTCCCGGGGCGTGCCATCGTGCGCGTGCTGCTGATTTCGCCGTTTCTCGTCATGCCGGCCGTCAATGCCCTGATGTGGAAGAACATGCTGCTCAACCCGATCTACGGCCTGTTCGCGCAAATCAGCCTCTTCTTTGGCGCCACGCCCGTCGACTGGCTGTCGGCCCACCCCCTGTTTTCCATCATCATGATGGTCTCCTGGCAATGGCTGCCGTTTGCCTGCCTGATCTTCATGACGGCCCTGCAATCGATGGACCGCGAACAGCTGGAGGCGGCGCGCATGGATGGCGCCACCTATCTGCAGCAGTTGCGCTACCTCTACATTCCCCACCTGGGCCGCGCCGTCTCGGTGGTGCTGATGATCGAGATGATCTTCCTGCTGTCGATTTTCGCGGAAATCTTTACCACCACGGGCGGCGGACCCGGCTTCGACACGACCACCATCACCTTCATGATCTATCAGCAGGCACTGCTGTCCTATGACGTGGGAGCGGCCTCGGCCGGCGCCCTGTTCGCCGTGCTCATCGCCAACATCGCCGCCTTCTTTCTGATGCGCGTCATCGGCAAGAATCTGTCGAAATAAGGAGACCTTGATGCATAGCAAACTCAATCTGTATGGCCGCACGGCCGCCGCCTGGCTGTGCGCGCTGCTGCTGTTCTTTCCCATCTTCTGGCTGGGCCTGATGGCCTTCAAGACGGAAGGGCAAGCCATTTCCACGCCGCCGCTGCTGTTCTTTACGCCGACCCTGGACAGTTTCCGCGAAGTGCTGGCGCGCGACAATTACTTCGGCTACGCGTGGAACTCGCTGTTTACCAGCGTCGTATCGACGGCCATTGGCCTCTTGATCGCCATCCCTGCCGCCTATTCGATGGCCTTCTTTCCCACGGGGGGCACCATCGGCTTGCTGAAATTCATGCTCAGCTCGCGCTACATGCCCGGCGTGGGCGCGCTGATGCCCATCTATATCTGCTACCAGTATTTCGGCCTGCTCGATACGCGCATCGGCCTGACCATCATGTTCATGCTGATGAACCTGCCCATCATGATCTGGCTGCTGTACACGAGCATGAAGGAGCTGCCGCGCGAAATCCTCGAGGCCTCGCGCATGGACGGCGCCACCGTGTGGGACGAGTTCCGCCACGTCGTGCTGCCCCTGTCCGTGGGCGGCATCGCGTCCACTGCCCTCGTGTGCATGGTGTGGTCGTGGAATGAATCGTTCTGGTCGCTGAACCTGGGCGCCTCGAACGCGGGCACGCTGGCCTGGCTCATCGCTTCGTATTCGAGCCCGGAAGGCCTGTTCTGGGCCAAATTGTCGGCCGCTTCGCTGATGGCCATCGCGCCCATCATGGCGCTGGGCTGGTTCTGCCAGAAACAATTGGTCCAGGGTATGACCTTCGGCGCTGTTAAGTAAACACTATTGGATGACATCATGGCTTACCTTCAACTGAGCAATATCGAGAAATTCTTTGGCGAGCACCGCGCCATCAAGGGCATCGACCTGGAGATCCGGCAGGGCGAGTTCGTCGTCTTCGTGGGGCCGTCCGGCTGCGGCAAATCGACCCTGCTGCGCCTGATCGCGGGCCTGGAACCGATCGACGGCGGCAAGCTGTCGCTGGACGGGCGCGACATCACGGCGCTGCCATCGTCGAAGCGCGACCTGGCAATGGTGTTCCAGTCGTATGCGCTGTACCCGCACATGACGGTGTTCCAGAACATGTCGTTCGCGCTGAAACTGGCCGGCGTCGATCCGGCCATCATCCGCGAGAAAGTCGACAAGGCGGCCGCCATCCTCGATCTGGGAAAATACCTGGAGCGCACGCCGAAGGAATTGTCGGGTGGCCAGCGCCAGCGGGTGGCCATCGGCCGCGCCATCGTGCGCGACCCGAAAGTGTTCCTGTTCGACGAGCCGCTGTCGAACCTCGATGCGGCCCTGCGCGTGCAGACGCGTATCGAGATCGCCAAGCTGCACCGCGAACTGGGCGCCACCACCATCTATGTCACGCATGACCAGGTCGAAGCGATGACCCTGGCCGACCGCGTGGTGGTGCTGCGCGACGGGCAGATCGAGCAGCATGGCTCGCCATTGGAACTGTATGACCGTCCCGCCAACCGCTTCGTCGCGCAATTCATCGGCACGCCCAGCATGAACGTGGTGCCCGCCGATGCGGCGCCGCAGCTGCTGGCGCAGGCGGGCAGCGCGGCGCAGGCCGATGGTTTTGTCGGCATCCGCCCCGAGCACGTGCACCTGGGCGCGGTACAGCCGGGCAGCGTGCCCGTCACCGTCGACCTGGTGGAATCGCTGGGCGTGGAAACGCTGACCTATGTGCGCTTGCCGAACAATGTGCAGGTGGTGTCGCGCGGCGCGGAACGCAGCAGCCTGCAGCCGGGCCAGCAGACGCATTTGACGTTCGAGCCGGGCTTCGTCCATTATTTCGACCGCGCCGGCAAGACCTACGCGGCGGCGAAAGGAGCGCTGTAATGGACGCGATCGCATTGAAGCAATCGAACCTGGCCAAGCTGCCGGCGAACGTGGCCGTGCCCGCGTATGCGCGCGAGGCGCTCGTGCCCGGCATCGTGCATATCGGCGTGGGCGGTTTTTTTCGCGCCCACCAGGCCGTGTATCTTGACGATTTGCTGGCCTTGCCCGGCAACGCAGAATGGGGATACTGCGGCGTGGGCTTGCTCGCGCATGACACGGCCATGCGCGACGCCATGCGGTCGCAGGACGGTTTATATACGGTGGTCGAGCGCAGCGCGGCCGGCGATAGCGCGCGCATCATCGGCTGTATCGGCGACTACCTGTATGCGCCCGACGGCCCGCAAGCCGTGCTGGAAAAGCTGGCCGACCCCGGCACGCGCATCGTCGCGCTGACCATCACGGAGGGCGGCTATTACGTCAACCAGGGTACGGGCGAATTCGATGCGCAACACCCCGACATCGTGCAGGAACTGGCGCACCCGGAGGCGCCGCGCTGTTCGTTCGGTTACCTGGCCGCCGCCCTGGCCCTGCGCCGCCAGCGGGGACTGGCGCCATTTACCATCATGTCCTGCGATAACCTGCAAAACAATGGCGACGTGACGCGCAAGATGCTGCTGGCCTTTGTCGCGCTGCGCGACGCAGAACTGGCGCGCTGGCTGGCCACGCATGGCAGCTTCCCCAACAGCATGGTCGACCGCATCACGCCGGCCACCACGGATGAACACCGCAGGCTCGTGCGCGACAGCTTCGGCATCGTCGACGCCTGGCCCGTCGTGTGCGAGCCGTTCCGCCAGTGGGTCATCGAAGACGAGTTCCCGCAGGGCCGGCCGGCCTGGGAATTGGTGGGTGCGCAGATGACGCACGACGTGCTGCCGTATGAAAAGATGAAGCTGCGCTTGTTGAATGCCAGCCACCAGGCCCTGTGCTACATCGGCATGCAGCTCGGCTACACGTATGCGCATGAAGCGATGGAGGATGCGGGTATCCGCGCGCTCGTGCGCCGCATGATGGATGACGAGGTCACGCCTTTGCTCGATAGCGTGGAAGGCATCGATCTGGCGCAATACAAGGACACCCTGATCGAACGCTTTTCGAATCCGGCCGTGCGCGACCAGCTGGCGCGCATCGGCACGGAAGGCTCGGCGCGCATCCCGAAATTCGTGCTGCCGTCCGTGCGCGAAGCGCTGGCCCGGGGCGGCGCCATCAAGCTGCTGGCGTTTACCGTGGCGTGCTGGTTCCGCTACCTGGAAGGCCACGACGAGCAGGGGCGTGAGATGCCCTTGAACGACCCGTACGCGGCGCGCCTGCGCGCGCTGGCGCTGCAGGGCGGGGCGGACGCCTCGGCGCTGCTGTCACTGCGCGAGCTGTTTGGCGACCTGTCCGACACACCCGCGTTCACGCAGGCGGTGGGGCAGTCGCTGGCCAGCCTGTATGGACTGGGCGCGCGCGCGGCGCTGGAACAGATCGTCGCCTGACGGGGAGGGCGCGCCATGCCACGCTCGTTGCCGCAGATGGAACTGGAACAGCAGCGCGATGCCACGCCCGGCTTCGAGCCGAAAGGCAGCTTCGGCTTCATCCGCTACCTCGAGCACGGCTTTCCGAATGCGCTGGTTCGCTGGCACTATCACGACGAGTACGAGCTGCACCTGATCGTCGAGAGCAGCGGCAAGGTCTTTGTCGGCGATTACATCGGCCAGTTCACGCCCGGCCACCTGGTGCTGACGGGGCCCCGCGTGCCTCACAACTGGGTCTCGCTCGACACGCCGGCCGAGGGCGTGGCCCTGCGCGACATGGTGATCCAGTTCGGCCATGCGCCGCTGGCATCGATGGCGGCCGCCATTCCCGAATTGAAGGGCATCTTCCCGCTGCTGCAGCGCGCCCTGCATGGCGTGGAATTCTTTGGCGTCAGCGAGCAGTCGCTGCGGCGCTTCCGGCGCATCCGCGACACGAACGGCCTGCCGCGCTTCATCGAATTTCTCACCCTGCTGGGAGAACTGGCGCAGACCAGCGATTACCAGCTGCTGTCGACGGTGCCCATGCAGTCGAGCGACGACGACGTGGCACTGGCGCGCATCAGTTCGGCCATCAACTTCATCGTGCACAATTACAGCAGCCAGTTCTCGCTGAAACAGCTGGCCGAGCAGGTGGACATGCCAGAGCGGACGTTTTCGCGCTTCTTTCGCAGCGCCACGGGCAACAGCTTCACGGATTTCGTCAACCGCCTGCGCATCAACAAGGCGTGCCAGCTGCTGATGGAGACGGAGCGCTATGTCAGCAACATCTGCTACGAGGCGGGTTTTAACAATGTGGCCAATTTCAACCGGCGCTTCCTGGAATTGAAGGGCATGACGCCGAAGGAGTTTCGCCAGCAGGCGCTGGGCCGTTTTGGCGAGTGAAGCTTTTTGAGGTACATTCGATGGCACGGGCGGGGACAGCCTGAGAGAGACAAGCATGGAACACCTATGGCACAAGGACAGCGAGCGCAAGGCGCCCGAACTGGAACGCGAAAGCTACGACGGCATCATCAATTACCTGGAACATGGCTATCCCAGCTCGCGCGTGCGCTGGCACTGCCATGAAGAGTATGAGCTGCACCTGATCGTCGCCACCAGCGGGCGCTTGTTCGTGGGCGACTATATCGGCGAATTCTCGCCCGGCCATCTGGTGCTGACGGGTCCGCGCCTGCCGCACAACTGGATTTCCAACGTGATGCCGGACGGCGGCGTGGCCCTGCGCGACATGATCGTGCAGTTCGCCCATGCGCCGCTGGCGGGCGCCGCGCGCGTGATTCCTGAACTGCGCGAGCTGCTGCCCCTGCTCGAGCGCTCCAGCTATGGCGTGGAGTTTTTCGACATGGGCCACGAGGCCGAACAGCACCTGGCGCGCATCCGCGCCACGCATGGCGCCGAGCGCTTCGCCGAATTCGTGCAATTAATGAGCAAGCTGGCGCGCACGGCCAACTACCGTCTGCTGTCGAGCGCCTCGCTGCGTTCCTACGACGATGACGCCACCCTGGCCAAAGTCAATTCCGTCCTCAACTACATCACGGACAATTACCGCGAGCCGATTTCGGCGGAAATGCTGGCCGAGCAGGTGGGCATGTCGCTGAGTAAATTCTCGCGCTTCTTCCGCAAGGCGACGGGCAACAGCTTCACCGATTTCGTCAGCCGGCTGCGCATCAACAAGGCGTGCCAGCTGCTGATGGACACCGACCAATACGTGTCGAACGTCTGCTACGACGTGGGTTTCCAGAACGTGGCCAACTTCAACCGCCGCTTCCTGCAGGTGAAGGGCGTCACGCCCAAGGAATTCCGGCGCCAGGCCGATGGCCGCTTCGGCGGCATCGGCGGACCTGTTGCGGATACGCCACTGGCGTGACGGCTGTCATGGGCTTGTCACTTTGCCCAGTTACTCTCCACGGCTTCAACCCCATCTTAGCCGAGGAATGCATGAACACTGCTGTAACGTCGACCCCGAAACTGACCCTGCTGGCCATCGCCGCCGGCCTGGCCCTGGCCGCTTGCGGCGGCAGCGATAATCCGCCGGCGGAGCCTTCCAAGCCCGTGGCGCAGACGGGTGTGTTCCTCGACGGCGCGGTGGAAGGACTCGATTACGTGGCCGGCAGCGCGGCCAAGGCCAGCACCAACGCCAAGGGCGAATTCATTTGCAACCCGGGCGAGACGGTAGCCTTCAGCGTGGGCGGCCTGGCCCTGGGTTCGGCCCCATGCGGCGCCGTCGTCACGCCGCTGGCGCTGGCCGCCAGCACGAACGTGGCGGACGACAAGGTCGTCAACCGCCTGCTGGCGCTGCAACTGCTCGACGACGACAGCGATCCCTCGAACGGCATCAAGCTGACGGCCGAAGTGAAGGCCGCGCTGGCCGGCAAGACCCTGGACTTTGCCACCGCCCCGGCCGTCTTCAACACGGCCCTGGCCGCGCACCTGGCCAGCGTGGGCGGAAAATTCGCCGGCCGCACGGTCGATGCCGAGCGCCGCGCCCTCGTGCGCGAGCATTTCGAGGACACCCTCGCTTCGAAGGCGGGCGCGCCCGTCAACGAAGCGCTGACGCAAGCCAATCCTGTCGGCGAAGTGAAAGTGACGGTGACGCGCTACCAGATCCAGGCGGCCGACAAATTCTACGTGCCGTATGAAGGCGCGAACGCCAAGATCAAGGGCGAATTCCCGAACGGCTTCCTGCCGTCGTACGGTTCCGGCCTGGCCTACAAGGGCAAGAACGCGGCTGGCGACCTGGAATTCTATGGCTTGACGGACCGCGGCCCGAACGGCGACGGCCCGCTGGTGCCCGATCCATCGGGCAAGGGCACCATCGGCAGCAAGATCTTCCCGTCGCCCAGCTTTACGCCGTCGTTCGGCGTGATCACCGTGGGCAAGAACGGCGCCGTGCTGGGTTCGTCGACGCCGATCAAGGTGTCGGCCACCGTCAACAGCTCGGGCTTGCCCGTGCCCGTGGGCGCCGTCGGCAATTCGGCCGAGATGCCCGTCATGGATGCGATGAAATTCGACGCGACCGGCAAGGCCGTCTTCAATGCGGGCGGTCTCGATTCGGAAGCCATCGTCGTCGATGCCAAGCGCAATGCGCTGTGGGTGTCCGATGAATACGGTCCCTTCATCGTCAGGATCGATGCGGCCACCGGTATCATCCAGGCCAAGTACGAGCCGGGCAAGGGCTTGCCGGCGCTGTTCGCCAAGCGCCGCGCGAACCGCGGCATGGAAGGCATGACCTTAGATACGAGCAACGACAAGCTGTACGCCTTCCTGCAAAGCCCTCTGTCCGATGGCACGGCACCATATTCTGTGACGAAGAAGAATGAACAGGTCGAGCGCTTCGCCCGCTTTACGCGCTGGATCGAATTCGACCCGACGACGGGCACCAGCGGCAAGATGTATGCGTATCCGCTGAATGCGGCCGACTACCAGGATGGCCGCACGGGCAACGCCAAGCTGGGCGACATGGTGGCGCTGGGCGGCGGCAAGTTCCTCGTCATCGAGCAGGGCGCCGCGCCGTCAGGCAAGGTCTTCAACAAGCTGATGCTGGTCGAACTGAAGGGCGCCACGGACATTGCGGCCGCCGCCTTCAACGCGACGACGTCCGATCTGGAAAAGAGCAGCATGGGCGGCGCAGCCGTCAATGGCGCCGACTGGGCCGCTGTCACGCCGCTGAAGAAAACCCTGCTGCTGGACTTGAACGCCATCGGCTGGGCGGCGGAAAAGGCCGAAGGCCTGACCCTGATCGACGACTCCACCATCGCGCTGGCCAATGACAATGACTTCGGCCTGAAAACCAAGGTCTTCGACGCGAATGGCGTGGAAGTGGCGGACGCCGACGTGACCAAGTGCACGGTCGACGCCAACGGCGCCATCGTCACGAGCAGCGCGACCGGCTGCACCGCAGGCAATACCATCCGCGTGGCGCGCGGCGACGACCGCGAGCGCCCAAGCCGCTTGTGGATCGTGAAGTTCGCCAAGGCGCTCAATACGTATTGATGTAGTTTGACGGACGTAAAAAAGCCGCAGGCGTGAGCTGTGCGGCTAGCGTAGAGCTGGGGTCAGACCCGACGGGTCTGACCCCAGATTTTGCTTTTTGGTTTACTTTTTTGTATAAGTGTTGAGCCAATCGAGCACCGTGTGATGCCACAGCAGCGAATTGGCCGGCTTCAGCACCCAGTGGTTTTCGTCCGGGAAGACCAGCAGCTTGCTCGGGATGCCACGGCGCTGCAGCGCGGTGAAGGTACCCAGGCCTTGCGCGGTGGGGATGCGGAAGTCCAGGTCGCCCTGGACCACCAGCATCGGCGTCTTCCAGTTCTTCACGAAGTTGACGGGGTTGAACTGCTCGTACTTGGCTGGCGCGTCGTAATAGGTGCCGCCGTTTTCCCACTCGGTGAACCACAGTTCTTCCGTCGCGTAGGCCATGCCGCGGTTGTCGAACACGCCGTCGTGGTTGACCAGGCACTTGAAGCCGTCCGGCCAGTTACCGGCGATCCAGTTCATCATGTAGCCGCCGTACGACGCGCCCAGCGCGCAGCTGCGCTCGCGGTCCAGCCATGGGAACTTTTTGGTGGCCGCTTCCAGGCCTTTCTGCAGGTCGATCAGCGGCTTGCCGCCCCAGTCGCCGCTGATGGCATCCGTGAATTTCTGGCCATAGCCGGTGGAACCGTGGAAGTCGATGAAGACGGTGGCGTAGCCGGCGCCCGCATACACTTGCGGATTCCAGCGGTAGCTCCAGCTGTTGCCGAAGCTGCCCTGCGGGCCGCCGTGCACCAAAAAGGCGATCGGGTACTTTTCGCCGGCCTTGGCATTCCATGGCTTCATGACGTGACCGTAGACGGTTTCGCCATCCGCGCCCGCGAACGAGAACTGTTCATATTCGCCAAAGCGCACGTTGGCCAGCGCTGCCGCATTCTGCCTCGTCAGCTGGACCATCGGCGCGTTTTCCGACTTGGCGTCGAGCTTGCGCGTGTACAGCTGCGCGCCCGAGGCCAGGTTGGCTTGCGCCAGCACGATGGTATTGCCGCGCACGTCGAAGTCGCCCACGGCGCCCTTGCCCGTCAGCGCGTTGACCTTGCCGCTGGCCGCGTCGATGTGGAACAAACGGTGCTGGCCCACGTCATCGGCGGCGACGAGGAAGGCCTTGCCGTCCGGCGTCCAGCGGAAATCGGCCACGGAACGGTCCCAGTCGTCGGCCAGGGTGCGCTTCTTGCCCGTGGCGACATCCATCAGCACCAAATGAAAACGGTCCGCTTCGAAGCCAGGCTTGGTCATGGCGACATACGCGAGGGTACGGCCATCGGGCGAGTAGGTGGCTTTCGCATCCCAGGCCGGATTGTCGGCCGTGAGGTTGCGCGGCGCCTGGCCGCCGGTGGCGGGTATCGTGTAGACGTCGAAGTTGGTCGACCACGATTCCGTGCGGCCGGCCACGCGCACGGAGAAGGCCACCGTCTTGCCGTCCGGGCTGAAGTGGTATTCGCCGTTGTCGCCGAATGGCTTCGATGGCGCATCGCCATCGAGGGTGCCGCTCAGGCTCACGGGCGCGGCGCTGACCTTGCCGGCCGCGTCGATCGGTGCCGAATACAGCGCATTGCGGCGGCCATCGGCCCAGGTATCCCAGTGGCGCACGAACATCTGGTCGTAGACCATGCCGCTGGCCTTGTTTTTCGCTTTTTCATCGAGGCGCTTCCTGGTGCAGGCGATATCGGCGCAATCGAGGAAGACGCCCATGCTGAAGGCCAGGCGGTCGCCTTGCGGCGACAGGCGGTAGGTATCGACGTCCAGCGCCAGGTCGGTGACCTTGGCCGCTTCGCCGCCGTTCAGGGGCAGCTGCCACACTTGCGAGGAACCGGAACGGGCGGACAGGAAGTAGATGGCGTCGCCGTTCGGCGACCATTGCGGGTCGCTGGCGCTGGACTCGCCGCGCGTGAGCTGGCGCGGCGCCGCGTTCGGCGCGCGCAGGTCGATCATCCACAGCTGCGTGTTGCCGCGGTTTTTCTCCAGGTTGGTGGTGCGCACCGTGTAGACGACGCGCGTGGCATCCGGCGACAGCACGGGGCTGCCCACGCGTTCCATGGCCACCATGTCTTCCACGGTGAAGCCGCGCGGCGCGGCCAGCGCCGGTTCCGCAGCAGCGGCGGTGGTGGCCATGGCGGCACTGAATGCTCCCAAGAGCAGCAGACGTAAACTCATTCAAACTCCCGATTCTTATGACGACGTTATCGATATGGTATTGACGTGGCCGGCTGTACCGCCGGCAGCCCGACATCATAGCAATAAAGACGCGCCCGCTGCGGGAGTTGACCGCCGGTTAGCCGCCCGGCACCGCCAGTTGGTCGAGCGCCACGTGGCCCAGGAAACCGCCCCGGCTGACGGCCGGCAAGCCCGCCTCGATGGCGTGGGCAAAGTGGATGCCGGGGTCCTGTTCCAGCGCCGCCAGCACGCGCGCCACGTGCGGATAGTCGCTTAGCCGCGCCAGTTGCAGCGGTTCGGCCCAGCGCGCCGTGGCGGCCAGGTAGGCGTCGGCAATCGTCGGCGCGGCATCGGAAGCGAGCCAGGCGCGGCCATCGAGCAGGCGTTCCAGGTGTGCCAGGCTTTTGTTGACCTTTTCGACGGCCATTTCGCGCCAGACGGCCGCGCGCGCATCGTTTTCTGCCGCACGGCTGGCCTGGAAGGCGGGCATGAAGGCCGCGTGGAAGGTCGTGTGCAGAAACGACAGCACGCTGTTCAGGCGGTCGCAGGCGGGCGTCCCCTGCGCAAAGCCCAGGCCGCTGGCCGGTGCGCGGGCGGCCAGGTGCAGCAGGATCGCCATGCTTTCCAGCAGCGGCGCGCCCGTATGCGTGAGCAGGGCCGGCGTCTGGCCCAGGGGATTGATGGCGAGAAAGGCCGGATGCTGCTTGCTGGCCGGGTCGCGCGCTTCGACGCGGGCCAGGCGATACGGCAAGCCGCTCCATTCGAGGGCGGCGATGGCGGCAAACGAGCAGCCGAACGGTACGCTGTAGATCAGGGTGGTTTCCATGCTGAAATTCCTTTGAGCTGAGGGAAGGGCAGTCTAGCCGCTGCGGTTACTATTTGGAAGAAGGCAGAATAATGTGGTATAGGTACATTTTTTATACCAGGTAGGGATCGCCATGAAGGACAATGTCTCCGGCTGCGCCGTGGAAGAAGCCATGCGTTTGCTGGGCGGGCGCTGGAGAGCGGTGCTGCTCAGCTATCTGATGGCGGGGCCGAAGCGCTTCAGCGAAATCCGCCGCGCCGTGCCGAATATCTCGCAGCGCATGCTGACCCTGGACTTGCGTGCGCTGGAAGAGGCGGGCTTGCTGACGCGCACGATCTATGCGGAAGTGCCCGTCAAGGTGGAATACCAGCTGACGGACGAGGGCTTGCGCTTGCGCGAGCTGGTCGAGATGCTGCGCGCCATCGGCCTGCGCCTGCGCGGACAGGCGGACGGGGGCGGTGCCTTTCTCGCGCCCGATGCCGTGGATAGTTCTCTATAGAAACAGCTGTTTTTTATGCAAAGTGCTAGACTGCCGGCCTTTGACCACTACTTTTGACACCCATGCGCCTGACTACCCTCGCCCTGACCGCCGCCGCCCTGTTCGCCGCCTTGCCAGCCCAGGCCGCTACCATGCCCACGCTCGAACACATCCAGGCCGCCGTGCAGGCGGGCGTGGCCAAGTCCCAGGCGAAGATGCAATCGAGCATCCCGATTCCAGTGAAGGCCACCAGCCTGCAGGGTTGCCAGGAGTCGCAGGAAGTGCCGGGCGAGGTGGTGTGCCTGGTCGGCATGAGCGCCGGCATGCGCGACGGTTTTATGGTCTTGCCGCTACGTAACGATAACGGCACCTGGGTCGGCATTGAGCGCAAGGACGCCAAGTTTGCGGGACCGTCGCCGGCCGAGGCGCAAGCGATGATACGCGCCTGGGCCAAGGAAGAAGTGGCGCGCAATCCGGAGGCGGCCAAGGACGTGCAGATGCAGGAAGCGCAAAGCACCATGCAGGTCAAGGCCGTCAACGAATGCGACGTCAAGCGCAAGACGGGCTACCTCGTGTGCGACACGGAATTGAGCGTGCCGAGCCGCCCTGAAGGCATCAAGACGGAACTGACCTTCATGCTGGAAAACGCCGGCTGGCGCTACGTGCCGCGCTAAGTTGCGGCAGCCACGCCGCTCGCGCAGCAGCCTGACATTCCTTTCCCCATAGCGCCAGCCCCAGTTCGGGGCGCCTGGCGCTGGTGTACTTCCTTCCTGCACACCATGCCCGTGCGGCGGCCCATGCGGCCGCCGAGAGGCATATCGCATCCCTCATCGGTACAAGACATTCAGTCAAGCACATCCAATATGGATGAATCGGTATATTTGTTGATTTAATATTTCACGATAGCGAAAATGATAGAATTGGTGATTATTTTTATTTTTGTGGTGATTTTGCCATATAAAACAATATATTCGTTTTAATCGTTATTTTTGGCGTATGATATTGATAATGCGCAAGTAAATGCTGCGATCTGAATGTCTGGAGAACCGCCGTGCTGAAAAAAATAACGAGTAGCGAACTGATGCTGGGAATGTATGTGGAACGCCTGGGCCGTTCCTGGCTCGATACCCCTTTCTGGACGCGTTCTTTCTTGCTGGAATCGCCGGCTGACCTGCAGCGTATCCGCTCGGCACGCCCGTGCGAAGTGTGGATCGACACGGCGCGGGGGCAGGCGCCGCAAGTAGCGCCGCCCGCCGCGCCGCCTGCTCCCGCGGTACCGCCTGCCGCCGCAGCCACTCCCGCCGCCGCGCCCGCAAGCAAAACCGGCGCCGGCGCCGATGCGGGCCCGCCCCGTTCGCGCGAGGAGGAGCTGGCGCGCGCCTGGCGCCAGATCGAACGCTCGCGCCAGGCCGTGCAGACGATGTTCGACGAGGTGCGCATGGGCAAGGCCTTGTCTGCGGCGCAAGCTTACGAGCTGGTCGACGATATTGCCGCCTCGGTGCAGCGCGGCGGCGACGTCCTGCTGGGCCTGGCGCGCCTGAAAACCGCCGACAATTACACGTATATGCATTCGGTGGCCGTGTGCGCGCTGATGACGGCCCTGGCCAAAGAGCTGGGCCTGGCGCCCGAGCAGGTGCGCTCGGCCGGCCTGGCGGGCTTGCTGCACGATATCGGCAAGATGGCCGTGCCGTCCGCCATCCTCAACAAGCCGGGCAGCCTGAGCGAAGCGGAGTTTTCCTCCGTGCGGGCCCATCCGGCCGCCGGCCACCGCATGTTGCAGGAAGTGGGCGAGATCGATCCGGTGGCGCTCGACGTGTGCCTGCACCACCATGAAAAACTCGATGGCAGCGGCTACCCCAAGGGGCTGCGCGGCGAGGAAATCAGCCTGTTTGCGCGCATGGGTGCCATCTGCGATGTGTACGACGCGATCACCTCGAACCGGCCGTACAAGCAGGGCTGGTGCCCGGCCGATTCGCTGCGCCGCATGGCAGGCTGGCGCGGCGAACACCTGGATGCGCAGCTGTTTGCCGCCTTCGTCAAATGCCTGGGCATCTATCCGCTGGGCACCCTGGTGCGGCTGCAGTCCGAGCGCCTGGCCGTGGTGGTGGGACAGGCGCCGGGCAAACCGCTGACCCAACCCACCGTGCGCGTGTTTTTTTCCATCCGCTCCGGCACCTGCATCGTCCCGACTCTGCTCGACCTGGCCGCGCCGGGCTGCCAGGAGCGCATCGTTTCCACGGAAAGCGCAGCCCAGTGGCGCTTGCAGGACATCGACCGTTACTGGGCCGGCGAACCTGCCGTGGCATGACGGCTGGCACGACCATAATAAAGTGCATTTTGTTAATAATAAAATATTAAAATAATGGTGCCAGTGCCGTGCCCGCTTTGCTGGCTGGCGACCGTTCCTTGTCCGCAAACCCGTCACCGTACGGGCTACTTTTGAGGATGTGACCATGCGACTCAATCTTCCCGTCAGCGATACCGAAATCAGCCTGAGCGATAGCGAGACCATCGTCTCGACTACCGACTTGCAAGGCAATATCACGTATGCCAACCCGTATTTCATCGCCGTCAGCGGTTACAGCGCGGAAGAATTGATCGGCGCGCCGCAAAACATCCTCCGGCATCCGGACATGCCGGTCGAAGCGTTCGCCGATTTCTGGGCCACCATCCGCTCGGGACGCTCGTGGAGTGGCATGGTAAAAAACCGCTGCAAGAACGGCGATTATTACTGGGTGCTGGCGAACGTCACGCCCGTGGTGGAAGACGGCGTGGCCGTCGGCTACATGTCCGTGCGCACCAAGCCCACGCGCCAGCAGGTGGCGCAGGCGTCCGCCCTGTACGCGCGCATCAAGGCGGGGCAGGCCGATGGCATCGTCATCAGCCAGGGCGCGGCCGTGCGCACGGGCTGGCTGGCCAAGGTCTCCAGGCTGCGCGACCTGCCGCTGGGCCAGCGCATCGGCTGGAACCTGGGTCTGCTGAGCCTGGTATTGCTGCTGCAACTGGGATGGAATACCGGGGTGTTGCCCGATGCGGCCCACGGCTGGCTGACGGGCCTGTCCGTGCTGGCCTTGTGCGCGACCCTGTATTTCTGGCACAGCTTGCACCGCGCCGTGCTGCAGCCGCTGCAGCGGGCACGCCAGGCCTGCGACGTGATGGCGGGCGGCGACCTGACGGGCGAGCTCGACACCACGCGGCGCGACGAGATGGGACAGCTGCTGCGCTCCTTGCGCCAGCTGCGCGTGAACCTGCATTCCATCGTTGGCGACGTGCGCGGCAATTTCCTGCGCATCAGCATGGCCAGCCAGGAAATCGCCGCCGGCAATATGGATTTGTCGGGCCGCACGGAAGCGCAGGCCTCGGCTCTGCAACAGACGGCGTCGAGCATGGAGCAGCTGGCGGCCACGGTGCAGCAGAATAGCGGCAACGCCGTGCAGGCGAGCGACATGGCGGGCAAGGTGCACGGCCTGGCCGGGCGCGGCGGCGAAATCGTCGGCCAGATGGTCAGCATGATGGAGGGCATTCACGCCTCGTCGAAGAAGATCGGCGACATCACGGGCATCATCGAAGGCATCGCTTTCCAGACGAATATCCTGGCCCTGAACGCGGCCGTGGAAGCGGCGCGCGCGGGCGACCAGGGGCGTGGTTTTGCCGTGGTGGCGGGCGAGGTGCGCAGCCTGGCCCACCGCAGCGCGGCGGCGGCCACGGAAATCAAGCAATTGATCACGGCGTCGCTGGAGCAGGTGCAGGCGGGCGCGACGCTGGCGCAGCAGGCGGGCGCCAGCAGCGCCGAGATGCTGGGCGCCGTGCAGGGTGTGCACGGCATCATGGAGGAGATCGCTTCGGCCTCGCGCGAGCAAAGCCATGGCATCGGCCAGGTCAACATGGCCGTCACGCAGATGGATGAAGTGACGCAGCAGAACGCGGCGCTGGTCGAGGAATCGGCTGCCGCCTCGGCGTCGCTGCAAGACCAGACCTTGCAGCTGGAACAGGCGATGGCCCTGTTCAAGCTGGAACGCAGGCGTACTACAGCAGGCGCTCTGACAACGCCTTGAAGGGCACCTTGGGCACGAGGAAGGCAAACGGTTTTGACATGGGCGGCAACTGCCCCAGCAAGCCGCAGTCGGCGCGCAAGGCCGTCAGCGCTTGCACTTGATCCACATCAACGGGCAAGTCGATTTCGCCGAAGACCAGCTTGCCGTTGCGCGGCACGTGCGCGATGGCCCCATCCTGGCAAGCGAGGAAAGCGACGGCGTCGCGCCAGTTGCCGAACAGTTGCTGCCATTCGGCATCGAGGCCATGCGCCGCCGTGATGGCCGCCTGCACATCGAGCGCCGGAGCGCTGCCGGCGCCGCTGGCGATGCTGCAGTGCGCCTGCGTGGCCGTGACCTCCAGCGCCATGCCGGCGGCCAGGTGCGTCGGCAGGATATCGCTGAACAGGCGCGTGCCCAGCGCATGCGGCAGGCTGGCCATGATGTTTTTCAAGAAATACACGCAAGGCACATCCGGCGCGCCCGCTGGCGTGCGCTCCAGGTACAGGCGCCAGTTGCTTTGCAGGGGAGACGGCAGCAGACGGCGCAGCGGGCCGAGCAGTGCAGGGCCGAAATGCCCGTGGCGGTACGTCAGCACCGTGAATGGCGTCTTGCCGTCGCGCTGCCACAGGGCCACGCCCGGCGGCAATAATTTCTGCGCCGCAGCGGCATCGACCAGCCAGCTCACGTAGACGACGTCGCGCACATCGCTGTGCAGGGTCAGGAAGGGCAGGCGCGACATGACGGCCTGGCGCACGCTGGCGAAATGCGTGCAGTTGGCGAGCGCGGCCAGCACGCGCCCCGGCCAGCCCGCGCGCGGGTGGCGGTAAGTGTTGTCTTGCAATTAGGAATTCTTTCGGTTGCGGTGATGCAGGCGGACGGCGCCGCCTGCCGGAGACGCCAGGTCTTATTGCATATGCCAGCCGTGGCTCACTACTATAGATTGTCCGCTCAGGGCGTTCGACGGGAAGGCGGCCAGGAAGATGGCCGTTTGCGCCACGTCCTGCGTGGTGGTGAATTCGCCGTCGATGGTGTCTTTCAGCATCACTTTCTTGATCACGTCTTCCTCGCTGATGTTCAGCTGGGCCGCCTGTTCGGGGATTTGCTTGTCGACCAGCGGCGTGCGCACGAAGCCGGGGCAGATGACGTTGGCGCGGATGCCGTCTTTTGCGCCTTCCTTGGCCACCACCTTGGCCAGGCCCAGCAGACCATGCTTGGCCGCTACGTAGGCGCTCTTGAACGGCGAGCCTTCATGCGAGTGCACGGAGCCCATGTAGATGATGGCGCCGCCGCGGCCCGCCTTGATCATTTCGCGCATGCAGGCGCGCGTGGTGAGGAAGGCGCCGTCCATGTGAATGGCCAGCATCTTTTTCCACTGGTCGAACGGATAGTCGACGACGGGGCTGATGATCTGGATGCCCGCGTTGCTGATCAGGATATCGATGCCGCCGAAGTGGGCCACGGCATCGGCCACGCCCTTGTCGACCTGTTCTTCGCTGGAGACATCCATGGCCACGGCAAACGCCTGGCCGCCCGCTTGCTTGATTTCCTCGGCCGTCTTGCTGGCCGCGTCCAGGGCCAGGTCGGCGATGACGACCTTGGCACCCTGTTTTGCGTATTCGATGGCCATTTCCTTGCCGATGCCACTGGCGGCGCCGGTAATCAGTGCGACTTTGTCTTTGAGTTGCATATTAATCCTTTGCATTGCGGGTTGGAGTGATCGTGGAAAACCTGACTATGCCAGTATAGCCAGAAAACGGGCCGCGCATGCCCCGCGCACGCCTAAACGGCTTGTTGCGGCTCAAGCCGGTCAAGCTGCCTGTCCAGCATCTCCTGCATGCGCCAGGCGCCGGGATTGGTGCCCGACCAGGTGCGAAACGCGTGGTTGAACGCGCTTTGTTCCTGGTAGCCGAGCAGGAAGGCGATGTCGACCAGCGACAGGTCCGGCTCGCGCAGATAGTCGCGCGCCAGGCCGTATCTGGCCTGGTCCAGCAGGGCCTGGAAGCTGGTACCCGCGTCGGCCAGTTTGCGCTGCAGGGTGCGCGGCGTGACGGCCAGCGTGGCGGCAACGGTGGCCAGCCGCGCCGAACCCTGGCGCAAGCCTGCCACGATGGCCGCGTGCACTTGCGCGTCGATGCCGGCCTCCATGTCCATTTCCGCCTGCCGCTGCGCCAGCAATTGTTCCGCATGCTGGCACAGCACCGGGTACAGACTGACGTCCGCGTTCGGCACGGGCCAGTCCAGCAATTGCGCGTCGAAGGTGGCCGTATTGGCGGGGGCGTTGAAGGCGGGCAGGCTGCCCAGCACGCGCACGTATTCGTCGCGGTGCGCCGCGTGGCGCAGCAAGTCGCCGCCGCCATCGTGGGTAAACGCCAGCCGGGCCGGCGGCAGCGGCATGCCCGCCAGCCAGTCGCCGCACACTTTGACGCCGGCAAAGACGCTGTCGACCAGGTGCCGGCTGGCGCCCGGGTAGTTGCTGGCCCAGCGGTAATGCGCGATGGCGCCGTCGCGCTGCAGGGTCGAGCGGCCCAGGTCGTGCGCCAGCCGTTCATAGCGCGCCGTCTGTTCCAGCGCCTGGCCCACGTTGCTGCAACTTAGTAAGATCAAGCCGTAGGCGCTGTAAGTGCCCATGCGCACGCGCTGGCCCACGTGCAGGCCGAAATGCGCGTCGCCCGCCAGCAGCGCGCCCGCATCGAGCAGGCGCACGTAGTCGCGCGCGGCCAAGGCCAAGCTGGGCGCGGATGCTTCCAGGCCGTGCGGTGCCACGCCGGCCGCCTGCGCCAGGGTGGCGCTATCGATACCGTGGGCGCCTGCCGCTTCCAGTAGCGGCAGCAGATAGGCGCCGGCGACCCGGCCGTCAGTGCTTGTCATGATGGAACAATGCGATTGTCATGAAAAACCAATACCCTTCGTCTGTGGCGGCATATGCTATTGATCTAGCAAGAAAATCAGGCAAGAACAGTATAGCAAGCCGCCGTGGCGCGCAACTGGCCGAACACAGGGGATGTCCATGCAACGCTGGAATGGCTGGGGAGATGAAAGCATCGTGTATGCGCTGAACGGGGATGCGCTGGCCTTCCTGTGCGAGCGCCTGGGGCCGGGCAGCGGCATTGCCGACGCCACCTTCGACGACGCCTGCGCGCAGGTGCCGGCGTCGCGCCTGGCGCCGCATCCGCTGATCGACACCCAGCCAGCCACGCGCGTGCGCCATGCGCTCGGCCAAAGCCTGCCTGACTGGTTCAAATTGCGCCATGGCCGCATCGGCGTGGTGCCCGATGGCGTGGCCTTTCCCGACAGCGCGCTGCAGGTGCGCCAGCTGCTCGCGTATGCGCGTCAGGCGTGCGTGGCCATCATTCCCCACGGCGGCGGCACCAGCGTGGCCGGGCATTTGACGGTGGCGGCGGGGCCGCGTCCCGTGCTGTCGATCAGCCTGACCCGCTTGTGCGCGCTGGGCCACCTGGACCGCGAGGCGCAGCTGGCCACGTTCGGCGCGGGCGTGTATGGTCCCGACCTGGAAGCGCAGCTGCGCGCACACGGCTACACCCTGGGCCATTATCCGCAGTCGTTCGAGTATTCCACGTTGGGCGGCTGGATCGCCACGCGCTCGTCGGGCCAGCAATCGCTGCGCTATGGCCGCATCGAGCAGCTGTTCGCGGGCGGCGAGGTGGAAACGCCGTCCGGCACCTTGAGCATTCCCACCTTTCCCGCCTCGGCGGCCGGCATCGACCTGCGCGAAATGGTGCTCGGCTCCGAAGGGCGGCTGGGCATCCTGACGCAGGCCACCGTGCGCGTCTCGCCGCTGCCGCCGTATGAGGCGTTCCACGCCGTGTTTTTCGCCGACTGGGGCCAGGCGCAAGCGGCCGTGCGGTCGCTGGCCCAGTCGCGCCTGCCCCTGTGCATGCTGCGCCTGTCGAACGCGGTCGAAACGCAGACCATGCTGACCCTGGCGGGGCATAAAAAACTCGTGGGATTATTGGAACGTTATCTGTCCCTGCGCGGCTGCGCGGAAGGAAAATGCATGCTGATGCTGGGCGTCAGCGGCGACGAGAAACCGGCGCGCGCGGCGCTGCGCGGCGCCCTGGCGCTGGCGCGGCGGCACGGGGGCGTGCACGTGGGACGCCACATGGGCGACAAATGGAAGCAGGGACGCTTTCGCAACGTCTACCTGCGCAACGGCGCGTGGGAACACGGCTATGTCATCGACACGGTGGAAACGGCCGTCGACTGGCCCCGCGTGACGGCCATGATGGCGGCCCTGGAGCAGGCGGGCGCCAATGCGCTGGCCGCACACGGCGAGCAGGTGCACGCCTACACGCATTTGTCGCACGTGTACGCGCAGGGCGCCAGCGTCTACACCACGTATGTGTACCGGCTGGCGCCCACGTATGAAGACAACATGGCGCGCTGGCGCAGTTTGAAAGACGCGGCCAGCGCCGCCATCATCGCCAACGGCGGCACCATCAGCCACCAGCATGGCGTGGGCACGGACCACGCGCCGTGGCTGATGGCGGAAAAGGGAGAACTGGGCATCGCCGCCATGCGCGCGCTGCTGCGCCAGTTCGACCCGCAGGGCATGATGAACCCCGGCAAACTGCTGCCCGACGCCGGAGGCCCGTCATGAACAGGGCGGATCTGCCGGGCATCCTGGCGCGCGAGTGGGATGTGCTGATCGTCGGCGGCGGCATCACGGGCGCCGGCATCCTGCTCGAAGCGGCGCGGCGCGGCCTGGCGGCGCTGCTGGTGGAGCAGCGCGATTTCGCCTGGGGCACGTCGAGCCGTTCCTCGAAGCTGGTGCACGGCGGCTTGCGCTATCTGAAGCAGGGACAATTCGCCATGACGCGCGAATCGGTGCATGAGCGGCAAGCCTTGCTGGCGGATGCGGCGGGGCTGGTCGAGCCGCAAGGCTTCGCCTTCGGCGACTACACGGGCAGGAAGCCGGGGCGGCGCCAATTCATGCTGGGGCTGGCCATCTACGACGCGATGGCGGGCAAGCGCGCGCGCCGCTATGTCGATGCGTCTGACTTTGCCATGCTGGCGCCGCACGTCCGGCGCGACGAGCTGCGGGGCGGCATGCTGTACCAGGACGCCAAGACGGACGATGCGCGCCTGGTGCTGCGCGTGCTGCAGGAAGCGCGGCGCCATGGCGGCGTGGCCGTCAATTACCTGGGCGTGGCATCGCTGCTGCGCGATGATGGCAAGGTCGCCGGCGCCACCTTGAACGATGCGGTCGATGGCGCGGCATTCACCGTGCGCGCGCGCCTGGTGATCAGCGCCACGGGCGCCTGGGCCGACGCCTTGCGCGGCCAGGTGGGAGAGCCGCCGAAATTGCGGCCCCTGCGCGGCAGCCATCTGCTGCTGCCCGCTTGGCGTTTGCCGCTGGCGCAAGCCGTCAGCCTGATGCACCCGCACGATGGCCGCCCCGTGTTTGCCTATCCGTGGGAGGGCGTGACCCTGGTCGGCACCACCGATGTCGACCACGGCGCCAGCCTGGAGCTGGAGCCGGCCATCACGCGCAGCGAACTCGATTATCTGCTGACCGCCTTGCAGTGGCAGTTTCCGCAGCTGGCGCTGGGCGAAGACGACGTGCTGGCCACGTTTGCCGGCGTGCGTCCCGTGATCGACAGCGGTCAGCTTGACCCGTCGAAGGAAGCGCGCGAACATGCGCTATGGCTGGAAAACGGCTTGCTGACGGTGGCGGGAGGTAAATTGACGACGTTTCGCGTGATCGCCCTCGATGCATTGCGCCGCGCCGCGCCGCTGCTGCCGGGCTGGCAGGCGGATTTGCGCCCGCTGCCGATTTTCGACGCCACGCCACCGCTGGCGGGCAAGGCCTTGCTGCTCGACGGCGAGCAGCGCGCGCGCCTGCTGGGCCGTCATGGCGCGGGGGCGCAGGCGCTGTGCGATGCGGCGCTGGACGGTGAACTCAAGCCGATTCCCGGCACGCAGACTTTATGGGCGCAGCTGCGCTGGGGGGCGCGCAGCGAGGACGTGCAGCATCTGGACGACTTGCTGCTGCGGCGCACGCGCCTCGGTTTGCAGCTGGCCGGCGGCGCGCTTGCTATCATGCCGCGCCTGCGCGCCATCTGCCAGCATGAACTGGGCTGGGACGATGCGCGCTGGGAGGAAGAACAGCAGCGCTACCTGGCCCTGTGGCGCCGCCATTACTGCGTGCCGCAGGGCAACTGAAAAACCATAAAAAATATACAAGAGGAGAGCATCATCGATACCACCCTGTTTGGCCAGCCCCTGGCTCTGGGCGACGCCCGCATCACCTACGACAGCCTGTCGCCGCTGGACCTGCGCCAGCCCGTGGACGTCCTCGTCGACGACCTGGGCGAAGACCTGCTGCAAATCACGTGCGCGAATGGCGACATCGTCGATGTGGGCTGGTATCCGGCCTGGAACGAACAGGGGCGCTTGCGCGTGGTGGCCGTGCGCGGGCAGGACTGGGAAGCGCCCGTCTTCAGCGCGCAGCCGGACAAGGATCCGCAAGCGCTGCTGCAGGCGCTGCGCGCCGCGCTGGCCGCATTGGCGGGCTGAGGCCATGGCGAGCGTATCCGGCCAGGGACCGTACATCCTCTCCATCGACAATGGCACGCAAAGCGTGCGCGCGCTGCTGTTCGACCGGGAGGGGACGCTGGCGGCGAAGGTGCAAGTGTTCCTCGAAGCGTATTACTCCGACCACCCCGGGTGGGCCGAGCACGATGCCGACGGCTACTGGCAAGCCGTGTGCGCGGCGTGCCAGCAGCTGTGGCGCAGCACGGACATCAATCAATCCTCGGTGGCCGGCGTGGCCGTGACCACGCAGCGCGGCACGGTGGTCAACGTGGATGAACACGGCGCACCGCTGCGGCCCGCCATCACCTGGCTGGACCAGCGCAGCACGCGCGACATTCCCCCGCTGGCGCCGTGGTGGCGCGCCGCCTTCCGCGCCACGCGCCTCGACGGCACGATCCGGTATTTCCGCCGCGAGGCCGAGATCAACTGGATCAGCGCGCACCAGCCCGACATCTGGCGCCGCACGCACAAATTCCTGCTGCTGTCGGGCTTTTTGAACCATCGCCTTTGCGGAAAATATATCGATTCGACGGGTTCGCAAGTGGCGTACATTCCGTTCGACTACAAGCGCCATGCCTGGGCCGGGCGCTTCGACTGGAAGTGGCAGGCGCTGGCGATACGACGTTCGATGCTGCCGGAACTGGTGACGCCGGGCACGCGCATGGGCGCCATCACGGCATCGGCCGCCGCGGCGACGGGCATCCCGGAGGGCACGCCGCTGCTGGCGGCGGCCGCCGACAAGGCGTGCGAAGTGCTGGGCGCCGGCTGCGTCGAACCGCACGTGGCGTGCCTGAGCTACGGCACCACGGCCACCATCAACACGACCAACCGCAAATACGTGGAAGTGACGCGCTTCATTCCGCCGTATCCGGCCGCCATGCCGGGCGCCTACAGCACGGAAGTGCAGATTTTCCGCGGCTACTGGATGGTCAACTGGTTCAAGGAGCAGTTCGGCGACCGCGAACGGGCGGCGGCCGCCGAAGACTGCACGGGCTTGTCCGCCGAGGCGCTGTTCGACCGCCTGGTCGACGCCGTGCCGCCCGGCTCCATGGGCTTGATGCTGCAGCCGTACTGGAGTCCCGGCATCAAGGTGCCGGGGCCGGAAGCGAAGGGCGCCATGATCGGCTTTGGCGACGTGCATACGCGCGCGCACATCTACCGCGCCATCCTCGAAGGCCTCGCGTATGCGCTGCGCGAGGGCAAGGAACGCATCGAGCGGCGCAGCGGCATCGCCATCACGGAGCTGCGCATCGCGGGCGGCGGTTCGCAAAGCGACGCGGCCATGCAGCTGACGGCCGACATCTTCGGCTTGCCGGCCGCGCGCGCCCACGTGTATGAAAGCTCGGGCCTGGGCGCGGCCATCGCCGCCGCCGTGGGCCTGGGCTGGCATGCGGACTTTCCCGCCGCCGTGCAAGCGATGACGCGCAAGGGCAAGGTATTCCAGCCCCATCCCGAGCACCGCAAGATCTACGAGCAGCTGTACCGGCGCGTGTACCGCAAGATGTATGCGCGGCTGCAACCGCTGTACCGCGAGATCGCCGACATCACCGGTTATCCGGAATAGCTACTCATTAAATGCTATTGCGAATCATTCTCATCCATTATATGATGTGTTCCGCATTTCACTAAGGCAACTTATCCCCGGTGACTGCAGTGCGCCACCGGCCTTGCGCCGGCGGCGTGTCCGCGCGGGCAGGGTTCCGCCGCAACGCTTCCTTCAACGCCGCCGCTTGATCGTGCACCGCCTGTCCTCTGCCCAGCATTTTTTCATTCCACAAGCATGAAGCAGCAAACTCAGGCAAGGATAGCGATGAAGAGCAGCAAACAAGGATTGACCCCGCTGGCCGCCGCGCTGGCGCTGGCATTGGGCGGTGCGCACGGCCATGCGTGGGCGGCAGACAGGAGCGATGCGGTACAGATGCCCGCCATCAGCGTGTTTGGCGACGCTATCAGCGCCGGCACGGCCGGCCGCTCGTATATCACCAGCGCCGACATCGAACGCCAGCAGGCCGACAATGTCGCGTCCCTGCTCGACACCTTGCCCGGCGTCGACTTGGCCGGTACGGCCCGTCCCAGTGGCCAGAGCCTCAATATCTGGGGTTTTAATAAAGTGCAGGACGTGAAAGTCATCCTCGACGGCGTGCCCAAGGGCTTCGAAAAATACCGCCAGGGTTCCATCTTCATCGAGCCGGAACTGATCAAGCAGATCGAAGTGAACAAGGGCGCGCATACGAGCTTGTACGGCAACGGCGGCTTCGGCGGCGTCATCACGGTCGAGACCAAGGATGCGCAGGACTTGCTCGAAGGCGGCGAGAAAGCGGGCGCCATGCTCAAGTATTCGCGCCACTCGAACAACGGCGAAAACGACGCCACCGTGGCCGTCTACGGCCGCACGGAAGACGGCCGCTTCGACGCGATGGCGTTTACCACGCAGCGCAAGTCGGACGATTTGCGCAAGCCCGATGGCAAGCCATTCCGCTTTTCCGCCATCGACGCGCCATCGAGCCTGGCCAAGCTGAATATCCGGCTGACGCCGGAGCAGCTCCTGACCCTGACGGCCATGAAGAGCGGCAGTTCGGGCTGGGGCCCGTTCGCCGCCATGGGCGAGGACGTGCCCACGCCGACCGAGGCGGAAATCAAAAAGTATGGACTGGAGGAGGCGTTGCAGCGCAAGGCCGTCTACCGCGACCAGGACGACGATACGTATTCCGTGAAGTGGCAGTACGCGCCGCAACATAATCCATGGATCAAGCTGACGGCCAGCGCCGGCTATTCGCACACGGACCAGCATGACAAGCGCCTGCCATCGGCTTCGCTCGGTTCCTACCTGGGCTCCCTCGGCAACGAGAGCTGGGCGTCGTACGTGGACCGCATCGCGGAGGTACGCAACGAAAGCGTGTTTGCGACGGGCGCCGTGTCGCACGTGCTGCAAACGGGCCTGCAATGGCACAAGAACGTGCGCGACACCCTGATGTACTACCCGTCGTCGACGGCGCTGAAGGACCCCAGCTACAACTACGGCTACTTCCAGCCCTATTACATGCCGGCCGGGCGCCAGGAAACCACGGGCCTGTATCTGCAGGATGCGATGACGTATGGCGACCTGACGCTGACGGCGGCCCTGCGCCACGACCGGGTCGTCTCCGAGGGCGTGCCGAACAAGGCATCGCGCTACAACAGCCCGCTGGCGGCGGCCGGCCACGATTTCAGCGAAAAGGCGCACGCGGACTGGTCGCCCCGCCTGGGCCTGTTCTGGAAGGCGTCCGGCACGCTGGCCTTGTTCGGCGACTTGAGCCGCACCTGGCGCGCGCCGACGATCGACGAGATGTATTCGAACGAATACTATGTGTCGCCGCGCCTCGGTTCATCGACGCCCGGCACCAGCCGCGACCTGGCCGTCGAGCGCGTGACGGCCGTGCGCGCGGGTGCCATGCTGCACCGCCAGAACGTGTTCATGGAGCGCGACGACGTGCAGCTGCGCCTGACGGCGTACCGGAACCGCGTCAGCGACAATATCGGCCCGCGCCTTGGCATCCTGGTCGAAGGCTATGTGCCGGGATCGGGCAAGGTGCCGCCGGCCCTGTCGTCCTACCGCAACCTGGCCGGTTTCCGCACGCAGGGCGTGGAGGTGGAGTCCTACTACAATTCGCCGCGCCTGTTTGCCAGCGCCTCGCTGTCGAAGCAGCGCGGCACGCGCACCGGTTCCCAGCGCGACCCCTGGGGCCAGGACGAAGCCGTGTCGACCATCGCGCCCGATAAACTGATGGCGGGCCTGGGCTGGCGCATGCCCGACCTTGGCGCCAGCATCGGCTGGCAGGGCCGCTTCGTGGCGAAGCAGGAGCGCGTCCTGCCGGTGGGGAACGTGTACCGCCTGCCGCCATCGAAAGGCTATGCGCTGCACACCTTGTTCGCGTCGTGGAATGGCAGGCAGGGCGTGTGGCGCGGCACGGAAGTGCGCCTGACGGTCGATAATGTCTTCAACCGCAACTACATGCCGTACCTGAGCGAAGCGGTCACCGGCGTGGGGCGCAATGCGAAGTTGAGTGTGTCCAGAAAATTCTGATTACTTCTGAAAATGGCGGGCCGGAGACGCGGGCCTGAGAAAATGCCGATGGCAGCGTTGCAGCTTCCTTGCCGTACATGCGTACTGTCTGCGTCGCTGCGCCTTGCCCTCGACATTTTTCAGGTCCGCTTGGCCCGGGGTGCCTTTTTTTGTGACTTGGGCCTACTCCCGGTCCGTTGCATGTTCCGTTGAACTTCCAACTTCCAACTTCAACCGTCAACGTAAAATGATCGCCTTGACCGTTTCCCAGGCCGTGCTGCCCGAGTGCGTGGCGCGGACCTGGTTGCGGCCCGCTTCCTTGGCCACGTACAGGGCGCGGTCGGCGGCGACGAACAGCGCTTCGCGGTCGTCAAGCTGGTGCGGGCGGATGGTCGCCACGCCGATGCTGACGGTGATCCATGGCGAGGTGCTGGAGCGCGGGTGCGGCAGTTGCAGCGCTTCGATGCTGGCGCGGATGGCCTCGGCCAGGTGCAGGGCGCTGTCGGCGTCCGTGTCGGCAAACAGCAACACGAATTCCTCGCCGCCGTAGCGGGCCGCCAGGTCGCCGGAGCGGCTGGCATGCGCATCGATGGCTTGCGCCACCTGCTGCAGGCAGCTGTCGCCGGCCGGGTGGCCCAGGCTGTCGTTGTACAGTTTGAAGTGGTCGACGTCGAGCACCACCAGCGACAGGGCGCCGCCGCCGCGCACGGCGCGCTGCCATTCTTTTTCCAGGAAGCTGTCGAAATGCCGGCGGTTGGCTATTTTGGTCAGCGGATCGAGATAGGCGGCGCGCTGCAGCGCGTCTTCCGACTGCTTGTGGTGCGTGATGTCGTGCAGCAGGCCGATGTACAGCGGCTGGCGCAGATACATGGGCGTCAGCGTCAGGTCCATGCTCAGCGCCGCGCCGTTGCGGTGGCGGATCGCCACTTCGCGCGTGCCGTGGTTGTGCGCTTTTTCCGGATTGGCCGCGTGCATGGCGAAGTAATCGAGGTATTCCTGCGTCACCAGGGGACTGAGCAGTTCGCCGATGGAACGCCCGGCCAGTTCGTTTTCGCGGTAGCCCAGGTAATGGTCGCAGGCCGGGTTGGTGTACTGGATGCGCCCGTCGGCCTCGATGATCAGCAAGCCCTCGGCCATGTTGTTGACGATGGTGCGCAGGCGCTCGGCCTGTTCCTGCTGCGTTTCATTGGTGCTGCGGATTTGCAGCTGGGCGCGCACGCGCGCGCACACTTCGGCCATGCGCAGCGGCTTGCTGATGTAATCGACGGCGCCGCAGTCGAAGCCGGCCACCACGTCTTCCGTTTCCGTCTTGGCGCTCATGAAGATGACGGGGATGCGCTGCGTCAGCGGGTGCTGCTTGAGGCGGCGGCACGTCTCGATGCCATCCATGTCCGGCATCAGCACGTCGAGCAGGATCAGGTCGGGCTGGGCGCGCTGGGCGATCGCCAGCGCCCGTTCGCCGGACGTGGCGACATAGGTTTGATAACCCTGTTCGCTCATCAGCTTGCGCAGCAGCTCAAGGTTGGCCGGCGCATCGTCGACAATCAAAATCGCGGCTTCTTGCCGCTGGGAATGCCCCACACTGCCTGAACTCATTGCTACCGGCCTTCTCGGATGTACTCTGCGCTGCCAGCATTTGCTGCACTTTCGGTGATGCTGAGCGGATTCAAATCTGATACAGCGATCAAATCATACCGCCTTGCTAATTTTTTGGGTGAAAAAATCGATGCTGCCCGAGGCGGGAAAGTATTATTTTTATACTATTTTTAAAAATAAATACACGCAGTTGCTGTCGTGAAAGCGGTTTTTGTACGGAAAAGACGCGTGCCCGGCGGTGCAGGGGGCAGCTGGGACACGCCCCGCAGCTGCGGGGCGTGAAGAGGCGAATTACATTTTTGCGGCGATCAGTTTGCCCAGGATGGCGATGCCTTCGCGGATGCGTTCCGGCGGCACCGTCACGAACGACAGGCGCAAGGTGTGCGTGTCCGGCGTGTTGGCGTAGAACGGCGCGCCTGGCACGAAGGCGACCTTGTTGGCGATGGCTTCGTCGAGCAGTTTCATCGCATCGATATGTTTCGGCAGGGTGACCCAGATGAACATGCCGCCTTCCGGCTTCGTCCAGGTGACGCCGGCCGGGAAGTGCTCTTCCAGCGCCGACAGCATGGCCTGGCACTGGTTGCCGTACAGGCTGCGGATGCTGGGGATATGCCGCTCCAGGAAGCCATCCTTGATCACTTCATGCACGACCATCTGCGTCAGCTGCGAGGTGTGCAGGTCGGCCGCCTGCTTGGCCAGTTCCAGGCGGCGCACCAGCGGCATCGGCGCCACCACGTAGCCGAGGCGGATGCCGGGCGTGAGCACTTTCGAGAACGAGCCCATGTAGATGACGCCGTCCGGATTCATGTTGATCATCTTCGGATACGGCTCGCCGCTGTAGCTCAGGGCGCCGTACGGATCATCCTCGATCAGCGGCAGGCCGTGGCGGGCGCAGGTTTCCACCAGTTCCACGCGGCGCGCCACGGACAGGCTGCGGCCCGTCGGGTTCTGGAAGTTCGGCAGCGCGTACAAGAGGCGCGCGCCATCGGCGACGGGATCGATCGACGACGGCACCAGGCCTTCGTCATCGGTATCGACGGAAACGAATTCGGGACGGTAGACGGAAAACGCCTGCAGGGCGCCCAGGTAGCTGGGGGTTTCCACCAATACTTTGCTGCCTTCGTCGATCAGCACCTTGCCCAGCAAGTCCAGCGCCTGCTGCGAGCCGGACGTCATCAGTACCTGTTCGGGCAGGATGGTGCTGCCATTGCTCGAGAGCGAGTCGGCGATCCACTGGCGCAGCGGCAGGTAGCCGTCGGTGGGGCCGTATTGCAGGGCCACCTTGCCATTGTTCGACAGGACCTTGTCGAAGGCGGTCTTCATTTCTTCCACGGGGAAGGTGGCGGGCGAGGGCAGGCCGCCGGCAAACGAGATGATCTCGGGACGCTGCGTGATCTTCAGGATTTCGCGGATGAACGAGCTTTGCAGCTGTTCCGCGCGTTCGGCAAAGCGCCATTGGATCGGATTCGGATTTTCAATTTTCATACGAGTCTCACAGAAGATGCCGAGCTGCGCCGGCTGGATTTGTTGGCCCGCTTGTGGCGGTGCGTGCGCAAGCGGCGCCGGATAGGCGTCGCCATGGTGCTGCGGTATTGTACGGCTTGCACGCCGCCGTGCCCATCCGCACGCGCAACGGCGTTGCAAATGGGCGTCAGGGAACCTTACTTCAGCTTGCGTCCGATGGCCACGACGGCGATCACGGCGCCGGCAAACAGCAGGCTTTCTCCCGTCAATGGCTCGTTCAGCAGCACGGCCGCGCCCACCAGGGTGAGGAACGGCTGCAGCAACTGCGTCTGTCCCACGCGGGCCACGCCGCCCAGCGCCATGCCCCGGTACCAAAAGAAAAAGCCGATAAACATGGAGAACACGGAAATATAGGCAAAGCCCAGCCAGGCCGCGGCGCTGGCCTGCGCCATCAGCGCGCGCTGCGGCCAGGCGTTCCATAGCACCACGGGCAAGACAAAAGGCACGGCCAGCAGCAGGGCCCAGGAAATCACGTGCTGGCCCGGCATGGCTTGCGCCAGGCGTCCGCCTTCGGCATAGCCGAGTGCAGCCAGCAGCACGGCGGCAAAGATCAGCCAGTCGGCCAGGTGGAAGCTGCCGCCGCCCTGGCGCAGCGCGAACGCCACCACCAGCGCCGTGCCGAGCAGGGCCATCAGCCAGAAGCCGGGGGAAGGGTGCTCCTTGCCGCGCAATACGGCAAACACGGCGGTCGCCAGCGGCAGGATGCCGACCAGCACGGCGCCGTGCGAGGCGGGCAGGCTGCGCATGGCGATCGACGTCAGCCAGGGAAAGCCCAGCACGCAGCCCAGCGACACGAGCGCCAGCGGCAGCCATTGTTCGCGGCGCGGCAACGGCGCCCGCTGGTGCCACAGCCACAGGCCGGCCAGGCCGGCGGCCACCAGGGCGCGGCCCAGGGCGACAAAGGTGGGATCGAGTTCGGCCACCGCCAGGCGCGTAAAAGGCAGGGTCAGGCTGAAGAGGGCGACGGCGATGAGGCCCAGCAGCAGGCCTTTGCGGTCGGCGCCGAGGCGCAGGGGAGAAGTGGGGGAGGTGGTGGCGTGCGATGGCATGGCTGTCCTGGTACGGGTGGCATGGGTAAATAAAGCGGGGTGGATCAATCCGCCCCGTACTGCTATCCTAGAGGCGAATAGCAATACAGTACAAATACACTTCAACGCATAATTTCACATACTGTCATGGTCATATGAGCAATACACCCGCCTCACCGTCCCTGCCTTTGCTGTCGCGCGCCTCGGGCGAAACCCTGATCGACCAGATCGCGCGTTCGCTGGCGGCGCGCATCGACGACAAGCTGCTGCGCGGCGGCGCGCGCATGCCCTCGATCCGCCAGGCTGCCGCCAGCCTAGACGTATCGTGCGCCACGGTGGTGGCCAGCTACGACAAGCTGGTGGCGCGCGGCTACCTCGAATCGCGGCGCGGCGCCGGCTTTTTCGTGCGCGAACGCTCGCCGCTGAACACGCCGGCGCCGCCCGCCGGCGCACAGGACGCGGCGGCGCAGCCGATGGATGTCGTCTGGCTGATCCGTAACATGTTCCGCCAGACGCCGCTCATCCCCGCGCCCGGCACCGGCATGCTGCCGGCCGAGTGGCTCGATGGCGAGCTGGTGGCGCGCGCCTTGCGCGATGTCAGCCGCCAGCCGGGCAGCCTGCTGCTCGGTTACGGCTCGCCGCAGGGCTTTTTGCCGCTGCGCCAGCAGTTGCAGCTGAAACTGGCGGGCCTGGAAATCGCCTGTCCGCCCGAGCAGATCGTCACCACGGTGGGCGTGATGCAGGCGCTGGACTTGGTGGCGCGCGAGTTTGCCCGTCCCGGCGATACCATTTTCGTCGACGATCCCGCGTATTGGCTGATGTTCGGCGCCTTTGCCGCCATGGGCATGAACGTCATCGGTATCCCGCGCTTGAAAGACGGCCCCGATATCGCCGTGCTGGCCGAGCTGGCGGCGCTGCACCGCCCCAAGCTGTATGTGATCAATTCGGTGCTGCACAACCCCAGCTCGACGTCGCTGTCGGCCGCCAAGGCTTTCCAGGTGCTGCGCCTGGCCGAGCAGCACGATTTCCTCGTCGTCGAAGACGATATCTATTGCGACATGCACCCGGGCGGCGACGTGCAGGCGGCCACCCGCCTGGCCGCACTGGACCAGCTGCGCCGCGTGATTTACCTGGGCGGCTTTTCCAAGAGCCTGTCGGCCAACCTGCGCGTGGGCTTCATCGCGACCTCGCCGGAATGGGCGCAGCGCCTGGCCGACCGCAAGATGCTGGCCACTCTGACCACCAGCGACATCGGCGAGCGGGTCGTATATAAAATTCTCTCGCAAGGCCTGTACCGCAAACACGCGGAACGGCTGCGCGCGCGGCTCGACAAGGTGCGCGAGGGCACGTACCGCCGCGCCGAGCGGGCCGGCCTGCGCTTCGATCCCGCACCGGCCGGCATGTTCATCTGGGCCGATGCGGGCTGCGACACCAATGTGCTGGCCGAAAAGGCGCTGGCCGAAGGCCTGGTGCTGGGGCCGGGCAGCCTGTTTTCGCCGCGCCAGCTGCCGTCGACCTGCATGCGCCTGAACCTGGCCACGGTGCAGGACGAGCGGATCTGGGATTTTTTCGCCCGCGCGCTGGGTCAGGCGGGCGGCGTCGTCCCACCCGCTCTGAACAAGACGGCGAGATAGCGTCTGGTTGCGCGCAGCCGCCGCCCGATGCTCAGGCGCGGCGGCGCTCCCGGCGCGCCACGGCTGTCAGCAGGGCCGCGCCGGCCAGCAGCATGCCGACTTGTCCCGGCTCCGGCACCTCGCGTACTTTCCACAGGGCGTAGGTGCCGGTGCCGACAAAATTGGTCTTGGCGACGTAGGCGCCATGGTCGTCCGGATAGCGCGGCGCGGTATACGTCAGCTGGAATTCGGAACTGTAGCCCCAGGGGTCGACGAAATCCTTGAATTCGATGCGCTGTTCAAACTCCGCGGTGTCAAAGTAAGGTGTCGATCCGCCGGTGGACACGTCGAGCATGGACGACACCTTGTATTGCCCGAAGCCGTAGCCACCGGAACTCTGCATCATGATATTGCTTGTCGGTAGCAAATACATGCTGGCGTAGCCGTCAGGATCGAGAGTCCAGTTGTAACTGCGGCTGCCCATCGTGATCTCGCCGGAAAAATACACGGGGGCGCCATTGGTCGAGTTACTGGCGCCATGGATGTTGCCGGACTGGCTCTCTGCGAGCGTGGCCGTATCGAGCAGGAATTTCATCGTATATGGCTTGCCGACCAGCGATTCCCCGTAGTCGGAGAACAGGTGCAGTTCGTCCACCCCCTGGGCGACGATGCCGCTCACGCTGAATTCGATGACGGTCGCCTGGGCCATGGCGGGCAGTGCCAGCAGGCCAGCCAAGATCCCGGTTCGCGCGGCCTGCATCATGGTCTTGCGCTGACGCGCAGTGACGGACTTTTCGGGAGCCGCGGGCGCCGTGGTTGGCGTGCGGCGGGAGCCCGCCATGGACGGCGGCGTGCAGGTGCGAATGGACAGCATGGATAGGCGTTTCACGACGGTCTCCTCCTGTTTGATAGTAGAAAATCAATATTAATGCCGATGCTGCTTGCAAGCCGCTCAATTGATGAGGTTGTTTTGTTATCGATTTTGCTATGGCCGCCGTCACACCGGCCGACAGGCGTCGGTGCACGCTGCAACCACTCCCCCCGCACATTGCTGCAAAGACGCCTTGAAATCGCTTATATAATCCCCAACTTCATCAAATCCGTCCCATCCACAAGACTATGAGGTAAAAATGGCTGTCTCCGAAAAGCAAACCCTGGGTTTTCAGACCGAAGTGAAGCAAATGCTGCACCTGATGATCCATTCCCTGTACTCGAACAAGGAAATCTTCCTGCGCGAATTGATCTCGAACGCGTCCGACGCGGCCGACAAATTGCGCTTCGAAGCGATCGATAACGACGCCCTGTACGGCAACGATCACGAATTGAAGATCAAGGTCAGCTTCGACAAGGATGCGCGCACCATCACCATTTCCGACAACGGCATCGGCATGACCCGTGACGAGGCGATCTCGCACCTGGGCACCATCGCCAAGTCGGGCACCAAGGAATTCTTCGGCAAGCTGTCGGGCGACCAGCAGCAGGACGCGGCCCTGATCGGCCAGTTCGGCGTGGGCTTCTATTCCGGCTTCATCGTCGCCGACAAGATCACCGTCGAAACGCGCCGCGCCGGCGTGGACGCCTCGGAAGGCGTGCGCTGGGAGTCGGCGGGCGAAGGCGATTACAGCATCGAATCGATCGACAAGCCGTCGCGCGGCACGGACATCATCCTGCACCTGCGCGAAGGCGAGGACGAATTGCTGTCGAGCTGGAAGATCAAGTCCATCATCCGCAAATACTCGGACCATATCTCGCTGCCGATCGTGATGCAGAAGGAAGAGTGGGACGACGAGAAAAAAGAAACCGTCCTGAAAGACGAATTCGAAACCGTCAACCAGGCCAGCGCCCTGTGGGCCCGCAACAAGGCCGACATCACGCCGGAACAGTACGACGAATTCTACAAGCACGTGTCGCACGACTTCCAGTCGCCGCTGACGCACACGCACAACCGCGTGGAAGGCCGCAGCGAATACACGCAGCTGCTGTACATTCCGGCCAAGGCGCCGTTCGACATGTGGGACCGCAACAAGCGCGGCGGCATCAAGCTGTACGTCAAGCGCGTCTTCATCATGGATGATGCCGAGCAGCTGATGCCGACCTACCTGCGCTTCGTGCGCGGGGTGATCGATTCGGCCGATTTGCCGCTGAACGTATCGCGCGAAATCCTGCAGGAGTCGCGCGACGTCAAGGTCATCCGCGAAGGCTCGACCAAGCGCGTGCTGGGCATGCTGGAAGAACTGGCGAACGCGGACGAGCAGGACAAGAAGGACAAGTACGCCGTCTTCTGGAAGGAATTCGGCCAGGTGCTGAAAGAGGGCATCGGCGAGGACGCGGCCAACAAGGAGCGTCTGGCCAAGCTGCTGCGCTTTGCATCGACGGCCAACGACAGCGACGAGCAAATCACCTCGTTCGCCGACTACGTGGCGCGCATGAAGGAAGGCCAGGACAAGATCTATTACGTCACGGCCGACAATTACGCCGCAGCGAAAAACAGCCCGCACCTGGAAATCTTCCGCAAGAAGGGCGTCGAAGTGCTGCTGCTGACGGACCGCGTCGATGAATGGATGCTGTCCTTCCTGCAGGATTTCGAAGGCAAGGAACTGGTCTCCGTCGCCAAGGGCGGCCTGGACCTGGGCGCGCTGGAAGACGAAGCGGAAAAGAAAGAGCACGAAGAAACGGAAACCTCGTACGCCGACCTGGTGGGCAAGATGAAGACCGTGCTGGCCGACAAGGCCAAGGACGTGCGCGTCACGTTCCGCCTGACCGACTCGCCAGCCTGCCTGGTGGCCGATGAAAACGAATTGTCGGGCAACCTGCTGCGCATGCTGAAGGCGGCAGGTCAGAGCGCGCCGGAATCGAAGCCTATTCTGGAAATCAACCCGAACCACCCGCTGGTGACGCGCCTGAAGTATGAGGACGCGGAAGGCGGCAAGTTCGGCGACTGGGCCAACATCCTGTTCGACCAGGCCATGCTGGCCGAAGGCGGTTCGCTGGCCGACCCGGCCAGTTTCGTCAAGCGCCTGAACGAATTGCTGCTTAATTCGGCAAAGTAATCACCTGACTGCAAACGTCAGCGAGCCGGCCCTTTCCTCGTGAAAGGGCCGGTTTTTTTATGCTACAGTGCGCGATTATTTTATTTTATGGAAATAGCAATGGCGCATTGCCCGGCATGTGACAGTTCCAACATTCAACGCCTCTCCATGGTGCATGCCTCCGGCATTTCCGGCACGTCGACCCATATGTCGGGCAGGATCGATGGTGATTTCATCCACGGTCATGCGCATACGTGCAGCCAGACCTTGTTATCGCGCCAGGCCGCCAGGCCGACGATGCAGACGGGCCAGAAAGTAGGGCTGATCGTGTTGGGCGTGATCGCTTTTGTCATCGCCGCCGTCGTCTTTTACCAGGCCGGCGCGAATGGCCTGTTCTGGATATTCCTGGCGGGAGGACTCGTCTCCATCGCCTGGTCGCAAACGGCCTTCATCGCCAATTGGGACAAGGAGGCCGCCGCCTTGCAGGATAAATATGCGCGTACCTTCATGTGCCATGCCTGCGGCCACCGCTTCATTCCGGTACTGAAACAGCCATGAGAAACCGCCTGATGGCAGGTTTGGGCGCGCACGCGCTGGGCTGCCTGCTGTTTATTGTGTTGAGCTGGCTGGGTTTTTTCCTGTACACGCAGCTGTTCGGCAGCCTCGGCTCGCGCGGCGTGGCCGGCGGCCTGGCCTTGCTGCTCGTGTTTTACGTGTATGCGGGCACGAATCTGCTGCTGGCGCTGCTGCCGCCTGGCTGGTGGAAGCCTGCGCTGTGCGGCTTGCTGGGCGCGGCCGTGCTCGCGTATCTGCTGCCCCAGCATCCGCTGCGGGCCATCTATTTCAGCGCGCTGGCGGGCGGCTTGAGCTGGCTGGCCGTGCTGGCCAGCGCGCGCCTAAGCGGATACCTGCGCGGCTGACAGGCCCGCAATGAAAGCGGCCACCGCAACGGCGGCCGCATCCGGCGCCGCCTGCAGCAGCATGTGCGGCGCGGCGATGTCGGCCAGTTGCGCGCCCGCTGCCTGCCGCAGTATCTGCACGGCGTTCGCCGGCGGCACCAGGCGGTCGTGGCGGGCGCGCAGATACAGCACGGGCAGGCTGCCGCGCGCGAAGCTGCGCGAGGCGTCGGTTTCCAGCACGGCGCGCAGGCGCTGGCGCAGCACGCTGGGCGGCACTTGCGCGAGTGCCGCGGCCAGTTCCGTCTGCAGGGCCGGCGTCGCATACGGCGCCAGCAGCGCCTGGCGCAGGGCGAAGCCGGGCAGGGTGCCAAAGGGCACCAGGCCGAGCAGATGGCGCAGGGGCGCGAGCATCGGGCGCGGATTGCGCACGAACGAACAGCACAGGATCAGGGCACGCATGCCGGGCGGCGGATCGGCGCGCAAAGCTGCCCCCAGCGGTCCCGAAAACGATTCGGCCAGCACGATGAAAGGGCGGTCCCGCGGCAAACGCTCGCGCACGAATGCTTCCAGCGCCGCGTAATCGAGCGGCGCGGCCGGGTAGGCGATGGCCTGGGTGTCGATGGCGGTTTGCGCGCGCAAGGCGGCGTCAAAACGGTGGAAGAGCCGGGCCGTGCCATCCATGCCGGGCAGGAGGACAAGCAGTGTCGAGGCGTGGGTTGGTGTCGTCATTGCAGCCATCATAACAGCCGCACCGGCGCACCTGCCGTCCGCCTGCCGCACGGCATGGGGACTGGCGCCATGCTAGAATCGCCGGCGCGCCATGCGTGGCCAGTGGCCACTGGTAGCGGCAAAATCCCCCGACAGACAGAATCATGCATATCATCTTTTCGAATTACCGTACCCTGGGCGGCGCCTTGCTGGCTGCTGCCTGCGTCCTTTCCCAGCCCGCCCGCGCCACGGCGGCGCCCTCGGCACCGGCCGGGAAAAGCCTGTCCTCCCTGCTGGCCGGCGGTCCCCTGCCACGCCTGAGCGAAGACCCGCAAGTGCGCGCGGCCCTGTTCGATTTCTTCGGCTACGCGCGCGGCAGCTACACGGAAGACGATGAACTGCTGCTGGCGCAGGCGCTCGAAGCGATCAGCGAAAAGCGCGACGCCACGCGCACCGTGCTGGCCGATGGCCGCCAGCTGCTGGCGTCGATGAATGACCGCAAGCAGGGCCGCGAACGGGGCGCCATGCTGCTCGACAAACGCGGCGTCATCATCGCCTTTGGCCTCGTCAACGGACATTGCCACCTCGAGGGCCAGCCGCTGGCGAAAGTCTGCAAGCCCGATCCGAACGCCGTGCTGACGGTATTCCACCGCAAGGGCATGCTGGTCGGGGATGCGGCGCCCTTGCTGGCCTGGGCCCGGCAATTGCCGCCCATGCTGGCGCTGATCGCGGGCGACAAGGAAGCGGGCGCCGACGGGCAGAAGATCGCCAGCGTCGAATACGTGCTGGCGCAGCCGGCCCTGCCTGGCTGGAACCGCGCGCAGCTGCCGCCCGCCTATCCGCCGGCGCTGCTGCCGCTGCTGCTCGATAAATCCACGGTGCTGACGTCGGCCGGCGCCGGCGTGTTTGCCTATCCGCTCACGCTCAAGGGCAAGAAACAGAACAATGTGCTGGACCATGCGGAAGGCCGCCCGCCCCGCGACCTGGAAGTGGCGCTGCGCAGCTATGCCAGTTTCGACACGGTGGTCGAGCGCTACCGCCAGCTGGCCAAGGGCGCCAGGCTGCAGCGCAACGAGCGCACGGCCTACCTCGATGGCGACATGGGGCAGGGCAGCTACCGCGTCTACATCCGCAACACGGGCGCGGACGGCGTGATGATCGACGTGGCGCTGTGGCAGCGCAAGCTGGCGGCGGGCCGCTGATTTTAGCAAGGGCGCGCTTGTTCGTAGCCCAGTTGCGCCAGCTGCGCGGCGATGGCGTCATCGCGTGTTTTCCTGCCGGTGCGCAGGCGAGCATGCGTCAGGGACGCGGGCAAGCCATGCGCCAGCAACGCGTCGATGTCGAGCATGGTCTCGGATGCCGACAACTGGCGCAGGGCGGGCAAGGTGGCCAGGCCGGGCAGGCTGTCGAGCGTCTTGCAGGTGTGCAGGTTCAGGCGTTCGAGCAAGGGATTGGGTCCCAGCGCGATCTGCCGCAGCTTGATTTGGTCTTCCACCCATAGCGCCTGCAACAGCGGGAAACGGCCGATATCGCCCAGCGTTTCCAGACCGCGCACGCGTATCACTTCCAGTTTCCTCAACAGCGGCGCCTCGATGTGTGCGAGCGATTCGCGACCGCCCAGTTGCAGCAGCAGCCTGTCCAGGCGGCTCATCTGCGAGATGAAATCCAGCGGCACGGTGTTCTTGATGCGGTACAGCGACAGGTCATGCAGCGCCGGCAGGCTGGCCAGGGTCTCGATATGCTGGCTGTGGCCTTCGATGACGAGGCCGGCCAGGTGCGCATACTGGCGCAGGGGCGCCAGGTCGATATTGTTCCTGGCCGATTCGCCCAGGTTCAGGTATTCGAGGGCGCGCAAATTCTCCAGCTGCAGGATGTCGCCTTGCGCCAGCTCGTACACGCCCAGGCTCAGACGCTTCAGGTGCCGCAGTTCTCCCAACGCTTCCAGATGGATGGCTTGCCGGTGGCAATCGATGGACAGGCTGGCCACATGCGGCAGCGCGCGCAGGATGCGGGCATCGAACACCCTCGGGTCGTAGCCGTAGATGCGGATGGTCAGCGCCGTGCCGCAAGTGGCGGCCAGGGCGTCGAGGTCGGCCAGCAGCGGCGTTGGCTCGGCCAGGGTATTGAACTGCACCAGCACCTCTTGGCCGCCCGCGATGGCGGCGCGGATCGCCCCGGCATCGATGCGCTCGGGGTTCTGGATGCACTGCGGCTGTCTTGCTTGCGTCATTGTCACAGTCCTATCGGGTAGTCGACTTTCCTGGGAGGAGGGCAGCCTTCCGGCCCCGGGAAGGTCTGCTTGCCCGTGTCGTCGTAGCGCTTGCCGCAATCGACGAGCACGCGCTTGCGGAAGGTGTAGATGCTGGCCACCTTGCCGTTCGGGTGGTAGCAGATATTGTCGCCATCGCGGTCGGCCGAAGCGTAGCTGATCATGGTCTGGCCGTTGACCGTGCGTGTGCTGTGGCCGCTGCGCGGCTCCGTGCATTTGAGCTGGCCGCTTTCATAGTATGCGTTGACGACGGAGGTGTCGGCGGCGCGGTCGACCAGCAGTTCATCCTTGCGCTTGCCGTTCGGGTAGTTCGAATAGCCTTCCTGGCGCTGGCCGTACTGGAAGGCATAGTAGTACTGTGGCTTGCCGTCCGGGTAGTACATGTGGTGGTACTCGCACACGTCGTCGCGCGTGCTGCCGTCCTCCTTGAAGGTGCAGCGGTGGATGTCGTTGAGCAGCTGGCCGTCTTCATAGTATTCGCGCAGGTGCGTGAGCAGGCGTCCCTGGTCGATGACGGCCAGGCGTTCCGGCTTGCCGTTCGGGTAGTAGCGCGCATCGAGGCCCTGCTTCTTGCCGTTGTCCCACAAGGTGTCGAGGCGCAGGATCTTGCCGCTGTCGTCGAACGCCTGTTCGCGCCCGTCCAGCTGGCCGTTGCGGTAGGTGGCCGTGTAGACCACGTATTCCTTGCCGGCCGGGCCCAGGTAGCGCGTGCGGCTGCCATCGAGCACGCCGGCCTGGTAATGGTCGCGCACGCGCAGCGCGCCTTGCGCATCCGTGTCGAGGGCTTCGCCCTGTTTTTTGCCTTTCACAAAAGTGACGCTTTGCGTGACACCGTCCTTGAGCTTGAGCTTCCACGGCCCGTCGCGCAAGCCGTCGATAAAGCTGCCGTCGCCGTCTTCCGTGATCCACGCGCCGTGGCGCGCGCCGTTGACGTAGTTGCCGCGCGTGCGCACTTTGCCGCCCATGCGGCGTTCGTGCGGGCCGTTCAGCTGGCCGTCCGTATAGGTGTCGAAACCCGTCACTTCCTCTTCATCGGAGTAGTTGACGACCGTCCAGCGGCCTTCGCGCTTGCCGGCCCGGTACATGCCGCTCTCGCTCTGTTTGGGATAAGTGAAGTACCACATGCCTTCCTGCAGGCCATTGACGAAATGGCCTTTTTCGCTGCCTTCGTGCATGCCCTCGCGCACCCACAGTCCCTGGCGCTTGCCCTTCACGTACTGGCCCCGCTCGACCACCGAGCCGTCGTCCCAGGCCAGGCTGTAGATGACGGACGGACCGTCTTCGCTGCCCGTGAACTGCTGCGGCGCCGTCTCCCACGTCACTTGCCACAGGCGGTAATTGGGCAGGATGCCGGCACCCGCGTCGCTGTACAAGGTGTAGCTGGCGGTGAGAAAGCGCTCGCCTTTTTTCAGGAAGGTTTTCTTGTAGGTGATGGCATCCTTGCCGCCGGGCGCCACGGGCGTGCCGTCAGTGCTGTAGTAGCCGGCGATGGTGCCCTGCGTATGGTCGATGGCGTCGAAGTCCGCATTGCCGCTCTTGCCGCGCGCGACGCTGTAATCCATCGGCGCCAGCTTGGCCAGCGCTGCCTTGACCGTTCCCGCGTTGGGCGCGGCGCTTTGTGCCACGATGCGGTTCAGGGCCGGCTGCAAGCCGTCGAGGCGCCGGTACTTGCCGGAGCCGCGGTGATAGCGGTAGGCGCGCAGACCGTTCTTGTCGCCCTGGCGGAACAGCACCAGCATGGTTTGCACGCTGGTGTCCGATTCCTTGTCCAGCGACGCGTAGAAGACGGAGCGGATGACGGCGTTGCCGAACTGGTCGAGCAGGAAGGTTTTCGAAGCGCTGTTCGTGCACTCGCAGTAATAGCCGTTGACGCCTTCTTTTTCCTTGATGAAGGCGATATCCAGCCCGCTATCCTGCGATGCAGTGATGGCGGGATGGGCGAGGGTCTTGCCTTCGTAGAAGGGAGCGCCGTGGGCGAGGGCGGAGCAAAGCAGCAAGGGCAGGAGAACTGGCAAGAGCGGACGTTTCATCGTGAGGCTGGCGCCGGGGCGCCGCAATGGAAAGGCCACGATTCTGCCTGCGTTCTTACTTGTGGGCAAATGCGGGCGCGTCTATCGTGCGCGCCTGCGTTCAGGGCTGGTGCGCGGCGCAGAAGTCCAGCAGCAGCTGTTCGCCGTCCGGCCAGGGGCCATAGCCCGCATCGCCATTGATATGGCCGGCGTCGCCGATCATGGTGAAGTCGCTGCCCCAGGCGGCGGCAAACGCGCGCGCCCGCGCGAAGCTGACGTAGGGATCATCGCCGCTGGCCACCACCAGGCTGGGAAACGGCAAGGCTTGCAGCGGCATGGGAGAGAAACCCGTGGTGCCGGCGGGGTAGGAGGGCGCTTCCACATCGCTGGGGGCGACGAGGAAGGCGCCGGCGATCCTGTGCGGCGAGCCGCTGGCCGCCCAGTGGGCCACCAGCGTGCAGGCCAGGCTGTGTGCCGCCAGCACGGGCGGGCGCTCGCAGGCGGCGATAGCCCGGTCGAGTTCCATCACCCATTCGTCCTTGTCCGGCGTCTGCCATTCCCGGTGCGGCACGCGCGACCATTGCGGGTGGCGCGCTTCCCAATGGGTTTGCCAATGCTGCGGCCCGGAATTCCACAGGCCGGCCAGGGTCAGGACGAGAGGCGACATCAATGCTCCTTAAGTTATAACTCAGTGCGCAGGGCGAACAGCTCCGGGAACAATACCACGTCAAGCATCTTGCGCAAATAGCTCACGCCCGCCGTGCCGCCCGTGCCCGTCTTGAAGCCGATGATGCGCTCGACCGTCGTCACGTGGCGGAAGCGCCAGAAGCGGAAGGCCGTTTCCAGGTCGACCAGCTTTTCGGCCAGCTCGTACAGGGCCCAGTGTTTCGACGGGTCGCGGTAGACTTCCAGCCAGGCCGCCTTGACTGACGCGTCGGAGGCGGTCGGCAGGGTCCAGTCGGCGTCCAGGCGCTCGGGGGCGATATGCAAGCCGCTGCGCGCCAGCAGCTTGATGGCTTCGTCGTAGACGGACGGCGTGCGCAGGGCGGCGTCGAGCACCTTGTAGGTGTCGGGTGCCGTCGTGTGCACGTTCAGCAGGGCCGCGTTCTTGTTCCCCAGGATGAATTCGATCTCGCGGTACTGGAAGGACTGGAAGCCGGACGAGGCGCCCAGGTAGGGCCGGATGGCCGTGTATTCGGGCGGCGTCATGGTGGCCAGCACGTCCCAGGCATGCACCAATTGATCCATGATGCGCGCCACGCGGGCCAGCATTTTAAACGCGGGCGCCAGGTCGCCGCTTTGCAGGTTGGCGCGCACGGCGTGCATTTCGTGCAGCATCAGCTTCATCCACAATTCGCTGGTCTGGTGCTGCACGATGAACAGCATTTCGTTGTGGTTCGGCGACAGCGGGTGCTGGGCCGTCAGGATGCGGTCCAGCGCCAGGTAGTTACCGTAGCTCATCGATTCGCTGAAATCCATCTGCGCGCCATGCCACTGCGCATCCTGGCCGCCGGCATGCATGGGGCAGCCGCTGGTGTTTTCCTTGTTCATATTTTTTTCGTCGCTCATGGGATGCCTCAGGTGACGGCATCGCGCTTGGCGGCGATGTCGTAGGCTAGTGTGTCGAGGATGTCGCGCAGGATTTCCACCGCGTCCCACACGTCGGCAAAACTCGTGTACAGGGGCGTGAAGCCGAAGCGCATGATGGCCGGCTCGCGGTAGTCGCCGATCACGCCGCGCGCGATCAGCGCCTGCATCACGGCATAGCCGTGAGGGTGCGTGAAGCTGACCTGGCTGCCGCGCCGCGCATGCTCGCGCGGCGTGACGAGACCCAGCGGATGGCTTGCGCAGCGCTGTTCCACCAGCGCGATGAACACATCCGTCAGGGCCAGCGACTTGCGGCGGATGGCTTCCATGCTCGTTTGCGCAAAGATATCGAGGCCGCATTCGACCAGGGCCAGCGAGATGATCGGCTGCGTGCCGCACAGGGCGCGGGCGATGCCGTCGGCCGGCGCGAAGCCCGGATCCATGGCGAACGGCGTGGCGTGGCCCCACCAGCCGGACAGCGGCTGGCGGAAGCGCGCCTGGTGTTTTTCCGGCACCCAGATGAAGGCGGGCGAGCCGGGGCCGCCGTTCAGATATTTATAGGTGCAGCCGACGGCCAGGTCGGCGCCGGCGCCGTTCAGGTCCAGCGGCACGGCGCCGGCCGAATGGGCCAGGTCCCACAGCACCAGCGCGCCCTGCGCGTGGCAGTGGCTGCTGATGGCGGCCATGTCGTGCTGGTAGCCGGTGCGGTAGTTCACGTGCGTGAGCATGGCGACGGCGCAATCGGCATCGATGGCTTGCGCCAGTTCTTCGGGACTGTCGACCAGGCGCAGCTGGTAGCCGCGGTCGAGCCAGGCGGCCAGGCCTTGCGCCATGTACAAATCGGTAGGGAAGTTGCTGCGTTCGCTGACGATGATGCGCCGCGCAGCCTGGGCGGGATCGCTGGCCTGCATCTGCAGGGCGGCGGCCAGGGCCTTGAACAGGTTGACGGAGGTGGTGTCGGTGATCACCACTTCGCCCGTGCCGGCGCCCAGCAGCGGCGCCAGGCGGTCGCCCAGGCGCTTGGGCAGGTCGAACCAGCCGGCCGTATTCCAGCTGCGGATCAGGTCCGTGCCCCATTCGGCCGTGATGACGTGCTGGGCGCGGGCCAGCGCCGCTTTCGGCCGCGCGCCCAGGGAATTGCCGTCGAGGTAAATCACGCCTTGCGGCAAGTCGAATTGCTGGCGCAGGGGCGCCAGGGGATCGTCGAGGTCGCGCGCGCTGCAGTCATGTCGAGAAATCATGGTGGCTTTCATGTTGATACTTGTCTCAATGGCACGATATTGCTTGAAGCTTAAAGTATTGTGCGGAAGCAGGCAGTGTAGCAAATCCACGCCGGAAAGCGGCATTTCCACCCCGGCTGCAGCGCGAAAAGTGCCTCTCTGCGGGGCGTCAACGAAAAAAATCACGATTTTTAAAAATATTTTCAAATCACCCTAAAGTTTTGCCAGGCGCCGCCGTCAACGATTACATGAACGGTGTCAAACCGGCCGAAAAAGAATGCAGGTCTTTGAAATATTTTTCGAAAAAGCCCTAAAGTTCCTGCCAAGGCGGCCGTTATCTAGGTACACAGACTTGATTCCGGTCAAGTTGTTGTAAAAAAGTGATATTTTTTACAGGCCAAAAGACGGGTAAATCCGTCGCGGAGCCAACCTCCCACATCCGCGTCGTTGCTGGCGTGCGACCATGATCGAGCAGTGTTTGTCAGACAAACACCTACGATCCCATCCGCTATTCCCCGACCAAAAATACAGCGCTGCACCTCTGTTGCGTTTGATGTTGCTCCTGCAGAATGTATCTCACTGGCAACAAACAATGCTGGCTGAATTCAACGGATTGAGGAGATGGAAATGACTGCTAACGACATGATGGCTGAGATTCGCGACGCTAACCTGAGCTACCTGATGCTGGCCCAGCAAATGATTCGTGCGGACAAGGTAACGGCCATCTTCCGTTTGGGCATTGCCGCCGACATCGCCGAATTGATCGAAGGCATGAGCAATGCGCAGATCCTGAAGCTCGCTGGCGGCAACATGATGCTGGCCCGCTTCCGCTTCGACGACAGCGCCATCCTGGGCATGTTGACGAACTACAATAAAGACCGCTCGCTGGCCCAGTCGCACGCTGCCATCCTCATGGCCGGACAAGGCGTCGAAGAAATCGCTTAATTCAGTAGTCAGTATCAGTCAGTCGCGGAGTACACAGCATGGCCAAGAAAAGTGTCGTATCGGAAGCGCAGGAAATCCAGCTGGCCATCGAACTGATACAGCTGGGCGCGCGCCTGCAACTGCTGGAGACGGAAGTCTCGCTGTCGCGTGAACGCCTGCTGAATCTGTACAAGGAATTGAAGGGCGTCTCGCCGCCCAAGGGCATGCTGCCGTTTTCCACCGACTGGTTCCTCACCTGGCAACCGAATATCCATTCCTCGCTGTTCATCAACATCCACAAATTCCTCGTCGACCACGCGGGCGCCACCGGCATCGAAGCCGTGATGAAGGCGTATAAGCTGTATCTGGAACAGATGCCGCCCGAAGCGGGCGAAGAGCCGCTGCTGTCGCTGACGCGGGCCTGGACCCTGGTGCGCTTTTTCAGCAGCAAAATGCTGGACATGGCGCCCTGCGGCAAGTGCGGCGGCAAGTTTGTCGTCAACTGCCTCGACCTGAACGCCGATTATGTGTGCGGCCTGTGCCACATGCCTTCGCGCGCCGGCAAGACCAAGAAGGCGCGCGATGAAGCGGCCGCTGTCGCGCCGCCCGGTGTCGTCGCCTGATACTGCTTCAAGAATAGCCTCAGTGAAAACCGGAGCGGTCGCCAGACCGGACTCCGGTTTTTTCATGGTGCTTTCGCTTACACTGGCGTTTTCCTCTGATGGCTGTCCCATGCTGCAACAAATCCTGCGCGCCCCCGCGCTCAAGGCGATCCTGATCCAGGTGCTGGCCTTTCCCTTGATGTTGCTATTGGTATATGGCCTGGCGCGCGCCGGCGCGACCATGTCGCTGCCGGCCGCGGCCTTGCTGCAGGGCGTGCTGGCGGCGCTTATCACGTGGCGCGTGGGCCTGGCGCGCTGGTGGTGCGCCATCGGCCTGCTGTTTGCTCCCGCCTTGCTGGGCGCCAGTCTGCTCGATTTGCCTCCGGCCGTGTTTCTGGCGGCCTTTGTTTTCCTGCTGAGCCTGTACTGGTCCACGTTCCGCACGCAAGTGCCGTTTTATCCGTCGGGGCCGAAGGTGTGGCAGGCGGTGGCCGGGCTGATCGCGGACCGGCCCGGCGTGCGGCTGGTCGACATCGGCAGCGGCCTGGGCGGCCTGGTGCTGGACCTGGCGCGGCGCCGGCCCGACGGGCAGTTTTCCGGCATCGAACTGGCCCCGCTGCCGTGGCTGGTCAGCCGCTTGCGCGCGCGGCTGGCGGGCAGTCGGGCGCGCTTCCTGCGCGGCGATTACGAAGCGCTCGACTTCCGCCGCTACGATGCCGTGTTTGCCTACCTGTCGCCGGCGGCGATGGCGGCCCTGTGGAGCAAGGCGGAAAAGGAAATGTTGCCCGGTAGCATGCTTCTTAGTTACGAATTCCGGATTGCCGCACGCGAGCCCGATAAGACCATCGCCGCCACAGAGGGTGGCCCTTTGCTTTACATATGGTGCTTTTAAGCAATTGTCTGCGTTATTTGCTTGCCCGGAGGGCAATCTCACGTTATTGTAGTTCCACACGGCATTTTCTCGGATTTGCATTGAAAAGCAGCGCATTTCAATTAACTTCCGGTTACTTTTTTTGCCGCTGTCCTTGCCGGCGGCGCAGCCGCCAGAAGGCAGAAACAGGTTTGAACGTGCCGGGCACACAGCCGAGGCCATTATTGGGAGTCAGGGCACTTGTTAGTCATAATCGGATACATCATCGTCTGCGCCTCGGTCTTTGGCGGCTTCGCGCTGGCCGGCGGCCATCTGGCGGCGCTGTTCCAGCCGCTGGAGTTGCTGATGATCGGCGGCGCCGCCCTGGGCGCCTTCCTTGTTGGTAACAATAACAAGGCCATCAAGGCGACGATCGCCGCCTTGCCCAGCCTGTTCAAGGGCTCGCGCTATACCAAAGAGCTGTACATGGAACTGATGTCGCTGTTGTTCGAAGTGCTCAGCAAGGTGCGCAAGGAAGGCTTGATGTCGATCGAAGGCGATATCGACAAGCCGGAAGAGAGCCCGCTGTTTTCCAAATACCCGGCCGTGCTGGCCGACCACCACATCGTCGAATTCATGACCGATTACCTGCGCCTGATGGTATCGGGCAATATGGATGCGTTCCAGATCGAAAACCTGATGGACAACGAAATCGAGACGCACCATCACGAAGGCGCCGTGCCGGCCCACGTGATCGCCAAGGTGGGCGATGGCTTGCCCGCGTTCGGTATCGTCGCCGCCGTGATGGGCGTGGTGCACACGATGGAGTCGGTGGGCATACCGCCGGCCGAGCTGGGCATGCTGATCGCGCACGCGCTGGTCGGCACCTTCCTCGGCATCTTGCTGGCCTACGGTTTCGTGGGGCCATTGGCCAGCCTGCTGGAGCAGAAGCTGGAAGAGTCGAGCAAGATGTTCCAGTGCGTGAAAGTGACGCTGCTGGCCAGCCTGAACGGCTATGCGCCGGCGCTGGCCGTGGAGTTCGGCCGCAAGGTGCTGTTCTCGACCGAGCGCCCGACGTTCAATGAGCTGGAAGACCACATCAAGAAATCGAAAACGAAGTAAGCAGTGAAACTACGCCTGGACACCATGAGTCATTTGCAGCACACGGAAGGGGGACGCCATGGCCGATGAAGGCATGCGCCCGATTATCGTCAAGCGTATCAAGAAGACGGCTGGCGGACACCATGGCGGGGCGTGGAAAATCGCCTACGCCGACTTTGTCACGGCCATGATGGCCTTCTTCCTGCTGATGTGGCTGCTCGGCTCCACCTCGAAGGGCGACTTGAACGGCATTTCCGAATTCTTCAAGACGCCGTTGAAAGTGGCCATGGCGGGCGGCTCCGGCAGCGGCGAAAGCAATTCCGTGATCCAGGGCGGCGGCCAGGACCTGTCACGCCAGGATGGGCAGGTACGCAAGGCGCAGGAAGAGCAGCAGCGCAAATCGTTCGACCTCAATTCCGCCAAGGCCGCGCTCGAGCGCGAGGAGAGCAAGCGCCTGCAGGCGCTCAAGGCGCGCATCGAAGCGACCATCGACGCCAATCCCCTGCTAAAAAAATACAAGAACCAGTTGCTGCTCGATATCACCAGCGAAGGCTTGCGCATCCAGATCGTCGACGAGCAGAACCGTCCGATGTTTGCGCTCGCCAATGCGAACCTGCAACCGTACACCAAGGAAATCCTGCACGCCATCGGCTCCGTGCTCAATGAAGTGCCGAACCGCATCGGCCTGTCGGGGCATACGGATTCGACCCCCTATATGAGCGATGCCGGCTACAGCAACTGGGAATTGTCGGCCGACCGCGCGAATGCGTCGCGGCGCGAACTGGTGATCGGCGGCATGAAGGAAGAAAAAGTCTTGCGCGTGGTGGGCCTGGGTTCGGCCGCCCACCTGGACAAGCTCGATCCCTTCAATCCGATCAACCGGCGCATCAGCATCATCGTCATGAACAAGCGCACGGAAGAAAATGTCCTGCGCGATGGTGCGGCGATCGAATTGCCGGTGACCGATGCCGCTTCCGCCGCTGTCGCTTCAGGGCTGGCGGCCGGCGCGCCGCCCGCGGCGGCGCCAGTCCCCGCCCCGGCAGCGGCGAAAAAATAACACGCAAGGCTGTCGACGCGTGGTGTATTGAAACAATGAGACCTTTATGACAAGAAAGAAAATACTTGGCTCGCATGTAAAGCGCCTGCTGTCTGGCGTGTCGGACCATGGCCGCAAGCACTTGACGGAGGTGGAAACCGACCTGGTGCAGACCGGCATCTTGCTGGAAGAGGCGATCGAGAAGTTGTCCTTCAATTTCATGGCGATACACGCAGCCGTCGCTGCGCAGCAAGACACGATCGCCTTGCTGCTAGACGGCGGTGTTCCTGCCGAGCAGCAGCGGGAAAAACTGCTGGCCTTGCAGGATGAGGTGGGGGGCTATGTGAATGCCGCCATCACCAGCCTGCAGTTCCAGGACATGACCAGCCAGCTGATCGAGCGCACCTTGAAGCGCGTGACGGGCTTGCGCGAGTTCCTCGGGACCCTGGGCGAGCATGGCGCGGAGATGTTGCCGGAGAGCGACAATGAAGAAATTGTCGCCTTGCTGGGGCGGGTCAGCATGGCGCTGGCGATTCAAAGCCTGGAGTTGCGCAGCGTGCTGCGCAAGGCTGTCAGTCAGCAGCATTTGGAAAGCGGCGACATCGAGCTGTTCTAGCATGCCAGTGCGGAGCGCTTGTGGTTGCATGGATTGATTAATCAAATACTCGGGCAGGATGCCCGGAATAAGTGGGAGCAAAGATGGCCAAAACGATACTTGCAGTGGACGATTCCAGCTCATTGCGCCAGATGGTGGCGTTCAGCCTGAAAGCCGCCGGTTACCAGGTGGTGGAGGCCGTCGACGGCCAGGATGGACTGGAAAAAGCCAAGCTGCAAACCGTGGACCTGGTATTGACGGACCAGAACATGCCGCGCATGGATGGCCTGGAGCTGATCAAGCTGCTGCGCGAGCTGCCGACCTACCAGAAGGTACCCATCCTGATGCTGACGACGGAGTCGTCGGACGAGATGAAATCGAAAGGACGTGCCGCCGGCGCCAATGGCTGGCTGGTCAAGCCGTTCGATCCGCAACGCCTGATCGAAGTGGTCAAGAAGGTGATCGGCTGATGCCAGCCGCGCAGCACAACGATGCAATTGACGGAGTCACCCTATGACCATCGATATTAGCCAGTTTTTTCAGGTCTTTTTCGATGAGGCCGAAGAACTGCTGGCTGAAAAAGAACGGCTGCTGCTGGCCGTTGATATTGCGGCGCCCGACGCCGAAGATCTGAATGCCATTTTCCGTACCGCCCATTCGATCAAGGGCGGCGCATCGACGTTCGGCCTCTCCGACATGAGCGAGGTGACGCACATCCTCGAGTCGCTGCTCGACCGCATCCGCCAGGGCCAGATGGCCCTGACGGCGGAACACGTTGACGCCTTTTTGGCCGCCAAGGATATCCTCAAGATGCAGCTCGACGGCCATCGCCTGGGCAGTGCCGTCGACCAGGATGCCGTGGCCAACGTGCGCATGATGCTGCAGTCGTTCTCGCAGGACGTGCCGGTGGCCGCGCTCACGCCCGTCGCGCCGGCCTTCCATACGGCGGAAAAAGCCGCCGTCAGCCATGCCGGCGGCCATCGCATCCGCCTCGAGCTGCCGGCCATGGAGCCGCGCGAAGTCGATGCGCTGGCGGCCGAACTGGGCTTGCTGGGCGACGTCGCCGTATCGAGCCTGCCCGACGCGCGCAAGGTGCTGGAAGTGACGACGCATGAAAGCCTGGACGATATCCTGGCCATCTGCTCGTTCGTGCTCAATCCCGACGACATGGTGATCACGCAGGCGCCGCCACTGGCGCCAGGCGAAGCCGAAGCGGCCCGCGCGGCGCAGGAAAAAGCCCAGGGCTACGGTTTCTTCGACCCGCTGCCAGGCGCGCCTGCCGCACAGGGCGCGGCGGACCCCGGCTATGGCTTCTTCCAGCCCATCGAGGATATCCGCGCCGCCGCCGGCGTGCAGAGCGATGCCGAACAGGGCTACGGTTTCTTCCAGCCGCTCGAACAGATTCGTGCCGACGCCGCCAAGGCGGGCAGCGCCGCCGCCACGCCGGCCGTGGCGAGCGTTGTGGCCGAAGCGGAGCAGGAAAAGAAACCGGCCAAGAAAGAGGGCGACAAGGCCGGCGCCGAATCGTCGTCGATCCGCGTCTCGATCGAGAAAGTCGACCAGCTGATCAACCTGGTGGGCGAACTGGTGATCACGCAGGCGATGATCGAGCAGCGCGCCAGCGCGCTCGACCCGATGCTGCATGAAAAACTGCTCGACAGCGTCAGCCACCTGACGCGCAATACGCGCGACCTGCAGGAAGCGGTGATGTCGATCCGCATGATGCCGATGGATTTCGTCTTTTCGCGCTTCCCGCGCATGGTGCGCGACCTGGCGACGAAACTGGGCAAGAAGGTCGACTTCATCACGAATGGCGCCGCCACGGAACTGGACAAGGGCCTCATCGAGCGCATCGTCGATCCGCTCACGCACCTGGTGCGCAACAGCATCGACCATGGCGTGGAAATGCCGGCCGCCCGCGTGGCCGCCGGCAAGACCGAGGCGGGCCGTCTGTTCCTCTCGGCCAGCCACCAGGGCGGCAACATCATCATCGAAGTATCCGATGACGGCGCGGGACTGAACCGCGAGCGCATCCTGGCCAAGGCCGCGCAGCAGGGGCTGGACGTATCCGAGTCGATGAGCGACGCCGAAGTGTGGCAGCTGATTTTCGCGCCCGGCTTCTCCACCGCCGAAGCGGTCACCGACGTGTCGGGCCGCGGCGTGGGCATGGATGTCGTCAAGCGCAATATCAGCGCCATGGGCGGCGTCGTCGACATCCGTTCGGCCAAGGGTTTCGGCACGACGATTTCCATTTCGCTGCCGCTGACCCTGGCCATCCTGGACGGCATGTCGATCCGCGTCGGCGACGAAGTGTATATTTTGCCGCTGGGCTTTGTCATCGAATCCCTGCAGCCGGCCGTTGAGGACATCAAGGACATCAGTGGCAAGGGGCAGGTGGTGAAAGTGCGCGGCGAATACCTGCCGTTGATCCCGCTGTACCAGATGTTCGACATCGCACCGCGCTTTACCAGTCCCTCGGAAGGCATCTGCGTGATCCTCGAGACGGAAGGGCGCAAGGCGGCCCTGTTTGTCGACGACCTGGTGGGGCAGCAGCAGGTCGTGGTGAAAAACCTCGAATCGAATTACCGCAAGGTGGTGGGCATTTCCGGCGCCACCATCCTGGGCGATGGCGGCGTGTCGCTGATTCTCGATGTCGCCGCCCTGATCCGTTCCTCTCGCCAGCTGGCCGACGAGTCCATTTTTTCGTAATACCGATAGATAAAGATAGGAAAACGCACCATGTCAGATACTCAACAAACATCCGGAAGCAATGCGGGCGACGGCAAGGACATCGCCGGCCGTGAATTCCTGGCCTTCACCCTGGGCTCCGAAGAGTACGGCATCGATATCCTGAAGGTCCAGGAGATCCGCGGTTACGAAGCGGTCACCCGCATCGCCAACGCGCCTGAATTCATCAAGGGTGTGATCAACCTGCGCGGCATCATCATTCCCGTGGTCGACATGCGCATCAAGTTCAACCTGGGCACACCCGTGTACGACCAGTTCACGGTGGTGATCATCCTGAACATCGGCGGCCGTATCGTTGGCATGGTGGTCGACAGCGTTTCCGACGTCACCACCCTGACGCCGGAGCAGGTCAAGCCGGCGCCGGAAATGGGCACCGCCTTCTCGACCGACTACATGATCGGCCTGGGCACCATCGACGAGCGCATGCTGATCCTGGTCGACATCGACAAACTGATGTCGAGCAGCGAGATGGGCCTGATCGACAAGCTGGCGGCGTAAGCGGCAGCAAGGCGGCGCCCGGTGCGCCGCCGTTTTAGAACGCAAAGAATCACTACAGATATGCATGTACCGGCGCGGGAAAGTAATCCTCGGGAAATTATTGTGAATTTATGACGAACAGAACCGGATGCTGTGCAAGGCGCCCGCAGCGACGCAGTGCGAGCACTGCTAGCTGCGGGCAACGCCGCACAGCGCCGGTTATGGAAGTCAGAAATCATAATAATTTATTGGGGGTTACTTGCCAGAGGCGCGCCGGCAGGCTGCAAGGTCCGACAGAGACCCGGCCACAACACGGCGCCGTCCGGTTGAACGGGCGCCGTTCACATAAATATTGGAGACTGTAATGAGTTTGCGCGATTTCAAGATAGGCACCCGGCTGGGGATAGGTTTTGGCAGCATCCTCGCCATCCTGGTGGTGGTGATCGTTTCGGCGAATGCCCTGAATTACCGTAACAAGGCCCAGTTGCTCACGGGCCTGGCACTGGCAAGCGAAAAGAACACGCAGGCGTCGCTGATGAAAAGCGCGATGCTGGAAACCGGTATCGCCATGCGCAATATCGGCTTGCAGGGCGATGTGGGTCTGATGCAGGTGGAAGAGGGCAAGGTGCGCGAGCAGCGCAAGCTGTACGACGGCGCGCGCGGCAAGCTGGCCAGCCTGGGCCTGTCCGATGGCGAGAAGGCGCTGCTGGCCAACATCGCCAAGGTCGACGGCGAAGTCGATGCCGCCTTCAAGGAAGCGATGGGGCAGGTGCTGGCGTTTAACAGCGAGGGCGCGGCGAAGGTGATTGCCACCCGCATCGATCCCTTGAACAAGGCGACCCTGGCCGATATCAACAAGCTGCTCGACTTGCAGCATGTGGCGCAGCAAAGCTTCATGGACGACTCGCTGGCGGCCGATGCGCGCCTGATGACGGTACTGTTCATCCTGGGCGGTGCGGCGGTGGCGATCGGCGCCTGGTGCGCCATCTTCATCACGCGCTCGATCACGGTGCCGCTGTCGGGCGCCCTGGCCGTGGCGCAGAAAGTGGCGGCCGGCGAGCTGACGTCGCGCGTGGTGGTCGAAGGCAAGGATGAAACGAGCGCCCTGCAGCAGGCGCTCAAGGACATGAACGAGAGTCTGGTGCAGACGGTCAGCGACGTGCGCACCGGGACGGACACCATCACCGTGGCGTCGCGCGAGATCGCCAGCGGCAATGCGGACCTGTCGGCGCGCACGGAAACGCAGGCCAGTTCGCTCGAAGAGACGGCGTCGTCGATGGAAGAACTGACGTCGACCGTGAAGCAGAACGCGGACAACGCGCGCCAGGCCAACCAGCTGGCCGTGTCGGCATCGTCGGTGGCGGAACAGGGCGGCAAGGTGGTGGCGCAAGTGGTCGATACCATGGGTTCCATCAAGGACAGTTCGCGCAAGATCGTCGATATCATCGGCGTCATCGACGGCATTGCGTTCCAGACGAATATCCTGGCATTGAATGCGGCCGTCGAAGCGGCGCGCGCAGGCGAGCAGGGACGCGGTTTTGCGGTGGTGGCGTCGGAAGTGCGTAATCTGGCGCAACGATCGGCCGGCGCGGCGAAAGAGATCAAGGGCCTGATCGGCGACTCGGTCGACAAGGTCGATGCGGGCAGCCGCCTGGTGGACGAAGCGGGGCAAACCATGGGCCTGATCGTCACGTCGATCCGGCAGGTGGCCGACATCATGGGCGAGATCACGGCGGCGACGCAGGAACAGAGCCATGGCATCGAGGAAGTGAACCAGGCCATCGCGCAGATGGACCAGATGACGCAGCAGAATGCGGCGCTGGTCGAGGAAGCGGCGGCGGCCGCCGAAAGCATGCAGGACCAGGCGCAGAAACTGGCCGACGCCGTCAGCATCTTCAAGCTGGACGGCGAGAGCGCGGCGCAGGCAGCCATGCCCGTGCCCGCGCCCGTAGTCAAGGCGGTGGCACGGCCTGCGCCTGGCGTGGCGGCAAATACACGGCGGTTGGCAAAGTCGGCGCAAGCCGGCACGCCGCCGCCCGCGAAAAAGCTGGCGGCGGCCGGCGGCGACGATTGGGAAGAGTTCTGACGCCAACCCGGTCCCGCTAGTTATACTTGCAAAGGCATTGGTCAGAGTAGTCATAGAGAGGTAAAAACAAAATGCCGCAAACTAAAACGGAATCGGTCAAGGAATTTGATTTCACTGGCAAGGACTTCGAACGGGTCCGCGCCATGATCTACAAACGGGCCGGCATCGCGCTGGCCGACAGCAAGCAGGAGATGGTCTACAGCCGCCTGGCGCGGCGGCTGCGCGCGACCGGCATCTCCTCGTTCGTCCGCTACCTGGACGACCTGGAGGCGGGCCGCATGGGCGACGAGTGGGAAGCGTTCACGAATGCGCTGACGACCAACCTGACGTCGTTCTTCCGCGAGGCGCATCATTTCCCGCTGCTGGCCGAGCATGTGAAAAAACTGAGCGGGCCGATCACCATCTGGTGTTCGGCCAGTTCCACCGGCGAAGAGCCGTATTCGATCGCCATGACGGTGTGCGAGGCGTTTAATACGCTCACGCCGCCGGTCACCATCATCGCCACGGACATCGACACGAACGTGTTGGCCACGGCCGCCAATGGCGTCTACAACCTGGACCGTCTCGACAAGATGCCGGCCGACCGCGCGCGGCGCTTTTTCTTGCGCGGCAAGGGCGATCGCGAGGGGCAGGTACGGGTGCGCCCGGAACTGCGCCAGATGATCACCTTCAAGCCGCTCAACCTGCTGGCCGACAGCTGGCCATTGACGGGGCAGTTCGACGTCATCTTTTGCCGTAACGTGATGATTTATTTTGACAAGGCGACGCAGCGCAAGATCCTGTCGCGCTTTGTGCCATTGATGAAGCCCGATGCCCTGCTGTTCGCGGGACATTCGGAGAATTTTCTGTACGTGTCGGATTCATTGAAGCTGCGCGGTAAAACAGTCTATGAGCTCGATCAGCCTCGGGGCGCCGCGCCCAAGGTATCGTCGCATCGTACATGAGAGTGAAATATGAGCCTGGAATCCAAAGAGCAATTCGCCACTAACGTCTATTACGACAGGACGTTCAATTGTGACGCCGCCAAGATCTTGCCTGGTGAGTATTACTTCACCAACAAGGACATGCTGATCGTCACCGTGCTCGGCTCCTGCGTCTCGGCCTGCATCCGCGACCGTGTCACGGGCCTGGGCGGCATGAACCATTTCATGCTGCCCGACGGCGGCAGCGATCCGAACAGCCCGATTTCCGCATCGATGCGCTATGGCACCTACGCCATGGAAATCCTGATCAACGATTTGCTGAAGGCCGGCGCGCGGCGCGAGAACATGGAAGCGAAAGTGTTCGGCGGCGGCGCCGTGCTGCGCGGCTTCACGGCGATCAACGTGGGCGAACGCAATGCGGCCTTCGTCATCAATTACCTGAAGGCGGAAAAGATGCGCGTGGTGGCGGAAGACCTGAACGACATCCACCCGCGCAAGGTGTATTTCTTCCCCCGCAGCGGCAAGGTGCTGGTGAAAAAGCTGATGCAGACGCATAACGACACGCTGGTGCGCCGCGAACTCGATTACGCCAGCCGCCTCAAGGTCGCGCCGGTGGGCGGCGAGGTCGAGCTGTTCTGATACATATCGGACCAAACCTGCTGCACACCGCGTTGTGCGGCTTGCGGCGGTGTGGTCCGGGGACTCATTTAATAAGAAACAAGGGCCGCAAGGCCTGGAAGGATAACTATGAAGATCAAAGTATTGATCGTGGATGACTCGGCGCTGATCCGCAGCGTCATGACGGAAATTGTGAACAGCCAGCCCGACATGGAAGTGGTGGGCGCGGCGCCCGATCCGCTGGTGGCGCGCGAGATGATCAAGCAGACCAACCCCGACGTGCTGACCCTCGACGTCGAGATGCCGAAGATGGATGGCCTGGACTTCCTGGAAAAGCTGATGCGCTTGCGCCCGATGCCGGTGCTGATGGTGTCGTCGCTGACCGAGCGCGGTTCGGAAATCACCATGCGCGCGCTGGAACTGGGCGCCGTCGATTTCGTCACCAAGCCGAAGATTTCCATCCAGAGCGGCATGCGCGAGTACACGGACATGATCGCCGACAAGATCCGCGCCGCCTCGAAGGCGCGCATCCGCGCGCGCACTCTGCCGTCGGCCGGCGACAAGGTGGCCGCGCCGCTGCCTGCGTTGCGCAGCCCGTTGACGTCGAGCGAAAAGCTGATCATCGTGGGCGCCTCGACGGGCGGCACGGAAGCGATCCGCGAATTCCTCATGCAGATGCCGTCCGACTGTCCCGGCATCCTGATCACGCAGCACATGCCGGAAGGCTTTACGCGCTCGTTTGCGCGCCGCCTCGATTCGCTGTGCAAGATATCGGTGCAGGAAGCGGCAGGCGGCGAACGCGTGCTGCCCGGCCACGCCTACATCGCGCCCGGCCATTCGCACCTGACCCTGACGCGCAGCGGCGCCAACTACATGACCAAGATCGACCAGGGCGAGCCGGTGAACCGCCACCGTCCGTCGGTCGATGTGCTGTTCCGTTCGGCCGCGCAATCGGCTGGTAAAAATGCCGTCGGCGTGATCCTGACCGGCATGGGCAAGGATGGCGCACAAGGCATGTTGGAGATGAAGGCCGCAGGAGCGTATAATTTTGCGCAGGATGAAGCCAGTTGCGTGGTGTTCGGCATGCCGCGCGAGGCGATTGCCGTCGGCGCTACGCATGAGGTCGGCGCTCTGACGGCGCTGCCTGGCATGGTGCTGGGACACCTGGCGGCGCACGGCATGCGCGCTTTGCGCGTGTAAGCCACGTTTTATATGATCTGAGGCAAGTTTGTTCGCCTAAAAGCAACGAAAATGCTATCCTACAACTTGCTGCCGTAGTGTCGACCATAATGTCGGCATTCATGTCGATATTATTAACAAACCGCTACAGAAACAACGGAGTTATTCATGGCTGATCCAAAGATGAAATTTTTAGTCGTTGACGATTTTTCGACGATGCGCCGCATTGTCCGGAATCTGTTGAAGGAACTGGGTTATGCCAACGTCGATGAGGCGGAAGACGGCGTGATGGGCCTGGCCAAGCTGCGCGCGGAATCCTACGATTTCGTCGTCTCGGACTGGAACATGCCGAACATGGATGGCCTGACGATGCTGCAGCATATCCGCGCCGACCCCGCACTGGCCAAGCTGCCCGTGCTGATGGTCACCGCTGAAGCGAAAAAAGAAAACATCATCGCCGCCGCGCAAGCTGGCGCCAGCGGCTATGTCGTCAAGCCGTTCACGGCCGCGACCCTCGATGAAAAGCTGAACAAGATTTTCGAGAAGCTGGAAAAAGCCGGCGCCTGATCACGGCTTGATATCGATCAAGAAAAACGCTGCCCGTGCAAACTGGCAGCGTTTTTTTTGTCCCTTGCTTCAGCTCCAGCCTGCGGCGTGGACGGAAAGCAAATCGTCGATGCTGATGCGCCGGACAAAACCGTAGCGAGCGGCAGTGATTTGTGGCTGAGAAGCGCAACCGTACTCTGGTACGGTGAGCATCGCAGGCCGCAAAGCGCGACGCGCAGTAGGTTTTGGCCGGTGCTATACGAGGCCGCCATTCGCGCGCAGGGTTTGCCCATTCACCCAGCAGCCGTCGGGGCCCGCCAGGAAGGCCACGGCGGCGGCGATGTCTTCCGGCGTGCCCAGGCGTTCCAGGGGCGCCATCTTGCTCATGCGTTCTATCGTTTCTTCCGTCTTGCCGTTCAAGAACAGGGCCGTGGCCGTGGGGCCGGGGGCGACGGCGTTGACGGTGATGTGCTTGCCGCGCAATTCCTTGGCGAAGATAGCCGTCATCGTCTCGATGGCCGCCTTGCTGGCGCCGTAGACGGCATAGCCGGGCAGGGCCAGCCCGATCACGCTGGTCGAGAAGTTGACCACGCTGCCGCCGTGGCGCAAGCGCGTCGCCGCCTGACGCATGGTGTTGAAGCTGCCCTTGACGTTGATGGCGAACAGGCTGTCGAAGGTGGCGTCGTCCGTGTCGGCTAGGGCCGGCGGCGCGGGCGGCATGATGCCGGCGTTGTTGACCAGCACGTCGACGCCGCCGAAGGCCGCCTCGGCCGCATCGAACAGCGCTTGCACGTCGCCCGCATCGGCCACGTTGGCCTTGACGGCGATGGCGGTGCCGCCTTCGGCCGCGATGGCCGCCACCAGCGCGTCCGCCGCCTCCTTGCCGCTGGCGTAATTGATGACGACCTGCATGCCGTCGCGCGCCAGGCGGCGGGCGACGGCCGCGCCGATGCCGCGCGAGGCACCCGTGACGATGGCGACCTTGGCGGGGATGGGTGCTGTATTCATGGTGTGCTCCTGTCATGGTGGAGGCCCGCATGGGCCAGTGCAGCCATTGTGATCTTTATCGATACATGGATAAAGATGGGGATCTTGATTTCAATGTGCAAATTCCAATAACAATGTTTGCTGGCCTGGCTGGTATGGACAGGCGTGGTGCGGCTGACCATAAGTAATTGCGCAAAGGAATGAAACATTTCCCAAAGTTAACTTTACACGTCAAATAATTTGGCCCATGATCGCTGCAGTATTGCCCTTTGTCCCCGACCCCGACAAGAAGGAGCGCAACATGCGCCGAGCACCCGTATTATTTTTTGCCCTGAGCACGGCCTTGCTGGCAGCTTGCGGCGTGAGCCTTGAACAAACCGCAGTCGTGCCTGTCGCGTCCGTCGAGATGCAGGAGCCGGCCGCGCAGTGGCCTGCCGAAGGCGAGGGCCGGCATGCCTATCTGCACCGTGTGGGGAGCCGCGATTATGTCAGCCTGAGCCAGCATGGTCCCGAGGGCGGCTTGCCGATACTCACGGGGACGCAGCGCCATGCGCACGCCATCCGCCTGCTGGCAGCCGATCCGGCCCAGGTCCGCGCCATCCTGCGCAGCCTGAGGCTGCCTGCGCACCAGCGCAAGCTGTGGGCGGGAGAGGAAATCGTGCTCGATGCGGCCAGCTATGACATGTTGCAAGCGGCACGCGGCAGCAACAAACCGCTGTTTGCCGAGCTCAAGCTGGTAGGGATGGAGAAGTAATAAAAGAAACGGGGCCGAACGGCCCCGCTGTGACTGCGTTTAAAACATCTAACAAAACCGTAGCGAGCGGCAGAGAGTTGTGGCTAAGAAGCGCAACCGTGCTTGAGCACGGTGAGCATCGCAGGCCGCAAATCGCGACGCGCAGTAGGTTTTGTTGTATGTTAAATTTCCAGGTTGTCGATGAGTCTAGTCTGCCCCAGCTTGGCGGCGGCCAGCACCACCAGCGGTTCGCCCGCGGCCAGTTCGGCGGCGCTCGGCGCTTGCAGGTTGGCGCGCTTGCGCACGGCGATGTAGTCCGATTTCCAGCCGCGGCTGTTCAATAGCTGCATGCTGGCCTGTTCCAGTTCGCCCACGGCCAGGTTGCCCTTGCGCATTTCCTCGGCCACGAAATTGAGGCCCTTGAACAGTTCCGGCGCTTCCGCCCGTTCGCTTTCCGACAAGTACATATTGCGCGAGGACAGGGCCAGGCCATCCTCGGCGCGGTAGGTTTCGGCGGCGATGATTTCCGTCGGCAGCGCGAACTGGCGCGCCATGTTACGGATGATCATCAGTTGCTGGTAATCCTTCTTGCCGAACACGGCCACTCGCGGACCCACGCACGAGAACAGCTTGGTGACGACCGTGCATACGCCTTCGAAGAAACCGGGGCGGAATTCGCCTTCCAGGGTATTGCCCAGGTCATCGGGCGGGCGCACGCGGTATTCCTGCGGTTCTGGATACAGTTCCTTTTCCGTCGGCGCGAACAGCACGTACACGCCTTCCTTTTCCAGCTTGGCGATGTCGGCCGCCATGGTGCGCGGATATTTCTCGAAGTCTTCGTTCGGGCCGAATTGCAGGCGGTTCACGAAGATCGAGGCGACGACGGGGTCGCCATGCTTGCGCGCCAGGCGCATCAGCGACAGATGGCCTTCGTGCAGGTTGCCCATGGTGGGGACGAACGCCGTGCGCAGCTGTCCGCTGAGCTGGTCGCGCAATTCTTCAATGTCGGAAATAATTTTCATGGATTGCTTTCGCTAAAACCCCGTTGTACGGTGGTCAGTGACAAAGGGAAGGATATCAGGCGGGCGAATAGGCCAGCCGGACGTAGATGGGGGCAAACGGTTCTGCCTGCGTGATTTCGATCAGGGTTTCCTTGGCCAGTTCCAGCAAGGCCACGAAGTTGACCACGACCACGGGCACGCCGCCGGCAATGTCGAACAGCTCGCTGAATTCGACGAAGCGCGACGACTGCAAGTGGCGCAGGATGCTCGACATGTGCTCGCGCACGGACAGTTCCTGGCGGCTGATGCGGTGATGCTGGGTCAGCTTGGCGCGTTTCAGCACGTCGAGCCACGCCTGCTGCAAGTCCACCGGTTCCACGTCGGGCCAGGTGGGCGTCAGGCTTTGCTCGATGAAAATCTGCGTGCGCACGAAATCGCGCTCGAACTGGGGAATGGCGTTCAGGTCGTAGGCGGCCAGCTTGATCTGCTCGTACTCGAGCAGGCGGCGCACCAGTTCGGCGCGGGGGTCGCCGCCATCTTCCTCGACGTCGCTCTTGCGCGATGGCAAAAGCATACGCGACTTGATCTCGATCAACATCGCCGCCATCAGCAGATACTCGGCGGCCAGTTCCAGGTTGCGCACGCGGATCTGGTCGACATATTTCAGATATTGCAGGGTCACCTGCGCCATCGGGATGTCGAGAATGTTGAAGTTTTGCTTGCGGATCAGGTAGAGCAGCAAGTCGAGCGGGCCTTCGAAGGCTTCGAGGAAGATTTCCAGCGCGTCCGGCGGAATGTACAAATCCGTCGGCATGCGCAGCATCGGCTCGCCATACAGGCGGGCGATGCCCAGCGGGTCGGCGGCGGGCGCCGCGTCCGTGGCTGCTGCAGGGTCGCCGCTGCCGTCGCCATCGGCGACAGGTTCGGGCGACTCGATGACTGCGCCGGCACCGGAAGCGTCGGCTTCCGGCGTGACTGCAGACTCTTCAGGCAACATCGTGCCGGTTCCAGATCTTAGTTCTTGTTCTGGTAAACGTAAGCCTGTTGCTTGACGGCCGACGCCAGCTGGCGTTCCTGCTCATCGATGCTGACGGCCGGCTTGTCCCACAGCAGGGCGCGGCCCGCTTGCTGGCCCGCTTCCATGCCAGGATTCTTGGCCTTCAGTTCGGCGATGAACAAGGTGTGGTCGGATACGTAGTTGTTGTGTTTTGCAGGCAGTTTCATATTCTCTTCTGAGTGTCTTATGGGTAAGGTCAGCCGGCCGTATTTTACCGCGCCGTGCCGCTTGGCGGGTTGTTGTATCGGCAAGTCCGGGGCGAAATTGCTAAAAATCAATAACGCAGCAGGCGCCGCATCACCATCGGCGCCGGTTCGGCGGGGTTGGCGTGCGAATATTCCAGTTCTTCGGCCAGCTCGAATTCGAAGGCCGCATAAAAATCGATCAGCTTGCGCTGGTCGCGCCGCACGGCCAGGCGCAATTCCTCGGCCTGGCACGACAGGCCGTGATGAATGATGGCTTCGAGCAAGTGCTGCGAGACGTGGCTGCCCCGGTAAGCGGGCAGCACGCCCATGCGTGAAATCTTCCAGATGGCGGGGTCGCTGTCGAGCGGCATCCAGCGCAGCGAACCGGCTGGAATGTCGTCGATCAGCAACAGAAAACCGCCGCCGTGGCGCAATTGCGCTTCCACCTGCTGCGCCGTCTCGTGGTGTCCACTGGACGAGGCCGCGACCTTGCCGGCCCACGCGGCGCGTGTCAGCTCGGCCATCAGCTGTGCATCGGCATTTGTTGCTTCGCGCACCACGATATTCATCATCGGTCCTTGTGAGGGCTTAGCGGATGCGCATGCCAGGTTCCGCGCCCGGCCATGGGTTCAGGATGTAGATGCCCGGATTGGCCTTCTCGTCGGCGGCGGAGGCGGCCATGACCATGCCTTCCGAAATGCCGAACTTCATCTTGCGCGGCGCCAGATTGGCCACCAGCACCGTCAGCTTGCCGACCAGTTCTTCCGGCTGATACGCCGAACGGATGCCCGAGAACACATTGCGCAGGCGGCCTTCGCCTGCGTCCAGGGTCAGGCGCAGCAGTTTGTCGGAGCCGTCGACCAGTTCGCAGTTGACGATCTTGGCGATGCGCAAGTCGACCTTGAGGAAGTCGTCGATCTTGATCTCGGGCGCCAGCTCCTCGATGGCGGCAGCGGCGGCAGCAGGGGCCGCAGCGTCGTTCGCGGCATCGCCAGCCGGCGCCGCGATGGCGGCCGCCGCTTGCGGCGCATCAAACAGCGCTTCGATCATCTTTGCATCCATGCGCGTCATCAAGTGGCTGTAGGCGCCGATGGTGCGGCCCAGCATGCTGTTCGAGACGGCGTCGCCGAACACCTGTGTATCGGCCCAGGTGAACTCGGCGTCGTTGAGGAACGATGCCACGTTCTTCGCCACGCCCGGCAGGACCGGCGACAGCAGAATCGTCAGCTGGCGGAACAGGATCAGCGCCGTCGTGCACACGTCGTGCAGGTCAAACGTCTTGTCCGTATCCTTGGCGAGGATCCACGGCTTGTTTTCATCGACATACTGGTTCGTGATGTCGGCGATTTCCATGATCTCGCGCAAGGCCTTGCCGAATTCGCGGTTCTCGAAGTGCGCGGCGATGCTGGCCTGGCGCTCGACGATGACGCCGTTGACGTCCACCGTCAGCGCGCGGTTGATCCAGCTTTGCGCGCCTTCCGACAGCGTGGATGCCAGCTTGCCTTCGAAGCGCTTGGCGATGAAGCCGGCGCAGCGGCTGGCGATGTTCACGTACTTGCCGATCAGGTCGCTGTTCACGCGGGCCACGAAATCTTCGCCGTTGAAGTCCAGGTCTTCCACTTTCGAGTTCAGCTTGAACGCGATGTAGTAGCGCAGCCATTCCGGGTTCATGCCCAGGTCCAGGTAGCGCAGCGGCGAAATACCGGTGCCGCGCGACTTCGACATCTTTTCGTTGTTAACCGTCAGGAAGCCGTGCACATTGACTTTCAGTTTGTCGATCACCGGGTGATTGGCAAATTTCAGCATGGCAGGCCAGAACAGCAGGTGGAAGGAAACGATGTCCTTGCCGATGAAATGGATCTGCTCCGTCGTCGGGTCGTTCAGGAAGGCGTCGAAATCGATGCCTTTCTTGTCGCAATAGTTTTTCAGGCTGGCCAGGTAGCCGACGGGCGCGTCCATCCATACATAGAAGAACTTGCCTGGTGCATCGGGAATCGGGATGCCGAAGTAGGGCGCGTCGCGCGAGATATCCCAGTCGGCCAGCTTTTCGCCCGCCTCGCCCAGCCATTCGCTGACCTTGTTGACCATTTCAGGCTGCAAGCGGCCTGGCGTGTTGAGCCAATCCTTGAGGAATTCGAAGCAGCGCGGGTCGGACAGCTTGAAGAAATACTGTTCCGACGGCTTCATCACGGGTGTCGCGTTGGTGAACACGGAGAACGGGTTGACCAGGTCGGTCGGCTGGTAGGCCGCGCCGCACACTTCGCAATTGTCGCCGTACTGGTTCTTGGCGCCGCATTTCGGGCATTCGCCCTTGATGTTGCGGTCGGCCAGGAACATGCCCTTGACCGGGTCGAAGAAGCGGTCGACGGTTTTCGTGACGATCAGGCCCGTATCGCGCAGCTTGCGGTAGATCGATTGCGACAGGTCGACGTTTTCCGGCGAATCGGTCGAATACCAGTTGTCAAAAGCGATATGGAAGCCATCGAGGTACTGGGCGCGGCCAGCGGCGATGTTGGCGACGAATTGCTGCGGCGTGATGCCTTCCTTTTCGGCGGCGATCATGATGGGCGTGCCATGCGTATCGTCGGCGCCCACAAAGTGCACTTCACGGCCGGCTTCGCCATCGCGTTGCATTCGCTGGAACCGGACCCAGATATCAGCCTGGATGTATTCCATGATGTGGCCAATGTGAAAAGCGGCGTTTGCGTAAGGCAGGGCAGTGGTGACGAACAGCTTGCGAGTCATGATTGATGCACTTTTGGGATGGATAATAGGACATTTTAACAGCGGAAAGGCAATATGAGCAGATGCAGCGCCGGCAAGTGATGCTTTTGCCGCCATCGCACCATGCAAATTTGCGCTAGACTGCGCGTATTGCACATATGTAGTACACACGGAGATTTACATGAGCATCACAGTAGAAGACGTCAAGGCCGCGCTGGCCCAGGTTATTGATCCAAATACACATAAAGATTTCGTTTCCAGCAAAACCGTCAAGAATCTGAAAGTCGATGGCAGCGACATTTCGCTCGACATCGAGCTGGGCTACCCCGCCAAGAGCCAGATCGACCTGATCCGCAAATCCGTGCTGGCCGCGTTGCGCGTGCTGCCGGGCGTGGGCAACGTCAGCGTGGGCGTCTCGTCGAAAATCATTTCGCACACGGTGCAGCGCGGCTTGAAGCCGATGAGCAACGTGAAAAACATCATCGCCATCGCTTCCGGCAAGGGCGGCGTTGGCAAATCGACCACGGCCGTCAACCTGGCCCTGGCCCTGGCCGCCGAAGGCGCCACCGTCGGCATGCTGGACGCCGATATCTATGGCCCGTCGCAGCCGATGATGCTGGGCATCAGCGGCCAGCCGAAGACGCTCGACGGCAAGAGCATGGAGCCGATGGAAAACCACGGCCTGCAAGTGTCGTCGATCGGCTTCATGATCGATCCGGACGAGCCGATGGTGTGGCGCGGCCCCATGGTCACGCAAGCCTTGCAGCAACTGCTGGACCAGACCAACTGGCGCGACCTCGATTATCTGATCGTCGACATGCCGCCAGGCACGGGTGACATCCAGCTGACCCTGTCGCAGAAAGTGCCTGTCACGGGCGCCGTGATCGTCACGACGCCGCAGGACATCGCGCTGCTGGACGCGCGCAAGGGTCTGAAAATGTTCGAGAAGGTCGGCATTCCGATTTTGGGCGTGGTGGAAAACATGAGCACGCATATCTGCTCGAACTGCGGCCATGCGGAAGAAATCTTCGGCGCCGGCGGCGGCGCGAAGATGTGCGCGGACTTCGGCGTGGAATTCCTCGGCGCCTTGCCGCTGACTATGGCGATTCGCCAGCAGACGGATTCGGGCACGCCCACCGTCGTGGCCGAGCCGGAAGGCCCCGTCGCCGTGATCTACAAGCAGATCGCCCGCACCATCGCCATCAAGGTGGCGGAAAAGGCGAAGGATATGACCAGCAAGTTCCCTAGCATCGTCATCAAGAACGATTGATGGTTGGGCGGCCTTGCAAACCTACTGCGCAGCTCACTTTCGGGTCGGCGTTACTCACCGTACTAAAGTACGGTTGCGTTACTCAACCCGACATTGAGCTTGCTCGCTACGGTTTTCAAGGCCACCAGTGGCACCATTGGCTTAACTCGTCCCCGGCGCCATGACCGCCAGGAATATGGTTTCATGCAGTCCGTGTTGTTATTAACAAGAGGAGACATCATGCAATTGACTACCGTATTCCTGCGCCAAGCCGCAGTCCTGCTCGCCGGCGGCCTGCTGGCCGCCAGCGCCTTCGCCCAATCCGTTTCCTTCGTCGAGCCAGCCGATGGCGCGACGGTGACGAGCCCGTTCAAAGTGAAATTTGCCGTCAGCGGCATGGACGTCAAGCCGGCCGGCGACATGACGGCCAAGACGGGCCACCATCATTTGCTCATCAATACAGGGCCGATGAAGGCGGGCGAGATGATACCCATGGATGACAAGCATTTGCATTTCGGCAAAGGTCAAACGGAAACGGACGTCACCTTGCCGCCGGGCCAGTACACGCTCACCATGCAGTTCGCCAATGGCGCGCACCAGTCGTATGGGCCGGAGTTAAGCAAAAGCATCAAAGTGACGGTCAAGTAAGTCAGATATATTGTCTGTGTCGGCAACGGCCGGGTTCCAGCGATGGCGCCCGGCCTTTTCATATTGTTGCTTCTTGTCATTGTTGTGTCATATAGTCGGCGTATGCTGCCCGGTGGCCTAACTTTTGATGAGTGGATATGACGAAACATTTCTCCCTTTCCCGGCAACTGGCGCAGGCGCTGCTGCTGGTCACTAGCGTGGCGGCTTGCCAGGCATATGCGGCCAAGGCCGTACCCTCGGCTGCGGCGCAGCCGAAGCTGGTCGTGGTGCTGGTGGTCGACGGCTTGCCGCAAGAGCAGGTAACGCGCTACCGCGAGCAGTTCGGCCAGGGCGGTTTCCGCCGCCTGCTGGAGCAGGGCGCGTGGTTCAGCGATGCGCACCAGGCGCATGGCATCACGGTTACCGCCATCGGCCACTCGGCCGTGCTGTCGGGCGCCTACCCGTACCAGCATGGCGTGATCGGCAATAACTGGATCGATCCCGTCACGAAAAAGTCCGTGTATTGCACCGAGGATGGCAATTTCCATTACATCGGCGAGGAGACGAAGCCGGACGACGGCACCGCGCCGACCAAGCTGCGCGTGAGCACCCTCGGTGACGAGCTGCGCTATGCCACGGGCGACAAGGCCAAGGTCGTCACCGTGTCGGGCAAGGACCGCGGCGCCATCCTGCTGGCCGGGAAAACGGGCACGGCCTATATGTACATGGAAAAGACGGGCAACTTCGCCAGCAGCACCTATTACATGCAGCAGCACCCGCAATGGGTGCAGCGCTACCAGGCGGCCAAACCGCAGGACCGTTATTACGGCAAGAGCTGGACGCCGCTGCTGGCCGACGGGGCTTATGTCAACGATGCGCGCGACGATCTGGTGGCGGCCAAGCCGGGCACGCGCAATACCTTCCCGTTCGCCTACTACAGCGACAGCGGCCAGCTCGATGGCGAGTACTACAGCCGCTTGAAGTCCGGTCCCTTCCTCGATGAACTGACCCTGGAATTTGCCCGCGCCGCCGTCGATGGCGAGAACCTGGGCCGCAATCCGGCCGGCGTGCCCGATATCCTGGGCGTGAGTCTGTCCGCGCACGACTATGTGAACCATGCCTACGGCCCGGAAAGCAAGATGTCGCACGACCACCTGCAACGCCTGGACCGCATGCTGGCCGGCTTCTTTCTTGATCTCGATAAAAAAGTCGGCATGGACAACGTGCTGGTGGTGCTGACGGCAGACCATGGCTTTGCCAATGTGCCTGAATTTACGGAAGCGCGCGGCGGCTTTACGGCCAGGCGCATCGACGGCGACAAGCTGGTCGCAAGCCTGAATCAGCACCTGGCGACGACCCTGGGCATCGATAAGCTGGTGACGACGTCGTCGCTGCCGAATATCTACCTCGATTACGCGCTGGCGGAAAAGGGCGGTGTCCATCGCGCCGCCCTGGAAGACGCGGCGGCCCGCTTCCTGCTGCAGCAGGACGGCCTGGCGCAAGTCTACACGCGCACGCAGATGGAAACAGGCGCCGTGGCCACGCGCATGGACACGCTGATGCGCCGCGCCTGGAACCGCCAGCTGTCGGGCGACCTGATGGTCGTCACAAAACCGGCCTGGTATTTCGGCAAGGGCAGCGGCGGCACCTCGCACGGCACGCCGTACACGTATGACACCAACGTGCCGCTGATGGTCTTCGGCCCCCGCTGGATCAAGCCGGGCGCCTACGGCCAGTACGCGGAAGTGGTCGACATCGCGCCTACGCTCGCCCATCTGCTGCGCATACGCCAGCCGTCCGCGTCGGAAGGGCGGGTGTTGACGGAAGCGGTGCGGTAGTTCAGGCATAGAGGTGTATCGTTGATGCAAAGGCCAGGCTTGCGGTTTCACGGAAGCCTGTTTTTTATAGATTTAAAAGTTGTAAGTCGACAAATATCAATAGGCACGCAAAGTTCTTGACGGATAGTGAAATTTCTTTATTTCACGATGGGGACGTCAATGAACAGTTCACTATTCAAATGTTATTGTCTGGCATTGATGTGGATTTTACTGCCGGGGTGCGTCGTGCCACACTTCGATCATGTCTCGTATGACTATTATTATGCCGTTCCCTTGAAGGCCGACAAGCCGTGGCTAAGTCTGAGCAACGGGCTTGATCTGCATGCCTATAACAAATGTGAGCATAATGAGGTGCCGCCAAAATGTGACCCGCCGGGTTTTTGGGTGATGGAGCGACCGCAGAAGCCGGATTGGCATGAAATAGGTCGCTACAGAGTTAGCGTGTGGCATCCCGGCAAGGTGCAGTTTCAACCAGTGCTTTCGGCCTATGCCAACACGACGTATCGTGCCGTTAGTCTTGTTAAAGAAGAGTCACGCAAAATATATTTGCTTCGGCCTGGGTTTGGCGGTGACGAGCGCCGATCACTGGAAGGAAACAATGCCGGTGTTGTTGCAATCGATTTGCGGCCAAACGCATTATGTAGAACGGATGAGCCTGTACCACGCCTTGTTGTCTTTGATGCCGATAATATATGGGTATTTGCGGAGTATGAATCAGGCTGCCGAAAGGATCTGCAGGCCGATTTCGCCCCGCTTGATATCTTGAACTTTGAAGACAGCGATCAGTTTAATGCTATTTTGCGTAAACCGATGAAGCTGTTTTACATTAGCTCCAGCGTGGTAGGTCAGTCAGATTTTGGTCAACCGCGTACGGTTTTGCGGGACGCTGATCTCCCGAATGAAAGTACGCGCAACACCGTGCGCTTGTCCGAGGTCGTCCGATTACAGAGCACGATGTTTCGGCTTGAGATCACACCGGCGCCACCTCTATTGCCAGTGCCGGATTATCCCAATTTTTATTGTCACTATTCAGATACGGTTATTGGTTTGAGAATGGTATTTTTTGATGGTAAGAAACCATACCCCGATCTTAAATATTGTCGGTCATTTCGCGGGAAATGACATAGGCTGCGGGCTTTACAGCAGCCAGTCTATCGGCAGCACCGACAAAATCGCCACCCCCATGCGCTTCCACACGCTGGTGCCCGGTTCCGTGTCGTAGCGCGTGGTAGCGCCGCTGGCGTCGCGGGCGATCCAGTACAGCGCGCCGTCGTCGCCAAGCAGCACCTGGTAGGCGCGTTGCGGGATCGTGGTGCGCATGGCTTGCCCCAGCTGGCTTGCCAGCGCGGGGCTGTCGACGACGAGGCCCATTTCCGTGTTCAATTCGATCGAGCGCGGATCGAAGTTGAACGAGCCGACAAAGATGCGCCGGTCATCGACGGCAAAGGTCTTCGCATGCAGGCTCGATGCGGAACTGCCGAAGCGGCTCGTCTGCTCGCGCGCGTCGCCGGCTTCCCATGAGCGGCGCGATTCATACAGCAGCACGCCCGCTTCCAGCAGCGGCTTTCTCCACTTTGCGTAACCCGCATGGACGGCCGCCACGTCGGTCGCTTCCAGCGCGTTCGTCAGGATGCGCACGCCCACGCCTTTTTGTGCCAGGTCGGCAAAGGCCTGGGTGCCGGCCTTGCCGGGCACGAAATACGGCGATACCAGGTCCACTTCCTTTTCCGGCACGCCCAGCAGGTTTTGCAGGTTTTCCGCCACGCCCGTGCCGGGCCGGGCCTTGTCCAGCACCTTGGCCGGGTCGTCGCTGACCATGCGTGTGCGCGCCCATTCGAAGGGCAGGGTGCGCTCCATCATCTGCTTGACGAAGGGCGAGGTGCGCAGCGCCTGCACGTATTCCTCGGCCGCCTTGGTGTCGTCGATGCGGTCTGCCTCGGCGGCGATGGTGGCCGCGTCGCCATCGACAGGACTGGTCAGCAGCAGGCTGGCCGGGTAGGCCGAGGCGCTGTTCCAGTAGCGGTCGAAATCGTGCGAGACGTCGTCGACGACGGGGCCGACGGCCAGCACGTCCAGGTCGGCGAACAGCACGTCGCCGGCCGCGCCAAAATATTCATCGCCCACATTGCGTCCGCCAACGATGGTGGCCTGGTTATCGGCCGTGAACGATTTGTTGTGCATGCGCCGGTTGAGGCGTGAAAAGTCGGTGGCAAAGGCCAGCGCGCGCGGCGCGCGGGGCACGAAGGGATTGAACAGGCGGATTTCCAGATTCCGCTGCTTGCCCAGCATGGCCAGGGTCGGGTCCAGGCCCGCCGTATTGTTATCGTCGAGCAGCAGGCGCACGCGCACGCCCCGTTCGGCCGCCTGGCGCAGGGCGTCGAACAGCAGCGTGCCCGTGATGTCCTTGTGCCAGATGTAGTACTGCACGTCCAGGCTGCGCTGGGCGGCGGCGGCCAGCAGGGCGCGCGCGGCAAAGGCGTCGCGCCCGTCGACCAGCGGATAGATGCCGGACACGCCGGGATGCTGCGCCACCATGGGCGCGATGGCCGTGGCTAATTTGGTCTGCGCCGTATCCGTGATGACGCTGGAGGGAATGCGGCCGTCCAGCGAGGGCAGTGCGGCGCAGCCGGCAAGGACGGCGGACAGCAGCAAGGGCAGCAGCCGCCGGGTGGCGCTGCGGAAGGGAAGTACTTGGGTGGGCATGGCAAGCTTTCATCGAGTTGCCCCGATGTTAGCAGATGCGCATGCCCGCACGCGGGCAAGGTTTACAGTTGTTCCAGCGCGATCAGCTCGGCCACCGTCTGGCGGCGGCGGATCAGGCGCGACGGGTGTTGATCATCGGCGCCATCGACCAGGTATTCGGCCGCATGCGGACGGCTGTTATAGTTCGACGACATCGACGCGCCATACGCGCCCGCGCCTTCGAAGACGACGTAGTCGCCCACCTGCGCTGCCGGTAGCAGGCGGGTTTCCACCACACCGCCATCGCGCTGGGTGAAGACGTCGCCCGATTCGCACAGGGGGCCGCCGACGACGGTGGCGCGCTGGGCGTCCAGGGCGCGGCCGTCGTGCGCGATCACCGACATTGCATGGTAGCTGCCGTACATGGCGGGGCGCATCAGTTCATTGAAGCCCGTATCGAGCAAGGTGAAGTGGTTGCCGCCCATTTGCTTGGTGGCGCGCACTTCGGCCACCAGCAGGCCCGCGTCGGCCACGAGGAAGCGGCCCGGTTCGATTTCCAAGTGCACGCGATGGCCCAGGTGCGCCTCGATCTGCTTGCGCGCCGCATCCCACAGCTGGAAATAGTGGTCCGTGTCGACGGGCTGCTCGCCTTCGCGGTAGGGCACGGACAGGCCGCCGCCCGTGGAAATGGCTTCGATGTCGTGGCCCATGTTCTTGACCAGGTCGACCATGGTGCCGCAGACGGTTTCCAGGTGGCTGTAGTCGACGCCCGAGCCGATGTGCATGTGCAGGCCCACCAGGTGCAGTCCGTGGGCGCGGATGACGGCCAGCGCCTCCGGCAGCTCTTCGTACCAGATGCCGTGCTTGCTGTTTTCGCCGCCCGTGTTGGTCTTGTTGCTATGGCCATGGCCATAGCCGGGATTGATGCGCAGCCAGACGCGGTGGCCGGGCGACACGGGACCCAGCTGGCGCAGCATGTCGACGGAGCCGCAATTGACTTCAATTTTTGCTGCCGCTACGCGTGCCAGGGTGGCGCGGTCGAACAGGTCGCAGGTGAACACCACGCCGGCCGCGCCGTTCGTTTGCGCCGGCGTAAAGCCCGCCTGCAGCGCGCGTTCGATCTCGCCCAGCGAGACGGCGTCCACGTGCACGCCCGCTTCGCGCATCACGGTGAGCAGATGGATGTTCGAATTGGCCTTTTGCGCGAAACGCACGGTGTCGAATTGCGCCAGCTGCGCGATGCGCGCGCGGATGGTGGCCGCGTCATACACCCACAGGGGCGTGCCGTGTTCCTGGGCGAGTTGGGCGAGGGTGGCGTCTGGCACTGGTTTCATGGCGGTGGTCTTTGTCATTTTATGGAGGGGGGTCGGATTACGCGCTTTGCGCTAATCCGACCTACGTTCCGATCATGATGGGGGTTTTCTGTGCAAACATAAAATATCCATTTAAGGTGACCTTATTCATTTATGATATGGGTATGACCATCTCATTGCGCCACATCGAGGTTTTTCGGGCCATCATGACGACGGGCAGCGTGACGGCCGCCGCCGCCATGCTGCACACCTCGCAGCCCACCGTCAGCCGCGAGCTGGCGCGCCTCGAACATTTGACGGGCCTGACTCTGTTCGAACGCGAGCGGGGGCGGCTGCGCCCCACGGCCCAGGCGTTGCAGCTGTTCGAGGAGGTGCAGCGCGCGTACTTCGGCCTGGAGCGCATCGTCAGCACGGCGGCGGCCCTGCGCCAGTTCGACCAGGGGCAGTTGTCGATCGCCTGCCTGCCCGTGTTTTCCCAATCCTTGCTGCCGCAGGCGTGCAAGCGCTTCGTCGCCGACTTTCCCAAAGTGAGCATCAGCATCACGCCGCAGGAGTCGCCGCTGCTGGAAGAGTGGCTGTCGGCGCAGCGCCACGATATCGGCCTGACGGAAGTGGGCAATGCGCCGCCCGGCACGGCGCTGGCCACCTTGATGTCCGTCGATGAAGTGTGCGTGCTGCCCGACGGCCATCCATTGGCAGGCAAGATGACCTTGGCGCCGGCGGACTTCGCGGGCCAGTCTTTCATCAGCCTGGCCGCCGTCGACCCGTACCGCCAGCAGATCGACGCCATCTTCGCGCAGGCGGGCGTGGAGCGGCGCATGGCGCTCGACACGCACAGCGCCGCTTCCGTGTGCGCCATGGTGCGCGAAGGCGTGGGGCTGGCCATCGTCAATCCGCTCACGGCCCTCGATTATGCGGGGCAGGGCTTGCAGATCCGCCGCTTTGCCGTGTCCCTGCCGTTCACGGTGAATCTCGTGAAACCCTTGCACCGGCCCCTGTCGCAGCTGGTGGCCCTGTTCGAGCAGGCGCTGCATGCGCAGGCGGACGAGGTGAAAAGGCGCTTGCTGCAGCTGTGACGGCGCTTGTGGAGCGGCGGCGGTCAACAGAGTAAAATGGCGTTTTACTTATTCAAGCCTGATTACTTCGATGACCACAAACGCTACTCCCGTCCGTACCCGTTTCGCTCCCAGCCCGACCGGCTATCTGCACCTGGGCGGCGCCCGCACCGCTTTATACAGCTGGGCGTACGCCCGCCACTTCGGCGGCACCTTCGTGCTGCGCATCGAAGACACGGACGTGGAGCGTTCCACGCCGGAAGCCGTGCAAGCCATCGTCGAAGGCATGAAGTGGCTGGGCCTGGACCATGACGAAGGCCCGTTCTACCAGATGCAGCGCATGGACCGCTACCGCGAAGTGGTGGCGCAGATGCTGGCCGAAGGCACCGCATATCACTGCTACTCGTCGCCGGAAGAAGTCGAAGCGATGCGCGAGCGCATGCGCGCCGCCGGTGAAAAGCCCCGCTACGACGGCACCTGGCGCCCGGAACCGGGCAAGACCCTGCCTGCCGTGCCAGCGGACCGCAAGCCCGTCGTGCGCTTCAAGAATCCGCTCGATGGCGACGTGACGTGGGATGATGTGGTCAAGGGCACGATCACGATCTCGAACCGCGAGCTGGACGACCTGGTGATCGCGCGCCCGGACGGCACGCCGACGTATAACTTCTGCGTGGCCGTCGATGACTGGGACATGCAGATCAGCCACGTGCTGCGCGGCGACGATCATGTCAACAACACCCCGCGCCAGATCAACATCCTGCGCGCCATCGGTGCACCGCTGCCGCTGTACGGCCACCTGCCGATGATTCTGGGTTCGGACGGCCAGAAGATGTCGAAGCGCCGCGATGCCGTCAGCGTGATGGATTACCCGGCGCAGGGCTTCCTGCCTGAATCGATGCTGAATTACCTGGCGCGCCTGGGCTGGAGCCATGGCGACGATGAAGTCTTCTCGGTGGCGCAGTTCTGCGAGTGGTTCAACCTCGAGCACCTGACCAAGTCGGCCGCGCAGTTCGACCTGGAAAAGCTCAAGTGGCTCAATAACCAGTACATCAAGCAGGCCGACAATACCCGCCTGGCCGACCTGGCGCGTCCGCAAATGGCCGCCGCCGGCGCCGTCTTCGAAGGCGCGCCTGATCTTGCGCAAGTGTTGGGCATGATGAAAGAGCGCGCCAACACGGTCAATGAACTGGCTGACGCTTCGATGCTGTTCTTCCGCGAGCCGCAGCCGGAAGCGGAGCTGGTGACGCAGCACATCACGGATGCCATCAAGCCCGTGCTGGCGCAGTTTGCCGAGCGCATCGCCACGGTGGAGTGGAGCAAGGAAGCCGTCGCCGCCATGATCAAGGAAGTGCTGGCCGCCAACACCATCAAGATGCCGCTGCTGGCCATGCCCTTGCGCCTGATTTTGACGGGCCAGCTGCAGACGCCGGCCATCGATCAGGTGGTGGTCATGTTCGGCCGCGACACCGTGCTGGCGCGCCTGGCAAAGTGGCTGTAATCGCCGCGCTGAATTGAGCGTGTAAACGCAGTGCGGAAACCGCCCCTATGAAAAGTTACTCATAGACGAAAAAGGGTATTTGCAGAGTGAAACTTCTTTGCTATACTCTTGTTTCTGCACCAACGGGGGTATAGCTCAGCTGGGAGAGCGCTTGCATGGCATGCAAGAGGTCAGCGGTTCGATCCCGCTTACCTCCACCAGCAGCAAAATCGCAGTCAGGTTTTGTTAGTCGTTGAAGTGGTGCAGATGTTGTTTGGAAGTTCCGCGGTCCCCATCGTCTAGAGGCCTAGGACATCACCCTTTCACGGTGAGTACAGGGGTTCGAATCCCCTTGGGGACGCCAGGTAGTTGTGGTATAGTAGTGGCAGTTGTTTGTACTGATTGTTGTAAGTTCAGGCCCGTAAAAAACGGAATCTGGATGGAAAGCAAGTAGTGGAACAAAGTCGCCAAGTGCGGCTTTTATTATTTCTGCGCCCGGGGGGTATAGCTCAGCTGGGAGAGCGCTTGCATGGCATGCAAGAGGTCAGCGGTTCGATCCCGCTTACCTCCACCAACAGCGCAGAAGTAAGGCTACAAATTGTAGAAGTAAAAGTGCAGTACCGAGGTCCCCATCGTCTAGAGGCCTAGGACATCACCCTTTCACGGTGAGTACAGGGGTTCGAATCCCCTTGGGGACGCCAGTTCAGTCTGGTGTTTGATAGTAAAGAAGTAGCAGTGTTTCTGCGCCCGGGGGGTATAGCTCAGCTGGGAGAGCGCTTGCATGGCATGCAAGAGGTCAGCGGTTCGATCCCGCTTACCTCCACCAACAGCGCAGAAATCACGTGATAATCAAAGTCGCCTCGAGCGGCTTTTTTTATTTCCGCGACACTTCCCGCCATACCCCACGGGGAATATGGCTAAGCTGTTAGCGCGCTTGCATGGCATGCAAGAGGTCAGCGGTTAGCTCCCGCCAACCTCCGCCAACAGCGCAGAAACGGGTAGGTAAGGCAGTAAATAAATCAAAGTCGCCTCGAGCGGCTTTTTTTATTTCCGTGGCACTTATCGCCATACCCGACAGGGGAGTGTGGCGTAGGTCGGATTAGCGTAGCGTAATCCGACAGCACCATCTTCTGACGCCAACATCCGTATCCATGCCGCCTCCACCAACAGCACATCAATCACATGATAATCAAAGTCGCCTCGAGCGGCCGAGGTGGCCAGCGGGCGGCGCATGGCCGGCCGTTATCAGCGTTCCCTTATGCAGCCCAGCGGTCGCGATAGATCGGCAGTGAAGTCGACATATTGGGTGGAAAGCCCGCGTAGCTGCTCGAGCAGTGGACGGTTGTCTCCGCGCCGCCACTGAAAAGAATAGATTACCGGCGCTGGCATTTCGGCGGCGGCGAGCGGGAGCAGCAGACCCTGGTCAACCAGCTTTTGACTCCAGCCAGTGGGTAGTATGCCGATCCCGACAGAGGCAATCAGCATGCCGGCAATGGCCCCCCAATTATTGCAACTTATACGCTCAACGGCAGCGATGCCGTGAGCCAGTAGCCAGTCATCAATCAGTCGCGTGGTGCCAGCTGATGGCGGTAAGGCAACGATGGGCTGTCCAGCGCCAAGTAAATCGGCGGCACCACGTAAGCCAGGCGGGCTGTCAGATACAGCCAGGGTTGGCGCGGCAAGCCAGATGAATTGTGCTTGGCTGACTGGTTGCGACAGGATGCCGTGGTGCGATGAGCGTCCGGCAATGATCGCAAAATCGAGCTCGCCCTTGGTGACGCGGCTTTCCAGAACTGAGCCCACGTCGACATAGGGTTCGAGCGTCAATTTGGGATGCAGTGCCCGGACTTGCGCAATGAACTGCGGTAGCCAGGTCAGCGCGCTGAGTTCGCCAACACCAAAGGTGCAACGGCCAACTAGCCCGGCAGAGGGTGCGAAGGCGGTACGTATTGCGGCGGCGTCATCGAGCAGCGCCAGCGCGCGTGGCAGCAATGCCTGGCCTGCATCGCTGAGTACGGCGCGGTGGCCACTGCGGTCGAACAGATTGATGCCAAGCGCTTCCTCCAGTTCTGAAATGCGCTTGGAGAGAGACGATACGGACAAATGCAGGCGTTCGGCGGCAATCGCAAAGTTGGCGCAGGTGGCGGCCCAGTAGAACGCTTCGAGTTGCTTTAAAGTCATGGACATCACTTGTTCTCTTTTTTCGAAATTAATTGTACATAATTTTTCGCTTTTATCTAAATTGTGGTTGATCAAAAATGCTTGACAGGGCAAATCGCGTCGGTGCCAGGCGTTGGGCGGGCGGCATATGCAGGCCCTCGCCCTTCGCCAAAGTGATGCATGTAGCAGTGAAATGACGAGTTTGCCATTTTTTTGAGAGGCGCAATGAACAAGAAGCGTTATGCAGTTATCGGCGGGGGGATAAATGGCCTCGCAGTCGCACGTCAGTTATTGTTGGATTTTCCCGACGCCACGGTGGTGCTGTTCGAAAAGGAGGCGAGTGTCGCCAGTCATCAGTCCAGCCACAATTCGGGTGTGGTCCATGCCGGTCTGTACTATGAGCCGGGGGGGCTCAAGGCACGACTTTGCAGGCGCGGGGGCGAATTGATTGGCAACTATTGCCGCGACAATGCGATCCCCTACGACGAGTGCGGCAAAGTTGTCGTCGCGCTGCAAGAGGAAGAGTTGCCTCGCCTGGAGGCGATTTATCGGAAAGCGCAGGCCAACGGTGTGCCTGGCGTGCGGCTGATCGGCTCAAATGAGCTGCGCGAAATCGAGCCCAACTGCATCGGCCTGGGCGCCTTGCATTCACCGAAAACGGCGATTGTCAGTTACGGTCAAATTGCGGCCCGAATCGCCGATGAAATCAGGGAGCGTGGCGGGCGCATTTGTCTCAATTCGCCGGTTGGGCGCCTGCTTGAGCAAGGCGGCGAAGTACGGGTCGAACTTGCAGACGGAGAGGTCTTCGATACGGTATTCGATCAGGCAATTGCCTGCGCGGGTTTGCAGTCAGATCGCCTGGCAGAGCGTTCGGGCGATCAGGACACGCCACGCATCGTACCGTTCTTCGGCCAGTATTACGTGATCGACGAGGCTTTCAAGTCGCATGTCAAAGGCTTGATCTACCCGGTGCCGGACCCGCGCTTTCCTTTCCTCGGGGTGCATTTCACAAAGCGTATCGACGGACAGATGACGATCGGCCCGAATGCTTTCATATCCTTCGGTCGCGAGAACTATGACGGCCGCAGCATGAACCTGGCCGACATCTTCAATTTTGCCAGCTACCCCGGCTTTTGGAAGTTTGCCGCCCGTAACCTGCCGGCGACGCTTCGGGAACTGAAGACTGTGGTCAGCGAGGCGAGCTTTGTCCGCGAGGCGGCGCGCTATGTGCCGACGCTTGCCTCGGTCGGTATTGTTCCGGCGGTTCGTGGGATCCGTGCCCAGGCAATGGAGGCCAATGGTGCACTGGTTGACGATTTCGTGATTCGCCAACACGGCAACATTACCCACATCCGCAATGCACCGTCACCAGGGGCGACATCGTCGCTAGCCATTGCCGAATACATTGTGCGTGAAGTGATGAGGCGCTGAGTTTGCGCAGCGGACAACGTACGGTTGTCTGTCCCTCCCCAGCCAGCCCCAGCTCGAACGCTCTAGGCGAAAAAGAAAAAAATTAATTCATGAAGGAGACATTTTGAACATTCAAAAAACGGAACAGGAAACCCCGGCACAGACAAAAAGTCGTTTGCGCAAAGTGGCGGCAGCGACCATCGTCGGCTCAATGCTGGAGTGGTATGACTTTTATCTTTACGCGACGATGGCGTCGATTGTCTTCAGCAAGGTCTTCTTCGATACCTCGGACCCGGCGAATGCATCGCTGCAAGCCTTTGCCACCTTCGCCATCGGCTTTGTGGCGCGACCGATCGGGGGGCTGTTCTTCGGCTACTTCGGCGACCGCTACGGGCGCAAGAAAATGTTGTTCGTTACTTTCTGTATGATGGGCTTGTGCACGACCGCCATTGGCCTGGTCCCTTCCTACGCCAGCATCGGCGTTTGGGCTCCCCTGTGCCTGGTGCTGATCCGCATTGTGCAGGGTCTGGGCGCCGGTGCTGAACTGGCGGGGGCGGCGGTAACTTCCTACGAACATGCGGCCGACAACAAGAAGGGACGACAAGGTGCGTGGCCTGCATTGGGGCTGAACCTTGGCCTGTTGCTATCGTCGCTGACCGTTTATCTGCTGACCTTCAATGGCGACAAGTTTTTGCTTGCCGGCGGTTGGCGCATTCCCTTCATCCTCAGTTTCGTGCTGGTACTGGTTGGGCTCTGGGTGCGTGGGAGTCTGCCGGAAACGCCAGAGTATCACCACTTCGAGGAAAGCCATCGCCAGAAGAGGCCGTTCCGCGAATTGTGGAAAACCAATCTCAAGGGCCTGGGCGTCGTCTTCTTTGTCGCCATCGGTTACAACGCACTGAGCTATGTCTTCAAGACCTTCTCGCTGGCCTACCTGACCCAGTTCAAAGGCATTTCGGCCAGCGTGACATCGCTATCGGTGACACTGGCCAGTCTGGTCGCAATCTTTACCGTCCCGCTCTTCGGCTATCTGTGTGACAAGTTCAGCAGCAAGAAGCTGCTGATCGTCGGCGGCCTGCTGTCAGCATTGTTCGCGTACCCGTTCATGCAGTTGCTGGACAGCGGCGAGAACAGGCTGATTTACCTGGCGCTGATCGTCGGCACCGGGGTGCTGGCGCCGATGATGTTCGCCCCACAGGGCTCTTTCCTCAGTCGCCAGTTTGCCGTGCAAAACCGCTCGACGGGGGTCGGTTCGGGGCGTGAAATTGGCACTGCCATTGCCGGCGGTATTGCCCCGTTGTGGGCGTTATCAATGGTTGCCCAGTCTGCGACTCGTGACACGAGCGCAGTGGCCTTGATGCTCACGTGTTCCGGAGCGATCGTCGCATTGGCGGCATACTTCGACCAAGGTTATCGCTTCAGCCATTACAAGAACTGATGGTCAAGGCGGCGGGCCAAGCTTGCTCAGCTCCTCCCGCCGCCCAACCCTTGTATGACGTGGGTTTGGGCCAGTACAAACGAAGGGGGGAGCAAGAGGCTTTCCTTTTGCTTGTCTGGCTGCTGTTGCTGAGGACCTGTACCTCGCCCGCGCAGCCGATCGATTGCACATTGAGCAGTCGCCGCCGGGAACGGTTTCCTCCATGGAAAATAAGATGCGCCTGCGGTTGATTTTGTGAATGGCCTCGTGCTATACTTCGCGCACGCTTTTTTGAGGGGCTAAGCAAAGCCTTCAACGAAGAGTCCGCTGAGAGTAAAGCCAGCACAGGTCCCCATCGTCTAGAGGCCTAGGACATCACCCTTTCACGGTGAGTACAGGGGTTCGAATCCCCTTGGGGACGCCAGGATTTAGTTGTAAAGCAAGTGTGCAGTGCTGAACGGGCCTGACAAGTCAGGCTTTTTTTGTTTCTGCCATATTGCTGCAGTACCGGGTCAGGATGCGAAGTAATGCATTCAGGACAGATTTCTGTCCCCATCGTCTAGAGGCCTAGGACATCACCCTTTCACGGTGAGTACAGGGGTTCGAATCCCCTTGGGGACGCCAGATTCGCAAGTAGCAAGCAAGTAACAGGTCGGGGTGCAAAGCAGCGCATCCAGGACAGATTTTCTGTCCCCATCGTCTAGAGGCCTAGGACATCACCCTTTCACGGTGAGTACAGGGGTTCGAATCCCCTTGGGGACGCCAGACCGGCTGAATCAGCCAACAAAAAAGCCGCCTGGTAACAGCGCGGCTTTTTTGTTATTGGCCGCCATGCCCATGTTTTTCTCTTCCCGTCGACTATGCCACTACCTACCGATCGCGCACCATCCCTCGCCATCTTCTGCAAAGTCGTCGACAACTACGGCGATATCGGCATTTGCTGGCGTTTGGCGCGGCAGTTGGGCGGCGAGCACGGCGTGGCCGTCACCCTGTGGGTCGATGATTTATCCAGTTTCCGGCGCATCTGCCCCGAAATCGACGTGGCGGCCGAGGAGCAGCAGGCGTCCGGCGTCACGGTCCGTCACTGGCACGGCCAGGATGGCGCGTTTGCGCCCGCCGATATCGCCGATATCGTCATCGAGTTTTTTGCCTGCGACATTCCGCCCGGCTATATCGCCGCCATGGCGCAGTGTTCGCCGCAGCCTGTGTGGCTGAATCTGGAAGGATTGACGGCGGAAGAGTGGGTCGAGGGTTGCCATGCGCTGACGTCGCCGCGCCACGGCATGATCAAGCATTTTTTCTTTCCCGGTTTTACCGATAAGACGGGCGGCCTGCTGCGCGAAGCGGCGCTCGATGAAAAAAGGCTGGCGTTCCAGTCCGATGCGCGCGCCATGGCGGCCTTCCTCGGGCAGTTCGGCGTGACGGCGGCGGAAATGCGCGCCGTGAAAGTATCGCTGTTCTGCTATCCGTCCGCGCCCGTCGCCGAGCTGTTCGCGGCCTGGCAGGCGGGGAGCGAGCCCATCACATGCCTGGTACCGGAAGGCGTCGCGTTCGATGCCGTTCAAGCGTTTATCGGCGACGATGCGGCGCTGCCTGGTGCGGCGCGCACGCGCGGCGCGCTCACCGTGCGCGTGCTGCCTTTCGTGCCGCAGGACGATTACGACCGCCTGCTGTGGGCTTGCGACGTGAACCTGGTGCGTGGCGAGGATTCCTTCGTGCGCGCCCAATGGGCGGGCCAGCCGTTTCTCTGGCATATCTATCTGCAGGACGAAAACTTGCATCACGTGAAATTGCGCGCCTTCCTGCAGCGCTATGCGGTGGACGCGGACGGCGCCATCGACAGCCTGGTGCAGGCGGCGCTGGCCTGGAATGGCGCCAGCGCGAATGCCTTGCCGTGGGCGCGGCTGTGGCCCGCATTGCAGGCCGATCTGCCGCGCATCCGCGCGCGCGCGCAGGCCTGGCAACGGCAGATGCAGGCTCATGGCGATCTGGCAAGTAACTTGCTGGCGTTCGCCGGCGCGACGAGATAGGCGCTTGCCCAAAATTAAGGTAAAATGCCCGGTTATTTCTAACGTATTTTTAACCGATCAAACGCAAGCTTGCGGCGCTGATGGCGCACAGGCGGCAGATGGTCTTCATGCAACCCACTTTTTACGTACATTCCTATGAAACCCGCAAAAGAAATTCGTGTTGGCAATATCATCATGGTCGACAGCAAGCCAATGATCGTGTTGCGTTCTGATGTCAACGGTTCGAGCCGCACGGGCTTCACCTACAAATGGAAGATGAAAAATCTTCTGACGAACACCCCGATGGAAAACGTGTTCCGCGGCGACGACAAGTTCGACGTGGTTGTTCTGGATAAAAAGCCAGTGACGTATTCGTACTTCGCCGACCCGCTGTTCGTCTTCATGGACACCGAGTACAACCAGTACGAAATCGAAGAAGAAAACCTGGGCGATGCATTGCATTACCTGAAGGATGGCATGGAATGCGAAGCCATTTTCTACGACGGCAAGGCTATCTCCGTTGAACTGCCGACGACCATCGCCCGTCAAGTGGTGTACTCGGAGCCTGCGGTCAAGGGCAACACGTCGGGCAACGTCCTGAAAGAAGCCAAGATCGAAAACGCCATCGACGCGCACCGCCACACCGTGCAAGTGCCGCTGTTCGTGGCACAGGACGACGTCATCGAAATCGACACCCGTACCAACGAATACAAGCGTGTCGTGCGCAACTGATACGCGCCAGTGCTTGACCATCAAGAAACGCTGCCTTCGGGCGGCGTTTTTTTTGCTTGAAAAATAATTCCTTTCAACAACAATTGAGTTGCAAGGACTGCTATGCTATGGCTAGCACATTATTGCGGTAGAAACATTGAAGTTTCCTGGAGATAGCATGCAGCGCAGTCAGATGTCACGCAGTGGCGCGTCCCGGGGCGTGGCGCGTCCCGTATTGGCCCGCGCCACGGCGCCCGCCAGCCCCATGGCCCATCTGCTCGATGCGGGCGTGTTGCCGCAACAGCAGATGATGCAGGCAGGCAAACTCAGTTCGCATGCACTGACATCGCAGTACCTGAGGCGCATCCGTTCCCTGTGCAGCACCGGCGCGCGCGCCTATCCCGGCATTGAAATCAATCCCGATGCGCTGAAAATCGCGCTGGAAATGGACCGCGAACGGCAGGTGCACAAGGTGCGCGGCCCCTTGCATGGCATCCCCATCGTCTTGCGCGACAATATCGCCACGGGCGACCGCATGAAGACGCGCACGCAGGCAACCCTGGCCACGCATGCCAGCTGCGATTCCTTCGTCGCGGCGCGCTTGCGCGCGGCCGGCGCCGTCATCATCGGCAAAAGCAATTTGCGCCAGTGGGCCGCCGTCAGCGTGCCGCATGCCAGTGCCAGCTGGGCCGGGCTGACCATCCTGGCCGTCGACAGCGCGGCGGACGGCTCCATCGTCGCACCTGCGTCAAACTGCGGCCTGGTCGCCATCAAGCCCACGGGCAGGACTGTCGCGGGGCAGGGCGGCGAGCCAGCCACGGCCGGACCGATGGCGCCCAGCGTGCGTGAAGCGGCCTGGCTGCTCGCCGCCTTGACGGGCGAAGGCCTGGCCGATGGCATGGCGCTCGACCTTGCCGGCTTGCAAGGGCGCCGCATCGGCGTGGCGCGCAGCCTGTTCGGCCTGTGCGCCGGGACCGACGCCGTGATCGAGCAAGCGCTGCTGGTGCTGCGCGAACTGGGTGCGGAACTGGTCGAGACGCCGCCCGCGCCCGGGCCTGGCGGCATCGAGGCGCTGCTGGACTCGCATAGGCTCGACGCGCTGGCGGGTCCCACGTGCCATGGCGTGTCGCCAGCGCCGTCGGCCTTGCCGCATATCACGGTGCCTGCAGGCGTTGCCGGGGGCTTGCCCGTCGGTTTATCCTTCATCGGTCCCGCCCACGGCGACATGCGTCTCATTGCGATGGCGTATGCCTACGAGCAGGCGACTTTGCACCGGCGCACGCCCGCACTGCCATCGAGCATTACCTTGGCGCTGCGTTGACCATGATTTTTCCTTTTGTTTTCTTTTGATAATCTATGCTTGCAACCTTGCTGCTGACTGCGGCCGCGGCCGCCACCCCGACTCCTTTTGATGCCGCGCAACTGTCCGGCAGCTGGTCCGACAGCGTGAATACGAATAGTGTGTGCGAAGAAGCGCGGCACTTTACGCGCATGCAGTTGTCTGACGATCATCAGCGGCTGGCGATCTTCAATGACCGCACGTGGAAAAGCAAGCTGGGCGAAACCAACCGCTTTGCCGCGACGGTCGTGGCGGAAACGGAGCGCAGCCTGACTTTACGTTATGACAATGAAACCCGCCTCAACGACGCTGGCAAGCTGGTGGAATGGCAGTTGATCATCGTCGCGCCCGGCGTGTACCGCTGGCGCGAGACGGGCTGGCCGGAAGGCAAGGTCAACGGGGTGGTCGGCATACGCTGTTCTCCCTGAGGCGCGCACACCAGCATGCCATTCTGCTATGCTTCCGGCATTACGCTATGCTTTTAGGAGATTGCATGCCTGTACGTTTGCTTTTACCCGTGTTCCTGGGCGCCGCCGTGGCGCTGGCCGCCATGCCGGCGCAAGCGCGTACGCCCAGACTGTCGCTGATCGAGCAGGCGCAAAGCTGCGACGGCGGCCATACCTGCCCATATTTCCCCGATGTCTACAAGGCGGACTACGCCTTTCGCCAGGCCTTCAATGTGGGCTTGAAAAAGGCGGGCCTGAAGCGCCAGCGCTGGGTGCCAGATGGCGTAGCCAGTCCGCTCAAGCCTGTCGAAATCGACGGCAAGGCGCGCCTGCTGAGCAGTGTCTGTGAACCGCACAATTGCGGTCACCGCTATTCCATTTTGTACGACCCGGTCGCGCGCAGCATGACGGGCGTGTACATGGGCAGCGATGCCAAGGGTGGCTTGCGCACCGTGTATTTCGGCGAGCCCAGCATCGCCGAAGCCGACTTGCTGTACAAGAACTGATGCACGCGCCGCTGCGTATTTCCAGCGAGCGCGACGAGCTGGACGTGCCCATGATTCACCGCTATCTGAGCGAGCAGTCGTACTGGAAGCGAGGCGTGGCGCTGGAAATGGTGCGCAAGGGCATCGACAATGCGCTGTGTTTCGGTGGCTATGTGGATGGATTGCAAGTGGCGTTCGCCAGGGTCATCACCGATTACACGGATTTTGCCTACCTGCGCGACGTGTTCGTGCTGCCGCCATACCAGGGGCGCGGCTATGGCAGGCAGATGGTGGCCGCCGTGCTCGGCGATGCGCGCTTGCGCGATGTCGCCTGGATGCTGGGGACCGATGACGCCCATGGCCTGTATGCAAGCTTTGGTTTTGCCCCGCTGGAGGCGCCGCAAAAGTACATGCGCCGCCCCGCACCGTGAAAATTATCAAAACAACCTTTAGGTGTCAAGAGAACTATTAACATTGTTGTACTTAATAATGTTGCATTGATAATGACGTCATGTCATTATTCGCGCTCTGCAGCTTGCGGTGCGTTGCTGGTGCTGTGCTTTGCCATCGCCTCCGGGCGCGGGCAAAGGTGGTGAGCGGTCCGATTGGTCGTCCCTGGCACGTTTTCTCGTCACTTTAAAGGAATACATCATGAAACAATATGGCGCCGAATTTCTCGGCACGTTCTGGCTGGTACTGGGCGGTTGCGGCAGCGCCGTGCTGGCCGCCGCCTTTCCCGGCCTCGGCATCGGCTTTGTCGGCGTAGCGCTGGCGTTTGGCCTGACGGTGCTGACCATGGCTTACGCCATCGGCCACATCTCGGGCTGCCACTTGAATCCCGCCGTCTCGATCGGCCTGTGGGCGGGCGGCCGCTTTCCCGCCAATCAACTGCTGCCTTACATCATCGCGCAAGTACTGGGCGCCATCGTCGCCGGTGGCGTGCTGTACGTGATCGCCAGCGGCCAGGCCGGTTTCGACGTCAGCAAGGGCTTTGCCTCGAACGGCTTCGGCGCCCACTCGCCGGGCGGCTATTCGATGCTGTCGGCGCTGGTCATTGAAATCGTGCTGACGATGTTCTTCCTGATCGTCATCCTGGGCGCGACCGACAAGCGCGCGCCGGCCGGCTTCGCCCCGCTGCCGATCGGCCTGGCGCTGACCCTGATCCACCTGATCAGCATCCCCGTGACCAATACCTCCGTCAACCCGGCCCGCAGCACGGGCGTGGCCCTGTACGTAGGCGACTGGGCCACCAGCCAGCTGTGGCTGTTCTGGCTGGCACCGATCATCGGCGCCTTGCTGGGCGCGCTGGCCTACCGCTTGATTGCCGGCGAAAAAGAGTAGGTCGGCTTAGCCCGCAGGGCGTAAGCCGACAATGCCAACAGTGTAGCTTGTCGGCTTACGCGCGGCTGCGCCACGCTAAGCCGACCTACGCGGCGCGCCATTCGCTCAGGTAATGCTGCGGCGTGCGGCCCAGGATGCGGCGGAACATGGCGCTGAAGGCGCTGGGGCTGGCGTAGCCCAGCGCATAGGCGATGGCGGCCACGCCTTCGCCCCGGTCCAGGCGGCAGAAGGCCTCGGCCAGGTGGACTTGCTGCAGCCACTGGCGGTAGTGCAAGCCCGTTTCCTTCGGGAATAAGCGGATCAGGGTACGCGCGCTGGCGCCCGCATCCTGCGCCCAGTCCTCGATGCTGCGCCGGCTGCCGGGCGCGCTCATGATGGCCGTGCACACGGCCACCAGGCGCCGGTCGCGGGGCCAGGGGATGGCGAGGGGCACGGTATCGGCCGCCGTCAGTTCCGACAGGATCAGGTGCGCCAGCCAGTCGCCGCGCCCCGCCAGCGCATATTCGATCGGTTCGGCCAGCAAGGCCAGGATCAGCTCGCGCAGCAGCCGGCTCACTTCCAGCACCTTGCAATCGGCGCCGTACGGGGCCGCCACCTGCGCATCGATGTACACGGTGCGCATGCTCAGTTCGCTCAAGATGTGGACTTCATGCACGACGCCCACGGGGATCAGCAGGGCGCGCCGGGGCGGCAAGATCCACACGCCGTGCCCGGTGGACACCCGCATCACGCCTTCCGTCGCATACAGCAGTTGCGCCCGCACGTGGCTGTGCGGCGCCGTGTAGTCGCCGGCCGCATATTGCCTGGACATGGCTGTCACGGGCCGCGGCACATGCTGGTAATCGTGCGAGCTGGTGCTGCGGCTGAACGGCACGCCATCGGGGTGGGTCTGGGCGGGTGGGTGGGTGTACATATGGATGGTTGGATTGTCACCTGATTGTCACTTGGGCGACGATTATTGGAAGTTATCAGTTCAGTGACCATACTATACTGGGTTCTTTGCCGGGCCGCCCGCCGTGCCCGATCATTGCGGATGACACATGCATACAACCACAACTGCCCCAGCATTGGCCAAGTCGGTGCCGGCTTCCCCTTCGCTTCATAGTTCCCAACAACAATCCGGTCTGGCCATGCACATCCTGGGCGCCGTCGCCTTCGTGCATTTGCTCAATGACTTGATCCAGGCATTATTGCCGTCGATTTATCCGATGCTGAAAGCCGAGTTTTCACTCAGTTTTACCCAGGTCGGCCTTATAACCCTGACGTTCCAGTGCACGGCATCGTTGCTGCAGCCCTGGATCGGCTTGTACACGGACCGCCGTCCGCTGCCATTCCTGCTGCCGGTCGGCATGTGCTTCACCCTTGCCGGCGTGCTGATGCTGTCCGTCGTCTCGACCTTCCCGACCCTGCTGCTCGCCGCCGGCCTGATCGGCGTCGGTTCCTCGACCTTCCACCCGGAAGCGTCGCGCGTGGCGCGCATGGCCTCGGGCGGGCGCTACGGCTTTGCCCAGTCCCTGTTCCAGGTGGGCGGCAACGTGGGTTCCGCGCTGGGGCCGCTGCTGGCGGCCGCCGTCATCGTGAACCGTGGCCACGGCAATGTCGCCTGGTTCAGCTTGCTGGCCGTGCTGGCCATCGGCGTGCTGTACAAGGTCAGCCACTGGTACAGCGGCCACCTGGCCAGCTTCAAGCCGAAGGCGGGCGGCCATGGCCCGAACTTGTCGCGCAACAAGGTGATTGGCGCGCTGGGCGTGCTGGCGCTGCTGGTGTTCTCGAAGTACATCTACATGGCCAGCCTGTCGAGCTATTACACGTTTTACCTGATCGACAAATTCCATTTGTCGCTCGGCGATGCCCAGCTCTACCTGTTCCTCTTCCTCGCCGCCGTGGCGGCCGGCACCTTCATGGGCGGCCCCATCGGCGACCGCATCGGCCGCAAGCGCGTGATCTGGATTTCCATCCTGGGCGCCGCGCCGTTCACCCTGCTGCTGCCGTATGTCGATCTGTTCTGGACGGCCGTCCTGACGGTGATCATCGGTTTCGTGATTTCATCCGCCTTTTCCGCCATCGTCGTTTTCGCGCAGGAACTGGTGCCGGGCAAGGTCGGCATGATCGCAGGCATCTTCTTTGGCCTGATGTTCGGCGTGTCCGGCATCGCGGCGGCCGCCATGGGCCACCTGGCTGATATCTCCGGCATCGCCTATGTGTATAAAATCTGTTCCTATTTGCCGCTGCTGGGCATCCTGACGGTGCTGCTGCCGCATATCGAGCAGGCGAAAAAATAAGCGGGGGACGCGGGAGGGCTTGACGGCCCGCCCGCGTACATGCGATATTCGTCCCATGATCACTTTCATCCTCCCTCCAGTTTCTGCATCCGGCGCCGCTGCTGCGCTGTGTCCGTGCGCCTGGCCCCGTGAGGATGCGGCTGCGCGCCGCTGACGTTTTACTCCTCATTCGATGGCCACAGTGTTGAAAAACCTGTGGCCATTTTCTTTTTCCGCAGCGTTAATGAAAGCCCCGCATGACACTTCATCTGTACGATACCTATGCGCGCAGCCTGCGCCCGTTTGAACCCATCGCCCCGGGCCAGGCGGGCTTGTACGCCTGCGGCCCCACCGTCTACGATTACGCGCACATCGGCAACCTGCGCACCTACCTGTTCGTCGACGGCTTGCGCCGCGCGCTCGCACTCAACGGTTTGCAGGTGCGCCATGTGATGAACATCACGGACGTGGGCCATTTGACGTCGGACGCGGACAGCGGCGACGACAAGGTCGAGGCGCGCAGCCGGCGCAGCGGCGAGTCGGCCTGGGATATCGCCGCCGCATTCACGCGCGCGTTCGAGGATGATCTGCGCCAGCTCAATATCCTGCCGCCCACCGTCTGGTGCCGCGCCACCGACCACATCGCGGAGCAGATCGCCTTCATCCTCGACCTGGAAGCGAAGGGCTATACCTACCGCACGGACGACGGCATCTATTTCGACACGACGCGCCAGGATAGCTACGGCAAGCTGGCGCGCCTGAACCGCGACGGCCTGCAGGCGGGGAAGCGGGTGGACTTGGGACAGAAGCGCGATATCTGCGACTTCGCGCTGTGGAAGTTCAGCGGCGTGCCGGGACAGCGGCAGATGGAGTGGGACAGCCCGTGGGGCCTGGGCTTCCCCGGCTGGCACATCGAATGCTCGGCCATGGCGGAAAAGCACCTGGGCGCGTATTTCGACATCCATTGCGGCGGCGAAGACCACGTGGCCGTCCACCATAGCAACGAGATCGCGCAAACGGAAGCGCGCCATGGCACGCGCCTGGCCAACTTCTGGCTGCACGGCGCCTTCCTCAAGACGCAGGAGGCGAAGATGTCGAAATCCTCGGGCGACTTTTTGCGTTTGCAAAGCCTGGTGGAGCAGGGCATCGATCCGCTGGCCTACCGCTACCTGTGCCTGGGCGCCCACTACCGCAGCAGCCTCAATTTCACGGATGAAGCCCTGCGCGCCGCCAGCAGCGGCCTGGCGCGCCTGCGCGTGGCCGTGCATGCCTTGAGCGAAGAGCAGGGCCAGGCGGATAGCGAGGCCGATGCGACATGGCTGGCGCGTTTTAGGACCTGCATCAACGATGACCTGAATTATCCGCGCGCGCTGGCCGTCGCCTGGGAGCTGCTGAAAAGCGGCCTGCCGGACGCCGTCAAAAAGGCCACCATGGCCCGCTTCGATATGGCGCTGGGGCTCGATCTGCTGGCCTGGCAGCCGGCGCAGGTGGACGTGCCGCAGCCGGTGCTGGCGTGGCTGGCGGAGCGGGCCAGCGCCCGCGCGCAGCGCCAGTGGGCCGAGGCGGACCGCTTGCGCGAACTGGCGCGCGCGGCCGGCTACGACATCGACGATACGCCGCATGGCCAGCAGGCGCGCGCTTTGTGACACCCTGTGAGCGTGTGGCCGTATCTGCGGCGGCCATGCATAATGGCCGCTTGATGAAACTGGAGATGCCGTGAAGCGTCGTTTGCTGTTGTTGAGTTGTTGCCTGGCCTTTTCTGCCGCCCGCGCGGCCAGCGAGTGTCCGGGCTTTCCCGTGCTGGCCACGTCCGGCGAAGCGCTGCTGGCGCAAGTGCGCGCGCTGCCGCCCGTCGGCGTCGACCGCGAGCGGCAGGCGTGCGCGCCGGCGACCGTCATCGACTTCGCCTACAGCGGCGGCATCTTGTGCCGCTTTGGCGGCGACGACGGGACGGCCGATGCCGCGACGGCCGCCGTCACGCGCCTGGCCGATGGCGGCGAACTGGTCGAATACCTGTATCTGTTCCCGTACGCACCGGCCACGCACGCGCGTTTGCTGGCGCTGCTGGCCGCGCGTTTCAATCCAGTCGACAAGGCGGCCTGGCCGGCCTTCCTGCAACGCGCCACGCCAGGCAAGGAAACCACGGCCCTGTTCACCCACAGCGGCTACTATATTTCGCTGGGCAAACCCACCGCAGGCGATCCTGCAGAATGGTATTCGAACGTGATCTTTGAAAAGATGGATAAACCCGCGCTGGGCGTGCGCAAGGTGTGCCGGGAGGGGCGCGATGGCTGAAGCGGACGCCTTTCCCGCGGCCTTGGCCGGCACTGTGGCGCAGCTGCTGCCCGCGCTGGGGAGCGGCCGGATACACCCGCCATTTGCCGTGTGCCAGGATGGCGAGGCCTTGCTGATCCCGGCGCGCACCTATTATGACCGCGAGCCGCTGCTGGCCTGCACGCGGCTGCCCGGCGACGCGGGCGTGATCGCCCTGTGCCTGGGCACGCGCCATCATGACGGCCATCTGCGCGAAGCGTGTGCAAGACAGTTGCTGCTGCAGGAACGGGCGTGGACGGTGCCCTTCGTCGTGCACCTGTGCGGCGAATACGTGCTGGAGATTATCGAGGTCATTGGCGCGGCGCTGCCGGCCTGGAATGCCGATGCACTGGCGCGCTACCTGCGGGAGAATCCAGCATATCTCGATACGCTGGAGCGGCGCAGCATCAGCTACTGGAGCTGTTATTACCGCCGGGAGTATCCCGTGTGGGACAGCTATCCGGGACGCAGGACCATGGCGGCCCTGCGTACCTTGCAAGGCCTTACGCCTCGATAAAGCGCATCTTGAAGCTGCGGCCCTTGATGTTGCCAAAGTCGCGGCCCAGGGTATTACCTGCGTTCAGGCGCTTGAAGGCCGCTTCGGCCACCTTGCGGTCGAGCGCCACGTAGGTCATGAACTCGAACACGTTGATCTTGCCCACCTGCTCCTTGGTGAGACCAGCATCGCCCGTCAATGCGCCCAGCAAGTCGCCCGGACGCAGCTTGTCCTTCTTGCCGCCCATGATGCACAGGGTGACCATGGGCGCCGGCAGCGCCTCGATCCCGTCATCTTCCGCCAGTTCCTTCAGGTCGTGCCATTCGGCGGCGCTGTTCTGGTATTGCTCGATCAGCTTGACCCATTTTTTCTCGTTCGGCGCGCACAGCGACAGGGCCAGGCCCTTCTTGCTGCCGCGGCCCGTGCGGCCGATGCGGTGGATATGCACTTCCGTGTCCTTCGAGACGTCGACGTTGATCACGGCGCCCAGGTCGGAAATATCGAGGCCGCGCGCGGCGACGTCGGTGGCCACCAGCACGGAGCAGCTGCGGTTGGCGAACAGCACGAGGATTTCATCGCGTTCGCGCTGTTCCAGTTCGCCGTACAGGGCCAGCGCGGAAAAGCCTTGCTGGCGCAGTTCCTCGGCCAGTTCGCGGCAATGCACCTTGGTGTTGCAGAAGGCCAGGGTGGATTCCGGCTTGAAGTGTTTTAACAGCTTGCCGACGGCGCTGTTGCGCTCGTCGAAGCCGATTTCATAGAAACGCTGCTCGATCTTGTCGTTGTCGTGCTGCGCCTCGACCGTCACTTCCAGCGGATTGACGAGGAAGGAGGCCGTGGCGCGGCGGATGTCTTCCGGGTACGTGGCCGAGAACAGCAGGGTCTGGCGGCGCGCAGGGCAAGCGCTGACGATGCCGGCGATTTCCTCGTAAAAGCCCATGTCCGTCATGCGGTCCGCTTCATCGAGCACCAGGGTCTGCACGTGATTCAGGTTGATGGTGCCGCGGCCCAGGTGGTCGCGCAAACGGCCCGGCGTGCCGACGACGATGTGGGCGCCGTGTTCCAGCGAGGCGATTTGCGGGCGCATCGGCGCGCCGCCCGTCAGGGTCAGGATCTTGATGTTGCCCGCCGCGCGCGCCAGGCGGCGCAGCTCATTGGCCACCTGGTCGGCCAGTTCGCGGGTGGGGCACAGCACCAGGCCCTGCACGGCAAACCAGGCCGGATTGAGCTTGTGCAGGATGCCGATGCCGAAGGCGGCCGTCTTGCCGCTGCCCGTTTTCGCTTGCGCGATCAGGTCGCGGCCATCGAGTACCGCCGGCAGGCTTTGCGCCTGGATGGTGGTCATCTCGTGGTAGCCGAGCGAGTCCAGGTTGGCCAAAAAGGCGGGCGTCAGCGGCAGGCTGGAAAAAGAGGTGGTGGCAGTGGTGGTGTTCATAAAGGGCGGAGCCGGTAAAAAGCGGGTGGATGGGCACAGTCTACAGGCGTTCTACGCCCTTGTGCGGATGGTGGTGTGGAAGCCGGCGGCAAACGGCCGCCGGCGTGGGTACTAATTATCTGGCGCCCAGATGGGCAAGCCGGTGAGATCGAGGCCGGCGTCGCGCGTCCATACGGGCAAGCCCGTGGCGTCGGTCGGCTCCAGCAATTCGAGCTGCACCTGCTTCAGCGCCGCCTTGCGCACGCGCGCGCGGCGCTGCGGCTCCGGCGCCGGCTCTGGCGCCTCGAGCGCTGGCGGCGGGCCGAAACCGGGCAAGTCGATGGTGGCGTTGTCTTTTTTATCTCTCATTTCTGAACCTCTGGCCCCTGGCAGCGAAAAAACGGCGCCGGGGAGCGGGCAAAAAGCTGTCCGCTGTGTGAATACGCTTTAACTTCATCCACAAAACAAAAGCCCGGCTACTGGAGTCGGGCTCATGGTTGGGATAACCTGCAGGAAAACTTGTCCTGCGGATTTAAGTGCGGCACGCAGTGTATCACAGGCGTGCCGCATTGTGGGAGGCTTAGCGGAAGCTGAGGGCGCCCGTCAGGTCGCCCGGCGGCAGCGCGCCGCGTGCCGCAAAGGCGTCGTTGCGCACTTTCAGCCCTTCGAGCAGCGGCAGGTCGTGCAGGCGCGTGATCAGGCGCAGGATCGACGTCGTGTCGTAGAAACTGTGGTCGACGGCGCCTTTCTTCGCGTACGGCGAGACGACGATGGCGGGAATGCGCGTGCCCGGACCCCAGCGGTCGCCCTTTGGCGGCGCCACGTGGTCCCACCAGCCGCCGTTCTCATCGAACGTGATCACCACGATCATGTCCTTCCACTGCGGCGATTCCTTCAGATGCTGGATGACGTTGGCTACGTGCTGGTCGCCCGACTCGATATCCGAATAGCCCGCGTGCAGGTTCAGATTGCCCTGCGGCTTGTAGAAGGTCACGGCCGGCAGCTTGCCTGCCACGGCGGCGGCGAGGAATTTGTTCGAGATCGGGCTGTCGCCCGTGCCGCCGTCGCGCAGGTGTTCGGCGCGCGCCGCCGTGCCGGGGGCGAACTGCTTGAAGTAGTTCAGCGGCTGGTGGTGGAACTGGAAATTTGGTTTACTGCCGCCGCCCTTCTGGTCGAGCGCCGCTTGCCAGCCGCCGCCATACCACGCCCAGCTGACGCCCTTGCGCGACAGCAGGTCACCGATGGTGTCGTAGGTTTGCGGCGGCAGGGTATTCGCGTCGGCCGGGTCGGCGTGCAGCGGGTCGCCGTCGAAGGCGGGGCGGACATAGCTCGGTTGATACGGCGGCGCCATGGTGTTGACGGCATAGCCGTCCGGCGTGATGGCGCCGTCGTTCACGTATTTCGGCTTGCCGTCCAGTGCCGAGGCGGGGCAGTCGGGCGAGATGGCCAGGCGCACGCCTTGCGGGCCGTCGGACAGCACGGCGATCTTTTTCTTCGCCGCCGTCTCGGCGGCATTGAAATATTCATTGGCGCGGCCCGTGACGAGGAACTGGTGGTTCATGTAGGAGCCGCCGAAGGCCGCCATGAAGAAGTTGTCGCACAGCGTGTACTGCTCGGCGATCTGCCACAGGTTCAGGTTTTTCGACGTTTCGCCGTAGTGGCCCATCACCAGGCCGCCGCTGTCGGCCCACGCGGCAAAGCCGTCGTTCTTGCCGCCGTTGATCTGCATCTGGTTGTTATAGAAGCGGTGCACGAGGTCGCGCGTGATGATGCTCTCGGGCAGTGGCTTGCCGGCCGCGTCGCTGAGTTTGTAGGGAGCGTTGGGCAGGCCGGAAATTTGGTCTTCCTTGATCAGGTAATCGGTGCCGCCGATGTTTTGCTGGTTCGGCACCAGGCCGCCCCAGATCTTCGGCAGGGTGGCCAGCGGCTTGCCGTCGCGGTCCATCTGCTGCGCCTGTTCCGCCGTGACGGCGGACAGGGGCGCGCTGGTGCCGGGGAAGTTGGCGAACAGGTTGTTGAAGCTGCGGTTTTCCAGGTAGATCACGACCACGTTCTTGACGTGCGCCTTGAGTTTCGCGTCGAGCGAACCCTTGGCGATGGTCTTCCTGGCTGGCGCGGCGTCGGCCAGCGCCGGCAGGCTGGCGGCCAGGCCGACTGCGGAAGCAGCCTGGAAAATGCGCCGGCGCGAGGGATTGGCGGGTTGGTCGGCCGGATCGGCTGGCAGGGCGGGGGCGAGGTCCTTCACACATTCTCCTTAGGTGTCTCTATGGGCACGGGCGTTGGCGGCAATGGCCGGCAACGCCCGTGAAGCGGGAAAATTGTATCACCGGCCCTGCGCCAGTGCGAAATATTCGGCCTGCCCTAGAACTGGTAGCGGACCTTCAGTGCCACCTTGCGCGCCGGGCCATGCATGCCCGAGTACCACCAGTCCGACACGGAAGCCGTGTACTGCTTGTCGAACAGGTTGGCCACGTTCACGGTGGCCGACAGCTTGTCGTTGACGTCATAGCGCGCCATCAGGCTGGCCACCGAGTACGCCTTCTGTTCCCAGTGCAGGGTACTGTTGATCTGCCACGCGTCGATGTCGGAATACACGCGGCTTTGCCAGTTCACGCCGCCGCCCACCGTCAGGCGATGCAGCTCGCCGGGCAGCCGGTAAGTGGTCCACAGTTTCACCAAGTGGCGCGGGAAGGTGGTCAGGATCGCCTTGCCGGTATTGTTTTCCGTCTGGCTGTAGGACCACGAAGCCGAGATGTTCCAGTCCGGCGTCAGCGCGCCCGTCGCTTCCAGGTCCACGCCCTGGGTCTTGGCGCCCTTGATGGTGCGGTTGGCGGGATTGTTCGTGCCAGGGACGGTGTAGCCGGGGTCCGATTCGGCCAGGTTGCTCTGGCGGATCTGGTACAGCGCGGCGGAGGTGTTCAGGCGGCCATCGAGCCAGCCGCTCTTGATGCCCGCTTCGAAGGTCTTGCCCTCGCGCGGCGCCAGCAGCTTGCCGTAGCGGTCTTGCTGGGCTTGCGGCTGGTAGATGGTGGTATAACTGGCGTAGGCGCTGTGCGTGGCGTCGATGTCGAACACCAGGCCGCCATACGGCGTGAAGACACGGCTTTCCGAAGCCGGCGACGCGCTGTAAAACGGCACGGTAGGCGCGTCCGAGATGTAGTTCTCGCTGTAGCGCAGCACCTTGGCGCCGGCGATCAGTTTCAGGCGCTCGGACAGGTTGAGGCGCGTGGCGGCATACGCGCTGGCCTGGCGGCGCGTGCTGTCGTAGGTGACGTAGGTATCGCCAAACACGGGTGTTGCCATGCGATTCCAGCGGTACAGGTTGACGTCGCTGCCCTGGATGCTCCAGTCGAAGCGCCCGTCCGTCTTGCTCTGGAATTCGCTGTAGTCCATGCCCAGCACCAGTTCGTGCTGGCGGCCGAAGGCGCTGAACGGCCCGCGCACGTTGACGTCCACGCTGTTGACCTTCAGCTGGTAATCGCGGTAGTCGGCGCTTAGGCCCAGGCCATCGCCCGTGGCCTGGTCGGGGAAGCCGGCGCTCACGTTCATGTAGACGGCGCGCTCCTCCTGCGACGACTGCACGCGGTTGGCGGAGATTTTCAGCTTCCAGTCGTTCGCCAGCGCGTGCTCCACGGTGGCGAAGATGTCGGTTGAATTGGTGTTGAAGCGATTCGACCTGGCCGCCGGGCTGAAGGAGCGGGGCAGGTCCGTCATGACGCCATTGCCGTAGAACAGGGGGAAGCCCAGGTAGGAGAGGGAACCGTCCGAGCGCTTGCGCTGGTGCGTCACGCCGGCCGTCAGTTTCGTGTCGCTGGACAGGTCCGCCTCGACCACGCCGTAGACCACTTTCTTGTCGCGGCTGTAGCCCTCGATGATGCTGTCGCCTTCCTCGTACACGGTCACGAGGCGGCCGCGCACCGTGCGCGCCTCGTTCAGCGGACCCGAGATGTCGGCCATGGCGCGCCGTTCATCGTAGGAGCCCAGCTCGCCCTCGACGGAGGCCTGGAACTGCGCCGTCGGCTTCTTGCGCACCATGTTGATGGCGCCCGACGCGTCACCCGCGCCCGTCATCAGGCCCGAGGCGCCGCGCAGCACTTCGATGCGATCGTACAGCGCCATGTCGGCCAGGCTTTGCGACGGTATCGCGTCGAGGCCCAGGTTTTCCGAATGCGTGCTGACGCCGTCGAGCTGGTAATTGGTGATCGAATAGCCGCGCGAGGTAAAGCCCGTGCGCTCGCTGCCCAGCGAGAACAGGGTGACGCCCGGCGTTTGCGCCATCACTTGCGCGATGGTGCTCAAGCCCTGGTCCTGCATGCGCTGCTGGGTGATGACGCTGACCGACTGCGGCGTTTCCCTGATCGACAGGCCCAGCGGCGTGGCCGTGGCGATCGGCAGGGGGGAGACATACGCGCCCGAGCCTTCGGTGGCGTCCTGCTGCGCCTTGACCGACACCTCCGGCATCATGGCGATGGCCTCCGCGCCGGATTCCGCCTGGGCCTGGGCCGGGCGCAGCACGTAGCTGCCATTGGCGCTGCGCTCGGCCTTCAGGCCCGTGCCGCGCAACACGCCGTTCAGGGCGGCCAGCACGTCGTGGCGGCCGCTCAGGCCCGCCGACGTCTTGCCGCGCGTCTGGTCCGGCGTGAAGCTGAGGATGACCCTGGACTGGCTGGCGACCTGGCGCAGCGCCGCCGCCAGGTCGCCGGCCGGCACCTGGAAGTCGAGGCTGGCCGCCGGCGCGGCCACGATTTCCTGCGCCAGGGCTGGCGCGGGGATATTCAGCAGCAGGGCCGAACCGATGAAGATGTATTGGATGGCATGCGCCATGCGCTTGATGCGCGGCCGGGACCGGGGCCGGGAAGACATAACTTGGGACATGGTTACCTTGTGGTGTAGTCGTCAAAAAGAACGTTGCCTACACAGGTCACGCGAGAATCGAAAACGGGTACCTTTTTTTGCGCTGGCGTGAAAATACATGTTCAGCGCTGCCGCCGCGCTTCCACCTGCACCCAATAGCGCGTGCGCAGGCGCACGTCCACCGGCAGCGAATCGGGCAGCGACAGCAGCACGGCGTCCAGGTCGGCCAGCGGGAAGACGCCGGAGATGCGCAGGCCGGCCACCGCGTCGTCGCAGCCCAGCAAGCCGTGGCGGTAGCGGCTCAATTCGTGCAGGAAGTCGCGCAGCGGCATGGCGTCGGCCAGCAGCAAGCCCTGGCGCCAGGCCCAGATATCGGGCGAGACGGCGTGCGCGGGCGAGGTGTTTTGCGCGGTCATGCCGCCGCCCTGGCCCGCCTGGATCACGAGGCTGGCGTGGCCGTGGCGCGGCATCAGCCGCACGGCGCCTTCCTCGACGGCGACCAGCGTGCTGCCCTCGGCCTGGCGCACCGAGTAGCGCGTGCCCAGCGCCTGTGCCCGGCCTTGCGCCGTTTCGACGAGGAAGGGGCGGTAGGGCCGGCCCGTTTCGCGGGCGGTGGCGATGAAGACTTCGCCCCGCACCAGTTGCAGCAGGCGCTGCGTGTCCGTGTAGCGGATGTTGACGGCGCTGCCGCTGTTCAAATGCAGGCGGCTGCCGTCGGCCAGGGCCAGCTCGCGGCGTTCGCCCACGCCGGTGGACAGGTCGGCCAGCGCGGCGCGGGCCATGCCGGGCGCATATTCCGAGCGCGCGCCGAACCAGCCCGTGAGACCGATGGCCGATACCCACGCCAGCAGCCGCAGGCTGCCCCGCCGCGAGACGGAGCGCGAATGGGGACTTTGCAGCAGCGCCTTGCGACTGGCTGGCCCATCGAGTTCGCGCAAGCCGCCGCTGACGCTTTCGATGTGTTTCCATGCCCGCTCGTGGTCGGGGTGCGCCTGGCGCCACTGCTGCCAGGCCGTTTTTTCCGCCGGCGTGGTTTCGCCGCTCATCAGGGTGGTCAGCCATTCGGCCGCCTGCATGGCGATGGCCAGGTCGATGGGCTGGCCCTGGGCGTAGACGGTGGCGCCGCGCATGTCAGGATGCGGCAAAATCGGGCACGGCAAAAAAGCACAGCAAGTTGGCCTTGCTCAGGTATTTTTTGACGGAGTGCGTGGTGGTGCCCAGTTCGGCGGCGATCTCGGCATAGCTCATGCCATCCAGGTGGGCGAGCAAAAAAGCGGCCTTGGCCTTGGCGGACAGCCGTTCCAGCGCGCGGTCGATCAATTGCAGCGATTCGAGCAGCATGGACATCGCTTCCGGCGACGGTGTGCACGCTTGCGGCTGGTGCAGCAGGGCGTCGAGGTAGGCCCGTTCCAGCTCTTCGCGCCGGCAGTGGTTGGCCAGCAGGCGCCTGGCGATGGTGGCCAGGAAGGGGCGCGGCTGCGCGATGCCGGCACTGCTGCGCGCGACGAAGATCTTGAGGAAGGTATCCTGCGCCAGGTCGCCCGCCAGCCCCGCATCGTGCAGGCGGCGCTTCAGCCAGTGCAGCAGCCACGAATGGTGCTCGGCATACAGGGCCTGGAAGTCGGATGGCGGGGAAGGGGCGGACAGCATGGCTTAATCTAAATGAGAATTGTTCTCATAATAGCCTAGCGGCGCACGCCAGGCAATCGGGAAAACGCGGCGTTGCTGAAATGCGACTGTGCCCGTGCCGCCTGCGGCAAGGGATTTGCGCCTGCGCACGGCAGATGTAAAAGTTTCCTTGGCGCAAGCTTTCATGTGAGAAAATGCGGGCTGTCGATGTGGTGCGGAGCGAAAAATGATGTGGATGGTTGGCGGTGCCCTGGTTCTATTGGTCGCCAGATTTTTATGGTTGGCCTTTTTTCATCGGGTCAACGCGATGTCGCGCCAGGCGGAATTGATGAACTGGCTCGACATCGGCCGCGTGTCGAATGCCGATGGCGGCAAGGATATCCTGTTGGCAAGAAACGAGCGCGGCGCCAGGATAGACTGGCGCACGGGCGAAGTCTGGCTGATGAATCCGAAGGTGGAAGAGCCGTTTGCCGACTTCCTCGCCGTCGAACGCTGGCTCACTTTGCGCGACATGCCGGCGGCGGACAAGCCGGCGCCAGCCGCTCCCGCGCCAGCGGAGCCGGAACCCGAAGCGGCGCCGGATGCCGGCCCCGTGCGCGATACCTTGCCGGCGTTCCAGCAAAAAGTCGATGCTTGCCTGGCCAAGGCGGAAGGCGGCCAGGAATTGCTGGAAACCAAGCAGGCGTTCGAGGCGGGCAGCGAGCCTTATCTCGAGGCATCGACGGAATTGAGCAAGACCGCGCTGGAGCTGGAAGTGTCGCCCGCCATGGTGGCCACGTTTCATATCAGCGCCTTTGCCGCCCTGGCTGAAACGGCGGGCGCCGACAAGCTGGAACGGGTGGCGGCCAGCCTGCATGCGGCGGCCAGGCAGATCAGGGCCAGCGTCACCGCGTAAAAGTACGGGGCAGGCCCGGAATGAAAAAACCGCTGAAGCCCTTGCAGGCATCAGCGGTTTTTATGTATTGGTTGCGGGGACAGGATTTGAACCTGTGACCTTCGGGTTATGAGCCCGACGAGCTGCCAGACTGCTCCACCCCGCAGGCGAATTATAACCGAGTTTGCTGCATTGCGAAAGAGCGGATGGAAATGAAGGATATTTGGCTTGCAGGATGGTCATTGAGATACTGCGCCGCAATGGAAAAAGCCGCTGATTCTCTTGCAAGAATCAGCGGCTTTCATATATTGGTTGCGGGGACAGGATTTGAACCTGTGACCTTCGGGTTATGAGCCCGACGAGCTGCCAGACTGCTCCAC